>Ga0187885_10000066_pt1 | contig 116640 bp, 113 predicted proteins | sample June2016WEW_20_1_3_FD_132970 | JGI IMG/M metagenome (GOLD analysis project Ga0187885, IMG submission 132970) | Peatland microbial communities from SPRUCE experiment site at the Marcell Experimental Forest, Minnesota, USA - June2016WEW_20_100 | ecosystem: Environmental > Terrestrial > Soil >...
GATTGCCGTCCACCTGCGCCGTGGCCGCCACGGCCCCGGTGCCGGCAAAGTTGATGTCGTTGTCGGCGCCAGTGCCGTTGACCGTCAGCGTGTCGCTGCCGGTCCCGCCGCCGCCGTTGATCGTGATAAACTCGATGCCCGTGTAGCTCACCACCGAGGCCCCAGCGCCATTGATGTTCACCGTCGCCGCACCGGACTGGCTGTCGGCCCCAGGCGTGATGGCGTAGGTGTCGGCGACGTTGATGGTCCCGCCGAAGGCCAGCGTGTCGCCGCTGCCCGAAGCCAGGGGATTGTTACCCTCTACCTCGATCAGCTGGCCGGTCGAATTGATGGTGAAGGTGTCATTGCCGGCACTGCCATCGATCGTGGTGGGATGGTTCAGCGAATTCAGGGTGACCGCGTCGTTCACGTGGGCGGGATCCTGCGGCTTGGTGAGGTCGATCAAGATGGAGTTCACACCCGTGGCCGGTCCGGTGACCGTAGTGGACCCAGTCGACCAGCCGGCAATGCCGCACGTAATGGTCTCCGTGTCGGTAAATGTATAATTCCCGCCGCTGTACGAGACGAGGAGGCCGTTATTGACGATCCTCCCGGCAGCGGCGGTGTAGGTCAGAACACCCGACGTCAGGGTGAGGTCGGACAGCAGGGTCCTGTCCTCCAACTGCTGGAAGATGGGAGGAGGCATTGGGGAGTGGTTGCGACGGCCCTTGTCCGCCTTTCGCGACCGACGGTGGCCACCCAAGAACGCCCGCTGGGAGTAAAAGTTCCGTTTCATAATGACGGCTCCTTCAATTGTGCCCGACGCAACAGACCCATAGCGTGGCTATGGGAGTATGGTTTTGCACTCAACGCGGACAACATGGGGACAAAAACATGGCGATACCTCACCTGCGCCGATTCTCTCGCGGCGACGGCCCCGTGAGCGACGGGGCGCTAGCCTTCTTGTGATCGAGCGCCGTGTTCACTGGCTCCTTCCTGTAACTAATGACCTCGGCCATAGGGCCGTAGCCACCGTTCTCGTCACAAAGATAAGCCCCCCTCCAAGTTACCGTTGCGGATTTACGCCATTTGCTACCGTTTCGCAAGGGTTTTTTGAAAGAAATTCTTGTCCAAACGTCACGGCATCCGACGCACCACCAGCTACCGGAACACTCACGCGCTTCGCCGCCGATCTGAAAGCAAGCGGCACGGCTCAAACCATGCCCATGCATAAACAATAGGCGTGCACATCCCCGACATTTGCCAATTTTTAAGCCCCCCCCCGACTCTGGGGTTTATATCGACCCCAAAATACCTTGTCGATTAGTAAAGTTACGGCCATTTTTCCTAGCTGTTCGATTCCCTCGGGCGCGGTCCGCCGGAAAAATTCTAGCCAGCCGAAAGTCACGGACGGCCGATGTGAAAGAGGGACAGGAGGCACGGACATGGCCAAACGGCGGCCGGGAACCATCCAACAAACGCACGAATCTCCAAGGGGCCTGAATCGTCGCGCGGTCGGGAGGTTGCTCCCGGCCGCCGCCATGGCGGCCATCCTGGCAGCCGCGGCGGGCTGCGGCGGGCCGCAGCAGAAAACCGCCACCTCTGGCCCCAGCGGACTGTCCCAGGTGGTGGACCCGATTCAGCTCCAGAGCGAGCTGAGGCTCCAGTTGGACAATCATCTGGCGGAGGTGATCGGGACGGCCACGGAGATCGCCGCGATGGTCCAGGATCGGCGCGTGCGGGAGAATTGCCTTCGCTGGAAGATGCGGACCTACGATACCTACCTGGACATCCTTTCCGAGCCCGACCCCAGGGTCGCCTTTATTCAAGCATGGACCAACGCCGTCGCACTTCGGCAATACCTGACGACACGAGAGGGCAAGGAGTTGTTCGGCGAGCAGCAACCCCAGGCCGTCGCGTTGGCCAAGAAGATGGAGGAAGACGTCGTCGCGCTGGGGCGAAAATATTTCCCGCCCGCGGCCATCGACAATGCCCAGGACGACATTGAAGATGTCGCCATCCACGCCACCTACAAGGTGCCCTTCGGGACGCAGACCACCCCTCCTCCTGCCACGGAGTCCCACAGGGACATGCAGACCCTGATGGGCCTGCCGATGTTGCCCGTCAGGGTCCTGGAGAGCACCTCCAGCACGCCCCAGGCCATCCGTGAGTTTACGCGGACGACGAAGGACTTCGCGGCCATCATCCAGCAGCTGCCCGAGCTGACGCGCTGGCAGGCGGAACTGCTCCTGCTGGAAACGGAGACCTCCGGCCCGATGGCCGCCCTGTCGGCGGAGATGGACCACCTGGAAAAGATGCTGGGGGAAACCAACGGTTACCTCGGCAAACTTGTGAACGCCATTTTCTGGCGCCTCTTGGCCCTGGTCGCCGCCATCTTCCTGCTGGCGGTGGCGTATCATAGGATCGCCCGAAAACGCCGGGCTAAACAGGAATCCTGACGCCAGCGATGGAACACGCCCCAGCATTTTTCATTTCTTACACTTTCCTCTTGATGTTCGTACTATGTTAGGGTAATCTTCCGACCGGTTCACGAACCCCCGCAACCGCGGGGCCGGCAGTAGCGTATGGACACGCAACGCAAGCTCGAGTTCCTGGCCGACGCGTCGCAATATGACCTAGCCTGCGCGTGCGGCACGCAGAAGGACGGCCATCGCGTCCGCGGCCCGGAGGGCAAATGGCTGTACCCCGTCTCGCTGCCCAACGGCGGCACGTCCATCCTGCTCAAGACGCTCCTGTCGAACGTCTGCGTCAACCAATGCCGCTACTGCCCCTTCCGCGCCAGCCGCGACGTGCCCCGCACCACGCTGTCGGCTGAGGAAATCGCCTCGGTGTTCCTGGGCTACGTGCGGCAGCAGAAGATCCACGGCCTGTTCCTCAGCTCCGGCGTGCTGCGCGACGCCGACTACACGATGGGCCGCCTGCTGGCCGTGGCCGCCCTGCTGCGGAAGCGCCACCAGTACCGCGGCTACATTCACCTCAAGATCATTCCGGGAGCTTCCGACGCGGCCATCGCCGAGGCGCTCTCGCTGGCCAGTGCGGTCTCGCTCAACGTCGAGGCTCCCCACCGCGCGGCCTTCCGGCAGCTCTCGCCGACCAAGGACTTCGACCGCGACATCGTCGGCGGCATCCGCAAGATTCACGAGCTGACCGCCCCCGGCGCACCCTACGCCGGCGTGAAGCAGACCACGCAATTCGTCGTCGGGGCGGCTGACGAAAAGGACGCCGACATCGTCCGGGCCACCTTCGGCCTGTACCGCCGGATGAAGCTCAGCCGCGTGTACTTCAGCGCCTATCAGCGCGGCCTGGGCGATCCGCAACTGCCCGGCGAACGCCCCCAAGAGCCCAACGGTGGGCTACCAGGCGGCGGATTGCTTGGCGGCAGCGATTTGCTGACGCGCGAGCATCGGCTGTACCAGGTCGATTGGCTCATCCGCAAATACGGCTTTTCCGACGCGGAAATCCCCTTCCAGCCGGATGGCAACCTTTCGCTCCAGGCCGATCCCAAGACCATCTGGGCCCAGCGAAATCCTCAGTTCTTTCCCCTGGACGTCAACAAGGCCGATCGCTTCGAGCTGCTGAGAGTCCCGGGCCTCGGACCCATAGCGGTCAAACGCATTCTGACCTTGCGGGCCGAAGGAAGCCGCATCCGCTCCCTCCACGAACTGGCCGCCGTCGCCCCGCGCCTGCACGGCGGGGAAAAATACTTCAAGCTCGCCCGATAGAGGCAAGGCATTAAGCAACAGGCATTAGGCGTCGGGCCTACGACTTTTGTTCCTGCTTGGCCTTTTCGCCCTTGCGCTTTGCGACGGCCTGGCGAAGGACGTATTCAATCTGGCCGTTGACGCTGCGCAGTTCGTCAGCCGCCCACCGCTGGAGTTCGTCCCACAGCGGTGGGTCCACACGCAACAGGAACTGTTTTCGTCGTTCCATCGCCGCTAACAGCCTCCGTGCTTAGGCGTAGAGGGTGCCGGTATTGACGACGGGCTGCACCTCGGCCTCGCCGCACAGCACGACCATCAGGTTGCTCACCATCGCGGCCTTGCGCTCCTCGTCCAACGTCACCACGCCTTGCTCGGCCAGTTCCTTCAGGGCCATGTGCACCATGCTGACGGCGCCATGGACGATCTTCTGGCGGGCAGCGATGATGGCCTCGGCCTGCTGGCGGCGGAGCATGGCCTGGGCGATCTCCGGGGCGTAGGCCAGGTGCGTCAGGCGCGCCTCGTCCACTTCGACGCCGGCCTTGTGCAACCGCGCCTGGAGCTCCGTCCGCAACGAGGCGGACACCTCGTCCACGCTGCTGCGGAGCGTCAACTCGTTTTCCTCGCCCTGGTCGTACGCATACGCGCTGGCCATGTGCCGGATGGCCGACTCGCTCTGCACGCGGACGTAGTTCTCGTAATCGTCCACGTCGAAGGTGGCCTGGGCCGTGTCGGCCACGCGCCAGACGATGACGGCGGCGATCTCGATGGGATTGCCGCGCTTGTCGTTCACCTTGAGCTTCTCGCTGTTGAAGTTGCGGGCCCGCAGTGAAATCTTGTGCATCTGATAGACCTTGCCCCGGCTCGGCACCACGGCGAGGACCGAACCCTTGGAGTAAAAGGGATTGGCCCAATGGAAGCCACTATCCCGGACGGTCCCTTTGTAGGCCCCAAAGAGGATAAGCACCCGTGCCTCATTGGGCTGAAGGGTAAAGAACCCGCTCATCACAAGCCCCGCGATGATGAACAGCCCCACGCGCGTCACCACCTGCCACCACGCCGGATGAATATGTTGCGACTTGGTTTCCTGAATCAGTGTTACCGTCAACCAGATGGCCGCGGCAAACAACGCCAAATCCACCACGAGCATGATCCAGCCGGATAGGACGCGAATGGGTCGCTCCTTGCTGACAGTGTCAGTTGTTCCGTTCATAACCTGCCCTTTCTTGTGTGTGCTGCGCCAGGATGGCACTAATATCATTATGATATTATATTGAGATCGCCCCATCCGGCAAGAAAAATTCGCAAAAATTCTTTCAGGCCGCCGGCGGTGAGGCACGAACCCGCCATCGCTGTATTGCCAACTCGGCATCTGGCAGCTAGGATTAAAGCCGTGCAAGACTCAGGAATCTTGCAATGGCCAGGCAGACGGGGAGACATTTCATGAAGACGCTTTTTGCCGTCGTCGTTGCAGCAGGACTCCTTACCACGAGCGGCTGCATCTGTGCTGACGGCTTCGGCACGTCTCGCTGCATAGACGGCAAACTCGTGGACGCCGAAGGCAGGCCGGTCTCCGCATGGGTCGGTGCCGACGAGAAAGAACAAGACCCTTCGTACGTCTATGGCAACTTTACCGCTCGGGAAGATTGGGGCCAGCCCGATACGACCACCTCGCGCCTTGTCCACACCGGCGAGGATGGCACGTTCAACCTCGTCCAACGGTGCAGCGACGCGGGGTATGGCGGCATGCTACTATTCGGCTTCATCCCCGTGTTTTGGACGCTACCTCCTGATGTTCCTATCCTAGATCACATATTCCTTTACGTTCATGATTCCCATGGATGGCACCCCATCCGCGTCTCGCTGACTCCTCAGCAACAAACTCGCCACGAGCCTGCAGAGAGGTGGGTAAGTCTTGGGACTGTTTCGGTTCACTAGCAGTATACCTGCACGTTCCAAGACACAGCCAAACTCACCAGGGACGGCTAGACACTGGGCAGAAAACTACTCGATGAGCATGGCGTCGCCGTAGGAATAGAAGCGGTACTTATGGGCGGCGGCGTGGGCGTAGGCGGAGCGGATGATTTCCAACCCCCGCTGGTCGCCCGGCGAGCAGAACGCGGCTACAAGCATCAGGAGGGTGCTTTGGGGCAGGTGGAAGTTGGTGATCAGGGCGTCGACGAGGCGGAAACGGTACGGAGGGCGGATAAACAGTTTCGTCCAGCCGCTGGCGGGGGCGATTTTTTCCTCACTCCCACTGCCGCCGGCGGCCGCCGTCTCCAGGACCCGCACGGAGGTGGTGCCGACGGCCACGATCCGCCGGCCTTGGTGGCGGGCGGACCGGACCGCCTCGGCCGTCGCGGCCGGCAGGTCGTACCATTCGGCGTGCATGGGGTGCTTGGCGGGGTCGGCCACCTTGACGGGGGCGAACGTGCCCACGCCCACGTGCAGCGTCAGCGTCGCGACGCGAATGCCCCGCCCGGCCAGGGCCTCCAGCACGGCGTCCGTGAAGTGCAGCCCCGCCGTCGGAGCGGCCACGGCCCCGGGGCGGGCGGCATAGATAGTCTGGTACCGCTGGCGGTCGGCTGGTTCATCCTGGCCCGCGCGGCGGCGGATATACGGCGGCAGCGGCGTGGCGCCGAACTGTCGCAGCAGGTCCAGGGCCGGGGCCGGCGGACTGACGGCCAGCTCGTACCGGCCGTCGCCCAAGTTTGCGGCGATCTGGACGACCGTATCGGGCGAACCTTCCACGCCGAGCTTCTCGCCCGCCCGGCATCGCCCGGCGTTGCGGAGCAGGACTTCCCAGCGGCCGGGGGCCTGCTCGCGGCAGAATAGGCCGTCGATCCTGCCCCCACCGGCCCGGCGGCAGGTAAAGCGGGCCGGAATCACGGCCGTGTCGTTGGCGACCAGCAAGTCCCCCGCCTGCAGCAGCGCCGGAAGCTCCGAAAACACGTGGTCGCTCATCCGGCCGTCGCCGCGGCGGAGAACTAAAAGCCGCGAGCGGTCTCGCTGTGCCGCCGGCTGCTGAGCGATCAAGGCGGGATCCAAAGGATAGTCGAAGTCCGACGTTTTCAGGGCCATATATTGGGCCTGGCAATGAGCTTCTATATCAGCGTTATCTTGACTACATTATATTATCCTACTCACAGCCGTTTTATGAAGAGGACGGAATGTAAATCATTTCATTTCAAGGTAATAGCTTCACGATGCAGATGTTTTACACAGGTTTTCCACACCGCTTCGATTAGCAATTTCCCTGCCACGGTCCCGGCCGGTTTGGAGCCGCATGCCTAAAAATCTTCGGGGGCTGCTGAAGCATTCGCCATAACAGCAGCGAATACGATAATTAAGGCCGGTAGGCGAGAATTTTTTTTAGCGGCGCGCTGTTACGGATAGAAAAACAACCGGCAGATGCGACCTGCCTGCCGGCAGGCAGGCACAGAGGCACAGAGAACAACTGAGAAGACAGTTTTTTCTTTATTATCTCTGAGTCTCTGCGTCTCCGTGTCGCTCTTTAGAAGTTTTGATGATGGACTACCCTCTACTTCTTGGCCCCTTTGGCGCCTTCTTTGTGCTTTCCGCCGCCGGTGGCGTCCTGGATCACGATGGCGATGATGGTCGGCACGAGAATCAGCAGCGGCAACAGATGAACGTTGTTCATCAGCCCGTCTTCCACGTCCTGGCGGAATCGTTCGTATTGCAGCAGCATCGACAGGGCGGCCGCGACGGCCATCGCCGAGCCTTGCAGCGACGTGAAGATGATGATGGTCATCCGGAAAATAACGAACGTCAGCATCCCCAGCGTGACCATGCCGAGCATCGCCCCCACGCCGTAATAGGGGACCAACGGTTCATGTCCGGCCACCCGGACCAGGTAGCGCCACGCCATCGCCCCCACCGCCGCCCCGATCAGGCCGCCCATGAGGCTGACGGCGAATTTCATCAACGGCCAGCTCAGCACGCCCAGGAGCAACGCCCCCGCCACGCCGGCGACAAAGGGCAGGTTGTGGGGCGATTGGGCCCAGTTGCCCATGATGTGCCCCAGGGCAAAGCCCAGAAAGGCCATGTTGGCCGTCACCAGCACCCGGAACAACTTGTAGCCGGCCAGCATGTACGTCAGGCCTATCGCCAGCAGCACCACGGCCTGGAGGGGGTCCATGCTCGAGAGGTACTGAATGAACTCCTGCTGGGTGGGGATCTTTCTATCCCGGAGGGCTTCGATGAAGCCGCTGACGGGGACCGAACCGGAAACGTCATGTGCTGAAACGGGCATGGTTGTTCCAAAAAAATTCCAAAAACTTATTAACGGTCCTTCCGGCCTTTCGAGGCCGGCTTCTTGTCGGAATCCTTGTCGTCCGACTCGTCCTGTTCTTTCTTTCTGGCCCGTTGAGCGGCCACCTCGCCGGAGGTCTGGAAGGCGATGGCGAACGTCAGCATCGCCGCGGCGATGCCCACGTAGGTCAGGTAGGCCGGCCAGGCCGCCGGCCAGCCCGCCCGGCTGAAGCGGCTGACGGCCAGCAGCATCCCGCCGGCGATGCTCACCGCCCCGATCAGGCCCGTCATGAAGATCCTGCCCAGCCGGGGCAGCAGGAGCAGTATCACCAGCGGCACGCCCCCGCCCAGGCAGATCGTCCATAGGATCGTGATGGAATGGTCCGCCCACAGCACGTTCACGCCGGCTACGAGCACCCGCCAGCAGGCCAGGAACCACCCCGCCCAGTCGGCGGCGGTCTGGGTGTCAAAGACGGGTTGGCTGGTCGGCGCCAGGTTGGGAAGTCTGTTCGACAGAAACACCCAGACGGCGATCAGGCCGAAGAAGGCGCCGCCGGCCAGGGCCCAAATGAGTCGGGCGGCCACGGCGGCCAGAAGGGCCAGGCCCAGGATCGCAATCATGGCGGCAGCCACCAGGGGAAGGCCAAACTGCCGGGCCAAAGAATCCGCCAGCAGCGTGCCCACCCCGGCCCCGACGATCCCCAAAAAAGGCCTGGACAGGACGCGCCCCCACAGCAGCATCAAGCCGCCCAACACCACGGCCAGGCCGGCCAGGCCCAAGGCCAGGGGGGTCGTCAACGGCGGCGGCGGTGGTGGTGTGATGTCCAGCACGTTCGATGCCCTTGCGATTTTCTGGAAGGGCCATCGACATCTTAGTGGCGCCGACGCAACGCCTCCAGGTCCGCGCGGGCCCATTCCAGTTTTCGTTCATCCGTCAGCGTTTCGGTGGCGCGGTGGAGCATCCGCTCAGCCTGATCGACCTGTTGCAGGTATCGGCCGTAGAGCAGGCCGAGCATCAGGTAGATATCGGCGATATGTTCATAGTTGCCATAGTGTTTCAGGAATCGCTCGTAGGCGTCGGCGGCGGCGGGATACTGCTCGGCGGACATCAATTGGTTGGCCACGTCCAGTTGCTGATCCTGCGGCAGCACGGCCCCGTCGGCCAATTGGATGAGCTGGAGGTACTTTGCGGCGGCTTCGGGGAGATTCTTGCGGCGCCAGGCTTCCTCGATCTGCCGGCGGAGCTGCGACTCGCGGGAGGCGGCTGTCTCGGTCGCGGCGGCCTCGGCGGGCTTGGGCCCCACCCATTGCCGCGACGGCGCCCCCGGCGGGGGCATGACGCTGAATGGATCGTAGCCGGCCCGGGCCATGCGACGGTAGCGGGAACGGCGGTGGGCGGCCTGGAACAGGCTCAGCAGGTCCATGGGGTCCCGCGGCAGCAGCTTGACGGCCAGCAGGGCGGCTGTGACCGCGATGCCGAAAACGTATCCGCTACAGTGGGCGATGTAGGCAACGCCTGACTCGGCCATGCGGGTAAAGCTGGGACTCAGCGCCATCCAGAGGTTGAACAGGAACTGGAACAGCAGGAAGTACAGGCTGGACACCTCGAAGGTGGTCACAAAGAAATACCACAACAGCAGCATCACCCGCGCCCGCGGCAGCAGCACCAGATAGGCCCCGGTGACGGCCGAGATGGCCCCGGAGGCCCCCAGCACCGGCCCGTGCCCGCCCAGCAAAACGTAGCCGACCCCGGCTAGCACGCCGCCGGCCAGGTAGAACGCCAAGTACCCCAGATGCCCCAGGCGATCGTTGACGGCATTACCGAAGACCCACAAAAACAGCATGTTTCCCGCCAGGTGCATCAAACCGGCGTGAAGAAAGATCGCGGTGAAGAACTGATAGAGGCGGAGATGGTCGGGGTCCAGAAGGAACGTATCGAGCCGGAAGGCGAACCGGCCGCGAGCTACGAAATAGCTCAGCACGAAGACGATCACGTTGGTCGCGACCAGCAGATAGTTGACCCACGGGACGCGGGCCATGCGGTAGTCGGTTCGTATCGGTATGAACATGGTTCCTCTGTCGCGGCCGCCTCGGGGAGGGGCTAGTCAGGCCATTCTACGTCGGCGGGCTAAACGCCGCAACGAAACAGGCTTGGCGCCGACCGACACGGACGAGCCCCAACGGCCGGCTACCCTTTGACCAGGGGCAGGGAAATCGTAAATCGCGTGCCCTTGCCCACGGCGCTGTCCACGCGGATGTCGCCGCCGTGCTCCTGGACAATCCGCCGCGCGGTGGGCAGGCCGAAACCGCTGCCGCGCGCCTTGGTGGAGTAGTACACGTGAAAGACCTTGGGCAGGTCTTGGGGAGAAATGCCCGCCCCGGTGTCGATGACCTCCAGCACGGCCCGGCTGCGGGAAGCGCTCAGACGGATCAGTAGCTCGCCGCCCTGCTCCATGGCCTGGACGGCGTTGAGCATCAGGTTGAGGACGGCCTGCTTGAAGAGGTTGGCGTCCAGGCGGCAGGTCACGGGCGTTTCCGGCACCGTCGTCCGCATGACGACGTGGGCGGCCTCGGCCTGTGGCCCGAAAAAGTCCGACAACTCCCCCACCAGCACACGCAGGTCCACGACGGCGGGGTTCAGCTCGACCTTGCCGGCGAACCGCAGAAAATCGTCCAGGATGCCCTTGAGGCGGTCGGCCTCCTCCTGCACGCTGAGCAGACGCCGCAGCCAGCGGTCGTGGGGCTCATCGCGGTAACGGCGAAGGTCCTCGGCCAGCAGCTTGAGGTTGATGTGAATGGTGGAGAGGGGATTTTTGATCTCGTGGGCCAAACCCCCCGCCAACTGCCCCAATTCCGCCAATTGCTCCACACCCCGTGTCCTAACCGACAGCCGGCGCGCACTGCGCCACAGCCGCCGTGTGATCCAAAGCGTCGCCATCACCCCGATCAGCCCGCCGACCCCCACGCCGATCGCCAGCCACCATGCGTCCATCCGCGATTCTCCACGTATAAACGGGGGTTTCGTCTTGCCCCCGTCGGCGGCCGGCTGCACCCCGCTGGGCCCCCTTGCCGGGGACCCTAGACGGAGACCTGCGGTTGCTCGGCTTGACCGGTCTCTGCCGGCTTGGCGACGTTGCGGGCCTGATAGCCCTTCTCGCCCTTGACCAGTTCGTAACTTACCGTCTCCCCGTCTTTCAGCGCCCGGAACCCGTCGCCGACGATGGAGGTGTAATGCACGAACACGTCCTGGCCTTCCTCGCCGATGATGAAGCCATAACCTTTCTTGGGGTCAAACCACTTGACCTTGCCTGTAGGCATTTGGGTCACCTCCTTAATGCCCAGTTAGCCGTCGGGAGAAGACAGTCGCACAAACTGCATGACCCTTCGGCGACCGCGCCCCACACTAAACGGGCTGCGGAGGTACTCTGCCGTACCGGTTAATGATTCCCGTCCGCGGCAGACCCAATCTATAGATATGTCAAAAAAGACTCCTCGGCCCCGACCCGAGGCAGTCACGCTACGCTTTTTCGCTTCCGTCTACGGGAAATGCAAGGGCCTATTTGCCGCCCCGCTGCTCGCGCAACGCGGCCTTGCGGGACAGTTTCACCCGGCCTTGGTCGTCGATGGAAATGACCTTGGCTTCGACCTTGTCGCCCATTTTTACCACGTCCGTGACATTCTTGACGTACTTCTCGTCCAGCTCGCTGACGTGACACAACCCGTCTTGGCCGGGCAGGATCTCGATGAAGGCGCCGAAATCCCGTATCGAAACCACCGTGCCGGTGTATATCTTCCCGACCTCGACTTCGGCTGTCAAGGCTTCCACCTGGGCCTTGGCGGCCTCGGCGCCGGCGGCGTCCACGCACGCGACAAACACGGTGCCGTCGTCCTCGATGTCGATGGTTGCGCCGGTCTCGTCCTGAATCTTGTTGATGGTCTTGCCGCCCGGACCGATGAGTTTGCCGATTTTCTCCGGGTTGATTTTCAACGTGAACATCCGCGGGGCGTAGCGGTTGATCTCACTGCGCGGAGCGGCCAGCACCTTGGCCATCTCCGCCAAGATGTGCATGCGGGCGACGCGGGCCTTCTCCAGGGCGGCGACGATGTCCTCCTGCACGATGCCGCGGGCCTTGAGGTCCACCTGGATGCCGGTGATGCCGCCGGCGGTCCCAGCCACCTTGAAGTCCATGTCGCCGTGGAAGTCTTCCTCGCCCAGGATGTCGGTCAGCAGAAGCCGGCGATGATCGTCGCTGACCATGCCGATGCTGATGCCGGCCACGGGCGCTTTGATCGGCACGCCGGCGTCCATCAGCGACAGGCTCCCGCCGCATACCGTGGCCATGGAGGTCGAGCCATTGGACTCCAGAATGTCCGCCACGACGCGCACGGTGTAGGGGAACTTATCCACCTCCGGCATGACGGCCTCTAAGCTTTTTTCCGCCAGGGCGCCGTGCCCGATCTCGCGCCGTCCCGGGCCGCGGATCGGACGAATCTCCCCGACGCTGAAGGGCGGGAAATTGTAGTGCAGCATAAATTTCTTGGTGTACTCCTCTTGGAGGCCGTCGACGATCTGCTCGTCGCGCGGCGTGCCCAGCGTGGTGGTCACCAGCGCCTGGGTCTCGCCGCGGTTGAACAGCGCCGAACCGTGGGTGCGCGGCAGCACGCCCACGGCGATGCCCAGCGGCCGGACCTCGTCGATCCCCCGCCCGTCGGGCCGGTGGCCGGCCAGGATCATCTCCCGCTGGATCGCCTTCTCGAGATTGCTGAACGCCTCCCGCACCTGGGCGGGCTTGTACGTCGGCTCCTTGGCCTCCGGCGGGCAAAGCTCCGCCAGCAGTTCCTTACGAATGACCTCCATGGCCTCGTAGCGCTCGGTCTTGGCGCGGATGGCCTTGGCCTCGCGGAGGCGCCGGTCGCACTTGCTGACGACCAGCTTGGTGAGTTCCTCGGGAAAGACGGTGGGTTCGTATTTCTTGCGGACGGTGGCCTTGGAGGCCAGCTCGCCGATCATCTCGATGATTTGCTTGCAGACGTCAAAGCCGCGGGCGATGCCCTCGGCCGCGACGGCCTCGGAAACTTCTTTGCTGCCCATCTCGAGCATGTTCACCGCGTCGGCCGTGCCGCAGACCACCAAGTCCACCTGGCTTTTCTCCACCTCCTCCAGGGTGGGATTGACCACATACTGCCCGTCCACGTAGCCGATCCTCGCGCAGCCGATGGGGCCTTGGAACGGCACGTGGCTGAGCGTCAGCGCCGCCGAAGCGCCGATCACGGCCAGGATGTCCGGATCGTTCTTCGAATCGCTGGACAGCACCAGGCATTGAATCTGGACCTCGTCCATGAAGTCCTCGGGAAATAGCGGCCGGACGGGACGGTCGACCATCCGCATCGTCAGGATTTCCTTGGTGGAGGGCCGGCCCTCACGCTTGAAAAAGCCGCCGGGCACTTTGCCCGCGGCGTACTGGTTCTCGCGGTAATCCACGTACAGCGGGAAGAAGTCGATCTCCCGCGTGGAGGGGGCGCTGAGCACCGTCGCCAGCACCACCGTGTCTCCGTACTGCACCATCACCGCGCCATGGGCCTGCTGGGCCATCCTGCCGGTCTCCAGGACCAACGTCCTGCCTGCAATCTCTCGCTCGATTCGAATAATCGCCATTGTCTTTTCCTACCTTACCGACTCTTTGCTTTCTGGACGTCTCAACAACACGCGTTCAATACTTCCTTGTTTCTCTTTGTGCAAAACGACATCACCGGCGCCGAAAAATGGCTCGATGGATTCACCGACCGCGCGCCGGCGGTGATCAGACGGTCAAGGGGCACCCAACCAAGACGCGATCCGGCATTTACTTGCGCAACCCCATATTTTTGACAATCTGCCGGTATCGTTCGGGGGCGGTGTGGGACAGGTACTTCAGAAGGTTGTTTCGCTTGCCGACCATCATGAGCAGCCCCCGGCGGGAGGCGTGGTCCTTCAGGTGCGTCTTGAGATGCTCGGTCAGATGGTTGATTCGCGCCGTCAGCAGCGCGATCTGCACTTCGGCCGACCCGGTGTCGGTCTCGTGCCGCCGGTTGTCTTCGACAATCTTCTTCTTGGTTTCAGCCGCGATGCTCATCGCCACACGTTTCTGCCCGCCGCTCACGTACGGCGACGGGTTGCCTTCGTCCCTTTACTGTCTACCATTTTCTCGTGGGGAACACTTTAACCGACGGCGGGAATCTCGGCAAGCCCATTTCCATCCACGGGAAAGAAGTTATTGACCCAAGCCCAGAAGCTTCTTGATGGCTTCGATCAACTGTTCCATGCGGAAAGGCTTGTGGAGGTACAGGTCCACCCCCAGGCTTTCGGCGTAGGCCCGGTGCCGCACGCCCGTGTTGCCGGTGATCATGATGATGCGGGGCGGCTCGCCGCGCTGCTTGCCCTGCCGGAGCTTCTCCATCACCAAAAAGCCGCTCCGCTTGGGCATCATCATGTCCAGCACCACCAGGTCCGGGTGATGGCCGGCGGCCTGGCGCAGGGCCTCGTTGCCGTCGGAGGCCGTGAAGATGTCCAGCCCCATGTCCGCCAGCGCGGCGGTGATCGCCGTCAGGATGTCGCGATCGTCGTCGACCAGCAGCACCGTCTTGGAGACCTTTTCCGAAGCTTCTGAAGCTCCCGAAGTTTCCTCAGCCATGATTCGCAGTCCTTGGCCAACCCCCCCTTGAAGGCTGAAAACTCAACACTACCATGCTATGCTTGGGCGACAGGCCTTGTCAATGCCGATGGCCCCCGCGTGGGGCCGCGCCCCGGAAGCCAAGCGATGACCGCAAAGTCCGACGCCCGGCGCATCGAGGAACTTCGGCGGCAGATCCGCCACCACGACTGGCTGTACTACGTCCAGGCCGCCCCGGAAATCTCCGACCGCCAGTACGACGCCCTGATGGAAGAGCTCCGCGCCCTGGAGGCCCGCAATCCCAAGCTCCGCACGCCCGATTCCCCCACCCAGCGCGTCGGCGGCCAGCCACTGGAGGGCTTCGCCAAGGTCACGCACGACCCGCCCATGCTCAGCATCGACAACACCTACAGCCCCCAGCAGGTGCAGGAGTTCCACGACCGGGTCGTCAAGGCGCTGGGCGCGAAGAAGTTTCACTACCTGGTCGATCCCAAGATCGACGGCGTGGCCGTGGCCCTGCGGTACCGCAAGGGCCAGCTCGTCCAGGCCGCCACGCGGGGCGACGGCCGCACCGGCGACGACATCACCGCCAACGCACGCACCATCCGCTCGATTCCCCTAGCCCTGCACGGGCGCGAAAAGGGCTACCCACAGGAGCTGGAGGTCCGCGGGGAGGTCTATTGGCCGCGGAAGGCCTTTGCCGCCTTCAACGCCGCCCGCGCCGAACAAGGCCAGGAGACGTTCGCCAACCCCCGCAACGGGGCCGCCGGCACGCTGAAGCAACTGGACCCCAAGGTGGTCGCCGAGCGCAAGCTGGCCTTTCTGGCCCACAGTTTCGGGGAAATGTCGCCCCGCCCGGCCGACCGGGCCGGCGAGCTGATGAAGCTGCTGGGCGGCTGGGGCATTCCCGTTTCGCCCCACGCCAAGCTGTGCAAGGACCTGGCGGAAGTCCAAGCCGTCATCCAGGACTGGATGGAGAGGCGTACAGAGGTGGACTACGAGACCGACGGCATGGTCATCAAGGTTGATGAATTGAACCTGCGCGACCAGTTGGGGGCCACCAGCAAGTACCCCCGCTGGTGCATCGCGTACAAGTACGAAGCCCAGCAGGCCGCCACGCGGCTCAAAGAGGTGGACTTCCAGGTGGGCCGGCTGGGCACGATCACGCCGACGGCGCACTTCGAACCGGTGCAGCTGGGCGGCACGACCGTCTCCAGCGCCACGCTGCATAACTTCGATCAGGTCGAGCGGCTGGACGTCCGCGTGGGCGATACCGTCTTGGTGGAAAAGGCCGGCGAGATTATTCCTCAGGTTGTGGAGGTGGTTTACGAGCGCCCCCGCGGACGGATCCCCATCAAGCCGCCGGCCAAGTGCCCGGTCTGCGGCGGCCAGACCGCCCGCGATGAGGGCGGCGTGTACTTGCGGTGCATCAACGCCGAGTGCCCCGCGCAGATTCGCCATCGCCTGGAATTCTTTGCCGGGCGCGATCAGATGGACATCCGTAACCTGGGCACAGAGCTCATCGACCAGCTCGTGACGGAGGGCAAGGTCCGCCACTTCGCCGACCTGTACCACCTGGGCCCCAAGGACCTGGTGGGCATGGAGATCGGCCGCCACACCCGCGACGACGGCCGCGTCATCATCGCCCGGATGCAGAAAAAGCTGGCCGACAAGCTCGTCAAGGCCATCGAAGCCAGCAAATCGCGCGGGCCGGCCCGCGTGCTGGCCGGTCTGGGCATCCGCCACGTCGGCGGACGCGTGGCGGAGGTGCTGGCCGACCACTTCGGCGACATCGAAGCCGTCGCCGCCGCCAGCGAAGAGGAATTGATGAACGTGGAAGAAATCGGCCCGGTCATCGCCGCCAGCATCCATGAATTCTTCCACTCACCGGCCGGTCGGGAAACCATCCACCGCCTCAAGGCCGCGGGCGTGAAGATGTCCGCCCCCAAACGCGCCAAGGCCGCAGGACCCCTGGCCGGAAAGACCGTCGTGGTCACGGGCACGCTGGAGAAACTCTCCCGTAGCGAGGCCGAAGCTGCCATCAAGGCCGCAGGCGGCCGGGCGGCTTCAAGCGTCTCCAAGAACACCGCCTTCGTGGTCGTGGGCGCCGAACCGGGCTCCAAGGCCGACAAGGCCGCCGCCCTGGGCGTCGAGATCATCGACGAATCCGAATTCCTCCGTCGTCTGGGCCGAGCAGATAGATAGATCCCCGTCAGCGTGAATGCCTTGTTGTCGGCCTTGCGGGGCCGTCGCTATAATCCCTTCTTTAGAAGCTGAATTGTTCTTTCGGTTTGCGGCGGCAAGGATGGTACAACCGCACTCATGATTGCCAAGCTCACAGGGCGTTTGGAGCAGGTTTCGGCCGGGTCGGCCCTGGTCGACGCCGGCAACGGCCTGTGGTACGAGGTGCTCATCCCCGCCTTTGACGCCGAGCGCCTGGCCCGCCGCGTCAGCCAGGACGTGGTCCTGCACACCATCCACTACGTCGAGGGCAACCCGGCCCACGGCGTACAGACCCCGCGGCTGGTGGGCTTCCAGGCCGAGACCGACCGGCAATTCTTCCGCATCTTCACGACGGTCAAGGGCATCGGCGTTCGCAAGGCGTTGCGGGCGCTGGTTCGGCCGGTGGCGGAGGTGGCCGCGGCCATCCAGGCCAAGGACGTCCAGTTCCTGGTCGCCCTGCCGGAGATCGGCCGGCGCATGGCCGAGCAGATCGTGGCCGAGCTGCACGGCAAGGTGGAGGAATTCGCAGGTCCGGCCGCCGTCGCCGCCGCGGCGGCCCTGCCGGCGGCTGCGGTCGAGGCCCTTTCGGTGCTGGTGCAATTGGGCGAGCGACGGGCCGACGCGGCTGCACTCATCGAGCGTGTCCTGGCCGTCGAGCCCGTGGCTGGCACCGAAACAATCATTCAGCATGTGTACCGGCTGAAGGCCGGAGGAGCCTAGCGCCGCATGGCTCGAGAAAAAATCATCTCCGCCCAGAACGTCAGCCCCGAAGACGAGCAGTTCAACACGTCGCTTCGGCCGGGCCGGTTGGACGAGTGCATCGGCATGAGCGAGGTGCTGGAGAAGCTGCGGATCTCCATCGCCGCCGCCCGCAGCCGCAACGAGCCGATGGAGCACGTCCTGCTCCACGGCCCGCCGGGACTGGGCAAGACCACGCTGGCCTACGTCATCGCCCACGAGATGGGCAGCACCATCAAGGTGACCTCCGGCCCGGCCCTGACGCGACCGGGCGACCTCATCGGCATCCTGACCAACCTGGAGCCGCGCGACGTGCTGTTCATCGACGAGATCCACCGCCTCTCCCCGCCCGTGGAGGAGTACATCTACCCGGCCATGGAGGAGTACAAGGTGGACTTCGTGGTCGACAGCGGCATGCACAGCCGCACGATCAACCTGCCGCTGAAGCCCTTCACGCTGATCGGGGCGACGACGCGGGCGGGCATGCTTTCCCCGCCGCTGCGAATGCGGTTCGGCATCTCGCACCATCTGGACTTCTGGCTGGCCGAGGACCTGCTGGCGCGGCTGAAACTCTCGGCCAAGATGCTCAAGATGGCCGCCGACGCCCCGGCCCTGGAGCTGCTGTCCGGCCGGGCGCGCGGCACGCCGCGAATCGCCAACCGCCTGCTCCGCCGCTGCCGCGACTACGCGCAGGTCAAGGCTGACGGGCGACTGACCGTCGCGGCCGTCGAGGCGGCGCTGAAACTGGAGGGCATCGACGCGGCCGGGCTGGACGAGCTGGACCGCCGCTTCCTGCGGACGATCATCGACGTGTACAAGGGCGGGCCGGTGGGCATCGAGGCCGTCGCGGCCACGCTGGGCGAGGAGACCGACACCCTCGTGGACGTGGTGGAGCCCTTCCTGCTCCAGGCCGGCCTGCTCGCCCGCACCCGCCGGGGGCGGCTGGCGACGATCAAGGCCTACGAGCACCTGGGACTGGCGCACCTGGCCCCGCCGCCCTCGCCGCAATTGTTCGAGCAGGAATAATTCCCGCACCGCAGTGCGGCGTGCGGCCGGAAAGGAAATCCACCGTGGGCAACGAGCGCGTGCTGGTCGTCGGGGCGGGTGGAATCTCCGACGCGTGGTTCTCCGCCCTGGTCAAGGAGAAGGTGGACGTCGTCGGCGTGGTGGAGCAGGCGCCGGACCGCGCCGCCGCGGCCATCGCCAAGCACGGCCTGGCGTGCCCCGTCTTTGCCGATCTCCGCAAGGCCATGCGGAAGGCCCAGCCGCAACTGGTGCTGGACCTGACGCCGCCGGAGGCCCATTGCACCGTGACCTGCACCGCCTTGCGGGCCGGCTGCCACGTCCTGGGCGAGAAGCCCATGGCCGCGAGCATGCCCCAGGCCCGGCGGATGGTCGCCGCGGCGGACCGGGCTGGGCGGTGCTACGCGGTCAGCCAGTCGCGGCGATGGTTCCCCGCCCACCAGCAGGCCAAGGCCATGCTCGCAGCCGGCGCCGTCGGCCAGGTGACGGCGGCCAATTGCGATTTCTACATCGGAGCGCACTTCGGCGGCTTTCGCGCCCAGATGCCCAGCCCGCTCATCCTGGACATGGCCATCCACCACTTCGACCTGGCCCGCTATCTGACCGGCGCCGACCCCGTCGCGGTTTACGCCAAGGAGTTCAACCCTGCCGGCTCGTGGTTCGCCGGCAATGCGGCCGCCAGTTGCATCTTTGAAATGACCGGTGGGGTCATCTTCACCTATCGCGGAAGCTGGTGCGCCGAGGGTTTCCGCACGAGCTGGAACGGCCACTGGCGGCTGACGGGCGCCCGCGGCACGGTGATCCTGGAACAGGACCAGCCGCCGCGCGGACAGGTGGCTGAGGCGACGGACAAGTTCCTGGCGCCGCTGACGGACCTTGCCCCGCCACCGGCGGCGACAGAAACGCCCAAGGAGATGCATGGGGCGCTGGTAGAGATGCTAGGCTATCTTCGCGGCGGGCCGCCGCCGGCCACCGAGTGCCACGACAACATCAAGTCGCTGGCGATGGTCTTCGCCGCCGTCGAAAGCTCACACAAGGGCAAAAAAGTCCCCGTCCGCCTTTGAGGATTCCGCGGGCAAGCACCCGTACGGGGGCGTACGCCTCGCCCGCCCTACAACTGCTGACCACGCCACTGAGCAAGCATCTGGCGGAGCTTCTGGGCGCCAGGATCCTCGATCTGCTCGAAGATGGTCAGCGCCTCCTGAGCATCCGCGATGGCCCGCTCCCGATCGCCGAGTTCGTCCCAAGTTAAACTGCGGTTGTACAGGTCATATCCCTCCCCCCGCCGGTCGCCGATCTCGCGATCGATGGTTAGGGCCCGCTCATAGTACTTGGTAGCCTTGCGCCTCTCACCCAAGTTGGCGTAGACAGTACCGAGGTTACCCAAGACACCGCTCTCCCCGTGCCGGTCACCGATCCGGCAGACGATGGCCAAAGCCCGCTTATGGTATTTGATAGCCTTGTGTACCTCGCCCAAGGTGGCGTAGGCGTTACCAAGGTTGCCCAAGGTAGTACCTTCTCCGCGCTGGTCGCCGATCTGGCACTGGATGGTCAGGGCTTGCTTGTAATATTCGATGGCCTTGTGCACTTCCCCCAGCTTAGCGTAGGCGTTGCCGAGGTTGCCTAAATCAGCACTCTCCCCTCGTCGGTCACCAATCTGGCGAGCGATGGTAAGGTGCGGCTCATAGTACTCAACGGCCTTGCGCACCTCGCCCAAGTCGGCGTAGGCGATGCCAAGGTTGCCCAGATGAACCCTCTCTGTTTTGCGATCCTTCAACTGTCGCGCAGCGGTCAGGGCCACCTCCAGCCATGGAATCCGCTCGTTCCGCGAATCCTGTCGTAGGTTGAGGCAATAGACACCGGCAGCACCATATTGGTTGCATAGGTTGACTGCGTCCTGGACGCGGGGAGGCTGGGAACAGGCCCAGGCCTGGCCCGCTTCGATGTTCGCCCTCTCGTGGTCAAACAAGGCCAGACCCTGGGTGATTGCCTCTCCGCCTTTGAGGTACAGCTTCTCCGCTGCCCTCAGTACTGCCAGGTAGAAGACAGCGTGACGTTTTTTCGCAGTCCCTCGCTCTGCATCGGTAAGATACGCATCTGCAAACAACCGGACTAAATCATGCAAGCGGTAACGCTTGGAATCCTCATCGTACTCCACCAGGCTATAGCGGAGGAGTTCGCCCAAATGCGAGTGGCCGGGGTCTTCGCACACGGCCTCCTCCGCCTGGGCATCGAAGGATGAGGGAAACACCGCCAAGCGGTTGAAGACCGCAGCCGTCTTGGGCGGCAGGTGCCGGTAACTAAGGTCCAGGCACGCCTCTACGCCAACGGGTACTCCCTCTTTCCCAATCTTTTTCAAACGGCTGTGTTGCTCTTCCAGTTGCCGGACATAGTCAGCAGGCGGCAGGTCGCTCTGGACTTGCAAGAGGCTCCCCGCCGCCCGCAGGGCTAATGGTAAGTATCCGCACAAGCCGGCCAGGGCAGGGGCGTGCCCGCCGATTCGCTTCTCGATACCCAGCAATAGTTCGATAGCCTCTTGCTCGCCCAGCACGCCCAGGTCCAGGGGCTTTAACCCCTCTACTGCAAAGTGCCAACGTGAGGTAACCAGCAGGATGCTTCCCGGCGGTGGGACCAGAGATCGGACCTGAGCGGCGTCGCGGGCGTTGTCCATCAGGAGAATTGTTCGCTTCTCATGGAGCGCAGAGCGATAGGCTGCCGCGAGGGCTTCTTCGCCCTCCGGAGGCTTGGCCATCGGATCGAAGGACCGCAGCACATGAGCCATCGCATCGGCCGCCGAGAGCGGGCGGTCGGATGTGCCCTGCAGGTCCAGAAAGAACTGCCCATCGGCGTACTGAGGGGAAAGACGGTGCGCCAACACCTCGGCCAGAGCCGTCTTGCCGATACCCCCCATGCCCCGCAGGCCGGAGATGTTGACTCCCCCCTCGATGGCCTCCAATAGCGATTGCAGTTCGGCCTCCCGACCGACGAAGTCCGCTGGTGGTGAAGGAAGTTGGTGCAAACGGTTCATGCGCGGTGCGGCTAAGTAAGGGTAGTGCTGGGAAAAAATATCTAAATGCTTGTCGTATAAATCGAGGATGTCATCCCAGAACACCACTTCGACTGTGAAGGGTTTATTTTCTCGCTCATTCAACTTGCGAACAGCATTCTGGACCACCACGTCGCGCGGACCGGTTGTGGCCAAGATAAAGTGAATAAGTTTTGGATGAAACTTCGTGGCTTTATCAGCTTCCGCCTCGAGTTCCTCAGCGATGACAGCGGGCTTGGCCTCCGCATCATGGAGCTTACACTGCACGCCGTGGTAGTCTTGGCCGCCCCCCAGCTGACCATAAATGTCCACCCCACACTGTGGTTGCCCAGTGCGCCCATGCATCTGGGCGGGGGCCTTCCAATGCGCCTCAAAGAGGTCTCGCATATGCCGCTCAAAGACCTGCCAGTCTTTGGGCGGCGGCACTTGGAAATCGGACGGTTCGGCTACCACGGTAAAACCCTCGCAAGTAGAACAATCCCACAACGCAAAACAGCCCCGTGCACGCCCGTGCGGCGCGAGCTTACAGTTTCCACGCCTTGGCGAAGGCCTTGAAGGATCGGTCGTAGGTGGCCTCGGCCGCGGCCGGGAAGCAGCAGCCGGGCAATTGCTTCATCGCCAGGTGATAGGTCAGGCAATCGCAGCAGACGCCCTTGCGGTTACAGTCGTCGTAGGTGCAATTGCAGCGATCCAGATTCTGAGTTTTCTTGCACTCCATCTTCACGCCTCCGTTGGTGCCAATCGATTATACACTTCGGCGGGAGGAATCCTGCTTATGGATCGCGCGGAGCTTCGCCTTGGCGGCGGCTATCGCCTCCCGGCGGTGCTGACGCTCATCAGCGGTCTCAGCCGGCATCTGGCGGGCCTGCTCCAGCTCGGCCGCGGCGGCTTGGGGGTCCAGAGACTCCCGTGGGGCGCCCTGCTCGGCCAGGACGGTCAACCCCTGCGGACGGACATGGGCGAATCCCCCGGCTACGAAGTACTCCTCCGACCGGCCCCCTGGCAGGCGCACGGTCACGCAGCCGGCGGCCAGCTGGGCCACCAGCGGCGCGCGGCGGGCCAGGATGCCTATCAAGCCGTCCACCGCCGGCAGCACCGCCCCTACGGCCGTGCCGTCGGCGAGCCGGCCCTGCGGCGTCAGGATCTCGTACTGAAAGGTGCTTCGGCTATCCATAGGCACGGCCCCTTCGGCCGCTACGGCCTAAACCTATCCCAGCAGACCAGCTCCTCCAGCGGCTTGCGCGGTTTGCTGCCGGGATGCTCGGCGCCACCGGCCGGGTAGCCCAGGGGCAGCAACTCGATAATCTGCGCGTCGTCCGGTATGCCGAGAATCTTTCGGCAGGCGTCCTGCTCGAAGTGTCCTATCCAGCAGGTGCCCAACCCCTCGGCCACCGCCGCCAGGGTCATGTGGTCGATGGCGATGGCACAGTCCACCGGGCCGGCGGGGACGCCGCAATGCATCATCCGCCCCGGCACAGTGGACACCACCGCAATCACCACCGGCGCGGCGGCGAGGAATTCCTGGCCGCTCGCCTGGGCGAGGGCGGCTCGCAGCTTGGCGTCCCGCACGACGACGAACTTGCGCTGCTGGTCGTTCCTGGCCGAGGGCGACAGGCGGCCGGCGTCCAGGACGCGCGTCAGCTTGTCTTCCTCCACCGGCTTGTTCTGATAGGCCCGCACGCTGCATCGTTTGCGGATGGCTTCATAGAGGTCCATGGGATGCTCCTTACTTGGCCGCGCCGCCCGCCGCAGGTGATGAGGACGGCGGCCCGGCCGGGGAACCCAGCGCGGCGGCCTGGGCGGCGGCTTCTTCCACCGCCCCAACGTACAGGAACGCCTGCTCGGGCAGGTGGTCCCATTTGCCGTCGCAGATTTCGCGGAACGAGCGGACCGTTTCGGCCAGCGGCGTGTAGTTGCCCTTCTTGCCGATGAACACCTCGGTGGTGAAGAACGGCTGGCTGAGGAACCGCTCGATGCGGCGGGCGCGGGCGACGATCTGCTTGTCGGACTCGCTCAGCTCGTCCACGCCGAGGATGGCGATGAGGTCCTGGAGGTCGCGGTAGCGCTGGAGGACCTGCTGGACGCGGCGGGCCACGTCGTAATGCTCCTGGCCGACGATCTGCGGGTCCAGCAGGCGCGACGAGCTGGCCAGCGGGTCGATGGCGGGGTAGATGCCCTTCTCCACGATGCCGCGGTCCAGCACGATGAAGGCGTCCAGGTGCGTGATGGCCGTGGCCGGAGCGGGGTCGGTCATGTCGTCGGCGGGGACGTACACGGCCTGGACGGAGGTGATGGCCCCTTGCCGCGTGGAGGTGATGCGCTCCTCCAGCTCGCCCATCTCGGTGGCCAGCGTCGGCTGGTAGCCCACGGCCGAGGGCATGCGCCCCAGCAGGGCCGAGACCTCGCTGCCGGCCTGGGAGAAACGAAAGATGTTATCGATGAACAGCAGCGTTTCGCGTCCCTGGTCGCGGAAATACTCCGCCAGCGTCATGGCCGACAGAGCCGCGCGAAGTCGTGCACCGGGCGGCTCGTTCATCTGGCCCATGACGATGGCTGTGCGGTCGATGAGTTTGCCGCCGGTGGTTCCGACGTCCATCTCCTGCATCTCCAGCCAGATGTCGTTGCCCTCGCGCGTGCGCTCTCCCACACCGGCGAACACCGAGTAGCCGCCGTGCTTGATGGCCACGCGGGCGATGAGCTCCTGGATGAGCACCGTCTTGCCCAGCCCGGCCCCGCCGAACAGGCCCGTCTTGCCGCCGCGGACGAACGGCACCATCAGGTCGATGACCTTGATGCCGGTCTCGAACAGCTCGGTCTCGGGCACCAGGGTGTCGAACTTCGGCGGCGAGGCGTGAATGGGCCGGAACCCTTCGGCCTGGACCGGTCCGCGCCCGTCGATGGGCTCGCCCAGCAGGTTGAACACGCGCCCCAGGACGCCCGGGCCGACGGGCATCATCACCGGCCCGCCCGTGTCCGTCACCTCCATGCCGCGGCGCAGGCCGTCGGTGCCGCCCAGGGCCACGCAGCGGACCCGCCCGCCGCCGAGGTGCTGCTGGACCTCGCCGGTCAGGTGGATGCTCAGCGGGCCATCGTGGTGATCCACCTTCAGGGCGTTGTAGATGGTCGGAAGCTGGTTCTCGGCGAATTCCACGTCGAAGGTCGAACCGATGACTTGGACGATTTTGCCCGTGTTGGCCATGCGTTCAATCCATTCCCATCATCCCGCCCATGATTTCCGCCAGCTCGGTCGTGATCTGGGCCTGGCGCCAGCGGTTGTAGTGGACGGTCAAGTCGTGCAGCATCTGGTCGGCGTTTTCCGTGGCGGCCCGCATCGCCCGCATGCGGGCGATCTGCTCCGAGACGGCGGCGTCCAGGAAGCACTGATACAATCGCAGGCGCACGACGGCCGGCAGAAGCTTGTCTAAAATCTCCTGGGGCGAGGGCAGGAACTCATACGAGGGCCTCGCGACCCCCGGCTGGGGCGACGGGACCGTATAGGTCAGCGGCAACAGTTGGGCGATCGCCGCCGACGGCTGGCCGGAGGCCAGGAACTGCGTGTACGCCACCTCCAGGCCGCTGATCTTGCCGGCAATGAATTCCGCCATGGCCTCATCGGCCAGGCGGGCCGCCGTGGCGTACGCCAGCCGGGGGTCGAATTCGGGGATCGCCTGATCCATCGCGTAGCTGCGGAATCGCAGGTACTGAATGCCGCGCCGGCCCACCACGCGCAGCAGCACGGCGTAGCCGTCGGCCAGGAGCTGCGCGTACCGCGCCGTGGCCACCGACAGGATGGAGGCGTTGTACGCCCCGCACATGCCGGTCTGGCTGGTAATCACCCACAGCACGTCGCGGCGGATGTGCTCCTGATCTTTCAAGAGGGGATGGGACAGCGTTCCATTTTCGGTCTGCGCCGCCAGGCTGCCCACCAGATCGGTGAAGCGGTCCGTGTAGGGGCGGGCGGCCACCGCCCGGTCGTGGGCGCGCTTGAAGCGCGTGGAGGCCATCATCTCCATCGTCCGCGTGACGGTGCGGATGCTGCGTACCGCCTTGATGCGCTTGAGGACTTTTCGCGCCTTGAGCATGCGTTACCTGCGCTCCGCCGCCTTGCCGCGGCTGGCCAACCGCCGGGCGTGGCGCACTTCCTGAAAGGCCGTGGCCTTGTACTTTTCGATGATGGCTTTGAGTTCCTTTTCGATATCCGCCGTCAGGTCCTTGCCGGCGTTGAACCGGTCGTAGAAGTCCCGATGCTCCTCCTTGACGTACTTCAGCAGGCCGGTTTCGAAATCGATGATTTCCTCCACGGCCAGGTCGTCCAGGTAGCCTCGGGTACCGCTGTAGATGGCGATCACCTGGTCGATGGCCGGCCGGGGCTGGTACTGCGGCTGGGTGAGCAGGCGGACCAGCCGCGCCCCGCGTTCCAGTTGCTTTTGGGAGGTGGGGTCCAGCTCCATGCCGAGCTGGGCGAACGATTCCAACTCGCGATAGGCCGACAGGTCCAGCCGCAGGCCCTTGGCCACGTCCCGCATCGCCTTGTAGGCGGCCTTGTAGCCCACGCGGCTGACGGAGATGCCCACGTTGATCGCCGGGCGCACGCCCGCGAAGAATAGCGCCGGCTCCAGATAAATCTGCCCGTCGGTGATCGAAATCAGGTTGGTGGGAATGTAGGCCGAGACCTCCCCTTCCTGCGTCTCGCAGATGGGCAGCGCGGTCTGGCTGCCGCCGGACAGGGGCAGGCGGTGGACCTTGAAGGTTGCGGTGTTGGACATCTTGGCCAGCGCCGCCTTGGCGGCCCTGAGGCCCAGGGGCCCGTCGTACACCTGCTCGTCGACCCCGCGGACGTCCTGGGCGCTGTCGGGGGTGTCGCGGGGGACGATGACGTACTGGTTGGCCAGCTTGCAGGCCCGCTCCAGCAGGCGGCTGTGCAGATAGAACACGTCGCCGGGATAGGCTTCCCGTCCGGGCGGCCGGCGGAGCAGCAGCGAAATCTGCCGATACGCGGCCGCGTGCTTGGTGAGGTCGTCGTAGACCACCAGCGTGGGCTTGCCCAGCTCGACCATGAAGTATTCGGCGATCGCGCAGCCGCTGTAGGGGGCGATGTATTGCACCGGGGCCGGATCGCTGCTGGAGGACGAGACCACGATCGTGTGCTCCAGGGCGTCGTGGGCCCGCAGCGTCTCCACGACGGCAGCCACGGTGGACTCCTTCTGCCCGATGGCCACGTACACGCAGACGACGCCGGTGCCCTTCTGATTGATGATGGTGTCCACGGCAATGGCGGTCTTGCCGGTCTTGCGGTCGCCGATGATCAGTTCGCGCTGCCCGCGGCCGATGGGCATCATGGCGTCGATGGCCTTGATGCCCGTCTCCAACGGCTCGTCCACCGGCTGGCGGGCGGCGATGCCCGGGGCGATCACCTCCACCGGCCGGGTCTTGTCGGCGCGGACCTCGCCCCCGCCGTCCATCGGGGCGCCTAGCGGGGTGATCACGCGCCCCAGCATCCCCGTCCCGACGGGAACGGTCAGCAGTTGGCCGGTGGCCCGCACGGTATCGCCGGCCTTGATCTTCTCACAGGGTCCGTAAATGGCCGCCCCGACGGAATTCTCCGCCAGGTTGAACACCTGCCCCCGCGTGCCGTCGGCGAACTGAAGCATCTCGCCGGCCATGGCCTCCGACAGGCCGAAAATCTCCGCAATGCCGTCGCCGACCTCCAGCACCTTGCCCACCTGGGCGACGTCCAGCTCGCGGCGGTACTGGGTGATCTCCTCGCGGATGATGCTGGCAATCTCGTCGACTTTAAGCTTCATGGTCATCTTGTTTTCCGCTTTGGGACGGCAATTTCCGCGTGGCGGGGACCTGCTTGAGCCGATGGCGCAATTGCCTCAGCGCCCCGGCCACCGAACCGTCGTACTCGCGATCGCCGATCCGGACCACCACCCCGCCCACGAGCGACGGGTCCACCTGCATCTGCACCAGCGGATCGGCGCCGGTAACTTTCTTGAGGGTCTCGATCAGCAGCCGGCGGCTGGCGGCGTCCAGTTCCTTGGCCGCCACGACCGTCACCTCTATGTGACCCTGGCGAACCTCCAGACGCCGGCGAAACTGGTCGGCCACCACGGGCAACAATTCCATCCGCCCGTGGCGGGCCATGGCCGCCAGGAGCCCTTCGAGGATCGGGCTGCACCGGTCGCCGAAAATACGGCGAACCGTCTCGGCCTGTTTTTGTGGACCGGCCGTGACCCACAGGTCGCCGAAACCGTCGATGCCCTCCACCAGGGCGACCAGGGTGCCAAACTCCTCAGCCAGGGCCTCGGCTTGCTCATTCGTCACCAGGCCGAGCATGGCTTCGGCGTATCCGCCCGCCAGCACCTCGGCCTGGGGGTTCATGATGGTCGGCGTGGTGGCAGAAGCAGCTGGCATCAGGTCTCCTTGTCGCCGCGTTGGCGGCGGATCTGGCCCAGCGACTCATCCACCAGCCGGGCATGGTCGGCGTCATTGAGGCTTTTCCCGATCACGCGTTCGGCCACGTCGGTGGCCAGGTCGGCGGCTGCGGCGTACAGGTCGCGCACGGCGGCCTCCTTGGCCTGGTCGATTTCTTCTTTGGCTTGGGTCATCGTCCGGCCCGCTTCGTCGCGCGCCGCCGCGAGCACCTGCTCCCGCGATTCGGCGGCGGTCTTGCGGCCGCGAGCGACCACCTCGGCGGCCTCGGCCTCGGCGGCCTCCAGGCGGGCCTGGTAGGCCTTCAAGAGCTCCTCGGACTTGGCCTCGCGCTCCTGGCTGCGGCGCAAGGCCTCAGCGATGGATTCCTCCCGGCGGCGAAGCTGCGCCAGCAGCGGCTTCCAGGCGAACCGGCCCAGGACCGTCAACAGTAGCACGAAGATGACCAGCGTGGCGATCGCCTGGCCCAGGTCGCCGAAACTTGGGGTGGCCTGTCCCTCGTCGGCCGCAAGCAATGGGCAGGCCGGAACGAGGATGACCGCCAGGGCCAATCCCGCAAAAACAACGCCGCTTGTGGTCCGCCGTTGCGCCATAGCCGTTTCCCGACGTGCCGAAGAGGGCCGGCGGATGTTAGAACACACCCAACAGACAGATCACCAGGGCGAACAACATGCCGCCCTCGATCATGGCCGCCGTAATGATCATCGGGGCAAACATGGAGCCGGAGGCCTCGGGCTGGCGGGCGATGGCCTCGACGCATTGGCCGCCGATCCGCCCGATGCCCAGGCCGCCTCCGAGGGTCGCCCCGGCCGCTCCCAGGCAGGCCCCCAAAACGGCCAGGCCTTTGCCGATCGGGACGCCAATGCTGCCGCCGGCGGGATTGGCGGCCGAGGGGACCGCCCCTTCCGTCGCGGCGGCTAACAGCACGGGGGCGATCGCGGCGATAACGCATCCGATCACGATCCATCGCAGCGTCTTGCCACTCATAGTGTTCTCCTGTTGTGCTTTGGCAGGCTTCGGTGAGGCGGCATCTTACGGCAAACGCCGGGCCTCTTTCAACCGCTCGATTCGGCGCCGGCCTTGGATTCCTCGGCCCCGTGCGACGACTCAGCGTACAGGGCCAGGAATATCGCCGTCAGGAACGTAAAGATGTAGGCCTGAAGGCCGGCGATCAGAAGTTCCAGGATTTCCACGGCTACGCTGCCGGCGATGCAGAACGGCCCCACGTAAAACACACGCACGATCTGCGTCTGGAGGGCCTGAAGAATGAACATCATCAGCACCGCCAACAGCACGTGGCCGGAAAGCATGTTGGCGAACAATCGAATCATCAACGCGAAACACTTGGCCAGCACCCCCACCAACTCCAGCAGGGCCAGCGGCACCGCCAGGATCACCCCCGTCAGGCCCGGCACCGCCGGTCTCAGAGAGGCCACCCACAGCAGCGGGGAAATCAGCACGCACAGCCACATCGGGGCCTGATAGCGATGGTGGAACAACCCCGCCTGTCGCTTCAGGCCACAAAACACGATGGTCCCCAGCGCGATGGCCGCCAAGGCGCCCGTCACGGTCGGAATGGACGTCGCCACCCCGCCGATGGGCGGCAGCCCCGGCACGAGCTTCAGCAACGCCTCCAGCGGCAGCAGGCCCAGAAGGTTGACCGTCAGGATGAACGTAAAGAACGTCAGCAGCAGTGGCAGGAACGGCTCGGCCCGGTCGTGCAGGGCCGGGCGGGCGATCATGTCGCGCACGAAATACACGATCACCTCCAGCACGCCGGCCGGACCGCGCGGCACGGTTTGCCGGCGCCGGCTGAGGGGCAGGATGACGGCCAGCAGTATCCCGGCGGCCAGAATCATCGCGGCAATGCCTTTGGACATCAGCGTCACGGGCATGCCGAACACGTGAATCTGGCAGCCGGGCCAGGGATGGTCCGCCACGCTCTCCAGGATGTTGGCCGCAGCCAAAAGCACGCTCACCGCCTCCTCAAGGACACGACCAATAGCAGAGTAGCGTCAGGAGCGTCAAATACAAGGTCCGCGGGCGCGGAAAGGCGTCTTACTTCATCGCACGGGCCAGCCAGAAGCCCTCGCCCAAGATCGTGACCAGATAGAACACGGCGACCCACAGAAGGAACGCGACCGCGTGCGGCCGCAAGACGTGGCCCAAGATCAAAGCGGCGGTCAACACCACCGCCAGCCGCACCGCCCCGCCGATGACGAACACCGCAGCCACCACGGCCGGTCCGCGCCGGGCCAGGCGAAGCACGACCAGCGCGCTGGCCAGCATGGTCGACAGCACGACGGCCACGGCCAGGAGTTCCCCCTCCAATCCCCTCCGCCCTGCCACCTGCCAGGTGGGCCAGACGCCCGCGGCCCCGATCAGCAGGCCGATCATCCACACCCATCCCAACATGGCCCAGAAACTCAATCGCACGCCCATCATCATTATTCTCACGCTTCTCTTGCGACGCCACCGGGTTTACTGGGGATGGCCGTCGTCGCCGCCCCGCCGCTGTTCGCGGTCGATCTGCCGCCCTTGGCGAATCAGCCGCCACAACGCGGCGGCGAAACCGATCGCCCCGCCCAGCAGCATGAAACCCGGGCGCGTGCCCGCCTTGCCGTCGATCCAGTAGCCTACCGCCAGAGGGACCAGGAACGTGACCGTGAATTCGACGCCTATCGAGGCGTATCGCCCAAGATTCGGCGGCTGATTGCCTTCAGTCATCGCTTTCCCGTCCATCGCTGAAGTGCGCCCGCCCAAGGATAGGCCATCCCCCCGGGAGTGTCAATTTGGCTTACCCAGGCCTTTCCATGCATCGGGACAGCGAACTTGCTATGATGTCGTCGCGGACCCACATGTTCCCTCCGGAGGAAAAAAAGTGGCGGCTGTTCCGTGCCTGGACCTCAGGCCACCCGCTGTGGTGCGCCTGGCAAGTGACGTACCGCTGCAACTTCCGCTGCCGGTTCTGCCATTATTGGCACGATCCCCTCGGCCAGGCGGATGAGCCCACCGTGGCCGACTACGCCGCCGGGGCGGCCAAGCTCGCCCGGCTGGGAACGCTGCTGGTGTCGCTGGCCGGCGGAGAGCCTCTGCTGCGCGGCGACATCGGCGACATCGTCCGGGCGGTCGGGGAGTATCACTTTCCCTTCGTGACCACCAACGGCTGGTTCGTCACGCCGGCGGTGGCGCGGGAACTGATGCAGGCGGACGTCTGGGGCGTGTCGGTGAGCATCGACTACGCCTCCCGGCAGCGGCATGACGAACGCCGCGGCGTCGTCGGCGCCTGGGAGCAGGCCTGGCGGGCGGTGGAACTGTTGTCGGCGGCTCGCGTGCACAACTATCAGCGGGTCAACGTCATTGCCGTCCTGATGGACGACAACCTCGACGACCTGGAAGAGATGATCGCCCAGGCCGCCCGGCGGGACGCCTATTTCATGGTCCAGCCCTACAGCCACCTCAAGACCGGCAGTAAGGCCTACGCACACAACAACGGGCCGGTGTCGCCCCGCCTGCTGGACCTGCACCGGCGGTGGCGAAACTTTTTGTCCAACCCGTATTACCTGGCGCGGTTCGATCAGTATCTGGGCGGCGGCGTGGCCGACTGCCGGGCGGGACGGGCGTTCTTCAACATCGATTCCACCGGCGACATCGCCATCTGCGTGGAACAGCGGGACCGGCCCGTGGCCAACCTCTACCGCGACGACACTCCGACCATCCTCCACCGGCTGCGGCGGGCTTCGCGCGGCAACGCCTGCCGGGACTGCTGGTACAACTGCCGCGGCGAGGTCGAGAGCCTCTACCGGCCGGCGGGATTGCTCGCCTCGCTGCCGACTCTGCTGCTGGACCGCGGCGCACCGCCGGAGGGAACCTATCTTCCCGTGCGGCCGACGGCCCTTGCATCGCCCCACCGGCAGACGGATAATGCCGCCGGTACGAACCGGATTCATTAGCGATTGGCAGGGAGCTTTTCAATGAGACGGCATGGAACGCTATTCGTAATGATCTTGGTCATGGGCGGGGGCGTCTTTCTGCTCGGCGGCTGCCCCAAAAAGCCCACGGGCACGATCATGGAGTCCATCCCCGGCGGACCCGACTACGACCGTCCGCTGCCGGAAGGCCAGTTGGCGCTGCGAAAGATTACCGACCTCCGCCAGATGCCCGACTTCACCCCCGCTTGTCGGAATGTCGGCGGCCTGAAGCTGGCCATCGCCAACAGCCTGCACTACCTGGCCAAGCCTTCCAGCAAGCGGTTCTTCCCCTACGACGACATCACCCACGAACGGGCGGTGGCCAGCCTCCAGGCTTTCGAGGCGCTGCTGGATTCCGGCAAGACGCCCGAGCAGCTCAACGCGGCCATCCGCTCGCAGTTCGACGTCTATACGTCCGTCGGCTGGGACGGCAGCGGCGTGGTGTGGTTCACCGGCTATTACACGCCGATCTTCAACGGCTCGATGACCCGCACGGACCGCTTCCGCTATCCGCTGTACAAGGAACCGCCCAACCTGGCCAAGACGGCCGACGGGACTGTGCTGGGGCTGCGGGGCGCCGACGGGACGATCCGGCCCTGCGGGACCCGCAAGGAACTGGAGCAGTCCGGCGCCCTGGCGGGCACGGAGCTTGTTTATCTGGGCGATCCCTTCGAGGTGTACATCGCCCACGTTCAGGGTTCGGCCCGCGTGAGGCTGCCCGACGGCCGAATGATCACCGTGGGCTATGCCGCCAACAACGGCCTGGATTACGTCAGCGTGGGTAAGGAGCTGGTCAAGGACGGCAAGATCGCCAAAGAAAACTTGAGCCTCCAGGCGATGATCGACTACTTCCGCGCCCACCCGCAGGAGGTCACCGAGTACACGTGGCGCAATCCGCGGTTTGTGTTCTTCGCCCTCAATGAGGGCGCGCCGCACGGCAGCCTGAACGAGCCCGTCACGCCGCTGCGGACGGTCGCCACCGACAAGGCCATCTTCCCGCGGGCGGCGATGGCGATGGCGGCCACAAACCTGCCGCAGCGGACCGGCGGCTTCATCCAGTCCCGGCCGTACTGGGGCTTCGCACTGGACCAGGACACCGGCGGCGGTATTCGAGCGGCCGGGCGATGCGACATTTACATGGGCATCGGCGACGAAGCTGGCAAGTTGGCCGGACGCACCCAGCAAGAAGGCCGCCTGTATTACCTGTTCCTCAAACCCGCCGGTGCGGGCGGGCCTGCCCTGCCGAAGGTCTCACCGCCCCCCCTGCCGCCTGAACCGCAGTAACCAACCAAGGCCAACGAACGCCATGCTTCGCATAGGACTCGGTTACGACAGCCACAAATTCGCTCCCGGTCATACGTTGGTGCTGGGCGGCTTGCACATCAAGGGCCAGATCGGCCTGGTCGGCCACAGCGACGCCGACGCCGTCCTGCACGCCGTGACCGACGCGATCCTGGGCGCCCTGGCCGCTGGCGACATCGGCGAGCACTTCCCCGACACCGACCCCCGCTGGGAAGGGGCGGACAGCGCCGTGTTCGTGGCTGAGGCGATCCGCCTGGCTCATCAGCGCGGACTGCATGTCGGCAACTGCGACGTGACGATCTTGGCGGAAAAACCCCGCCTCACTCCCCACAAGGCCGCGATGGCCAAACACATCGCCGAACTGCTGGGCATCGGGGCCGAGGGCGTCTCGGTCAAGGCCAAGACCAACGAGCACATGGGTTCCATCGGGCGGGGCGAGGGCATTGCGGTTTTTGCGGCCGTGCTGCTGACCGACGGCGGCTAAGATTGTTCAGACCGCAAGCCGGCCGCCGCGGAGGCCGTTGGGCCATTTGGGTTTGCATTCCGCCAGGCCTTGGCTAATAATCCAACCGCGTTTTACCGGCCGTCGGAAAGGACGTCTCCATGGGCGAACTGAGCAAGGTCTTCAAGGCTTATGACATCCGAGGCGTGTATCCCAAGGAGGTCGACGAGGACCTGGCGTGGAAGGTCGGACACGCCTGCGGGCAGTTCCTTCGCAGCCTGCTGAGCGGCTACGAGCGAGGCCAGGCGGCCAGCAATCGCCTGGTCGTGGGGCGCGACATGCGGCCCAGCAGCGACCCCCTGGCAGGGGCCCTCATCGAGGGCATCACCGCCAGCGGCGCCGGCTGCATGAACATCGGCATGTGCGACACGCCGATGGTTTACTTCGCCATCAATCACCTGGGCACCTGCGGCGGTGTGCAGGTCACCGCGTCGCACAATCCGATCCAGTACAACGGATTCAAGATTTCCGGCGCCAAAGCCAGGCCCGTGGGCGTGGACACGGGGCTGAAGGAAATCCAGCGCATCTGCGCCGCCGTCCGCCGCATGCCGCTGGAGGCCTCCATCGCCCCGGCCGACCAGGTGGACCTCTGGGACGCCTACGCCAAGCACATACGGAAATTCCTCCGCGTGCCGCGGCGGCTGAAGGTGGTGGTGGACGCTTCCAACGGCATGGCCGGCAAGATGATCCCGCAGGTCTTCGGCGACGCCGACGTGCAGATCATCCCGCTGAACTTCGAGATCGGCCAGGGGTTCGTGCACGAGCCCAATCCGCTGGTGGAGGCCAATCTCCGCCAGGTTAAAAGCGCCGTGCGGCGGCATCGCGCGGACTTGGGCGCCTGCCTGGACGGCGACGCCGACCGCTGCGCGTTCATCGACGAGCACGGCCAGGCCGTCCCCAGCGACCTGATCACCGCCCTGCTGGCCAAGCATTTCCTGCGGGAGAACGCCGGCGCCATGGTGGTGTACGATCTGCGGTCCTCGCGCGTGGTGGCGGAGGAGATTCGCGCCGCCGGCGGCGTGCCGCGGCGCGAGCGCGTGGGCCACGCGTTCATGAAAAAAGCCCTGGCCGACGGGCACGGCGTGTTCGGCGGCGAGCTGTCGGGGCACTTCTACTTCCGCGACAACTTCAACTGCGACAGTGGCGCCATCGCGCTGGCGTCGGTCCTCAGCGTCGTCGCCCAGCAGGACCTGCCCTTCAGCCAATTGATCGCCCCGCTGAAGCGCTACTGCCAGAGCGGCGAGATCAACTTCTCCGTCGCCGACAAGGCGGCTAAGATGAAGGAAATCACCGAGGAGTTCTCCGACGCCGAGATCGATACGCTGGACGGCGTGACGATCCAGTACCCCACTTGGTGGTGCAATGTGCGGCCCAGCAACACCGAACCGCTGCTGCGGCTGAACCTCGAGGCCCGCGACCGGCGCAGCCTCAGGGACAAGCTCAAGAAAGTCCAGGCCATCCTCGGTAAGCCCGTGGACCATTAACCATTAAAAAGTCCGGCCGACAGACCCAAGGCCGGCAGACGGTCATGAGTAAACTGGAAGACACCCTCAAGTCCATGAAGTACGACGATCGCGGCCTGCTGACGGCCGTCGTCGTGGACGCGACCACCAAGCAAGTGCTCCAGGTGGCCTTCATGAACGCCCAGGCCCTGGCGGAGACGATCCGCACGGGCAAGACGCACTTCTGGTCCCGCAGCCGGCAGAAACTTTGGATGAAGGGCGAGGAGTCCGGCCACGTCCAACTCGTCAAGGCAGTCTACGCCGATTGCGACGCGGACGCCGTGGTCGTCGAGGTCGACCAGCACGGCGGGGCCTGCCACGAGGGCTACCGCTCCTGCTTCTATCGCCGGCTGACGCCCCAGGGCGACTGGGAGATCGTCGGCCAGAAGGTCTTCGACCCCAAGCAGGTGTACAAGAACAAAGGCTGAGGGGTTCGAGCTAACGTAGTCGTTCATTCATTGAAAAAACCTCCTGGCGAACATGAACCATCGAGGCGCCAGATCCCAGGCCGTGATTCGGCCGCCCTGGATGGCGGCGGTGCTGAACGTGGTATTGGCGCTGACGGCCCTGGCGGCCGCGGCGGCGCTGGCACTGGAGTTCGGCGGCTTCTGCCTCACCGGCGATCAGCTCCGTCTGCTGCACCGCACCGAGGCCGTCATCGTCGCCGTCTTCGTGGCCGACCGGCTGTTGCGGTTCCTGTTGGCTGAGAACCGCCGCCGATTTTTGCGCGAGAACTGGACCGACTTCGTCCTGATGGTCATGGCCGCCGGTGTCATCGCCATCCGCGTGCAGTGGCAGGTCACGGTCCTGTCGGCTGGGATGTTCTATATCCTGGTCACGCAGGCGTACCTCCTGGCGACGCGGATCGTGCACGCGACCGGCGTCAACCTGCGGTCCGCCGGCGGCGGCATCCATCCCGGCTGGCTGCTGATCGGCGGTTTCGCCTTCCTGTGCCTGGCCGGGGCGGGGCTGCTGATGCTCCCGGCCGCGACGCCGCCCGGCAAGCCCATCTTTTTCTATGACGCCCTATTCACTGCCACCAGCGCCTGCTGCCTGTCGGGGTTGACCATCCGGCCGACCGGCACGGAATTCACGTTCTTCGGGCAGGCGGTGATCCTGGGGCTGATCCAGCTCGGCGGATTGATGATCATCTCGTTCGGCACGATGCTCGCCCTGCTGGCCAGCAAGACGTTGTTCTCACGGACCCCGCGGACCTCCGCGACGACGGGGCCGATCGCCCCAACCGACCGCATCAGTGGGCTGGGCAGGTTGGTGCTGCTCATCTTGTTCAGCACGCTCGCCCTGGAAGCCCTGGGGGCGGTGCTGGCCTATCCGATGTTCGCCGCCGCCGCGGCCGAGCCGCACGGAGCCGCTGGGGCCGTCAACACCGTCTGGGCAAGCGCCTTTCACGGCATCTCCGCCTTCTGCAACGCCGGCTTCAGCGTGTACGACGGCAATCTAATGGAAGGCGTGCGCAGCGGCTGGGGCAGGCCCTTGCGCGACCACTGGCAGATTCTGGGCGTGATCGCCCCGCTGATCGTCCTGGGCGGGCTGGGCTTTCCGGTGCTGTATGATTGTGCCGCCTGCGCCCGGGCGGCGATGTCGCGATTTGTGGCTCGATTGAAGGCCCCCCACAGCCAGACCACACCCGGCGTGCCGCGGCCGCGAATCGCGCTGCACTCCAAGATCGTGCTGACGGCCACGGTAATCCTGATCTTCGGCGGCGCCGGCGGGTTGCTGCTGGTCGAGCCGCCTTCCGACGCCGCCCGCTACGGCGCCATCGGCCGCACGCCCGTGTACAGCGACGACATCCGCCACCGCCGCGATTGGCCGCGATTGGCCTTCCGGCAGCGCGCCCGCTACGCCCTGTTCCAATCGGTCAGCGCCCGCACGGGCGGCTTCAGCACCATCGATTCATCCGAGCTGTCCGATGCCGGCAAGGCCTGGACGTGCGGGCTGATGCTCATCGGCGGCAGCCCCGGCGGCGCCGCCGGCGGCATGAAGGTCACGACCATCGCCCTGTTGCTGATGGCCGCCTACGGCGTGCTGCGGCGACAGAAGGAAGCGGAGGTTTTTCGCCGCAGCTTGGCCGCGTCGCTGATCGGCAAGGCCGTGACGGTGGCTGTTTTGTACCTGGCGCTGGTCGCCGCCGTCACGCTGTTGCTGTGCGTGGCCATGCGGACGGGCTTTGGGTTCATCGACCTGTTCTTCGAGGCGTGCAGCGCCTGCGGCAACGTGGGGCTGTCGGCTGGCGTGACGGCCAATTTGAACCTGTTCGGCAAGATCGTCGTCACAGCCGGCATGTTCCTCGGCCGCGTCGGCCTGCCGGCCGTGCTGCTGGCGATCACCCCCAGGGGACTTGTCGCGGATTACACACTCCCCGCCGACGCTATCGTGCTCGGCTGAGTTTCGCAGCCAGGTAAAAACTCCGCCCCTCAAGCAAACCTGCCCGCGCCGCTTATTTCCTGACTATCAACTGCGGCGGCGCCATCAGGCCGCACGGCACCAGGTTGTACCCTTCCAACTCCTGGGCGGGCTTGGGATGGTATTCGCCGGGGCCGATCCGCTGGGGCTTGAAGTTCAGATGCAGCGGGCCGTGGGAATTGCGGCGGTGGCCCAAGACCTCCACCGTCAGCACCGCCGAGGGCCCTTTCACAAAATCGGTGACGTCCAGCTCGTAAGGCGGCCAGGCGATGATCCCCGCCGGCTGGCCGTCCACCAGCACACGCACGGCCACGCCCTCGAAGGCAGGGACGGCCACGAACAGGCGCCGGCCCGCCGTCAGCCGCGGTTGAATCGTCCGCCGGTAGCTCACCGAGCCGCCATAGAACGCCAGGCCCTGCTTGACCCAGTTGCCCACCCGCAGCGTTTGCGGGGCGGCCGCCAGCGCGACCTCCGTGCCGTCGACCTTCGTGCCGAAGTCGCCCAACAGGTAGATGATTTCCAGCCCCGAGTGCAGCTCGCTGTATTGGCACGTCGCTGTCAGCTCGTTGCGTCCGGTGTGCAGCACGGCCGGGTCGATGGCCAACTTGCGGAGCGAGCGATCCACCCACCAGCCGCATTCGGCGTCGCAGGCCAGCACCTGGCCGTTGACGGCCAGGCGGAACGTTTCCGGATGCTCGATGGCCAGGTACAAGGGCCCGGCCGGCAAGACCTCCACGTCGAAGGCGTACGACAGTTCCACCGAAATAGTCTTGGGGTTTTCCACCGCCGGGCGGGCCCAGGGTTGGACCATGCCCCGGGCGCGGCGCGGCACGCCCATCGCGTCGCGAGCGGCGTGGTCCACGCGAAGGATTTCCGCCGGCCCTTCCGCCGGGCCGTCGCCGATGCGATAGATGGGCCGGTCCAGCACCAAGCAGTTGGGCTCGGAAAGCTGGACGTCCCAGCGGCCATTCAACGCCTGCCGGCGAACGTCCCGCAAGGCCTTGCGCCGCGGCCAGATCTGCGCCGGCCGCTTCTTGGGCAGCACGAACAACCGGCTGCCGATGGCCGGGAGGCTGGTCTGAATTCGCCAACCCCTGGCCCTGGCCTTGCCGTCGGCGGTGTAGATGGCGCCGGTATCCGCGTCCAGCTCAAGCGGCGAGCCGGCGGGCGTGCCGGAAACGTCGATGCACACCTGGTCGAACGCCAACTGCCTGTCGCGGACGGCGACATCCTCTTCTTTTTTGCCGAATAGGTTGTGGCCAGTGTTGCAGACGAACAGGTAATACGCCTCGGCGTCCTCGCGGAGACAATAAAGGGCCGAGGCGATTTGCTTGCCCTTCCCGTCGGTGATGGAGACCCGCCGGGCCACCGGCCCGACGGCCTCGACGAGCGCGGCGTCGTTGGCCGGGCGCGGGCACGCGGCGGCGAAGTCCACCGCCGCGCGGCTGGGCATAGCGTCCACGTAGTCGGGCGCCTGGCGGCTGAAGATAACCATCCCGCCGGCCTGGCGAAACTTTTGCAGCAGCGCCAGCGTGGTGGAGCGGATCGTCCGCAGCGGCGGCACCAGCACGGCGGTGTAGTCCGCCTGGCCCACGGTCAGCACGGCCTTACTGGCCGAGTGGCGCACGCGGCCATGGCGGGCGAGGATGTCCTCATCGCCCCAATCGAAGTCCAGGTGCGCCGCCAGCAGCGCGTCCCGCAGCTTCCAGGCCATGTCCTTGTAGTCCTGCCTGGCCTCCTTGTTCTCGATGGAGCACAACGTCCAGAGGCTCTCGACGGGGTGGATCACCAGCAGGTCGCGGACCTCCTTCCCGCGGCTCATCAGCACGTGAATGCGGGCGAAGTAGTCCTCCACCTTGCCGTAGGCCTCCCACCAGGGCGACTGGTAGAAGATGGCGGCGGGATAATCCCGCTTGGCCTCGCCCTCCATCGTGTACCAGGCCAGGTGCTGGCAGCGGAGGTTAATGCCCAGCGCCGCCTGCCAGTCGCCCAGGGCCTTGTGGCCGGCAAAATTGAAGTCCCAGCCAGTGCAGCCGTAGGTCTCGGTCAGCCGCCACCGCCGGCCGAACTGGTGTGCCGCGGAGCTGACCTGCTTGGCCGTATCGTACTCACGGCGGTACTCGGTCAGCAGGTCCATGCCCGGGGCTTGCATGTACTCGTAGAACCGCAGGCATGAGCCGACCACATAGGTCTGGGTAATCAGCGTTTCCTCGCCCAGCACGTGGCCGGTGAAGGGCAGGCCGTGGCGCTGGCACCATCGGCCAATCTGCTTGGCGAAGGCGTCCACGAACAAGGCCGTGATGCAATCGTAATAGTGCCAGCGGGGCCGGCTGACGGCTTGGCCGTCCACATCGAACAAGACCTCCACCAGATGGTCCAACAGGTCATAGCCGTATCGCTTGCTGAATTGCCGAGGGAGGTCATTCGTCCACGGAAGGAAGTTGGGGCCCGGACCGTGGCCGAAGGTGGGCTCGTCGGTGAAGATGCCGGGGATGGTCCGGCCGAACTGCTTGCCGAACCGCTTGAGGTAGGCCTCGTGCGTGACGCGGAGGAACTCCCGCACGGCGCGGGGGTTCATCGTGTCGATGTAGGTAAAGCCGTTGTACCAAGCGGTGCAATCTTTCACCTTCACGCGAAAGGCCAGAATCTTCTCCCCCTTGGCCAAGATCGGCTTTTCTCCGCGCCGCAACCGCCGCACGCCGGCGGCCTTGGGCGGGTCGATCACGGCCACAAAGGCGGCCAGGTATTGCTTGTCCCACCGGAAGTCCGCCGCGCCGTCGAAGGTCAGCATCTCCAACTGTCGCTCGCGGTAGGCCGGATTGCGGGTCACCAGGCCGCCAGCGGCGCCGGAAGGCCAGCGGTCCTCGTCGTACAGCCAGGCCTTCATGTCCAGCTTGGCGGCCTCGTCCACGCACGCAGCCACGCAGTCCATCCACTCGGCCGACAGGTACGGAGTAGCCAGGCCCACGCGGCTATGCATGAAGAACCCGCCCATGCCCATGCGGTGCATCAGGCGGATCTGCCGGCGAAGCTCGGGCGGGTCCAGCCGGCCGTTCCACGCCCAAAACGGCGCGCCGCGATATTCGCTGGGAGGATTGCGGAATTCGTTCAGGAGTGATTCCTTCATCGTGGCACCTTCTCATCCGTGGCCGGCCGGGCCGGTGAGCCTATCGTGCGGTTATGGACGGGGATTTTACCTTGCCCCGGACCATGCGGACAATGAACTGTCGGGCTTACCTTTCTCCGGCAGCCTCGCCGATAACCTCACAGTAAGGCCGGCGGCCCCTTGCGGAAACAGAAAGTCTGGGTAGACTTACCCGACCCCCCGGCATAGCCCAGACCCGCTGAATAGAACTAGCTTCATGCCGTCTTCGCGGCGATAGGGCCGCAAAGGCCGGGGAAAAATAGCCGAAATGAGCGGTCTCCTTCAACGGCTTAAGAACCTCGTTGTCGGCGCGGCCCGCAGCCCCACCGACCGGACGGTATTTCACAAAATATCGCTGATAGCCTTTTTCGCCTGGGTGGGGCTGGGCGCCGACGGCTTGTCCAGTTCCTGTTACGGTCCGCAAGAAGCCATCGGGGTCCTGCGCGACCATATGTTCCTGGGGCCGATCGTCGGCATCGCCATTGCCATCACGGTCTTTGTCATCTGTTCCAGTTACTCGCAGATCGTGGAGTTGTTCCCCACCGGCGGCGGGGGTTACCTGGTCGCCAGCAAGCTCCTTTCACCGACGCTAGGAATGGTGTCCGGTTGCGCCTTGCTGATCGACTACATGCTGACGATCGCCGTATCCATCGCCAGCGGGGCGGACGCCCTGTTCAGCTTTCTGCCGCCCGAGTGGGGACGGTACAAGGTGCTGTGCGCCGCCGCAGGCATCCTCGTGCTGATGATTATGAACCTGCGGGGGGTCCGCGAGTCGGTGATTCCGCTGATCCCGATCTTTCTGATCTTCGTCATCACGCACGTTTTCGTTATTCTCTATTCCTTCGTCGCCCACGGACCAGCCGCCGGCCAGATCGTGGCGTCGACCGCGACGGACCTGTCCAAGGCCAGGAGCGAGCTGGGGCTTGCGGGAATACTCGTGTTGCTCCTGCGGGCCTACAGCATGGGCGCGGGCACGTTCACCGGCATCGAGGCGGTTTCCAACGGGTTGCCGATTCTCCGCGAACCGCGGGTGCACACGGCCAAGCGGACGATGCTCTACATGGCCGTGTCCTTGGCCTTTACCGCCGGCGGGTTGATGGTCGTTTACTTCCTGCACGGCGTGACGGCCACGGGGCAAAAGACCGCCAACGCCGTCTTGCTGGACACGGTCACCGGAAACTGGGGCGACAGCGGCCGCGCCTTCGTCTGGATCACCCTGGTCTCCGAAGCGGCCATTCTGTTCGTGGCCGCCCAGGCGGGATTCGTGGACGGTCCGCGCGTCATCTCCAACATGGCGCTGGACCGGTGGTTCCCCGGCAAATTCGCCGTCCTCAGCGACCGGCTGGTGACGGCCTACGGCATCGTGGTCATGGGGATGGCGGCCCTGGTCCTGGTGCTGCTGACTCAAGGCCGCGTCAGCTTTCTGGTGGTGCTGTACAGCATTAACGTTTTCATCACCTTTGTGCTCTCGCAGTCGGGCATGGTGCGGCACTGGTGGAGCGTGCGGGCCACGGTCGCCGCCTGGCGCAAAAAATTGTCGATCAATGCCCTGGGACTGGTGCTGTGCAGTTCCATCCTGGTGAGCATGATCGTCGTCAAGTTCCACGAGGGCGGCTGGATCACCTTGCTGATCACCAGTGCCCTAGCCGTCCTGGCCTTGTCCATCCGGCGGCACTACAAGCGCACCTTTGCCACGCTCAAGCGGTTGGACGGCCTGGTGGCCGTGGCCGAGGCGGAGCAGGTCTCCCCGCTCCCCGCCCCGCCCCGGATGACCCCCGGCGGCAACACGGCCGCCATCCTGGTCAACGGCTTCAACGGCCTGGGGCTGCACTCGCTGCTGGCGGTCATCCGCCTGTTCGGCAAATCGTTTGACAACTACGCCTTCGTGCAGATCGGCGTGATCGACGCCGGGAACTTCAAGGGCGTCCATGAGGTCCAGCAGCTCCGCGAGCACGCCTCGACCGAGGTCCAGCGTTACGTGGACTACATGGCCAAGCACGGCTTGTACGCCGAGGGCTTTTGCGCCACGGGGGTTGACGTGATTGAGGAGATCGGCAAGCTCGCCCTGGAGGTCAGCCGGAAATTCCCTAACGTCGTCTTCTTCGGCGGCCAATTGGTATTCGCCAAGGAATCCCCCTTGAACCGGCTGCTGCACAACTACATCGTCTTCGCCGCCCAGCGCCGCCTCTACGCCGAAGGCATCCCCTTCGTCATCCTGCCCGTGCGGTTATAAGGGGGGCGCCTGATCCGGGGCGTCCATCGAGGCCAGCAGGTCGTAGGTCTGCTTGGCCTCGGCCTCGTCCAGGATCGTGATGGCGTAGCCGGCGTGCAGGAGCACCCAATCGCCCACCTTGACGTCGGGGACCAAGGCCAGGTCCGCCTTCGTGCGGCTGCCGCCCAGGGCCACCACGCCCACCGAATCGGTGATGCTCTCCACCTTCGCCGGTATCGCCAGGCACATTAGTCGCTCCCGCCTTCCTGCCGGCCGCTGCGCGCCGCCGAACGGCGGTCCCTCGCCCACCGCGCCGCCGCCACCGCCGCCTGGCCGACCGCCACGCCGCCGTCGTTGCACGGGATGGCTTGATGCACCAGGACCTCAAATCCATCCGCTTTCAACCTAGCCTCCAGCCGCGCGGAAAGATACCGATTGGCAAAGCACCCGCCCGACAGGGCCACAACGCCCAGGCCCGTTTCGGCCCTGGCCCTTGCGGCCGATTCAGTCAGGAACGCCGCGGCGGTGTTGTGGAACTTGGCCGCGATGATGCCGGCCTCCAGACCGGCGGCGACGTCGTCCACCATCGCGCGGACCATCGGCCGCAGGTCGATCTCGAACGGACCGGCGGAGCGAATCTCGTAGGCGTACGATTCCTCCACGTCGCGACGGGCCAGGGCCTCCAGCTTCATCGCGGCCTGGGCTTCAAACCCGTTGGTCGACGCCACGGACGCCAGGGCCGCCACGGCGTCGAACCATCGCCCCAGCGAACTGCTGGGCGGACAGTTGGCGCCCAGGGCCAGCATCTCCGCCACCGCCGCCAGGCCCTCCGGCGGGGCTTGCAGCCGACACCGCCGGGCGGCCTCCAAACCGCCGTCACCATAAGCGTCGATCAGGGCCGCCAGCGCCGGCCGCCAGGTCTCCACTGCGGCCGCGTCCCCGCCCGGCAGCGGCACGTAGCGCAGGTGGCCCAGCCGCCGGAAGTCCGCCAAATCGGCCGCCAGAATCTCGCAGCCCCACACGGCGCCGTCGGTGCCCAGGCCCATGCCGTCGCAGGCCAGGCCGATGACAGGCCCGCATCGGCCGTGCTCGGCCAGGCAGGAGGCGATGTGGGCATGATGATGCTGCACGCCGACGATCGGCACGGCCGCCCGCCCGGCCAGTTCGCCCCGATGCCGCCGCGCGGCGTACTGGCTGGACAGGTACTGCGGATGCTCGTCGGCCGCAAGGATCGCCGGCTGGATGTCGAACAAAGCCTCCAGGTGGTCGATGGTGTCGAGGAAGTGGCGGTAGGTCCGGCCATCCTTCAGGTCGCCGATGTGCTCGCTGAGCACCGCGCGGTTGCCCTTCAGCAGGCAGACAGTGTTCTTCAGCTCCGCTCCCACGGCCAGCACACTGGGGGCGTCGGCGGCCAGGTGCGGCAGGACGACGGGCGTGGGCGCATAGCCTCGCGCCCGCCGCACGACGGTCCACCGGCCGGCGGGACGATACTGGACCACGCTGTCGTCGATCCGCCGCTGAATGTCGCGGTTGTGCAGCAAGATCGCGCCGGCGATGGTGCCCAGGTGGGCGATGGCGGCGTCGTTGTCCTTGATCAGTGGCTCGTCGGCCAGATTGCCGGAGGTCATCACGAGGGGCGGCAGCCCTTCGTCAAACAGCAGGTGATGCAGCGGCGTGTACGGCAGCATCACGCCCAGGCAGTCCAGGCCTTCTGCCAGCGATGCCGCCACCGCGGGGCGCCCGGGCCGGCGGGGCAGGAGGACGATGGGCCGGATGGGCCCGGCTAAAAGTTCCCTGGCCTGCTCGTCCAGGACCACGAGTTTCTCCGCCGCGGCCAAGTCGGCCACCATGAGGGCGAAGGGCTTTTCGTCGCGCCGCTTGCGCTGGCGAAGGCGGCTGACGAGCGACTCGTCGTCGGCCCGGCAGGCCAGGTGGAAGCCGCCCAGCCCCTTGATGGCCAGGATGCCGCCGGTGCGGAGCATCTCGGCCGCGGTGACGACGGCGTCGTCGCAGACGATCTGGCGGCCTTGGGTGTCCACCAGCCAGACGCTCGGCCCGCAACGCGGGCAGGCCACCGGCTGGGCGTGGAACCGCCGGCAGGACGGGTCGGCGTACTCGCCCGCGCACAGCGAGCACATGGCGAAGTCAGCCATGGTCGTGTGGGGCCGGTCGTAGGGAATGCGGCGGACGATTGTGTATCGCGGCCCGCAGTCGGTGCAATTGATGAACGGGTAACGGTAGCGCGGATCGGCCGGATTCCGCATCTCCGCCAGGCACTGCCGGCAGACGGCGGTGTCCACCGTGACCTGGGCGTCGGCCACCTCGCCGGCTTGCGAAGGAAGAATCTCAAAACCGATCTCCCCCGCCACGACGGCCAGGGGGCTTTGCCTGGCCTCCGCGATCTTCGCCAGGGGCGGCAATTCCATCCTCAGCCGCCGCAGAAAAATCTCCAGCCGCGCGGCGGCGCCTTGAACCTCCAGGGCGACCCCTTGGGAGTCGTTGGCTACAAAACCGCTCAGGCCAAGCTCCGCGGCCAGGCGGTAAACAAACGGGCGAAAGCCCACGCCCTGCACCTGGCCGGTGATGGCGACGCGAATTCGTTGTATTGGCTGTGCTCTCATCGCAGGAACCATCCAGACCGTTCATTGTAGCGAAACAGCCCGGCCCCCTGCAAACTCACCCGCTGCGCCGACCCAAAGGCGGCTTGTAAAACTCCCAGCCGCGTCGGATACTAACGGGCAACCATGAGCACGCTGAAGGACATCCTGGCCGGCCGGTTTATCGTCATCGACGGTCCCGATGGGGCCGGCAAGAGCACGCAGGTGGACCTGCTGGCCGCGGCCTTGCGCCAACAGGGGCTGACCGTCTGCCAGGTTCGCGATCCGGGCGGCACGGCCATCGGGGAAAAAATTCGCGCCATTCTGCTGGACCGCAACCACGCCGAGATGGCTGTGCGGTGCGAGCTGATGCTCTACATGGCCAGTCGGGCGCAGTTGGCGCACCAGGTCATTCAGCCGGCCCTGGCGGCCGGGCAATGCGTGCTGGGTGATCGCTATATTTCCTCCACGGTGGCCTACCAGGGCGCCGGCGGCGTGGATGCCGAAAGCATCCTGGCCGCGGGGCGCACCGCCGTCGGGGCGACCTGGCCGGATTTGACGATTGTGCTGGACCTGCCGGCCGAGGCGGGTCTGGACCGCGTGCACCGTCCGGACCGCGTGGAATCCAAGGACCTGGCCTACCACAAAATCGTCCGCAAACTTTTCCTCCAGCAAGCCAAGGACGATCCTAAGCACTTCGCCGCCGTGGACGCCTCGGGCACAAAGGAACAGGTCCAGCGGCGCGTCATGGACGTCGTCATCTCCTGGCCGTGGCCGAAGGCCGCCAACGCAAAAAATCGCCGCTAACCTCTTATGCCGGACCTCTTGGACATCGTGGGACAGGATTCGGCGCTGGCGCGGCTTCAGCAGGCGATGAACAGTGCCCGCATGCCGCACGCGTTCCTGTTTTCAGGCCCCATCGGCGTGGGCCGGCGGACGGCGGCCATCGCGCTGGCCAAGGTGCTGCTGTGCGAGCAGCCGGCCGTGCGCCCCAACGCCGGCCGATTGGCTGAGCTGGCGGCGGATTTCCTCCTGAAGCTGGCCTGCGGCCGCTGCCCCAGCTGCCGCGCAATGGACGCCGACACGCACGCCGACTTCCACCGCATCTACAAGGAACTGGCCCGCTATCACGACGACCCCGCCGTCCGCGGCCGCGTCACGCAGGAATTGAGCATCGACGTCATCCGCGATTTCCTGATCGTCCCCGCCGGCCGGGTCGCCTCCCGCGGCCGGGGCAAAGTGTTCGTGGTCCTGGAGGCCGAACTGCTCAGTGAATCCGCCCAGAACGCCCTGCTCAAGACGCTGGAGGAACCGCCGCCGTCCGTCACGATCATCCTGCTGTGCTCGCAAGCGGCGGCGCTGCTGCCGACGACGCTCAGCCGCTGCCGGCTCGTCAACTTCGCGCTGCTGCCGCGGGACTTCGTGCGCGATCGCCTGGTCGCCGCCGGCGTGGACCGCAAGCAGGCGGACGTCTGGGCCGCCTACACCGACGGCTCGCTGGGCGCGGCCTTGCGCCTGGCCGAGCAGGACATGTACCCGATCAAGTGCGAGCTGCTGAAGCGCCTGGCGGCCGGCGACGCCGAACTGGGCGAGCACCTGGCCAAGATCGCCGACGACCTGGCCGGCCAGGCCGTCGCCAAGGTCAAGCAGGAGCAGGACGCTGACCTCTCCAAGCAACTAGCCCACCGCCGGGCCGGGGCGGACATCCTGGCCCTGGTCGCCAGCTTCTTCCGCGACGCCTTGACGGTCGCCACCGGCGCCGACCGCCCGTTGATCCACGCCGACCAGGCCAAGGCCGTGGCCGCGTTGGCCGGCCGGTTCGCCCCGGCGGAACTGGCCAGGGTCATCGAGCATCTCGACGAATACGAACAAATGCTGTGGCGGAACGTCAATCCGCGCCTGATCTGGGACAACCTGGCCATCACGGCCACCGCCGCCGCGGCACCGCGCCCCTGAGCCGGCGAGTCTTTGAGCGTTGACGCCCTCGCCGAGGGGGGCTTATAACTAGACCCCCGGCCAAGACACCGGGGCAACCATGAAGAACTTCCGCCGCTCGCTGAAATATCTCTGGCCTTACCGCGGCCGAATTGCCATCGCGCTGGTCTGCGTGCTGTTCATCGGCAGCCTGTGGGGCGGCGGGCTGGGGCTGATGTTCCCCGGGGCCAAAATTCTCCTGTCGGACGAGGGCCTGCACGGCTGGGGCTATAAGGTCATCGCCGACAAGCGGCTGGGCATCTCTTCCATCCAGAGCACGGTATCGATCGCCGGCGCCCCGCCGCAGATGGCGGTGCAGATCGTCCGCGTGGATGAAGGCAAACTGGCCGCCAAGGCCGGGCTGAAGGCCAAACAGTGGATCGTCGACCTGGCCGAGCCGGCGGCTGCATCGGCCCCCGCGCCCTATGGAGACCCGGTGCAGGCCCTGGCCTTCGCCGCCCCGGATCGTCCCGTCGTGCTGAAAATCTACGACCAAAGCGCCCATCGCCTCACCGACGTGTCCGTCACGCTGCCGGCCCTGCAAGGCCCCTACTTGTTTGTGAGGGACCTGTTCCACCGAATTCCCCAGCCGAAGGACCAGGCCAGGCGTTTTCCGCTGTTCGTGGGACTGCTGGTCGTGGTGCTGGTGGTGACGATCCTGAGAACGACGATGACGTTCGTGCAGGAGTACCTCATCGGCACGGCCATCTGGCAAGGCATGATGGACCTGCGGTGCGAGAACTACGACACCGTGCTGCGCATGCCGACGACGTTCTTTTCCGAAAAGGGGGTCAGCGACGCCACCAGTCGATTCATTCAGGACACCAACGAGCTGGCCCGCGGCCAGAACACGCTGCTGGGCAAGACGCTCGTGGAGCCGGCCAAGGCGGTGGGCTCGCTGCTGCTGGCGTTGATGATGTCCTGGCCGCTGACGCTGATGGCGATGGTGGCCGGGCCGCCGGCCTACCTGCTGATCCACCGCTTCGGCCAAAAGATGCACAAGGCCTCCCGACGGTCGCTGGAAAGCTGGTCGAACATGCTGGCGGTGCTGGGCGAGACGCTCCAGGGCATCCGCGTGGTGAAGGCCTACACGATGGAAGGGGCCGAACGGCTGCGGTTCTTCCGCGTCAACCGCGCCTTGCTGAAACAGCAGGCCCGCATGGAACGCCTGGACGCGGCCACCAGTCCGACCGTCGAGGCGCTGGGGATCGTCACCGGCATGATCGCCGCCGCCGTGGCGGGGTACCTGGTGTTCGTGGGCTGGTCGTGGGGCGAGTTCTTCTACCGCATGGACCGCGATAAGTTCCTCACGTGGATGGTGGCCCTGTTCGCCCTGTTCGATCCGGTCCGCAAGCTGGCGAAGGTATCAATGCGCTTCCAGCAGTCCGAGGCGGCGGCCAAGCGCGTCTTCGAGTTGCACGACACGCCCCGCGAGCCGCACACGGTCGGCGCCCCGCCGCTGCCCCGCCATCGCAAGACCATCGAGTTCCGCGACGTCAGCTTCCGCTACCCCTCGGCTGTGGAGGACGCCGTGCGGAACGCCAACCTGTGCATCAAGGCGGGGCAGACCGCCGCCGTCGTCGGACCCAACGGCAGCGGCAAGACCACGCTGATGTCCATGGTGCCGCGCCTGCTGAATCCGACGAGCGGGAAGATCCTCATCGACGGCATCGACATCGCCACCGTCTCGCTGAAGTCGCTGCGGCAGCAGATCGGCCTGGTCACGCAGGACACGGTCCTGTTCCACGCCACCGTGGCTGAGAACATCGCGTACGGCAAGCGGCGGGCGTCGCAGGAGGAGGTCCTGGCCGCGGCGAAAAAGGCGTTCGTCGACGAGTTCATTCAGCACCTCCCCGACGGCTTCAACACCCTCGTGGGCGAGTACGGCGCGACCCTGTCGGGCGGGCAGAAGCAGCGCATCTCCATCGCGCGGGCGATCCTCCGCGACCCGGCCATCCTCATCTTCGACGAGGCCATGAGCCAGGTCGACGCCGAATCCGAAAACCGCATCCACCAGACCTTGGCGGAGTTCACCAAAGGCCGCACCACGCTGCTGATCGCCCACCGCTTCGCCACGGTCCTGGCGGCCGACCTCATCGTGGTCATGAACGCCAGCGCCATCATCGACAGCGGCACGCATCAGGAACTGCTCGGCCGCTGCGATCTGTACCGCACCCTCTACCAGACCCAGTTCCTGGACTCCGGCGGACAGGTACCGTGAGCGAACAGGATTCACAGGCCGGAACCCTTCCCGCCGGCGTCCTGACCGTCGGCGTGCTGGCGGCGGCTATCGCGATCCTCTGGGCGGCCATCCGCCTGCCGGCCGCCGTCCTGAACGCCGCCAAAACCGCCATCACCGAGGGCGGCCTGGTCGCCCTGATCGTCGTCGCCGCCGGCGGGTTGGGGTACCCGCTCGTCCGGCGGTTCTGCAAGGACGACGTGCCGACGGGGCTTCGCGCGGCCACCGCGGCGCTGACGGGTTTATGGCTTCTGGGTGCGGCCGTGCTGGCGGTCGGCTCGCTGACGCATGGCTTGCTGAAGGTCTGGATATGGTGGCCGGTGGTCGCCGCGGGAGTGGCCCTGGCGGCCTGGCAGGGGCGGGCGCGACTGGAGGCCTGGCGGCGGCCCACCCATCTGGACGGCCGATCGCTGGTGTGGGTCCTCGTCGCGCTGGCGGTGGGACTATGGGTGGCCGGGGCGATGCTGCCGCCGGGTTTCATGACCGCGTTCGGCGACGACTACGACGTGCTGGAGTATCACCTGCAACTGCCTCGCCAGTATTACCTGGATCAGCACGTCGCGGCGCTGCCTAACAACGTGTACAGCCACTATCCCCTCGGCGGGGAAATGCTGTTCCTGCTGTGCATGATCCTGCGCGGCGGGGCCTACGAGGGCATGTATGCCGCCAAGCTGATGCACGGGGCGTTCGGCGTGCTGGCGGTGGCGGCGATGTTCTGGGGCCTGCGGCGCCAAGAGGATTCGCGCGCCCGATTCTCCGTGGCCCTGCTGGCCACCACGCCGCTGGTGATTTACCTGGGCTGGCTGGCGATGGTCGAGCTGGCGGAGGTCGCCTATCTCGTCGCGGCCCTGCTGTGGTTGAGGCAATGGATGCGGTCGCCCTCGGCCGGGGCGGCCTTGGCCGTCGGAGCGATGCTCGGCGGAGCTTGCGCGGCCAAATATTTGTCAGTGGGCTTCGTCCTGGGCCCGATCGTCGTCGTCATGCTCGCTTGGCCGCTGATGACCCGCCGGCTGGCGCTGCTGGGGCACGTCGTGGCCGCAGCGGCGGTGGCGGCGGTGCTATTCTCGCCTTATCTTGTGCGCAATACCCTCTCGACGGGCAATCCGATGTTCCCGCTCGCCAGCGAATTCTTCAGCCGGCCGAGCTTCTGGCCCGCCGAGTGCCAGCAACGGTGGCTCAACGGACACGGCCCGCAATTCAAGCCGCCGGTCCCCCAGCCCGCCGGCTACGAGGCGCCGCCTCCCCCAACGCGATTGGAATTGTTCTGCCAGAATTTCGTGCTGTCGGACCCGCTCAGTCCGCTGATCAAGCTTCTGGCCGCTGTGGCTGTTTGCGTGGTGATTGCGACCACGAAACAGCGGGATCCGTGGGACTGGGCGCTGGTGGCGGTGCTGGCGACGCAACTGGCGGTCTGGGTCGCCGCGATTCACGGCATGCCCGATCGGTTCGCCGTTTTGACCATCGTGCCGATGGTGCTGCTGAGCGGCGGAATGCTCGCGCGGCTGGGGCGAGTGCAGACCAACCCGTTCCGCAAGGACAAGGACGCAGCCAGGCCCTCGTACGGCCCCTGGGGCATGTTGCCGGCCGTGGCGGCCGTGGTTACCACGGCGGCCGTCAACCTGATCATCGGCTACAACATCTACCGCGAAGCGGGTTCTCCGCCCAACCCCCTGACGGGAACACCGGCCAGCCCCCCTTTATCGGTGCACGGTATCCCGGGGGACCTTGTTGCTGCTGATATGATCCCTCTACAATTGCCCGCCAACTCCCGTATCCTGCTCATTGGTGAAGCCAGGGCCTTCTACTTTCCGCCTCATACCGCCTATGCGACGGTCTTCAACGCCCAGCCGCTGGACGAAATGATTCGCCAGGGGCTGTCCCCCGCGGCCATCCTGGCGCAGTTGCGCCGCGACGGCATCACGCATTTGTGGTTTAATTGGTCTGAGATTTCTCGTCTGGCGGTGACCTACGGCTTCCCCGCCTCCCTCAGCGCCGAGCTGCTCGATCGCTGGCGCGACGGCCGGCCGCCGAGCCTGCCGATCCTCCGGCAACTGCAAGCCCTGGGCATGACGGTGGCTGAGCAGATCGAGATACCCTCGCCGGCGACCGCTCCGGCCTCCGCGCCGGCGTCGGCACCGGCGACCACGCCGGCCCATGCGGCCAAAGCGGCTCAAGCAACTAAACCGGCCCCGCCAGCTAAGTCAGCCCATGCGACAAAACCGGCTCCGGCGACTGCATCCGCTCCTACCAGCCAACCGGCTTGGCCGGTGATTACCATCTACGCGTTGCCAAAACCGCCACCTGTGGTGAGCGCAGTCGAACCACCGTAGGAGGCCGCATGCTTCCCCTTCATGAGCCCCTCAAAGCGCAACTCCTCTGGCGGCGGCTGGACCTGGAGGCCCGGCCCATCGACCTGCTAGACGCCCTGGGTGGTGAGCTTGCCGAACCGCCTGTGGTGAGCAAAGTCGAACCGCAAGACGTGGCATTGCTGGAGTCTTCCGCAGTGGACGATCGCTACGGCCAGTACTCCATTCTGGCCTGCCGGCCCATCGAGGTCCTGACGCTGCGCGACGGGCTCCTCCGCAACCGCCGCGGGGGGGTGCTGGCGGCCGATGATGAGGCCATCTGGCGGGCGCTGCACCAGGCCTTCGCCGCCGTGCACCTGGCGGCCGGGCGGCGCGAATGCCCCTACGTGCCCGGATGGATCGGCTACCTGGGTTATGAGTTGGGGCGGCACGTCGAGCGGCTCCCCGGCCGGGCCCGCCGCGACGGCCTATCAGACGACTTGCGGCTGGCCTTCTTCGACGCCCTGGCCGTGTACGACGCGATGGAGCGCACCTGGTGGCTGGCGGAACTGCGGTTCGACGACCCGCCGGCCGGTGCGGGGCAGGCGGCGGCCACCCTTCTTGGAGCAGCGCGGATCGCCGCTAATCAGCCACCGCCCCTCGACTGCGCTCTGGACAGGCGGTTGGACGATGTGCTGGAGACCGACGCGGCCGACCCGGTCTTGCTGCCGGCGGCGGAGGCCAGTTCCAACTTCACCCCCCGCCAATACGAGCAGGCCGTCGCGCGAGCCATCGACTACATCGCGGCCGGCGACATCTTTCAGGTAAACCTCTCCCAGCGTCTGGTGGTGCAGCCGTGCCCGCCCCCGGAGGCCATCTACCGCGCCCTGCGGCGGCGCAACCCCGCCTGGTACGCCGCGTACCTGCGGTTCCCTTCGGCGGCCGGGCCGTGCGCGATCGCCTCCAGCTCGCCGGAGCTTTTCCTCCGCCTGCGGGACGGTTGCGTGACCACGCGACCCATCAAGGGCACGCGCCCGCGGACGGGCCAGGCGGACCAGGACCGCGCCGCGGCCGCGGACCTCTGGAGTAGTCCCAAGGACAACGCCGAGCTGGCCATGATTATCGACCTGCTGCGAAACGACCTGGGCCGCGTGTGCCGCTACGGGAGCATCCGCGTGACCGAGCCGCGAACGCTGGAAACGCACCCGACGGTCTTTCACCTGGTCGGCACCGTCCAGGGGCGTCTGCGCGACGGCGTCGGGCCGGCGGAACTGCTGCGGGCGACGTTTCCCGGCGGCTCGATCACCGGGGCGCCCAAGATTCGCGCGATGGAGATTATCGACGAGCTGGAGGGCCTGGCGCGAGGCGTCTACACCGGCTGCGTGGGCATCGTTGGGGCGGATGGCGGCAGCGAGTGGAACATCGCCATTCGCACCGTCGTCTGCCACGGCAACCGGGCGATGGTGCAGGTCGGCGGCGGCATCGTGGCCGACTCGCAACCGCCGGCCGAATACCGCGAGACGATGGACAAGGCCCGCGCCCTGCTGGAGGCCATCGCCCAAGTCCAGGCCGTGAGGGTGGCGCCATGAAGACATTCCCGATCCTGCTGAACTTGCGCGGCCGGCGCGTCGTCGTGGTGGGCGGCGGGCCGGTGGGATTGCGCCGAGCCCGCGCCCTGGCCGAGGCGCAAGCCCAGGTGACGCTGGTGGACCCCGCCGCAGCGGCCGACGCCGCTGGCGTGACCGTCGTGCGGCAGCCGTATCGAAAGGAATTGTTGGAAGGGGCGTTTTTGGTCTTTGCCTGCACCGACGACCGCGCAGTCAATCGGCAGATCGCCGCCGACGCCCGCGCTGCCGGGGCGATGGTCAACGCGGCGGATCAGCCCGACGACTGCGACTTTTTCCTCCCAGCCGTCTGGAAGGACGGCGACGTGGTGGTGGCCGTGGGAACCGGCGGCTCGGCCCCGGCCTTGGCGGTGCACCTGCGGGACCTGCTCGCCCCCTCCCTGCCGCCGCGGATCGGCGAGTTCGCCCGGCTGGTCGGTGAGCTGCGCGAAGCGTTGCGGCAGAAGGTCGCCGACCGCCACCGCCGCAGCGAAATCATGACGCGGTTGTGCTCCCAGGAAGTTTTGGACGCGTTTCTGTCCGAAGGCCCCCAGGCGGTGCATCGCAAGCTGGAGCAACTTTTGGCCGAGGTGTAGCCGGCGGGCTAGGCGACGATCTGGGTCACGCGGACGCGGAGATACTTTTGCCGGTGGCCGATCTTGTGGCGATAGGTCTTGCGGCGGCGGAACTTGATGATGTGAATCTTCTCGCCCTTGACCAGCGGCGAGACGACCTCGGCCAGGACCTTGGCCCCCTTGACCAGCGGCGTGCCGACCTTCATTTCCCCTTCCCCGCCGATCAGCAGCACGCGGTCGAAGATCACCTGCTTGGCCTCTTTGCCCAGGTCGCGCAGATCGACGTCCACGACGTCGCCCTGAGAGACCCGCAGTTGTCGGCCGCTGTCTTCGATAATCGCGTACACGCTGGAGCTCCTTTGTGCAGGAAGCAGGAAGCCGAAAGCCGGAAGGGGGCATTATCCAGACCGCCGCGAGGATGTCAAGGGCGGGCCGAAGGTTTTATCTCTCGCGCGGCCCGGCGACGGTGCGCTCCAGCTCGAGCAGGCGCTTCTTGACCGCCTCCCCGCCGGGGGCGCTGAAGCCGCCGCTTTGCCCGTCGGCGTAGATCACGCGATGACAGGGTACCACCAACGGCACAGCGTTCTTGCTCAAGATGCCGGCGGCGGCGCGGGCGGCGTCGCCGGAACCGATCATCTCGGCCAGGATGTGGTAGCTTCGCGTCTGGCCGTAGGGAATCGACCGGCAGGCCCGCAGCACCTTGCCACTGAAGCTGTCCTCGGCCGGCAGGTCGCAGACGATCGACGCGAAGTCCACCACCTTGCCGTTGAAATAATCACGGCTCATCGCGATCAGCTCCGCGAACGGGCTTTCGTCGTTGGTCGCCTGGTGATATTCCCAGGTCAGCAGATCGCGCAGTTGGTCGCCCTGATAGTGCGGCAGGATGACGCGGCAGACGCCGGCGGCGCTGCGGGCCGCCCCCATCGGCCCCCAGGCGGTGGGCCAGACGGCATAGGCGGTCACGGATTTTTTCTCAGGGGCCACGGCGTCGATGGTAAGACGGAAGGGAGAAATCTTCAAGCCACCGTAAAAGGCCGGTTCGGTCCGCGGTCAGTCTTCCTGGGGCGAGGAGCCGGCGGCCGCGGCCATCGCTTGGATGGATTCCTCGGGCAGGGGCTTGTGCATCTCCTCGGCCAGGCGCTCGTATTCCGTGACTTTGGCGATGATCTGCTTGAGGGCCTGGCGGCCTGCGTTGGTCTGGTCCAGGCCGACAAAACGGAAGCCCATCATCACCTTGGGGCCCAGCGGTTGGATGTGGCGGAGTTCCGCGTCGGCGTAGACGGCCTGTTCCCCCACTCCAAAGACGATGCGAACGCCGACCGTATTGCCGTCTTCCACGTTTTCCGTGGCCGCGGCGTCGACCAGAAGCTGAAAACCTCCCGCGCTGAGGTTCATGACCCGGCCGGACCACACGGGCGTGGTGGGCGAGGCGCCGGTCGGTTCGGCCAACTGTCCGCCCAGCCAAAACGACGCCCGCACGATCCGGTTGACCGGCACCACGGCGCGGGCATAGGCACGGCGCCGCAACCGCTGCATGCGGTTGGGGCGGCAGACGGCCAGCACGTTGCTTGCAGGCTCCCGATCCACGCCGACCACGGTGGCGGTGAAAAGGTATTTGTGGTGTCTGAGCTTGAAGCTAACGCCCACCTTCTCGGCCGCGGCGAACTTCGCGTCCCCGCCGTCCCCGGCCTTCTCCGCGCCGTCCAATAGTTCCAGCAACAGGTGCAGGCCGCGAAGGGCCGAAGCCCTGCCCGCGGTCATCTGCCAGCGGTCGTCCCGCAGAACGGTGACCATCACCGGCACGTGACGCTGCACGGCCGCGGCGACCACCTCGTCGATTTGCGGGGCGCTAAGTTCCTCAAGCGCAGCCACATTTCACCTCTGGCGCATCCATTCGAGGCGCGCAAGTGCTCATCTTTCAGCACATTCGGCCATTGGGGGAAAGGACTTGATTAAGGAAAGGACCGCCGGGCGGGGCTTTTGTAAATTAGTTGCCCGCGCGGGTGTATTTGCACACGCAGTCGAACAGCGCCCCGCCGATCTGCTTGGCCACGGAGGCGTCTTTCAGCAACGCCAGGTGGAGGGCATCGACGGTGAAGTCGGCGTCCAGGTTGCTCTCGACGGCCCGGCCCATGCCGACCAGGACGACCAGCTCCGTGTCGGCGGCGGCTTCGTTGAGTTCGTCGCTGACCGCTGACAGATCGATGAGCGGACTGCCGTTGCCCGTGGAGACCACCTCGAACATGCCGGCGGAGATCAGCGTGGCCAGGTCTTCGTCGGCTGCCGCCAGTTGCTCCAGCACCACGACGGTCTCGTCGGCCGTGATGTCGTTGAGACTGGGCAGCTCGTTGGCGGCCAGCACGATCTTCGTGCCCGCCAGCGCCAGCTCCCGCGCCAGCGGCATGACGCCCAGGACGAAGTCGGTGCCGGCGTTGTCCACGAAGACGACGGCCTTGCTCCACTTGGCCGGGGGGATGGACTTGAGGTCCTCGGCCAGGCGATCGTAATCGTCGATCAGCCAGGGGCGGGGCTTGCCGTTGGCCACTGTGGCCAGGAAGTCCGTCGGCTCGGCGGCCAGGTGCATCGTCGCCTGGCTGCCCAGGTCGAAGACGTTCCCGGCGAACACGCACTTGACCAGGTGCAGCCAGCGGGCCGGACCGCCCATGGCGTGCAGCTTGCGAACAACCGCGGGGTACAGCGCCGCGGCGGAGGCGTTCTCGCGGTCCTTGACGTGCTTGAAGGGGTCCGGCAGGCCGGCGGCCCTCAGCGTGGCGTCGCGAAGCTGGCACAATTCCAGGATGTTCAGCCGCCCGCTGGGCAATGAGGCGGGATCTTGGCGAAGCTTTTCGATGGCCTGGCGGAACTGCTCCCGTGCGGCGGCGATCTGCTTGGTGGCCTTTCGGCCGTACTGCGTCCCGGCGTGGGTGAGCATGACCTCGAAGTGCTGCTGGAAGTGGTCCAGCCATTGACGGCGGGCTGGAACGTCAGCCACCAGGTCCCAGTCATGAGCGACGTATTTGGCGGGGTCACGAAGCAGACGGAAATGGCTCATAGGCTGTTTCGCCGCTTTGGGGGCAGCTCAGATATTCCTTTGGGACTCATCCCCGCTTACCGGCAGCCTGCCGGTAGGTAGGGCGGGTCTGACTAAAGAACTATAGCCACACCCCGCAGGTGAGTCAACCCGATGATGAGGGGCGAAATGCGTGTCGCGCGGTGGGGCTTGTTGGCAGGCAGGCCCCACCGCGCCCAAGGAAAGGTTATCAACAAGTGGATCCTGCCGGCAGGCAAGTCTGCAGCCTTAGACCGCCGTCTCGACCAGCGCCATGACCTCCTGCAATTGCGGCAGGTTGATGATCTGGGCCAGGGCCTCAACGCATCGGGCGTCATAGCCCGAAGGCGTGCAGCGGCGTAGCTCTTCCATCGCCTGAAGCGGCGTCATGGCGGATCGCTGGGGCCGATCGTGCGTCATGGCGTCGTACGCGTCCGCCACCGCCAAAATGCGGGCCTCCAAGGGAATGCCCTCCCCTGCCAGGCCCGCGGGATATCCGGTGCCGTTGAGCCGCTCGTGGTGGTGCCGGATCGCCGGCAGAACCTCCGCCAGCGACTCCAACGGCTTGAGAAGTTCGTAAGACACCTCGCTGTGCTTTTGGACCATCCGGTAATCGCCGACGCCGAAGCCTTCCTGCTTGCGGAGCAGTCCGTCCGGGACGGTCAGCAGGCCGATGTCGTGCAATTGCCCGGCCACGTTCAGGAGTTCACATTGCGAGGCCGGAAGTTCCATCTGGCGGGCGATCTGCTCGGTAAGCCGGCCGACGCGCTCGCTGTGCCCCCGGCTGTAACGGTCCCGCGCTTCCACGATGCAGATGATCTGCCGCAGGACGTTGATGTAGTGTTGCTCGGCCTGGATGGCGGCCTGGTGGATCATCGCAGACTGTTGCCGCTGCTGCCTCATCGCCCAACACACCTGAAAAACCATCGCGGTCGCCATGATGACGATCACCGAGCCCAGGATGGCATTGGTCACCGGCCCGCCGCGCATCACCATCCCAAACCCGGCCACGATCATGGCCGCGATATAGATGCACATCAGCCGTACCAACCGTGTGGGTTCAGACGAAGATTCCCACCCCAATAACCGCTTCCACACCACTACGAACCTCCTTTACTCACGAACCCCAGACAACCCAGGGAAGTTTAACATTCATTCCGGCCCGGGGCGCATCGTCCCAGGCCGGCAGCGGAGATCTACTTGTGAAATTTCTATAAGATATTATTTCAAAACTTATTATAGCCAAAACGCGGAGGGTTAAAAATTACAAGGCAACCATCCATGGGTCTCTAAACCATCGCTGGCGGCTGGGGTTAGCGGGCCTTGACTTGACTGCGGCTCGGCGGGGCGATAACACATCACATTCAGCGCGGTGCACTGGCCTCAAGGCGCATTTCCGCTCGTCCCGTCCGCCCCCCGGACGGGCGCGGCATGAAAGGTGTGGCGATGACGCGTGCCACCCGATGGTGGGCAGTCCTAACCCTGGCGTTTCTGGCGGCCTGGCCGGCCGGCTGTCAGAGCAAAGACCACACCGCCGACCGCCAGACGGCCGAGGCGGACCGGCAAGTCCGCCAGCGATTCGGTTGCACCCTGGACGACCTGCCCACGGTCACGCTGGTTCTGCTCAGCGCCCACAACGAGAACATCCTGGACGAGTACGAGCGGGCCTTCTCGCTGTACCACGCCGCGACCTACGGGTTGAAAGTATCCTTCGAGCGGCGGGACGTGGGCGGCGGCAGCGCCATCCAGCGATACCTCCAGAACGTCTATGCCGAGGCGGACACGTCGCGGATCGACGTCCTCTGGGGCGGCGGGGACATCCTCTTTCAAGTCCTGGTCCGCCCCACCGACCGCCACCCCGGCGGCCTGTTGCAACCGATGAAGCTGGCCGGCGACGTCCTGGCCAACGTGCCGCCTGATCTCAACGGCCAGTCGCTGATCGACCCGCAGCTTCGCTGGATCGGCTCGGCCCTCAGCGGCTTCGGATTCCTCTACAACGCCGAGATGCTCCGCCGCTGCCGGATCGACCCGCCGCACTTCTGGCAGGACTTGGGCGACCGGCGCTTCACCGACCTGATCGAATTAGCCGACCCGGCCCAGAGCGGCTCGGTGACGATGACGTATCTGACCATCGTCAAGAGCGAGCAGACCTGGCCGGCGGGCTGGGCGCGGCTGCTGGCGGTGCTGAGCAATGCCAAGCGGATCGCCGATGCCGCCGGGGCGGCCGCCAACGCCCCGGTCCTGGGCGACGCCCTGGTCGCTACGAGCATCGACTTCTACGGCCTGACGCGCGTGGCTGAGGCGCCGGGCCAGCTGGTCTACGTCAGCCCGCAAGGCCAGACGAGCTTCAGCTCCGACCCCATCGGCATCCTGAAAAACCCGCCCCACCCCGCCTTGGCCCAGCGGTTCGTGGACTTCGTGATGTCCGTCCGCGGCCAGGCGCTGTGGGCGCTGCCGGTGGGCGACGAGGACGGCCCGATTCGCACCGCCTTGGGGCGCCAGCCCATCCGCCGCGACGTGTATCAAATCTACGCCGGCAAACTGCTGCCTAGCGTGGTCAACCCTTACGAAAGCGTCGCGGCCCAGGCGAGCGGCGAAGAAACGCAACGGGTAAATTCCGGCGTGCTGCGGCGCCTGGTCGTGGCGGCCGCGGTGGACAACATCGACGATCTGCGGGCGGCCCGGCGGACGTTGAACGCCCTGGCAGCCGACCCGTCGCGGCAGGATCAATACCGCCGGCTTCAGAAGAAATTCTTCGCCTTGCCGGATAACGTCGACACCGTCGAAAAGATGAACTCCAAGGACCTGGCGCCCAAGGACGCCAAGGCCCTGTACCGCATCGACGTGGGCTGGCGAAACTTTTTCCACGACAAGTACGCGAGGATCGCCTCCGGCTCATGAACGCCTCGAACGCGACAACTCGGCCCGTTAGCCGCCGGCCGCTGCGGCTCGCCTCGGTGGTCCTGGCCGCGGCGCTGCTTAGCACGGCCCTGGGCCCGGCGACGGGCCTTGCGCGGAGCATGCTGGCCGGGGTCGGCTGCGTGCTGCTGGGCCTGGCCGTGGCTCCCCGGCGGCTGCCGACGTGGGCCGCCTTGGTGCCCCTGGTTCTGCTGCTGGCGGCGTGGGAATTCCGCGGCCACGCGCCGGTGGCGACGGCCTTGGCGTATTTTGCGTTGGTGACCTTTGGAGCGTGCCTGGCGGGGACGTTCCAGACCGCGGCCGTGGAACTGATCGTCGCGTTTCTGCTGGCCTTTCTGGTGGTGCCAGTCTGCCTGGGCATCAGCACCGGCTTTCGCGAGGCCGGCCATTGGACCTTTTTCTGGTTCGCCGCCACGCTGACCGACTCGCTGAATCTGCAATACCTGGGCAATAGCCTTCTGCTGGCCTGCGCGACGACGGCCGTGTCCCTGGTCATCGCCATCCCGCCGGCCGTGCTGAGGGCCCGGACGCGGTTCCTCGGCCAGGGGGTGCTGGGCATCGCGCTGCTGGCGCCGATGATCCTGCCGCCGTTCGTGGGGGCGCTGTCCATGCGGCGGCTGTTCAGCCAGTTCGGGGCGCTCAACCTGCTGCTGGAAAAAATCGGCGTGCTGAATTTCGCCACCGCTCGCCCGCCGGATTACCTGGGGGCGGGGTTCTGGGGCATCGTAGTGCTGCAAAGCCTGCACCTGTTCCCCATCCTGTACCTGAACGCCTCAGCCGCCCTGGCCAACATCGACCCGGCCTACTCCCAGGCGGCCCGGAACCTGGGCGCCGGTCCGTGGCAAACGTTCCGGCGCATCACGCTGCCGCTGATGCGCCCCGGGTTGTTCGCCGGCGGGACGCTGGTGTTCCTCTGGTCGCTGACCGACATCGGCACGCCGCTGATCCTGGGTTACGACCGCCTCACGGCGGTGACCATCTTCAGGGAGCTGGCCAAGAGCGAGACCACCCCGGCGGTGTACAGCCTGGTGTTCGTGATGCTCTCGGCCTCCGTGTCGCTGTACGTGCTGGGCAAGTTCCTGTTCGGGCGCGGGGGGCTGGCGGAGACCACCAAGGCCTCCGTGGCTGCGGAGCTGCGGAAGCTTGGCCCCCTCGGCACGCTGGGGGCCTGGGCGGTGTTCGGCTTGCTCATCCTGGCCGCCCTGCTGCCGCACGCCGGCGTGGTGCTGACGGCGGCCTCGGCCACGTGGATCAACACGGTCCTGCCCAGCGAGTACACCTGGCGGCACCTGGCGTTCGTCCTCCAGCGGAGCGAGACGGCCCGCAGCATCGCCAACAGCCTCCGGTACGCCGGCGTCTCCACGGTCGTGGACTTAATTTTTGGCTGCCTGGCCGCCTGGCTGATCGTGCGGGGCCGCACGCGGGGCCGAACGCTCTTGGACGCCCTGGCCATGCTGCCACTGGCGGTGCCTGGATTGATCTTGGCGGCCGGGTACGTCGCCATGACCGCCCCCGGTACGGTGCTAGAGGCCATTGGCCCGACCGTCAATCCGTTCGCAATCCTGGTGATCGCCTACAGCGTGCGGCGGCTGCCGTTCGTGGTGCGGGGCGTGGCCGGCGGATTGCAGCAGGTCAGCCCGTCGCTGGAGGAGGCCGCGAGGAACCTGGGCGCCTCGCCCGCCGGGGCGGCGGCGCGGATCACGCTGCCGCTGGTGACGGCCAACATCATCGCCGCGGCCGTACTGACGTTCGCGTTCTCGATGCTGGAGGTGAGCGATTCGCTGATCCTGGCCCAGACGCCGCAGTTCTACCCCATCACCAAGGAAATTTATTCGCAGGCGACCTCGGGCAACGTGGACGCCGCCAACATCGCCGCCGCCCTGGGCGTGTACGGCATGGTGTTCCTGGGCGGCACGCTGGCGCTGGCCAGCGCGTTGCTGGGAAAGCGGCTGGGAGCGATCTTCAGAGCCTAAACGGATAAATCCGAATCTCGAAATCCAAAATTCGAAACAAAAAGCAAACAGCAAACGCTAAAACAACAAAATGACACGCCACGAAATGTTGACGCCTTTTGATTTTCAGTTTGGTTGTTTCGCTATTGCCATATTGCCGTTTGTTTCGAATTTCGAGTTTCGGATTTGCCGTTTTGACGTTTAAGACGGTACGAATAGAGACGATCCCATGATGAACATTACGATGGAGTCCATCGTCAAGGACTATCCCGGCCCGACGGGAACCGTGCGGGCCGTGGACCACGTCAGCCTGGCCGTCCAGGGCGGAGAGCTGTTCTTCCTGCTGGGCCCCAGCGGCTGCGGCAAGACGACGCTGCTGCGGATCGTCGCCGGCCTGATCGAGCCCACCGGCGGGCGGGTGCTGTTCGACGGGCACGACGTGACGGCCCTGAGCGTCGAGGACCGCCAGACGGCGATGGTGTTCCAGAACTACGCCCTCTGGCCGCACATGACCGTGCGGCAGAACGTGGAGTTCGGGCCCAAGATGCGCCGGCGCCCCGCGGCTCAGCGGCGCCAAATCGCCCAGGAGAACTTGGCCCGCGTGCAGATGGCCGAGTTCGCCCGGAGAAAGCCCAACCAGCTTTCCGGCGGGCAGCAGCAGCGCATCGCCCTGGCCCGCGCCCTGGCCGCCGGCAGCCGCTGCCTGCTGCTGGACGAACCGCTGAGCAACCTCGACGCCCGCCTGCGCCTGCACATGCGAGGGCAATTGCGCCACCTGGTGAAGGAAACCGGCGTCACGGCCATCTACGTCACGCACGACCAGAAGGAGGCCCTCTCGATGGCGGACCGGATCGCGGTGATGGACGCCGGGCGCGTCGTCCAGGTGGGCACGGCGGAGCAGATTTACAATCGCCCCGCCAGCCGGTTCGTGGCCGACTTCGTGGGCGAGGCCAATTTCATCACCGGCCGCGTGACGGCCCGCGGCGCCGTGTGCAAAGTCCAGACGGCCGCGGGGGATTTGACGTCGGCGTACGAGAGCTGCCCGCCGGTCGGCTCGGCGGTCCTGTGCTGCATCCGGCCCGAGCGGATCGCCATCGCCCCAGCCTCAGGGCCGGCCTCCCCTGCCGGCGTCTCGAGCGTCGCCGCCACGATCGAAATCACCACCTATCTTGGGGAGATTCGCCAATATCTCTGTCGCCTGTCCAACGGCGACACATGGCGCGTCACGGTTTTGGCGGATCGTTCGGTGGAACTCGCCCCTGGAACGGCTGTGCGATTGACAATCGCCCCGGCCGACGTCGCCCTTATTGCGGAGTAGCCAGCGGGACGGCCATCGGCCTGCCAGCGGTTGAAGCGGGCAGATTGAGTTGCCGGCGAAGGTCCTGGACATCCAAATCGCGGACGACGTCCACCAGCCCCGCCCAAGCGCGGTGGAACCCGTAGCCGCCGCGGGTCATTTCTTGGATGGCGGCGTCTTTGCTCCACCCCTGCACCACGACGCGATAGGCCGCCGCCATCACGCCGGCGCGGTCCGATCCCTGCCGACAGTGGAAGAACGCCGGCTGCCGCGCCGGATCGGTCACGACCTTAAGGAATTCCGCCACCTCCTGGGCTTTCACGTCCCACGGTTCGGTGGGGATATTCACCCGTACCAGGTCCGTGTCTCGGACCACGTCGGCGTCGTCGTAGTCCGCTCGGAGGTTGACGATGGTCTTGATGCCCATCGCGTGCAGGTTGCGCATGCCGACCTCGGTGGGCTGGGCGCCGCGATACAGGTGATCGTTGATGCGATAGAAATTCTCCACGCCGGGCATGCTCAGGGGCAGGGCCCATGTACTCAGCCGGACGGCTGCCGGCGTGGTATCGGGCAGCCCCTGGCCGGTGGCGACGTCGTGAACAACCGGCCAGACCATCACCGCCCCGGCCGTCATCGCGACCAGGCCCGTCAGCACGACGATTTGCCATAGCTTCCGCCGCATTGAAGTCATCGAGTGGCCCTCCCCTTCCCTTATAGATTACACCTTCAGTTCGCTTTTGGACCCCAGCAAATTGGCGTATTTTTTTCGAATCGGGGCCACGTCCTGGGCGAGGAATTCCTCCACCTGTTGCGGCGCCCGCCCGACGAAAGCGGCCGGGTCCATCAGTTCGTCCACGTCCACGGCGTCGAAGGCCGCGTCGTTCTTGACGCGGTCCAGCAGATCGTTGGACCGGCCGTGCACCTTGACCTGCTCCGCAGCCGCCTGGGCGTGACGGCGGAGGCGCTCGTGCAGATCCTGGCGGTCGCCGCCGGCCTTGACCGCGGCCATCAGAATGTTCTCCGTGGCCATGAAGGGCAACTCCTCCGCCACGTGTTTGGCGATGGTGGCCGGATAGACCACCAGCCCCTGCGCCACGTTCAGACAGATCATCAGGATCGCGTCCGTCGCCAGGAACATCTCCGGCATGGCCAGGCGCTTGTTGGCAGAATCGTCCAGCGTCCGCTCCAGCCATTGCTCGGCGGCGGTGTGCAGCGGACTGGCCGAGACGTCCATCAAGAATCGCGCCAGGCCCGTCGCCCGCTCGCACCGCATGGGGTTGCGCTTGTAGGGCATCGAGCTGGAGCCGACCTGCGAGGCTTCGAAGGGTTCCTCGATTTCCTTCAGGTGCGCCAGCAGCCGAAGATCGTTGCAGAACTTGTGCACGGTGGCGCCGACGCCGGCCAGGGCGGCCGCCACCGCGGCGTCCACCTTGCGGCTGTAGGTCTGCCCGGTCACGCGGCAGAGGCGATCGAAGCCCATCTTCTGGGCCACCATCGCTTCCAGCTTCTGGACCTTTTCGTGGTCGCCCTCGAACAAGGCCAGGAAACTCGCTTGCGTGCCCGTGGCCCCTTTGACGCCCAGGAATTCCAGTTCCTCCCGCCGCCGCTCCAGCTCGCGCAGGTCCGTCAGGAAGTCGTGGCACCACATGGCGGCCCGCTTGCCCACGGTGGTGAGCTGGGCCGGCTGAAAGTGCGTAAAGGCCAGGCACGGCAGGTGGCGGTACTGGTGCGCGAAGTTGGCCAAGGCATCGACGATGTTCGCCAACGCGGCCGTCAGCAGCCCTAGCGCCTCGCGCATGAGGATCAGGTCCGTGTTGTCGTTGACGTACTGGCTGGTGGCGCCCAGGTGGATGATCGGGCGGGCTTTTTCGGCCGCGTCGCCGTACGCGTGGATGTGGGCCATCACGTCGTGGCGCAGCTGCTGCTCGTACTCCGCCGCTTTGGCGAAGTCGATGTCGTCCAGGTGCTCGGCCATCTGGCGGAGCTGCTCGGCGGAGATGTCCAGCCCCAGTTCCTGCTGCGCCTCGGCCAGCGCCAGCCAAAGCCGCCGCCACGTGGAAAATTTCCGCTGCGCCCCGAACAGCGCCCGCATGGCGTCGCTGGCGTAGCGGCTGTCCAGGGGACTGGCGTACGTCAGGTGTCGATCGTTCATCCTGTTAGACTCCGCGAGCAGTTTCTGGCCGGACTGCCGGGCTATTTGATAAGTTTCAGCGACAGGGGATACTGGAACAACTCCCCGTTGCTGGCCTTGACGGCGGCGATGATGACGCAGATGAGGTCCACCAGGCCCACGACCGGCAGCAGCACCATCCCGATGAAGACGAGCATCAACGCCAGGCAAATCGCCCCGTAGATCATCATCGAGATCTGGAAATTCAGCGCCGCCTTGGCGTGGGCATTGATGGTGGGATCTTCCTTGCCCTTGATCAGCCACACCACCAGCGGCCCCAGCACCCAGCCCACCAGCGGCACGACAAATCCCGCCAGCGCCGATAAGTGGCAGATGACGGTCCAGTTGTTCACGGACAGCCCGCTTCCGCCGGTTTGAGGAGTTGGAGGTGGCGGCGGATTCACCCGGCCCGGATCGATTTGTGTCATCTTTAAATCTCCTTTCGGAGCCCACGCTTGTCACCAACGGCCCGGATACCACTTCAGGATAGGCCAGCCGGGGAGCTTTGACAAGCCCGTGCTAGCTGGTGCGCAGGGGGCCGTCGCTCGGCGAGGCCGCCAGTCAGGAATCTTGCATTTTCTTTTCTTGTTCCCCTTTGGGCGGTTGCGGGCGCCGCGTCGCTTCAATGCGCCTGCGCCCTGCGCGCCGCAGACGGCGCGAGGGGAGAAATTAAGGAGAACGGGCATGGGCTTCCAGCTAGAGAACTTCGCCGACGGCAACCTGGACAGCGATTACCTGACGTACCTGGTGGATCAGCAATCGGCCGACGTGGCGGAGCGGTATCAGCGGCTGTGGGACTATTTTCGCAATCCTCTCATCCCGGCCCTGGGGGCGGCGGCGGACGCCCTCAATGCCAGCAGCCGGCCCTATTTCCAGGCCCAGGAGATGGGCCTGCCTCCGCGCATCACCGGCCGGGCCGGCGCCAACAACCACCTCACCGACCTGCGCCGCAAGGAAGTCGTGATCGAAAACGACATCGCCTGGCGCGTGCACACGGCCGTGGACTTCCTCTTCGGCAAAGCCCCCGTTATTCGCTCCGCCGCCTCTGACCGCCGCACGGCGGCAGCCATTGAACGCATCATCGCCGCCCTGCTGGACGCCAACGGCGGGGCCGGCTTCCTCCAGGAAATGGCGCTGTTCGGCGCGGTGTACGGTTTTGTGGACATTGCCCTTCGAACCCCGGCCGACGGCCCCGCGGACGTCTCTGTCGCCTTGCTCCGCCCCGCGGGCCAGCCCGCTGACGGCTCCCCACCTCCGCCAGCGGGCAGGCCGGGCCTGCCGGATACCTTCAGCCCCGCCGGGCCGCTCACCGACCGCCAGATCGCCCAAGCCGTCGCCGCCGCTTCCAGGCTGCAACTGGAAACCATCGAGGCGCCTCGCGTCCTGCCCATCCTGTACGAAGACGACTATCGCCGCCTGCGCTACTGGGTCCAGCGGTATCTGAAGCATCCGCCGCGGCTGGAATCGGTGCAGCGCGGTTGGCTGGGCTTGGGGGCCATCCGGGGCGGCCACCCGGCGGCGGTGGAGGTCGTCGAGATTCTGGGACCGACGTGGTGGCAGCGGTACGAGGACCGCGTCCTGGTGGCCGAGGGACCGAACCTGCTAGGCTGCCTGCCGGTGGTGCATGTCCAGAACATGGCCCTGCCGGGCAGCTACGATGGGCTAGGCGACGTCGAGCCGCTGATCACCCTCCAGGACGAGCTGAACACCCGCCTGTCCGACCGCGCCAACCGCGTCACGTACCAATCCTTTAAGATGTACCTGGGTAAGGGCATCGACGATTTCCTGGAGCGGCCGGTGGGCCCGGGGCAGATGTGGTCCACCGCCAACCTCCAAGCCAGCATCGAGGAATTCGGCAGCGACACCGGCTCGCCCAGCGAGGACGCCCACATCGAACAGGTGCGGGCGGCGCTGGACAAGGTCTCCGCCGTCACGCCGCTGGCGGCGGGACTGATCCGCGGCAACGTGGGCTACCTCACCAGCGCCGCCGCGCTGAAGGTGCTGCTGAGCGGCCTGCTCGCCCGCACGGCCAAGAAGCGCATCACCTACGGAACGGGCCTCGCACGGATCGTGGAACTGGTGCTGGAATACCTCAACGCCGCCGGCTGTCTCCGCACCGCCCCGCAGGACCGCCGCATCGAGATTCACTGGCCCAGCCCCCTGCCGGACGACGAGGCCGAAAACCTCCGCAACGCCCAGATCAAGGCCGCCCTGGGCGTGCCTGCCGAGCGAATCCTGGGGGAATTGGGCTACGGCTCGACCGCGGAGTCCGGCCAAGGGGCTTCGAGTGAGCCTCAGCCGAACTCCTCGCTCGACGCCCTCGCCGCAGCCGGCCCTGGCGACGCACAAAACTCCGACATCCAAACCGGAAAGGAATAATCCATGACGCCGCAACCATCGCAGTCGCCGCAGGCCGATTCAGCCGGCGCGCCGCCGAGCGACGCCCCCGCCGACCCGGGCCGGCTCGTGCCGGTGAGTGAGTCCATCAAGTATCGCCGCCGGGCCCAGCAGGCGGAAAACCGCCTCCAGGAGATCGAGCAGCACGTGGTGGAGCTCAAGGCGCAAATGGATCACCGTAGCGAGGAGCTCGCCCTGGCCGAGGCCCAGCGGGATGAGGCCCGCAGCCAGCTCGTCGCCGCCGCCAACCAGCGCTCCGCCGAGCGGTACCTCATGGAGGCCGGCGTGGTGGACTTAGAGGCCGCCAATCTGCTGCTGTCCAAGCGACTGGACCTGGCCGGCGACCCGGACGACGAGGCCATCCGCCGCAACGTCGAGCAACTCCTGCTGGACAAGCCCTTCCTGCTTCGGCCGGCCGCCTCGTTACCGCCTTCCACCGCCTCGCCGCGGTCCGAACGGCTTGGTCCCTTCGCCCAGTTGGCCCAGGCGGCCGAGCGGGCGGTGCGGACCGGCAGCCGCCGCGACGTGGCCGAGTATCTCCGCCTCCGCCGCCAGGGGGCCGCAGCCACCCGGCGACCCGGCGCCAAGTAAAACCCTTTCGACAAAAACTCTTTAGAAAAACCTTAGGAGAAGACCATGGCATTCACAGGCAAAGCGACCTACGCAGCCGGCGCGTCCCTGCCGGAAATCGCCGAGGACGTGGCCGACCTGGTCAGCATCGTCTCGCCGTACGAGACGCCTCTGCTGGACCATCTGGGCGACCCGCCGCGAGCTGCCACCAGCACGTACCACGAGTGGCTGGAGGACGAACTGCTGCCCAACACCGACGCGATCAACAACAACTCCTGGACCAACCCAGCGGCGGATGAGACCTTCGGCGTGGACCATGCCGACCGCTTCCGCGTGGGCGACCAAGTCCGGCCGGAGGGCAGCGGCGAGCTGCTGCTGGTCCGCGAGACCAACACCACGGCCGGGACGATCACCGTCACCCGCGGCTACGGCGGCACCACAGCCGCGGCCCTGGCCGACAACCAGGTGCTACACATCCTGGGCAACGCCGCCCTGGAGGGCGACGAGGCCCCGACGGCCCGTTTCACCAACCGCGTGCGGCGGGGCAACTGGACGCAGATCTTCACCGCCGCCGTCCGCGTCAGCGGGTCCGACCTGGCCGTGCGGAAGCTGGCCGTCAGTGACGAGCTGGACTTCCAGAAGCAGGAACGCATCCGCGAGCTGCTTCGCGACCTGGAGGGCACCGTCATCAACGGCGCCGGCCCCACGGCCACCCCGCAGGGCAGCGACACCGTCCGGCGGACCATGAAGGGCATCATCCCCGCCCTGGCGACCAACGTGTTCCACCCGGGCGTGGGCGGCTTCCCCGCCGACGCCGACCTCACTGAGGCCCAGCTCAACCTGGCGCTGCGGCTGATCTGGGAGAAGGCCGCCGCCCGCGTGGACACCATCGTGGTCAACGGCTACCAGAAGCGGCGGATCAATTCCTTCGTCTCCGCCAGCCGCTCGTACACCGCGGCCGACGTGGCCTACCGCGACCTGGTGGCCGTGTACGAGAGCGACTTCGGCGTCTGCCGGCTGATCCTGTGCCGCTCCGTGCCGGCCAACACGGTGCTGCTGCTGGACAGCGCGCGGATCAATGTCGTGCCGCTGCTGGGGCGCAGCTTCCACTACAAGCCCCTGGCCAGCACCGGCGACTACGAGGCCGGCGAGGTCATCGGCGAGTACACGCTGGAACTCCGCAACGAATCGGCCCACGGCATCATCACGGGCCTGGACGTGTCGTAACCGATTTCCCGGCGCCCAGGCGCCGGGCCTGCCCCGCCACATGCTGGGGGTCCCCGCCGCGTTGTATCGCGGCGGGGTGCCCCTACTGACCGCGGTGCCCATCGGCGACCGGGCGGGGCAAACCCGGCCCCTGGATGACGTGTACGTGTAAAAGGTCTTCGACCTTGAGGCTCAGACCGAAAAGGAACCGACGATGAGCGAATTCTGTCAGGATAGAGACCTGCTGGGGATCGAGCCCGGATTGTTCCTTTCCGCCGGCCCGGCGGGCAGCCTACTGACCAGCGGGACTAACGGCCAACTGACGGGCACAAGCTTTGCCTCCTCCACCGCCGACTTCTCGGCCGCCGGCCTGGAAGCGGGGATGGTCTTGGTGGCGTACACGACGATCCCCTCCGAGGGACGAGCCTGCGAGATTGTTTCCGTCGGCGGCCCGCACCAGCTGACCGTCTCGGTGCTTCGGGCCGCCGCCCAGGATCCGCCCGTCGCGCCGCCGGCGGGCAGCGGCCTTTCATTCGCGGTGGTCACTTACAGGCCGCAGATCCGCCAGATCTCCGCCGCGCTGGCGGAAAAATTGCGGGCGATGGTCGAGGCCTCGCCCATCGCCTCCGCCAGTTACGCCGACTCCGCGCAGCTTCGCCTGGCCGCGGCCCTGGGCACGCTGGCCGGCGTGTTCCTGGCCCGCGCGGAAAGCCCCGCCCCGGCCGACGCCAACTGGGCCAAGGCCGAGCACTATCGCCAGGAATTCGCCCGCATGCAGATGCAGCTTCGGTTGGCCATCGACGCCGACGGCGACGGCTTCGCCGAACAGACCCGAACCTTGGGCAACGTGACGCTGCGGAGGACATGAGAAAAGTGACCGCCGCCAGTGAAATCATCCAGAACCTGGTCTCCGCGCTCCGCGCCAGCGGCCGCTTTGCGGTGGTCACGCTGGGCGGAAGCGCCGACACAGCCGCCCCGCGAGCGGCCGTGCACTACGAGGGCCAGGACTTCTTCCCCGCCGACGACCATCCCGCCAACCGCTACGCCCGCCTCCGCTGTCGCGTGACCCTCCACACGCGCAGCAGCCAGGCGGCCGAGCAGACCCACCGGGAGCTGGACTTGGCTGCGGCTGCGGTGGCGGCGCTGCTGGCTGATCCCTACCGCGGCGGGCGGTGCTGCGACCTGCCCATCGGCAAGGCTACCGAGATCGGCCGGACCGAACCGGGCCTCGCCGCAAGGCCGGAGGTGGAAACGTCATTCGCCGTGCGATGCCACTTCGAAATCGCAGGAGAGGCGCCGTGAACCGCTACGTGTGCATCAAGTCGCTGACCTTCGACGGCTCGCCCCTGCCGCTGCCGCTGTCGGTGCGGCTATCGCGGCAGTGCCAGGCCTCCCCGGCCGGCGGCGACGGCGACCTGTTCGCCACCAGCGTGCAGATCGCCCGGCCGAGCCTGAACGTCGAGGTCCGCATCCGCGACACCTCCGTCACCGAAACGCTGCCGCTGGGCCGGCGCGGGACGCTTTCGTTCGTCGTCGCGGCCGCCTCCGGCCAGGGGGGCCGGCAAATCACCATCGCCGGGGCGGTCCTGACGGCGGTGGAATTGTCCTACGAACAGATCGCCCCGGCCGTGGCGACGCTGCGATTCCTCGCCGAGACCGACGACGGCCTGACCGATCCGATGCAGGCGGAGGTTTCTCCATGAGCACGCTGGACGCCCTGGACCTGTTCGGTTCCGGCCCGCACGCCTTCCGCGCGGGGCCTTGGGAGCGGGCCACCATCCGCCGCGGTTTTTCCGGACTGGACGGCGAGCTGGTGCTGGACCTGGGCCTGCGCTCGCGGGCGATCGTGCAGACTGGCCGGCTCCAGGCCGTCACGGCCGAGGCGATGGCGGCCCTGGTTGGCGCCATCGAGTCCGCCGCCAACGGCTGCTGCCACAGCCTGGTGGACAACCACGGCCAGGTGTACCCGCGTGTCATCGTCGAAGAATTCCAGCCCACCACGCCGACCAGCCGCGGGCGGGGCTTCTGGTGCGACTACATCCTCCGCTACCGCCAACTGCCATGAGCGACCCCTTCACCACGCAGAATATCTCCAATCTCCGGGCCCGCCCGCTGGCCGGCGGCGGCTACGAGATCACCTTCGACTCCGCCAACGAAGGCCTTTATCACCAGCTCTACGTCAACGGCCGTCTGGCGGATTGGACGGAAGATCCGGCCCAGCGAAGTTTCTTCCTGGCCTCACCGGCCAATTCCTGCCGCCTGGCCGTTGCGGCCGTGGACCGCGAGCACTTGCGGACGGATTTTTCGCACGCCTCCGCCGGCGAAGAGACGCTCAGCCCGCCGCCGTGGATTTTCCGCACGCTGGCTGTCCGCTGGCCCTGGCGGAGAGCCGGCGACCGCGTGGCGCTGCTGGGCGACCACGCCACCGGCCAGATGGACCCCACCCCGCTGCTCGTCCGCGACGTCTGGCCGGCGTGGACGGATCGGCTGGGGTGGCAAGAGGACCTTTCCGGCCCGCCCGCCCCCGGCCAGGACGAGGCCGTGGCGATGGGCTTCGGCCTGGGGGCTTGGGGGGCCGGGCCTTTCGGGCTGGACAGCGACGTGATCGTGCTGGAGGCCGCCCTGGAGGAGGAAGGCCGCCACCGCCTGGTACTGCGACGAATCTCCGCCGACGGCCAATGCGCCGACGGGCCGCCGATGACCTTTTTGTCCTATCCCCCGCCGGCCCCGCCGACCCGACTGAGGGCGACATCCTACGACGCCCCCGGCGGCGTGCTGACCCTGCAAGTGAAGGGCACCCCGCCGCTATAAGACGCGGCGGGGACCCCTTATCGAGGTTGACCATGGCAGAAATTTTTCCATCCGACACGGAACTGAACGGCCTTTCGGGCACGGCGGACGCCGAGCAGGCGGTGCCTTACATCCCCGTGGGCCTGTTGCCCTATCACACCGAGTTCTACAAGATGCTCTACCGCCTGCTGGACGTTTCCAGACGAGCGGGCGACCTGCGGGTGTACAAAGATGATTCAGGAGAGCTGAAGTTCGGAGTTCGGCCCGGAAAATTCCTCCACGGCGATGCGGCTGTCGATTACGCCGGGGCGTCGGGCCAGGACCTAACCGACAACGCCGTCAATGCCATCTATCTGGCGGCCACCGGCGTGCTGACGGTCGGCACCTCCGGCTTTCCGGCGCCCTCCGCCACGCCGCACATTCCCCTGGCCACCATCGCCACGGGAACGGCCAGCGCCGCCGGCATCTCCGGCAAGTATGCCCACCAGGACATCACCGATTACCGCGGGCGGGCCCTCTACAAAGTCTGCGGGGCCTGAAAGGACGAATCATGCCTCAATCGCTTGCGCCCCTCATCGACAACTTCGACCAGCTTCACGGCCAGATTGCCGCGTCTCAGATTCCCGGCGGGGCGGTCACCAGCCACGGCCTAATTGTCGTGGCCGCTTCGAACTCCCCCAGCGTCCTGCGGGACCAGGCGGATTACGTCTGCGACGGCACGGACGACCAGGTCGAGGTCCAGGCCGCCATCGACGCCTGCGCCACCCGGGGCGGGGGCACCGTCGCGTTGTGGGGAGGGCTATTTGCCTTCCCCAATCCCGCCAAAATCAAGTCGACGGTCGACCTGACGGGCTGGCTTCCGCGCCTCGCGATGACCTCCTCGCATCCCGACATGGGATGGAGCGTCCCGGGCGGCGGCACGGTCGTCACGGGGCCGGGCAAGACCCTGTTCACCGCGGATGTCTCCGCCAACGACGCGGTCCAGGCGTGCAAGATCCGAAACCTTGTCCTGAAGGACTGCGCGTACGGCATCGACATCGGCAGCGCCGATGCGTGGGGGCTGGCCCATTCCACGCTGGAGCATCTGTGGCTTTGCGGAATCACCGGCTGCGGAATCCGGCTGACCAACTTCCAGCGGTTGTTCGTGCAGAACGTGCAGATGGTCAACGCCCACCAGGGATTTGATTTCGTAGCCGACTTTTCGACGGACCGTTCGCCGGGCAATTCGGAATTCTCCGACCTGTACGTGCATTCGACGTCCACGGACACGACGGACGGTCTGGTCGTCCTCCGCGCCGAAAACAATGCGGCGCTGGCGCACTGCATCTTCACCCGCCTTCAGGCCAATCAATACGCCACGCGCTCCGGACCGGTGATGAAGATCGCCGGGGCCGTCATCGGCTGCAACGTCTACGGCCTAGACCTGGAGCGCATGCCCCAAGACACCAACGACGTGCTGACCCTCACCGACAATGGAGGCGTTCAGCCCAACCGCCTCCTGCTGGTCATCACGGAAGCCAAAAAGGTCCACGTCGAAGAGGCCTTGAACGTCCAGATTGTTAACTGTTACGAGAATACGGCCCTGTTCGTTAACGAGACCTCCGCGCCCACGATGAAGCTCAGCGGGAGCATCGGGAGTTTCCTGCCGAATTCGTACCGCCCGCCCGGCCTGTACACGGTGGGAGGCGCCTTCGGAGGGGACATTCCGGGCGCGGCCTTGCAAGAACTTTCCGTCGGCAGCAACGCCGGCGCGATCCCATCCGCCGGCGTCACGAATGCTCACGTGGCCGTCGACGCCGGACTGGATCCCGGCAAATTCAGCCCCGCCTACCTGACGGCGCGGGTGGCGACGTCCTTCAACAAAACAGACACCACCTTGGCGAACGTGCCGGGGCTTTCCGTCCCCGTCGCGGCAGGACGCACGTACGCCTTTCGCGCGGTGCTGTTCGTGAACTGCGGGGACGGCGGAGACGGCGGGGCCAAAGCCGGCGTCGGCGGCACCTGCACGGCCACGAACATCCTCTGCGACGTTTCTCTGCTGGATGTTTCCAACGGCTGGGCCGGATTCTGGCGACTCACCGCCCCCAACCAAGGCGCGGGCGACAGCTCCAGAAGCGTACCCGCTCGCGTGGAATTGACCGGCCACGTCGCCGTAAGCCAAGCAGGAACCCTGACCGTCCAATTTGCCCAGGCCGTCGGCGGCAACGGCACGTCGTCCGTCCTGGCCGGATCACACCTGATCGTGCACGAAATTCTGTAAAGGCCAAATCATGAGCACCACACTTTCCATTGGACTTTCCCTGGGGTCGAGCAAGACGCTCCTGTCGCTGCGGGCCAAGCTCCTCGATACCGCCGGTCAGCAGGTCGGCGACGAAATCGCCTCCGGCTTCGTCGAGATCGGGGGCGGCTTTTACCTGTGGACCTACGGCGGTTTTGAGTCGAGTTTCCGCGGCGGCGTGAAATTCTACGCCGCCGGCGCCGAGGGCGCTGCCCTGGCCTTCTGCGCCCTGAATCCCCAGGAGATCGCCCCGGCGGCCGTCAGCCCCGACGCGATTGCCGCGATCAACGTGGACTCCACCGGCGGAACCCTCAGCCTGGCCAAGGCCGTCGAGGCCCTCGTCGCCCGCAGCGTGGGCAACGCCGACTACAACGCCGCCGGCGGCGTCGTCACCTTCCGCGGCCGCAACGGCACGACGCCCGTCGCCACACTCAAGCTCACTGGCGGAGGAAACAGGACAGAAAGCACCATCGCGTAAGGAGAACGGCGACTGTTTGACTATTCGGCTGTTTGGCTGTTCGGCGCAGCGCCTAACAGTCAAACAGTCTAAAGGTCGGTGTTATGGTTCTATCTATTGATCCCATCCTGATCGAACCGCCCGCCATCGAGCCGGGCTGGCTGGAGTGCCGCGGCGTGTCTTACCGCCTTTACCACAGCCTGGCCGACAGCGAGGCCATCGACTACGCCACGCCGATCACCCTGGTCGCGGCGGAGGACCCGACCGTCTCGGTGGCCCTGCCGATCGCCTATGGCGAAAAGCATTTCCTCGCGGCCCGGGCGGTCTCAGCCGCGGGCGCAGAGGAGCAGAACACGCACGTGGTCTGCTGCGTGGAGGTGGACCAGGCCGGCCGGCTGCTGCCGCCGCCTTCGGATGCCGTCAGCGACCTGACGGCCGTTTTGGGGCCGGAGGGTCTCGTCACCGTAAGTTTCACCTACCGTCCTTCGCCGCCTTACGCCGCGGCGGAGCGGTTCGAGGTGCTGAGCGACCGCGGCACGGGCACGCTGGACCCGGTCAATCCCGTAGCCACCGTCGCCGCAAACCCCTCGGCGGATTACGAAGCGACCGTGCCCGCGGACGTCCTGCCGGCGATGTTCGCCGTCCGCGCCGTCGCCGGCGGGCGAAGCGGCCCGACCGGCTCGCCCGTCACCGTAACCGCGCCGCAACCGGACGCCCTGGCCACTTTGTCGTGAGGAATCCATGCCGACGCTGACCCTACCTGCGAACTCCGGCGGCCCAACGGTCCTTCGGCCCGTCCCGCCGGCGGTGTACGTCGACGGCACCCGGCGGATGGACCTGAAGGTCCTGACGTGGGAGGTGCTCGGCCCGCCGACGTTCGGGCGCGTCCGGCTCCTGTGGCACTGCGGTGCCCTGCCGACGAGTTCGGCGCGATTGGAGCAAACCGCCGTGCTGCCGTCCATCGGCGCCGCCGTTCGGATTTGCCCGGTGGAGTCAGCCGGCGGCGTGGACTTCCAGGGCGTCGTCGTGGCCCATCGTGCGGAGGTGGACGAAGGCGGCGAGCGGCTGGAGGCCGAGGTGGAACATCACCTGGCGGCAGCCTTGGCGGCGGTCATCTCTCAACGCTGGCACGTGGCCAACCAGGCCGCGACGGAGCTGGCCCACGCGGCAGTTCGCTTCAACGGAGACGCCCACAGTCTGGCCAGCGCCGCGGCCGTGCAAGCAGGCTGCCGCGCGGCCCGGCTGTTCGACGCCTCCGCCTCCGCGCGGCGGTGGACGGTGGCCGACGCGCTGGCCTACGTCATCGCCACGGCAGCGCCGGCCAACGTAGCGGCGCCAGGCCTTTCGGAACTGGCGGACCTGGCGGGCGGAATCGACCTGGGCACGTTGGACGTCACCGGCCTGACCGCCGCGGAGGCCCTGACGCGGATTGCCGCCCGCGGCGGTTTGGAGCTGCGGTCCGCCCGAGGGGGGCTGGGGCTGGAGTTCTACCATCCGGGCATGCCGGGTCGCTCCGCCGCCGTCGCCCTCCAGCCGGCCGGGACGATCTTCTCGCCGTCGTCTACCAACCTGTGGAAAGGCCAAGTCGTCACTCGCCGCCGGCCCGCCCGCCGCGCCGTCCTGGCCTTGGGCGCAGCCAAACGCTACGAGTCCACCTTCACGATGGCGCGGGGCTGGGACGCCTCGCTCCAGACGGCGCGGTGGCGCGACTTCGTCCGCAGCCACTGTCCCAACTGGACGCAGCGGGCCGACGTGTACCGCAAATGGGTGCTCAACGAGCACGGCTGGTACGCTACGGCGCCGTGGAACCTGCCGGCCTACGATTTTTCCGCCGTCAGCGCCGAGGACTTCCGCGTGCAGCGGCCTCGGCAATTGCTGCCGTGCCTGTCGTGCGACCGCAACGGCGCCAGCTTAGGCGTGGTGGCGGACGTGCGGTGCGGAACCAATGCCCCATGGCAGCGGTGGCGCGGGCCGCTGTGGGTCAGCCGCGACGAGTGCGCGATCTATCTGGGCGGGGACGGCCTGCCGGCGGACTTCTTCCAGGCGGCGGCCGCGGGGACGGCAGCCGTCCGCGTGACCGCCGCCATCGAGGCCGACGCGCGTCTGACGGCCGAGGTAGCCGGCGACCCCACGCAAGGCCAAATCGTCCTGGACGCCGCCGATCGGGCCCGCTGGAACCACGTGCACGGCGGCAGCGTTTTTTCCGGTAATTCGAACCTAGGCCCGCCCGATGAGCGCGACGATTCGGCGAGCCTGGCGGAGCTGGCCCAGCGGCACGCCGTCGTCGCCTCCACCGCCATGCAGGCGGAGCTGACGCTGGGATGGGTGAACGTCGGCTGCTTCGTCGGCGACACGGTGGACCCCATCGAAGGCCGGGCGGTCGAGCTGCGTTCCTCCTCGAGCCGCCAACCGTTCATCCGTTCCGTCCGCCACGACTTCGGCCCCGCCCAGGGCACGACGATCCTGCTGGAGGGCTGACCATGACCCGCACCGTCCCGTTCCGCGACGCGCTGTATCGCCTGGCCCAGGCCGGCGACGCGCTCGGCGTGCAGCTCGTCCGCATTCTCGCCGTCGCCCAGAACAACCGCTACACGGCCATGCCGGTGGAGTTCGCCTCTTCCGGCGGCACGCAGCAGGCCGACGAGCAGACGCTGACCGTGACCAACCTGGCTGAGCCGGCCGACCAGACCGGCCAAGTCCCCGCCGACACCGACGCCGTCGCTCTCGACGTGGAGGGCCGATGGATCGTGTTCCTGCGGCCGCAGTCCACCGCCGCCGCGGCCCCGGCGGCGTTTCCCGCCAAGATCGTCAGCTCCCTGGGCGGGGCGGCCTACGGTGTCCTGGAACAGACCTGCACCGGCGCCGGCAGCTTCGCCGACAAGAGCGGCGCCACGCAGATCACCGCCCACAACCTGGCGGAACTGTCGCTGGGACCGGGGGCGGCGGTGAACGTCGGCACGATGGTCCTGGTCACCGCCATCGCCGACACGGGCAATCCACCGATCATGCGCTACGTCTTCGACCATCCCGCGTACGCCAAGTACCTGAACTGAGGCTTCCCGTGGCTTACAACCCTCAATGGTCCAACGGCAACCCTCGGCTGATCGGCGGGCAGCACACCGTCCGTCTCAGTGACGCGGCCGAACTGGCTGCGGCCATCAACCGCCGGCGTTTCCTGACGTACCAGGGCGCCCAGGATTTCAGTTCGCACCTGGCGGCCGGAGCATTTGTGAAGAAGGCCACCTTCGACTCCGCCCTGGCTCCGCCATTCGACAACTTCCGCGACGCGCTGGCGGCGGGGGTGCTGACCCCCGCCATCGGCACGCTGGGCGGCGTGCCGGCAACGCCGGCGGCCATGGACTGGCTGTGGCCGGTCAGCGATGGCGACGAGGGCAAAAAAATCGTCAATGGTTACTCGCCGCCGGGCACCGGCCAGGTGGGCCTGCTTCCCAAGATCAACGGAACGAATCACTGGACCAACGCCTACCTCCAGCCGGCGGCTACGGCCATCCGCGACGTGCACGTTAACGAACTGCGGCAGGCGGTGGAATGGGTGCACCGCGGGCGATGGGACCTGCCCATCTATTGGATGAGCGGCCTGTTCTCCATCGTGCCCGACGCGCCCTGGACGGCCGGGGTCGTGAGCAACAGCGGTGTGGCCGAACTGCGGAACGTGGGCTACGCCGTTTTTCGCGACGGGTCCTCGCCGCCGCGAGGCCTGGCGGGCGTGACCGTCCGGTCCGGCAGCTTCCTGGAAGTGACCGCCGACGCCGACTGTACCGTGGAGGTGCGCCACTGCCTGCGGCCGCTGAACTTCAGCGATTGGCTGGCCACGTGGAATGAATACAACCCCGGCACGAGCAGTGCCTGGGCCAGCCCCGGCGGCATGGGCGGCGGCGACTCCACCGCCCTGGGCTCGGTGACGCTGGCGGCCGGGGTGCCGGGACAAATTAGCGGAGCGAACCTCACGGCGGGCCTCCAGGCTATCGTGGACGGGGCGGAACATAATTTCCTCATCCGCCGCACGGACGTCGCGTACGTCACGGCGGCCGTCGAGGCCCGCGTGGTCGTCGAGTTCGACCTCAACACCCCGCCCAACTAACGAAGATTTTTAACACGGAAAGCTCAAACCAAAGGGAACCGCTATGGCTGTTGTGGGCTTCGTGACCGACCTGGCCAACTTCGGCGCCGCCGGCCTGATGGAGGCGATGTGGCTATGGGAGCGCCGCCTCAGCCGGACCCGCGAACGCCAGCTCAGCGAGGCCCACGCGCGGATCCTGCGCGACGAGCAGCGCCTGGAACTGCTCACGCAGGTGGTGGAGCAAAACACCAGCGCGGTGGCGCGCTTCTCGGAAACGCAACGGCAAGTTATCGAAACGCTCAGGGACCTTATTAGGGAGTTTCTCCATGACCATGCCAAGACGAATTAGGATCGCAGCTTTTCTGGCGGCCGCCGCCGTCATTCTGGGCGGTTGCAGCGCTCCGTCGGCGACGCTGGAGCTGATCACCACGGCCCGCAAAGCGCTGACCGAGGCCAAGCAGACCCAGACCGCCCAGCACGACGACCTGGTGAAGCAACTGGAGGCCAACAAGGCCGCCCTGGACGCCGCCTTCGACGCCGACGTCGCCCTGGCGGCCGCCGGGGGCCTGAAGGACGCCAACGGCCAGGCCGTGCCGTTCACGCCGCAGTGGGTGATCTCGGCCCGGCGCGGTTACGCGGCCGCGCGGGACGTCCTGGCCCAGCAGGTCCAGCAGGTCGACGCCGCCAACGCCGTCAATCAGGACAATCTCAACGCGGCCGACGAGTCGCTGGACATGGCCGCCCAACTCATCATCGCTCAGTGGAACGTCGCCGAGCGCCTCCGCACGCAACTGCTGAACGCCCAAAGGAGCCTGACCCATGGCCAATGAAATCGTCGAACAAGCCGTCGCCAGCGCCGTGCAGCAATCCTATGACGCCTGGGCCGCCCAGCATCCCGGCCTGGCGGCCGTCATCGACCGCATCGCCCTGACCAGCCAGGCCGCCCAGTCGCTCCGCGACAGCGCGGAATACAAACAGGCCGTCGCCGACTTCCAGCAGGGCATGACCGAAGCCAACCTGCTGAGCCGCCTGATGGACCTGGCCGAGCCCATCCTGGCCGGCATTTTGAAAACCACGTAAACCCAAGGAGGTTTCCCATGCGATCGTTTTTGGAGCGCATCTCGTCGCGAAAGTTTCTAGTGGCCCTGGCCGTGCAGGTGGCGGCGGTGGCGGCGCTGTTCTGGCCCAACCAGCAGCAGCAGTTCAACGACGCGGCCGTGCGCATCTCGGCCCTGGCGATCATGCTCCTGGCGGCCCTGGGCTACGGGCAGATTGAGTCCAAGACCGACGCCTCCGCCGCCAACGGCGACCAATCACCTTCGAGCGGCACATAGGCTCAATGGTGGTGGTAAAATGCCGTCATGATCGAGCCGTTCGTTATTCACCTCCACAGCGGCTATCCCGGCGCGGCGGGACCACATTATGATTTGATGCTCCGCCGCGGCGACGCCCTGGCCACCTGGCAGATGGAGCAGTCGCCGCTGGAGCTGGGCGTGGGGCAGTCCGCCCCGGCCAGGAAGCTGAAGGACCATCGCCTGGCCTACCTAACCTACGAAGGCCCTGTCAGCGGCGGGCGCGGCGAGGTCGCGCGGCAGGACGAGGGGACCTACGAATTGCTGGCTGAAGAAGCCCAAGGTTGGCGCGTGCGATTTTCCGGCCGGCGGATGCGGGGGATTTATCGGCTCTGCGTGGTGGCCGGCGACGACTGGACGCTGGTCTGCGAGGCGGCCGGCCCCGGCGCGACCGCAGACGGTGCCGCGGCCGGCTGAGCGGGTTGGCGAGGCATGGCGACGACGCGGATCGTAATCTTGTCGTCGGCCGGCTCGATGGCGACCAGGCGGATGCGATGGTGACGGTAGGACCCTTCCGGCACGATCGGCTTGCCGTCCAGTGCGGCCACGATCATCCGCAGGCTGTAGTTGGCCGCCATGGATGCTAGATCGGTGGACACCTCGCTGCCCGGCACGTCCTTATCGGCCTGATGGGCGGAGTGGAGGGCGACCAGCCTGTCCCTGGTCCGCGAAATCTGGTGGCGGATCAACGCCTCCGGCACGGGCAGATACCCCACCCTCACGGCCGTCAGGGGCACGGCCAGCCGGCCCTGGGAGTCTATTGTGGGCGACAAGTCGCCCGAGACCACCACCCCCAGCCGATCGGACCGGATCATCAGCGTGATCTTGCCGTCACGGATCACCACCGCCGGATCGCGCAGGTCCGCCGCCGCGGCGATTTCCTGCACTCGGCCGCTCTGGCCGCCCGGCACCATGGCCGCGATCTCGTCCATCGAGGCCAGGGACCGGTTGACCAAGTCGCTGGTGACGACGAACTCAAAGGGCGTGTTGGACTGCGCCAGGTCGTCGAAGTCCATCATCCGGTGGTAGAACTGCTTGGCGGCCACCTCCTGCTCGTCGATGCCCAGCCGGACGGGACGATAGTGGGCCGGTTCCAGGAACGCCAGCAACGCCAAAGCGGCCACGATCAAATCAAAAACCACCACCGCGGCGACTATCCATAAGATCAGACGCTTCCTGCTCTTATTGGATTGTTCCATGGGAAAAGCCTTTCTGGCGGGTTGCCCGCGCGAAATTACAAAAATGATTCGCGTCCGGTGGTCTCGATACGGATGACGCGCCTAAAATAATAGCAGAAGTCAAACATGTCTCCCAACATTTGTCCGCCTGTCCCGGCGCGCCGGGATAGGCGGACGACCACGCAGGCCAGACGTTTCGCGCCTCGCGGCCATGGAAGCAGGAGGTGAACCATGGATGCACCGGCGAAACCGTCTCTGGGCACCCGAATCATGGCCTTTTTCTGCCGCATCTGCCCGCTGTGCGTGCCGGCACGGCGTTGGCCGGACAGCCGCTACGCGCACAGGATCCGCGTCATCCAGAATGAGTGTCCCTTCTGTGCCGCGCGGATCCGCGTCCAGCGATTCCGGGACGCCACGGCGCCGGCCGCGCCGACCATGCCCATGGCTTTGGTCGGCAAGTAGGACCTGCCTGCCGGCAGGCAGGTCCGCCGATTGCGGTTGATGCAGTCTGCCGTTCCGTGACCGACGCGTTCCTGAGCCTACCAACAAGGGAACGCGGTGGTGCGGTTGGGTTTTGCGCTTCTTGCACTTGGGCCGTTTGCGGCTTACCATGCCATCCTTCCAAGTAAGGTTGGAGACCGCTTCATGGCTCAATCCGAATCAACCTTGGGCGTGGCGCTGGTGGGCTGCGGAACGGTGGGCTCGGCCGTCGCGACGATGCTGACGGCCCAGCAGGACATCCTGCGCAGCCGCATCGGGCCGACGCTGGAGCTGCGGCACATCGTGGACGTGGACTTTACCCGCGCCAAGGCCGCGGGGCTGGACGCCAAGCTGTTCCGCAAGGACGCCGACGCCGCCATCGCCGACCCCAAGGTGGGCGCCGTGGTGGAGCTGATCGGCGGGGTCACCATCGCGCGGAAGGTCATCGAGAAGGCCCTGTCGGCCGGCAAGTGCGTGGTGACGGCCAACAAGGCGCTGCTGGCCCGGGGCGGCGTGGAGCTGTACGCCCTGGCCCGGCGGCACAAGGTGGCACTGGCCTTTGAGGCCAGTTGCGCCGGCGGCATTCCCCTCATCGGCGCCTTGTGTGGCGGCCTGATCGCCAACCGCATCGACGCGATCTACGGCATCGTCAACGGGACGTGCAATTACATCCTCACGGCCATGACGCAGCAGGGGCGCAGCTACGCCGAGGCCCTGGCCGAGGCCCAGCGGGCCGGCCTGGCCGAGGCCGACCCGACGCTGGACGTCTCCGGCGCCGACTCGGCCCAGAAGCTGGCCATCCTGGCGGGCCTGGCCTTCGGTAAAAAAATCGACCTGGACGCGATCCCCGTGGCCGGCATCGACGCGCTGGAGCCCTGCGACGTGGCCTTCGGCGCCGAGCTGGGCTACGTGGTCAAGCTCCTGGCCATCGCCCAACGGCAGCCCCAAGCGGCCTCAGCCAAAGCGAAGGACGGCCTGTCGCTGCGGGTGCGGCCGGCCTTCATCAGCAAGGAGCACCCCCTGGCGTGGGTGTCCGGACCGTTCAACGCCGTCAGCGTTTATGGCCACGCCACCGGCCACACGATGTACTACGGGCGCGGGGCGGGCGGCATGCCCACCGCCTCGGCCGTCGTGGCCGACCTGGCCGCCGTGGCCCTGGGCACCGCCCAGCGGGCCTTCGAGCACCTGGCCGTCTGGCCGGACCGGGCGGCGGCGGCAAAGCAGCTACCGATTGAAGCGGTGCGCAGCCGATATTACCTGCGTGTGATGGCCGAGGACGCCCCCGGCGTGCTCGCCCAGGTGGCCACCATCCTGGGCCGTTGCGGCATCAGCATCCGTTCGGTGCTCCAGCACGAGCCGCTGGGCGCCGGCGACGCCCGCGGCGTGCCGGTGGTGATCACCACGCACCAGGCCATGGAAGGCCACGTGCTGGCGGCGCTGCGGGAGGTGGACGCCCTGGGCGTGATCAAGGCCCCCACCGTGTGCATCAGCATCGTGGATGAGTATCCCGAACCGCTGCCCTAACGAAAATTCGAAATCCGAAGCACGAAATCCGAAACAACCCGCAACCTGTTACAAAACAAATAAAGCGGTCATAACCGCATTAAGATTTTGGGCTATTGTCGTTTGATTGTTTGCCGTTTGTTTCGAATTTCGATATTCGATATTCGGATTTGCTTTACAGATGGCGACTATGAAGTATGCGATGATCATTCCCGACGGCGCCGCGGACGTTCCGCTGGAGGAACTGGGCGGCAAGACGCCCCTGGAGGCCGCCCGCAAGCCCCACATGGACTGGATCGCCTCGCACGGCAAGTGCGGCACGGTGCGCAACATTCCCAAGGGCCTGCCCTGCGGTTCGGACGTGGCCATTTTGTCGGTGGTCGGCTACGACCCCAAGAAGTTCTACACCGGCCGGGCGCCGCTGGAGGCCGCCGCCCAGGGGCTGACCATCGCGCCGGACGAATGGGTCTTCCGCTGCAACCTGGTGACGATCATCGACGGCGTCATGGAGGACCACTCCGCCGGCCACATCTCCACCGAGGAGGCCGGGGCGTTCATCGACGAGCTCAACCGCTCGCTGGGCGGGCCCGGCGTGCACTTCTATCGCGGCGTGAGCTACCGCCACCTGATGACCTACCGCGGCGACTTCGACGTCAAGACCACCCCGCCGCACGACATCCTCGGCCGCAAGGCCGACGCGTACCTGCCCAAGGGCAAGGGCGCCGACGTGCTGCGGACCATCATGGAACGCGGGCGGGAGATCCTCGTCGGCCACGAGATCAACGCCGTCCGCCGCGAGCTGGGCGAGAACCCCGCCACGGCCATCTGGCTGTGGGGCCAGGGCCGCTCGCCGCAACTGGCGCCCTTCGCGGATCGCTTCGGCCTGAAGGGCGCGGCCATCACGGCCGTGGACTTAGTCCGCGGCCTGGCCAAGCTCATCGGCTGGGACGTCATCCCCGTCGAGGGCGCCACCGGATACCTGGACACCAACTACGCCGGCAAGGGCGCCGCGGCCGTAGCGGCCCTGGGCGACCACGACCTGGTCTTCGTCCACGTCGAGGCGCCCGACGAGGCCGGGCACAACGCCAACGTCAAGGGCAAGGTCGCCGCCATCGAGCAGATCGACGAGCACATCGTCGGCCCGGTCCTGCACCGCCTCCAGGAGCAGGGCGAGGACTGGCGCATCGTCGTCCTGCCCGACCATCCCACGCCCTGCACCGTCCGCACCCACACGCCCGACGCGGTGCCGTTCGCCATCGCCGGCAAGCGGATCGAGGCCGTGACGTCCGAGCCGTTCACCGAGGCCAACGGCGCCGCCAGCGACCTGCACATCAAACGCGGCCACGATTTGATGGAATACTTCCTGACCGTGCGGTGACCGGAAGACTGGATGCGATTGATGTACCGCGAATCAGCCGGAAACGTGGCATAGAATGGGCAAATTCGCTTACGAACCAAGGCTTTCTGGACCGAGTAATAAGTACGCCGGGCGGGGCTGCAACCCCGCCCGGACGTACCGTACTGGTGGCCTAGGCCGCTCTGGATTTAATCCAGATGCGGAAGGCCTTCAGACCGTACCAATGGGCGTAAATAATACGCCCGGAGCGTGTCCTGATACGGGTTCTGAAAATCCAGTACCCATCTTCTTTGGGGTGGCTCATAGCCATTCCTCCTAAGAAGGTCGGAGACCTTGATGTTTACGCAGTCCCTAGGTCGCTCCGTTTGGCCTGGGGCAATTGCGGGCGGCGAGAGTTGAACTCGCAAGGGTCGCTGGTACGACCCACCGGATTCCAAATCCGGCACGTGTGCCTGTTTCGTCACGCCCGCAAATGGAATGGCCCTTCGAGAGGTGCGCGCGAAAAAACCATCTCGAAGGGCCGATTTTTCTTGACAGCGAGAGGGGATTCTAGCGTAGGATACAGACGCAAGATGGCACTGGCCAACCTTGGCCATAGGAAACTCCATTCAGTAGCCCACAACGAAATTTTGTCATCTTGCAGGGCTGGCGGTGGGAAAGACCGCCAGCCTGCTTTTTTATCCTCTTTATCCTGTTGCGACTTTCACGGGATCATCAGTCCCAGATTCTTTAGGCACGACGCGCCTGTACTTGGTCGGCGCACTGCCCTTTCCTTGTTCAACTTCCTCTATGACCTCATCTCGTCGGAGGCGATACAAACGACCAGAAATAGAACTTCTTCTGACCGTAGCCAAAATTCCTGGAGATGTCCTTTCCAGCTCCGCAATGACATCCTTGCAGGTAAAGGGTGTCGGTACTTTATCCAACACGGCCATAATAGCCTTGGCCAAAGAACCATATCCACTAGATGCAGGGGCAACAGGTTGGGCCATACCAGGGACGGTATTACTCGCAGTGGGCGATTCTCCGGTACTCGGATGGTAAACTCGCCAAAGAGCTTCAAGCCCGGCCAGGGCCTCATCCTTTTGTCGCGTTGCCTTCTCGATGGCCTTCTGGTACTGCTCCATCACGTGTTTCTTGTAGGCGTAGTATTCTTTCCGCTTCATGATGTCTTTATAGCCTCACTGAGGTGGGCTGTCAACAGCTATCTTCTCGGGAAAATATTGTTGCTTCTCGTCCTACACACGGAACACAAACTGCCTCATCCCGTCTTGTGCCAATGCTCATAAGTCGATGCGCATCAGCTACAAAGGAAAACCCGTGATGTCTGTCTTTCTGCTTGAACGCCTCATTATTGATGTAGTCTGGCGCGGGTTACAATAAAAACTCTGGACAAAAGCAACCTCGCACAGGGTGGCCGAAACCTATTCAAGGAAGGGGGAGAAAAATGAGCCGCCTGGTTATGAAATCCAGGCGGCTCCCTTACCATGCCCTGCGATGCCAAGCTGCGCCCAGCCGCGCCTTACCTTGGCTCGCCTCACAGAAAGACCGTAACAAAGAGGCTTGCCTGCGTAAAGGACCCACTTCCGTTCTGGTATTTCGGTCCCTCAAATCTCTTGGCAAATTCGTCACGGCTCGGTAATGTCAATCGCTCCGTCGGCGGGGCGATCGGGGCCGGCGCGAGGGCTAAGCGACGATGAGCATCGTGGTGATGAAATTCGGCGGCACCAGCGTGGCCGACGCCGACCGCATCCGCTCGGCCGCGCGGCGGGCGATCCAGACCCGCCAGGCGGGCCATCAGGTCGTGATGGTCGTCTCGGCCATGGGCGACACCACCGACCGCCTGATGGACCTGGCCGGGCAGATCAACGCCGACCCGCCCAAGCGCGAGCTGGACCAGCTGCTGGCCACCGGCGAGCAGGTGACCATCTCCCTGGTGGCCATGGCGCTGGAAGCGATGGGCGCCAAGGCCATCAGCCTCACGGCCGGGCAGATCGGCCTGGTCACCGACGACATCCACACCAAGGCCCGCATCAAGTCCATTGACGTCCGCCGCATCCGCGAGCAGCTCGAGGCCGGGCGGATCGTCATCGTGGCCGGCTTCCAGGGCGTCACCGAGAACGGCGCGGTCACCACGCTGGGCCGCGGCGGCAGCAACGTGTCGCTGGTGGCCATCGCCGCGGCGCTGAAGGCCGACGTGTGCGAAAACTACACCGACGTGGACGGCATCTACACCGCCGACCCGCGGATCGTGCCCACCGCCCGCAAGATCGACCGCATCAGCTACGACGAAATGCTGGAACTGGCCTCGCTGGGCGCCGGCGTGCTCCAGAACCGCGCGGTGGAGTTCGCCAAAAAATACAACGTCCCCATCCACGTCCGCAGCAGCCTCAACAGCCGCAAAGGAACCCTCATCGTGACAGAAACCGGACCCATGGAACGCATCGTCGTCAGCGGCGCGGCCCTAAAAAGCTCGCTGGCCCGCGTGACGCTCCGCAACGTGCCTAACCGGCCCGGCGTGGCCGCCAGAATCTTCCACACGCTGGCCAACGCCCACGTCGTCGTGGACGACATCATCCAGACCATCGACGAGAGCCGCCGGGCGACCGTCTCCTTCACCGTCGACCTGGCCGACCTGGCCGACGCCCGCAAGGTCGTCGCGACCATCTGCAAGATGCAGGGCTGTCGGGCGATCTTCGAGGACCACCTGGCGAAGGTCTCGGCCGTCGGCGTGGGCATGCGCGTCCACACCGGCGTGGCCGAGCGGATGTTCTCCGCCCTGGCCAAGGCGAGCATCAACATCCAGAACATCACCACCAGCGAGATCAAAATCTCCTGCCTCATCGACCGTGGCCAGGGCAAAAAGGCCCTGCGCGTCGTGCACGACGCCTTCCACCTCGGCCGATCGCCCAAGGGCGCCAAAAAAACGCGACGCAAAAAATAATCCGCGGCGCGGGGGTTTTTCATGTCCCGTAGAACGCCACCGTGGTTGAAGCCCACCGCCGGCCGATTGCGGCTGCGATACGCTGGCCGCAGGACCGTCCAGGTATTGGTGGTGGCGGCGGTGCTGGCCGGGCTGGTCCTGGCCGACCGGGCGGGTCTGTTCAACCTGGCGCCCACGCCGGACTTCAAAAAGTACAACGCCAAGAGCTTCCCGGTTGTCCACGTCGTCGACGGCGACACGTTGGATGTCGACTGCCCCGACGGCCCCTACGCGCACACGCGCGTGCGGCTGTGGGGCGTGGACACCCCCGAGACGGTCAAACCCGACACGCCCGTGCAGTACTTCGGCCCCGAGGCCAGCGCGTTTACCAAACACATGGCCCTGGACCACGTGGTCATGCTGAGACTGGAAAAGCGGCAGACCCGCGACAAATACAATCGGCTGCTGGCGTACGTGTTCCTGCCCGACGGGCAGATGCTCAACCGCCTGCTCGTCCAGGAAGGCTACGGCTACGCCGACCCGCGCTACGACCACGTCCTCAAAACCGCGTTCGAGTACACGCAGCGCGATGCAATGCAGCGCAAAGTGGGGCTGTGGAAGGATGTTCGCGACGAAGACCTGCCGTATTACTATCAGGGGAAATTGAAATTGCCTAAAGACTAAGTTCGAAGTGCGCAGGTCGTAGTGCGTAGCAGAGAATTAGTGCCTAATGCCCGACTTGTCCGCCGAAGCTTCAGCAAAGGCGAGGCGAAGGCGGATGCCTAGTGCTTGCTGCCTAGTCCCCAGTCGCCGGTCTCTGGTCCGCGATCTCCGCGGCCTGGCGGTTAGCCCCTTCCAAGGTCAGCAGGTCGCGGAGGTGTCCGTTTTCCTCTTCGATGATCGCCTTGAGGGGTTCCGCCAGTTCGGGCCGGACGCCCAGAAGTCCTTGGTAAAACTTAACCGCGTCCTGCTCCATCGCGATGGCCATGGCCAGGGCGTCCTTGAGGCAACCGCCCAGCGCGACTTTCTGCACGGCGGCGGCGTCGGGCTGGATCTGCTCCTTCACCAGGCATTCCAGGCGATGGGCGCGAACGGCGTCGAGGGCGGCCTTGGTGCCGCGGCGCTTGATGTGTTCGCGCATCCAGCAGAACGTCTCGTAATGCTTGGCCTCGTCCGCGGCGGCCTTGGCGCAGAACTGCCGCACCGCTTCATCGTCGCTGGCGGTAGCGAGGGCCTCGTAGAAGTCCTTGCCGATTTTCTCCATCCTCAGGGCCATCTCGAAGACGTCCTGGCTGTTTTGTATGAGGGTCATGGTAGGGCCTCCTCTACACGCCGGCTGCTGGGCCGACACTACGCTTCACAGGCCCTACATCGGATGGATATTCCCTCGGGTTTACCTGTGAATGGAAGGTCGTAGTGCGTAGCAGAGGACTAATGCCTAGTGCCTGGCTTGTCCGCCGTAGCCCGACGGAGTCTTGGCGGAGTCGAGGCGAAGGCGGATGCCCGGTGCCCGTCGTCAAATAAATTCGTAGGGGTCCTTGTCCTGCCGCGAGAGCGAGACCCGCAGCTTCGGCAAGGCCAGGGCCAGTCGCTTGGCCAGGTGAGGCAGGGAGAGGCGTTCGGAGCTGGAGTGCCTCAGGCACAGCACGGCCATGCCGCTCTCGGCGGCGGTCAGGGCGTCGTGGTGCGGCATTTCGCCGGTGACGAACAGGCCCGCTCCGGCGACCATGGCTTGGCGATACACGCCGCGGCCGGCGCCCACGCCGCAGGCGGCCAGGCCGATGCGCCCGCGCCGTCCGACGGGCGCCGCCAGCAGCGCGCCCGATGCGCCGACGGCCTTTTTGATCCGCGCGACCAGCGCCCCCAGCGTCGCCGGGCGAGACAGGCGGCCGATGCGCCCCAGCCCGCAACCTTCGGGGAAGCCCGTCAGCGGATAGACGTCGAGGGCGGGCGTCTCGTAGCTATGGGCGGCGCGAATGGCGGCGCAGACGGCCGGCGCCGCCTCCAGCGGGGCGACCATCTCCAGGCGAAGCTCCTCGACGGCCTCGGGCCGGCCCGCCCGCCCGAGGGCCGGGTGCGTGGAGACGTCGCCGCAGAACGAGCCGATGCCGTGCGAGAAGAACGCGCAGCGGCTGTAGCCGCCGATGTGCCCGGCCCCGGCCCCGAAGGCCGCGTCGCCGACGCGGGACAGGTCCGCCGGTGGAACGAAGACCACGATCTTGCACTCGCCCTTTTTAGCGGCCGGAATCAGCGGCCGGCGATCCGCCAGGCCCATCAGGTCGGCCAGCACGTCGTCGGCCCCACCGATGGTCGAGTCCCAGGCCGTGTGCATGGAGTACACCGAGATGCCTTCCCGCGCCGCCGCGTACACCACCGGCGCGGCCTCGGCCGTGACGCGCGCGATGGGCTTGTAGATCACCGGATGATACGCCATCACCATCGCGGCCTTGGCGCGGCGGGCCTCGGCCAGCACGGCGGGCGTCAGGTCGATGCACAGCATCAGCCGGCGAACCTCGGCCGACCCCTCGCCCACCAGCAGCCCGACGTTGTCCCACTCCAACGCCAACGCCGGCGGCGCCAAACGCTCCAACACGGACACGACCTCTTTGACCTTCATGAGATGCTCCTTGGTCTAAACGCACATGGTCGGGCTTTTGAATCGTCCATCGTCAATGGTCCATCGTCCATTAACGGCGGCCCATTGACCACCGAGGTCAGAAATGATTACGCCGGGCACTCCTTGTCCAACAGCGTATTATAGGCATCCATGAGCTTTCGCGTCACCGAACCGGGCGTTTCTCCGCCCACCGCGTGACGCTCCAGGCGGACCACCGGACGAATGCCGCTGACGGCGGAGGTCAAAAAAATCTCCTCCGCGGCCAGCAGGTCGCGGATAGTCAGCGGACGGCGGTCCTCGCAGGCGACCCCGGCCGCCGCGCACAATTCCAGCACCGCCCCGCGGACGATGCCCGGCAACACAGGCGTGTCCAGCGGCGGCGTGAGGACGCTCCCCTCCCGCACCAAAAACACGTTGCAGAAGCACGCCTCGGCCAGCAGGTGATCGGTGGTGAACCACAACGCCTCCTCCATGCCCTTGGCGGCGGCCTGTTGGCGGGCGAGCAGACGCGGCAGGTAGCAACCGGTCTTGTAGCCGGCCAGCGGGTCGGTGCGGCTTTGCAGGAACGTGCTGATGACCACGCCGACGCCGCGCTCGTACCATTCCCGCGGCTGCGGCGGCAGCGGATCGGCCGTGATCAGCGTGGTGGGCGGGCCCTGGCCGTCCACGGCCCCGGGCGTCAGCGTGATCCGCATGCGGGCCTCGGTCAGGGCATTGGCGGCCAACAATTCCGCCACGGCGGCGGTGAGCGTCTGGGCCGTCGCGCCTGCCTGTCCGGTAGGCAGGTCGGTCCGCAGGGCGAAGTGCTCAGCGGCTTCCAGCAGGCGATTCAGATGGCGATCCAGGCGAAAGACCTTGCCGTGACGCACCAACATCGTGGTGAACACCGACGCACCGTGGATCAGCCCGGCGTCGGCCGCACCGATGGCGGCCTGGTCGGCTGGGACGATCCGGCCGTTGAGATGCACTTGTGGCACTTGTCGCGAAAAAGACTCACCCATGGGAGCGTGAGTCTAATAACGCTTACGGGCGATGGCAATCCTGGGCCGGGCGCGGTTGATGAAGAAGTAGCGAAGCGCGTCGATGAGATGATCGGGGCCGTCCTTGACGGGGGCGCCGTCCTGGCTGGCGGCGCCGGGCGGCGGATAGTGGTAGCTCTGAAACGCCTCGATGAGCCGCTTGCATCGCGGGTGGATGGTCAGGCTGGGGGCGCCGGCGGCCGGGGCCAGGGCGGCGCGGATGAGCTCCAGCCCTTCGGCGATGGCGCTGGACCGGCAGGTGCACGGGATGCCCGCGGCCGCGAGCATCTCGGTGCAGGCGGCGCCGCTGGTGGCCTCGCGGGCACGTCCGGCCGGGTCCACGTACGTCGCCACCACCGGGCCCACGTCACGGCGGAGGATCTCCTCGGCGTGTCGCGGCACCGGCAGGCGGCTGCGGACGTATTCATCCACCACACCCACCTGGCCGGCCGGGCTGAGCTGAATCCACAGGCACACCAGCGGGCTGCGGTAGCCGAAGTCGATCGCCCGGTACGTCGGCCAGGTCGGTTCGTACGCCTGCTCGACGACGTGCCGGGCGGGGTCGAACTCGTCGAACACCAGATACTGCCGCGTCGCGCCCAGGCAGAGCATCTCGGCCTCCCAGGCGGCGCGGCTGGAGCGGGCCTTGATGGCGATGGCGTCGTCGATGCGGAAAAATCCTCGCCCTCGCCGCGCCACGCCGCGGCAGTCGTCGGCCAGCAGGCAGCCGGCGCAGGGCCGCTGCGGCGGGCACGGCTCGATGACCTCCCACAGGCACCACTGGATGAGCCGGTAACCCTCGCCCGTTTGCCCTTCGCGGCGGGCCGAGGACACCAGCTCCTGCATCAGCCCGCCCGGCCGATGCAGCGTGCTGAGCACCTCGATGGACCCCCGTGCGGCTTCCGACGACCGCGTGGCGAACTGCACCGCGCGCCAGACCTCCGCGTCGAACAGGTCCACCTCGTCGCAGCGAATTTTCTGGACGTGCTGGCCGCGGACGGCGCGCTGGCTCTGGGCGAGCATGCGGATCTCGCTTCCGCCCGCCAGCCGCACCCGCCGGCGCGTGAAGGACCCCTCTAGCAGGTGCGGGTAGGCGGCCAGGATGTCGCGGATGTACTCGGCCAGGCGATCGGACTGGTCGAAGCTGCCGCCCAGCACGCGGATCTTGGCCGGGCGGCGGAAGACGGCGTCCAGCACGGTGGCCGCGGCCGCGAGCATCGTCTTGCCGCCGCCGCGATTGGCCCAGACCAGCAGGTCCTCCTGCTCGAAAAAGCTGGCGGCCAGGTAATCCAGCGGGCACTGATGATGCGGGCAGAGGCTTGCGTCGCCGACCGCCAGCGAAAACTTTTCCCGCACCAGTGCGGCCAGCTCCTTGCGGTCCGCCGGCGGACGGGCGGTCCAGTCGTCGGGCGTCGTTACGGTTTGGGTCATGTCAAAAATCTCCCCTGAAAAATGAGAGGCTGTTACCTCAAACACGAATCTTTCGGCGGCGCCGCCGGCGCGGCGGGCCGTTGCGGACGGAGCGGGCGGCGTCCACATGGTCGTAATAGACGTACTTGCCCGCCCCGCCGACGTACCAGCTCATCATGCCAGCCAGTTCGAAGAATGGATGCACCCGCCCCATCACGGCCAGGGCCTCCACCACCGCCGCCGGGCTGGTCCGCAGCGCGTGCCGCACCAGCCGCACGGCCAGGCCGCAGGAACGGTACGTGGGGTGCACGATGACACGCGAGATGCACTCGACCTCCTCATTGAGCCGGACAAGGCCCTTGCGGCAAGCGGCCACGGCGTAGCGCCCGGCGGCGGAGACGTCGCGGGTGGCGACGCTAATCAGCGGCGGAGAAATCACCAGCACCGCAGCCACGTCCGGGGCAGCCGCCGACGCCCAGCCGCCGCGCCGCCGCAGAGACAATCGCGGACGGCGAATGACGTACACGCGCTTGTGGGCGGCCGGCGGACCAGCCAGATAGTGAAAATCAGCCAGGGCGCGGTAATCGCGGATCGTGCCCGCCCGGATGGGCCAGCCGGACGCCGCGTTGCCCGTGCCGCCGCGGCGGGACCAATCCGGCGTCACAATCCACGCCGGCCGGCCCAGCGGCTTGACGATGACCTTGTCCGGCTGAAGGTGCTCCAAGATGTTCGCGTGCGGCGTGGCCGCTAGCAGGCCCACGCCCTGCGCGCGGACCTGCTTGCGGACCCCGACGGCCAGGGCGGCGGTCGTGTCATCGTCCAGATTCGCAGCGAACTCATCGGCCACGATCAGGCCCGCGCCGCCCCGCCGCGCCCGCCACAACGCCCTGGCCAGGGCGAGGCGATGCACCTGTCCGGCTGAAAGGCATCGAGCGGGCGTGACCAGCACGGCCGCCTCCGCCAGGCCGCAGCGGCTGAGCACCTCCAGCCGCTCGGCCAGCGGGCCATCGCCTACCGCGTCGATGGCGGGCGAATCGCTGCGGGCCAGGTCGGCGGTCGCCAGCGCCGTTGCATCCAGCCGCGCCAGCACCTGTCGCAGCAGGACGCTCTTGCCCGCCCCCGACGGCCCGATCACGGCGACGATCTGGCCCGGCTCGACGGTCAATTCGAAGTTGCGGTACAGCGTCTCCCATGTCCCATCCCGCAGGCCGAAAAGCTCCGCCAACCGCCGGGCACTTGCGCGGCGCGGCGCAGGCCGACGAATCCGAGCATTCACGGAAATAGTCCAGCGCGTGGCGTTCAAGGGTTCTTCAATGCGAGTGGCGGCAGCCGCGGCGGCGGCCCCTAGGGGGCCTGCGCCTCCAGGCGGGCCGATGGGATACCCCTGTGGGAAATCCGGCTGATGGTCTCGACTTGCGCGGCGATGCGGTCCAGGTTCCTCCGCACCTGATGGAGCGTGAGCTTCACGTCGCGGCAGAGGTCGCCGTAGGTGGCCCCCTGGCAATAGCGCATCCGCGCCAGGGCGGCGTCGGCGGGCGAAAGGTACGGCAAGGCCCGCGCGGCTTCCAGGAAGGTCCGGCTGGTTATCCGCCGCGTCAGCCGCCGGACGCGGGCCTGGATCGTCCGCGGCGGCGTTCGCATCATCCTGGCCACGGACGCCGCCGACTGGCCGTGCACCAGCACGGCTCGGATCAATTCCCGGTCCCCCTCGGCCAGCAGTTCGGCCCGCCCCAAGACCCGGTCATCGATCTTGAGGGGCTCCTTGGCGAGACACGTGCCTTCAGTCAGTGGAAGCGTCATGGCTAACCTCCTGTCAATAAAAGATTAATACACCCGCCCCCCGAGGGCGTTCCGTTGCGATGTCCACCGGCCTCCCGAGCTGTGGAATCCATGATGCTGACATGACCATGACCGCGACCGATGTATCATAGCCAGTAAACAAGTCCTGTCAAGTAGATTTCCATAAAAATTCACTGTTTTGTTAACTTTGGACTTGTTTTGATCGAATAGAATACGGTAGAATGCTTCCCCGTCGTCCGGGGCGGCCACAGGGACAAGGAGCCAGAAAACCATGAGCCTCGGCCAGATCATCCGCCGGCATCGGGAGCAGTTGGGGTGGACCCAGGACCGCCTGGCCGCCGCCGCCGGCATCAGCAAGCCGTATCTGTCGCACATCGAGACGGGCAAGGCCAAGAACCCCCCCGCCGACGGCATCCTGCGGGCGATGGAAAAGGCGATGAAGCTGGACAAGGGCGCCCTGACCAAGCCGGCGCACCTGGCCCGCACGCCGTCCGACGTCCGCGACGAGCATGAGCTGTTGGAGGCCGAGGTGCATCGCCTCCGCGGCGTGCTGCGGGAGTTGATCCATGGGGGCGAGGGCGAGAGCAAGGGCAAAAAAGCTCCGCACAAGCGGGACGTGGCGCGGCTGCTGAAATCCCCCACCGGGGCGGGCAACGTCGTGGCCATCTCGGCCGGAGGGATCGTGCCCATCATCAACCGCGTCTCGGCCGGATACCCCCAGGAGTTCACCGACCTGGACTATCCCCCCAGCGTGGCCGACGAGTACATCCGCTGCGTGGACGTGCACGACGCCCAGGCCTTCGCCGCGCGGGTGGTGGGCGATTCGATGGAGCCGGACTACCGCGAGGGCGACGTGGTGGTTTTTTCCCCCAACACGCCCGCCCGCAACGGCGACGACTGCTTCGTCCGCTTCGTCGACGACGGCGGCACGACCTTCAAGCGGTATTACCAGGACGACGAGACGACGATCCGCCTCCAACCTCTTAACAATCGGTATCCCGCCGAGGTGTACGACCACCGGAAGATCAACGGCCTCTGGCCGGCCGTGCTGCGGATCGAGCGCGTCCGCCGTCCGCCGGGTGAGCCGACGTAGCGCACGACATCTGGCCGCCTACGATACCGTCAGCACGGAGTTGAGCGTCCCGAAGGGATTCAGCGCCCAGGCGTTGTTGTCGGGATCCACGCGCCACTGGCCGTCGACGAGGAACTTGTACTCGTGGGTGCCGTTCCTCAGCGTCACCGTGACCACGAAAGAACCGTCCTTCTGCCTGGTCATGGCTGTCTCTTTCCAGCCGTTGAAATCGCCGACGAGACAGACTTTCTTGATATCGTTCCCCGGTTTGATCGAGAAACGAATTTGTCCCTTCTTACTGCTCTTTTCAAACATGGCGTGATCCTTTTGGAGTGAGCGAATCGACCGTGTACAGTCCGTATGCCGCTGGTTAGTTATAGGCCCGCCGAGGCGTCAATGCAAGGACCAAGCCTCCGGCCCCCCCTCGCCGATCCCCCAAGCCCCGGCCTATCCCCCGGGCGGCGGTTTTTAGATTTTTGTCTAAAAACTTAGACCTTCGTGCTCATCAGCGTCAGCTCGCCGGCGCGGACGCCGCGGGTGGCGATGATCCGGTCGGCCAGGCGGCGCAGCTCGGCGGCTTTGCCTTGCAGCAGGACCACCTCCAGGCACAGGTGGCGGTCCAGGTGGACGTGCTGGCTGCACAGGACGGTGCGGAAACCCTGATGCTGAATGTCGGCCAGCACCGCCGAAAGATCGTGGGCGGCGTGGTCGTAGATGATGCTCAGCGTCGCCACCACCTTGGCCGCCGGGTCGGCCCACTCCTGCTCCACCAGGGCGGCGCGGATGAGGTCCCGCAGGGCCTCGGAGCGATTGGTGTAGCCGTGGCGGGCCATCCAGGCGTCGAACCGCCCCAGCATGGCGTCGTCCAGGGATATGGCTGTGCGCGTCAGTCCGGCCATGGCGAGTGAGTCAATTCACGCTGTAGATCAACTGGTCGTACTGGAGGTCGATGTAGCTGTTCAGCCCGGCCAGTCGGTTGCCGTGCTCCAGGAAGTAATCGTCCAGGTAGGACATCTTGACCTCCGGGGCGACCTCGTAGTCCCCGCCGCCGGGGGCCGCGAAACGCCCGAAACGGATGTCCGTCGCCGGCCCGTCGCCGACCTGGGCGTAGAGGCGCAGCTGCGGCTCGAAGCGGCTGATTCGCCCGCCGTCGTTGCGCACGTCCACGGTCGTGATCTGGTTGGCGTAGGACCGCGTCAGCATCAGGCTCACCAGCCGCAGGCCGTCCTGGACGTCCTGGCCTTCCCACACCCGCCCGACCGCCGGTGGCGCCGCCTTGACGCCGCGAATCGTAATGTAGTGCACGCCCGCCGCCCGGTAGCCGGTCGGCAGGGGGTCGCCGTCGCGATAGAAGTACCAGCGGCCCTTGGTCTGGCCGGGCGCCGGGGGGGCCTGGATCATCCATTGCGGCACGTCGGCGGCCGGCAGGCGGACGCCCTCGCGGTCCACATAGACATAGTCCCGCGGCTGGCCCAGCTCGTAAATCTTGTTCGACGTCAGGTCGATTCGCGCGACGGGCATGCGGAAGCGGCAATCAATCTCCACCAGCGCCGTGTTGGGATCGGCGGTCAGCCGCTTGCTGACGCGAAAAACCGTCGCGATGTGCGGATTGGCCGCCGCCAGCTTGTACACGTTGGCCGCCAGGTCCTCGTCGGTGAACTTGGCGCGGGACGGCACCAGCGACAGGGCCACGTCGCGGGCCAGCGGCCGCGGCATCCAGTCGGGCAGTTCCGTAAAGGCCACCCGGACGGTGCGGACCTTTTCCATCTCCATGCCGCTGCCGCCCGCCCGGCCGGTCACGTACGGCTCCAACCGCCGCATGCCGTACCAGGAGCCCGCAGCCGCGGCGGCCAAGACCGCCAGCCAGACCACTCCCCGCACCAGCCGCCGCACGACCGGCGAGGATTCCGACGACGCCTTGGCCTTATGTCGCTTCCACCAACGCACCTTAAACTCCTGAACGACAAATTCGAAATCCGAAACTCGAAATCCGAAACAAAAGGCAAAAGCCAAACATCAAAAAAACAACCTCATTCTCTATCGCCGCGGCGTTTGAACATTGTCGTTTGGGTCATTGCCGTTCGTTTCGAATTTCGGATTTCGATATTCGGATTTGCCTTTATCGCTGCATGGCCATCATGGCGATGCGGCTGACCAGTTCCGCGAAGTTCACGCCCGCCTTGGCCGCGGCCATGGGCAGCAGCGAGTGGCTCGTGAAGCCCGGGATCGTGTTGATCTCCAGCACCACCGGCACGCCGCTGGGCGGCAGGATGAAGTCCACCCGCGACATGTCGCGGCAGCCCAGCACCTGATGCGCGGCCAGGGCCGCCGACTGAAGCGAGCGGACCGTCTGGTCCGGCAGGCCGTGGTCGAAGACGTATCGCGTGCCCGCCCCATCGGCGTACTTGGCGGTGTAGTCGTAGAACTCCCGGGCCGGGACGATCTCCAGCACCGGCAGAGCCTGGTCACCGAGGATGCCCACCGTGAACTCGCGGCCGGGGACGAACTCCTCCGCCATCGCCCGGCCGTACTTGCCCAGCAGGGCCGCCACGGCTGCGTCACGGATGGCGGCGGTGCGGGCGATGGTGATGTCCACGCTGGAGCCGCCGTCGACGGGCTTGAGCACCACCGGCAGTCCCAGGCGGTCCAGGGCCTTGGCGAGCGTGCGGGGCTTATCCGCGGCCGTCGCCACCAAACTCTTGGCCACGGTCAGGCCCGCCCCGGCGAACAGCTCCTTGGCGACGGCCTTGTCCATGGCCATTTCGCTGGCCCGAGGTGGCGAGCCGGTGTAGCGCAGATGGTGCTGCTCGCAAAGGCGCTGGACCTGGCCGCTCTCGCCGAAGTCCCCGTGCAGGGCGATGAAGACCACGTCGATGCCCCGGCGGTCCAGGGCGGAGGCGTCCTGCGGGGAGATGTCCGCCCGGCTGACGCAGTGCCCCACCGAGGCCAGGGCGTCGGCGATGGCCCCACCGCTCAGCAGTGACACGTCGCGCTCGCTGGACGGCCCGCCCATCAGGACCGTGACGTCCAGCCCCACCTTCAGCGTCCGGGGCCGGCGGTCCAAGCCTTCCGTGGCCAATGCCCTGCTGTTCACGTCACCACACCTCGATCTCAAGTTCCAGGTACACTTCGGATTTGCGATAGACTTCTTCGCGGATGATGTTGATGAGTTTCAGGACGTCGCTGGCCTTGGCGCCCTTGTCGGCCAGGATGAAGTTGGCGTGCTTGTGGGAGACGTAGGCCCCCCCGACCCGGCGGCCCTTCAGTCCCGCCCGGTCGATCAGCGCCCCGGCTGACAGGCCCCGAGGATTCTTGAAGACGCAGCCGGCGTTGCGGCGGCTGAGGGGCTGGGTGTTCTTTTTGTAGATCCAGATTTGCTTAACCTGGTGGAGGATGTGCTGGGGGTCGTCCTCGGTGAGGTGGAACTCGGCGCCGAGGATGAACTTGGCGGCGATGTTGGTAGACCGGTAGGCGAAGGCCAGGTCCGCGCGGGTGCGGGTATAGATTTCTCCGCCCTCGGTCATGACCTCGATGGATTCCACCGTGCTGCCGATGTCGCCGAAGGCCCCGCCGGCGTTCATTTTCACGCAGCCGCCGACGGTGCCGGGGATACCCGTGAGACACTCCAGGCCGGAAAACCCCTCGCGGACGCAGCGGAGGACCAGCGCCCCCATGTCGGCCCCGGCCCCGGCGCGAAGGACGCCGCCGACGAGCGAGGATTCCGTAAACGTTCCCTGGCCCAGGTGGATGACCGCGCCGCGCACGCCGGCGTCATCGACCAGCAGGTTGGCCCCGCTGCCCAGGACGTGCATGGGCACCTCGTTGGCCCGGCAGCGGCGGACGACTTCCTTGAGCTCCTCGACGCTGCGGGGGCGCAGAAGATACGAGGCCGGACCGCCGATGCGCAACCAGGTGTGCTCGGACAGCGGCTCCTCGAGGCTAACGATCTCCTCCAAGCCAGCGAACAGTTTGGTCTGCAATTTCCCAGACATTTCCGGCGCCCATCGTGACGACCAGGTCGCCCTCCCGCAGCGTGGCGTGGAGGTGGTCGGTGATTTCGTCGAACGTTTTGAGGTACTTGGCCGCCCCTCCGTTGAGGCGGATTTGCGCCACCAGGTCCTGCGAAGAAATATAGTCCTTTTCGCGGTCACTGTCCCGCACGAAGTAGATGTCCGGCACGATGACCTCGTCGGCGGCGGCGAAGCTGCGAGCGAAGTCCTTCAGCAGGAACCGCGTGCGGCTGTGCTGGTGCGGCTGGAAGACGCACACGAGCCGCCGGGGCTGATGGTATTCGCGGATGGCCCGCAGCGTGACCTGGATCTCGGTGGGATGGTGGGCGTAGTCGTCGATGACGGTGACGCCGCGCCCGCGGCCTTTGTAAGTCATGCGGCGGTGCGTGCCGGTGAAGCTGCCCAGAGCGTAGGCGATCTGGTCGCCGTTCAGCCCGGCGTGGTGCAGCAGGGCCGCGGCCGCCAGGGCATTGTAGGCGTTGTGCAGGCCGGGCAGGCGCATCGCCACGTGGCACAGCGTCTGCTGGCCGCTCAGCACGTCGAAGCGGCACCGCCCCAGGTCGGCCGAGAGGTTCGCGCCGCGCCAGGTGCAGTGCTCGGCCAGGCCGAAGGTCTGCACCTCGCAGGTGGCGGTCCGGACGGCCTGGGAGGCGTTGCGGTCCTCACCGTTGACCACCAGCACGCCGCCCAACTGGATCCCGCCGGCGAACGCCCGGAAGGCCTCGATGATGGCCTCCAGGTTCTGGTAGCAGTCCAGGTGGTCTTCCTCGATGTTCAGGATGGCCCCGTACGTCGGCTTGAGGTTCAGGAAGCTGCGGTCGTACTCACACGCCTCGGCCACGAAGTGCCGCCCCAGCCCCACGCCGCTGGGCCCGCCGAGCTGCTCGACGGTCGCCCCGACGATGTAGCTGGGGTCGAACCCCGACGCCGTCAGGGCGTAGGCGACCATCGCGGTGGTGGTGCTCTTGCCGTGCGTCCCGGACACCGCGATGCCGACCCGCTCGGCCATCAGGCGGCCGAGCATCTGGCTGTACTTGATGACCTCCAAGCCGCGGCGGCGGGCGGCGACCAGCTCGGGGTTCTGCTCGTGGATGGCGGCGGAGTACACGACGGTGTCGCACTCGACGGGGATGTTCTCGGCCTTCTGGCCGACGGTGACGGTGGCGCCCTCGGCGACGAGGTGCTCGATGGCCCGCCCGGCCATGGCGTCGCTGCCGCTGACCACCGCGCCGCGACCCAGGAGCATCCGGCCCAAGGCGCGCATGCCGCAGCCGCCGATCCCGATGAGATGGACCCGCCGGCCCTGGAATACCTGCGGGGCCTTCGCCGTCCTGATGGCGAGTTTGGTCTGGGTCTCCATACCGCCTGGCATAGTAGCTCTCCCTAGCCTTAAATGTCAAACCCTGCCTACCGGCAGGCAGGTACACGATGGGGCGACGGACTTTTCCGCATCCCTCGCCCCGGACCTACTTCTTTAATCGTTAAGGCGGGGCGGTTTTCTTTAGGACAAGCGGCCGCCACGCGCACCAGCCGGCGACAAACTGTATCAGGCAGCGTCGGGGCCCGTAGCATCTTGCGGCAATTCCGCCCGGCCGTGTTGCGGCGCCGGCGGAACATTCCGTCGCCCTTACTCAATGCCATGACGGCGGATAGAGAAAATCGCCCTCTTTCTCGCTCGACACCGCCTTTGCGCAAACCTTGCAACTTACCAGGGAAGTTCCTTGCCTAAATGCTCTTTTTGTGGTATCTATATTCGACGTATACACAAGGGACTTGCGTGGAGCCCCCGCCGCCCCCTTGGGGCGGGTAGAAACCGGAAAACGGATTCGTCTGGTTTAGAGATATGCGAAGGAAGGAAAGTAAGGAAGGGAACCCGCGGGGTTCTCATACGTCGTTCCGATCTTGGCCTGTCGGGGCAGGTTTGTTTAGTCCGTCGACAAGCAGGAACGGAGGATTGTCTTAAGGAGGTGAGGTAGAAATTTAGGTGCCCGGCCACTGGGGAGCCAAACCCCAGGGCAGCCGTCGCCGCAGCGGACAGACCTGCCTACCGACAGGCAGGTTGAACCTGTCAAGGCGGCGACAAAAGACATGCCGTCAATCCCCGGTTCACTCCATGGGAGCAAGTGAGCCGACCCCCCTCAAGGGCAGGAGCGAATCTCTCGCTCATTCCAACCTGCCTGAAGGCCGACCCCCCGGCCGCGTACGCATCCGTTCGCTTGCAGACGTGACATACTCTGTGCGCACAGAAATCTTCAAGCAAGAAGCGAGAAGGAAGGATCAGCCCGTCGTAAGGGCGTAAGTAAAGGAGCCTAATGATGAAAACGTACGTAATGGCAGGAGCATTGACGATTATGGCCCTGCTGCTGGTTGCCGGCAACGCCTCCGCCGCCGTCGTAAGCTTCGATGAGAACGGCCACGGAAGCTGGGACGGAGCGTCGTTGACATGGGGAATCGGTTTTCCTCCTGATACACCAACCGACCCCAACACCCTGTACTACAACCTTGGCCCCTTCATTCCCGGGGACATGGGGGTGACCAGTGGCGATGTGATGGTTATGGAAGCCGACGGCTCGATTAGCGACCTCTTGAGATTCGAAGATGACGGGACCCGTGTTTACGTTTACTCTGATCGCGATTATGACCATGGTGTGCCTGAGTTAGCGGACGTGGGAATCCCCCACGTGTGGCTTAACATTCTCAACGTGCCGGAAGAGGGAACCGAAGACGGATGGAACGGTATCACCTACACACCCACAGATGGCCAGCCGGGTTACCTGTACGGGGGTGAGGAGCCCATTCCGGTGACCTACTGCTTCACGAGCGACGTGCCCGAACCAGCCACGCTGAGTCTGCTGGCTGTGGGCGGACTGGCTGCTTTGATCCGCCGACGGAAATAGCTGAAGCGTAAAACCTGCCCGCCGTGTGGCGGGTCTGCACGTTTTCAATCTGCCGGCTGGTAGGCTAAGCCTGCCGGCCGGCGGGGACGGGCGGGTCTTTTCCTCTCCCCACGCTGGAGAGATGGAGGGGTTCCTCTATTTCATTTTCCCCCGGCCAGCAGCCACTGGGCCACCGTGGAAGCGGCGGAAGATTGGGTCGCCAGCTTCGCCGCGGCCTGGCACATGGACGCCAGGGCATCGGCATCGCCCAGCAGCGGCAGCAGGACGCCGCCGAGGGCGGCGGCGGTGGCGGCGGGATCCTTGAAATCTTCGCAGACGACGGCCGCTCCCGCCTGCGCCAGCGCAGCGGCGTTGAGGAACTGGTGGCGGTCGGCGTGATGGGGATACGGCATCAGCACCGCGGGCTTGCCGGTGGCGGCCAGCTCGGCCACGGTCACGGCCCCGGCGCGGGCGAGCACCAGGTCGGCCGCGGCATAGGCCAGGTCCATGCGGTCGCAGTAACTCTGCGTGCAGACCGCCAGCCCCTGATCCTTCAGCGTCCGCTCGATCCGCCGGGCCGACGGCGAGCCGCTGATGTGCACCACCTGCCAGGTCGAGGCGAAGCCCGCCAGATCGCCCGCTAGGCGTTCGACGGCCTCGCCCAGCGCCTCCGCCAACAGACTGCCGCCAAAGATCAGCAGCGTCCGCCGCCCCGACCGCAGGCCGAAGCGGGCCAAACCTTCCGCCCGGCTCGCCCCCGCCAGTCCCCGCCGCACCGGGCAGCCCACGCACCGAACCTTGCCGCGCAAGCCGGGCGGGAAGGCCTCCTGCGTGGAGGGGAACTGCGAGAAGATCACGTCGGCCTTGGCCGCCAGCGCCCGATTGGCCTTGCCGGGCACGGCATCGGGATTCAGCAGGGCCGTCGGCACGCCCGCCGCCGCGGCGCGAATCACGATCGGGGCCGCCGCAAAGCCACCCAGCCCCAGCACGCCCGCCGGACGCAGGTCCGCCACCAGCCGCCGGGCCAATCGAGCGGACTTCGCCCAGGCGGCCAAAAAGCCGGGCCAGCCCGAAGGGTTTTTGGGAAACGGGCGGACCGGCTGGGGAACGATCACATAGGGCAGCGGGTCCAGGATGCGCCGGTCGATGGCGCGGCCGGAACAGGCAAAGACTACCTTGGCCCCAGGCCGGCGGGCGATCAGCTCCTCCGCCACCGCCAGGCCGGGATACAGGTGGCCTCCTGTGCCTCCGCCCGCGAAGATGTAAAGCTCTTCGGCCATGCCTTGCATCCGCCGTCCGTGCTTGCCACGGCGTCGCACCCTGGCGAGCCGGGCCGCCACGTAGCCTAACGCCTCCGCCCGAAAAACTCGAAGCGAGAAATCTTCAAAATTCACCCCCGCGGTCTGCACAAAGAGCCGAAAAGAAAGGCAGGCCTGGCGGGGGGGACCAGACCTGCTTTCTTTTGAATAGACTGGCTAGGGGGAGAACCAGTCCGTTTTCATACTAGGCAGGTAGGGGAATAATTGTCAACGTCATTTTTTCAATGACGTTTCAGCCGCCCTCATCGCCCGGCTAGGAAGACCGCGTACACCACCGCGGCCATGAGAATGCGATACACGCCGAACGGCATCAGGCCGTGGTGCGTCAGCCACTTCACCAAGCCCTTGACCGCCAAGGCCGCCACGATGCCGCTGACGACCACGCCCAGCAGCAGCCCCTCGACGCCGGCGGAGTGCAGCAGCACGTGGCGGCTGCTGAACCCCTCGTAGCCGGTCGCCGCGATCAGCGTCGGCAGGGCCAGCAGGAAACTGAACTCCGCCGCGGCCACCATGTCCAGCCCCACCCCCAGGCCGGCCAGCATCGTGACCATGCTGCGCGACGTGCCCGGCCAGAGGGATAGGCACTGGGCCAGGCCGATGATCAGCGCCTGGGCGAAGGTCATTGTGTCGATGGTGATGCGGGGTTGATGCTTGCGGCGGGTCCAGAAGAAATATTCGCAGACGATCATCGCCGCCCCGCCGGCCGCCAACGCCACGCTCACCGCCGCCGGGCCGAACAGGTATTCTTTGATGGATTTGTGCAGCGCCATGCCCACGATGGCCGCGGGCAGAAAGGCCACCAGCAGCAGCCCCGCCAGCCGCAGGCCCTGGGCGTTTCGGCCGGCCAGGCCCGCGAGCATCTGCCCCACGCGGCGGCGGTACAGACCCAGCACGGCCAGGATCGCCCCGAACTGAATCACGATCTCAAAGGCGTCCACGGCCTCGGCCTTGCTCAGCCGCGGACCCCGCGCGCCGGCGGACTCGTAGTGCGTCAGGCCCATCGCGTGGCTGGCGAGAATCATGTGGCCGGTGGAGGACACGGGCAGATACTCCGTCAGCCCCTCGACCACGCCCAGGATCGTCGCCTGGAGGGCGGTAATCTTCTGGGCCGCCTCCGCCGTCGCGGGCGCCGTGGCCGGCAACGTGGCTGCCAGCAGCGGGAAACAGAAGACCAGCGTCGGCGCCAGCCAGCACATCAGACGGTGAAGGGGAGAATGAAAAAAATTTCTCATGCGTGGAATCCTAATCGAAGGATCAGTTGCGAGATCACGTTGGCGTACGCGCCGGCGACCAGATCGTCCAGCAGCACGCCCCAGCCGAAGGGCAATCGCTCCAGGCGCCGCGCGGGCGGCGGCTTGAGGATGTCCATTGCGCGGAAGGCCACGAAGGCCACCGCGGCCGGAATCCACACCGACCCGCCGGCTGTCAGCGGCAGGAAAAACAGCGCCACCGCCTGGCCGGCCCATTCGTCGATGACGCACTGGCGCGGGTCCTTTCGGCCGTAGGTGGCCTCGGCAAACGGCCCCAGCTCCACGCAGGCCACGGACGACAGCACCGCCAGCCCGCCCATCGCGATGGGCAGAAGCCATCGGACGTCCGGGACCGCCCCGCCGGACCAGGCCAGGGCCGCAAAGAGCACGCACGGCGCCACCGATCCCCATGTGCCCGGCGCCACGGGCAGATAGCCCGCGCCCAACCCCGAGACGATGAGCTTGCGGAGGTTATTCATCCTTGACCAGCAACCTCCTGGTCCGGCCGACGTAGGCCAGGGCGCTCGCGACCGTGACGATGGCGGCCAGCCACACCAGGGTGATCTTGGTGTACACCGCCCAGGGCACCTGAGGCAGATTGGCCAGTTGGTACAGCACGGTGCAGATGGTCACCGACTGCACGAACATCTTGACCTTCCCGGCTGAGGTGGCGGCGAACTGGACGCCGCGGCTTTCGCTATAGCCCCGCACGGCCGAGATGACGAACTCCCGCGCCAGGATGGCCACAACCATCCACGCCTGCACGGCCGAGGCCATGTGTCCGGTGACCCAGGTCGGCAGGCTGTGCTCCAGATGGTCCGCGCTGCCCAGCAGGAAGTTGGAACCGGTGAGCATCGCGAAGGCCCCCACCACCAGCACCTTGTCCACGAACGGGTCGCTGATTCGCCCAAAGGCGCTTTCCACCTTCAGCCGCCGGGCGAGCCAGCCGTCCAGCACGTCGGTGATGCCGGCGATGATGTAGATGACAAAGGCGGCATTGAGCACCCATCGCCCCCAGGCCGTGTTGTGCTCGTACAGGCCCAGCAGGACGAAAAACGCCATCGCCAGGACGATGCGTCCCACGGTCAGCCGATTGGGAATGTTCCAATTCATACGCTTGCCTGTTTGGCTGCTCGAGAAAAACCTTACAACGCCCAATCGTCCAGCACAACCGCCGGGCCGTCAACGGAAAACCGGCGCATGCTTCCTTATCCGTGGCGGGCGGCGGGCGGCAGGCTGCGGGCAAAAACCGTTGAGCGGGCAGGCGGGGACGGCTAAAGTGGCCGAATCTAACGGCCCCATCGAGGTAAACGTTGGCTGCGGAACCAAAAACCTACACGCGGCGGTGTCGCGCGGCGATGGCCGAGGCCGTCCGGTCGGCCAAGGTCGACGCGCTGCTCATCACCCGCCCCGCCGACGTGACCTACCTGTGCGGCTTTTCCGGCGAGGACAGTTTTCTGCTACTGCTGCCGGGCCGCGATTTCGCCTGTCTGATCACCGACCCACGTTTCGCCGAGGAGGCCCGCCGCCAGTGCCCTTCCATCGACCGGCACGTCCGCAGCGGCCCCATGCCCCAGGCCGTCGCCGCCGTGCTGGCCGGGCGCCGCGTCCGGCGGCTGGGCGTCCAGGCGGCCGCGATGAGCGTAGCCCTGCACGACGCCCTGGCTAAGACGCTGAAGGGCATTCACGTCCAGGCCATGAAAGAAATCCTACTGCACCTGCGGGCGGTCAAGGACGCCGGCGAGGTCGCCGGCATCGCCCGGGCCGTGCGGGTCGCCGAGCGGGCCTTCCGCCAGCTCATCGCCGGCGGCGCCAAGGCCCTGCTGGGCCGGACCGAGGATGACCTGGCCGCCGAACTGGACTGGCGGATGCGCCGCGCCGGGGCTGAGTCGCCGGCGTTCGACACCGTCGTCGCCGTCGGCCCCCACAGCGCCCTGCCGCACCACCGCCCCACAAAAGCCAAGGTCCGGGCGGGCCAGCCGCTACTGATCGACTGGGGGGCCTGGGCGGGGGGATTCTCCAGCGACTTGACGCGAGTGGTCTTCCCCGGTAGAATCCCCGCCGATTTGCTGGGGGCCTACCAGGTGGTGCGCCGCGCCCAAAGGGCCGGCATGGCGGAACTTGCAGCGGGGGCCAAGGCCGCCGACGCCGACCGGGCGGCCCGAACGGTAATCGCTGAAGCCGGCTACGGCGAGTGCTTTATCCACGGACTGGGGCACGGCCTGGGCCGCGGCCGCGGCAATACCGACGTGCACGAGTGGCCATCCCTGAGCCGCCTGAGCACCGAGACGCTCCGGGCGGGCATGGTCGTAACCGTCGAGCCGGGAATTTACCTCCCCGGCGTCGGCGGAATCCGAATTGAGGACGACGTGCTGATTACGGCCGGGGGGTGCAGGAAGCTCAGCACGCTGCCCACCGCGGCCGAGGCCATGGTGCTGCGGTAGGCCCGGCCAGAAGGTACGTTCCGAAGAAACGTTCGCAGGAAGGACCCGCAATGGACATGGAACAAATCAGGCAACTGGTGCAGCTGATGATCGACAACGATCTCAGCGAGCTGAATATCGCCGACGGCGAGCGGACCATCTCGCTGAAGCGCGGCACGGCCGCTGCGGTGGCCGTGGCGGCGCCCCAGGCCGTGGCGGCGGCGCCTGCTGCGACCCCGGCGGCGCCCGCGGCCCCGGCCGAGGTGCTGCTGGAGATCAAAAGCCCGATGGTGGGCACGTTCTACGCCGCCCCCAGCCCCGACGCCGAACCCTTCGTCGCCGCCGGCGACAGTATCGGCGCGGACACGGTGGTGTGCATCATCGAGGCCATGAAGGTCATGAACGAGATCAAGGCCGAGTGCGCCGGCACCCTCGTGGAGGTCTGCGTCAAGAACGCCCAGCCGGTGGAGTACGGGCAGGTCCTCTTCCGCGTCAGGCCCCTGTGAGGGAGAAGGAAGGCGCCATGTTCTCTCGCATCCTGGTGGCCAATCGCGGTGAAATCGCCCTGCGGATCATCCGCGCCTGCAAGGAGCTGGGCGTGGAGGCGGTGGCGGCGTTCTCCGAGGCCGACCGTAACGCCAGCTACCTTCACCTGGCCGACGACCGCATTTGCATCGGCCCGGCCCCCTCGGCCGAAAGCTACCTGAACATCCCGCGGATCATCGCCGCCGCCGAGATCGCCGACGTGGACGCGATCCATCCCGGCTACGGCTTCCTGGCCGAGAACTCCCACTTCGCGGAGGTCTGCCGCGACTGCAAGATCGGGTTCATCGGCCCCAGCGTCGAGAGCATGCGGGCGCTGGGCGACAAGATTCGCGCCAAGGAGCTGGCCAAATCCGCCCGCGTGCCGACGGCGCCCGACAGCAACGGCCTGGTCGAGACGGTGGAAGACGCCGTGCGCATCGCCCAGAAGATCGGCTACCCGGTGGCCTTGAAGGCCGCGGCCGGGGGCGGCGGGCGCGGCATCCGCTTCGCCCACAACGAGGCCACGCTCAAGGGCCTGTTCAAGCAGGCCCAGAGCGAGGCCCAAATCGCCTTCGGCGACGGCCGGCTGTACATGGAAAAGTGCATCACCAACTTCCGCCACATCGAGGTGCAGATCCTCGGCGACCAGCGCGGCCACCTCGTCCACCTGTTCGAACGCGAGTGCTCCGTGCAGCGGCGGCGGCAGAAGGTCATCGAGGAAACGCCCGCCCCGGGCCTGGACCGCACCCTGCGCGAGGAAATCTGCGCCTCGGCGGTGCGCCTGGCCAAGGAAGCCAACTACTACAACGCCGGCACGGTGGAGTTCATGGTCGATTCCGAAGGGCACTACTACTTCCTGGAGGTCAACACACGCATCCAGGTGGAGCATCCTGTCACCGAGATGGTCCTGGGAGAAGACCTGGTGAAGTGGCAGCTCCGCATCGCCGCCGGGGAGAGCCTGGCCTTCGCCCAGCGCGACCTGGTGCCGCGGGGGCACAGCCTGGAATGCCGCATCAACGCCGAGGACCCCGCGGCCGACTTCCGCCCTTGCCCCGGGCACGTGGAGGCCTTCGTGGCCCCCGGCGGGCCGGGCGTGCGGTGGGATTCCCACATCTACCAGGGCTACGAGATTCCCTCCACCTACGACAGCCTGATCGGCAAGCTGATCGTGTACCGCCCCACGCGCAGCGAGGCCATCGCCACGGCCGTGCGGGCGCTGAACGAATTCGTGATCTACCCGATCAAGACCACCATCCCGCTGTGCAAAGAGGTGCTGACGCACGGGCGGTTCATCCGCGGCCAGTGGGACACGACGTTCATCGAACGCGAAATGATGGGCGGCTGACCGCCCCTAGAATATCGTCGGGGACAGGAAGGATTTTTCTGCATGAGCATGAGCATGGCAGGCAAGGTTAAGGGCAACGCCGTCGTGGGCCAATCCGGCGGGCCGACGGCGGTTATTAATCAGTCGCTGGTCGGAGTCATCGAGGCCGTCTCGCGCTGCAAGGCCATCGGACACCTCTACGGCGCCCGCCACGGCGTCCGCGGAATCATCCAGGACCAGTTCGTGCCCCTGGACAAGCTCGGCAAGCCGCTGCTGGAGCGCGTGGCGGCGACGCCGGCTTCGGCGCTGGGCTCCACACGCGACAAGCCCGACGAGGCCTACTGCAAGAAAATCCTCGACGCGTTCGCCAAGCGGGACGTGCGGTACTTTTTCTACATCGGCGGCAACGATTCGGCCGACACGGCCCGGATCGTCCGCGACCTGGCGCGGGCCTCGAACTACGACCTGCACGTGTTCCACGTGCCCAAGACCATCGACAACGACCTGCGCGTCACGGACCACTGCCCCGGCTACGGCTCGGCGGCGCGGTTCGTCGTCTCGGCGATGATCGGCGACGACCGCGACAACTCGTCGCTGCCCGGCATCAAGGTCAACGTCATTATGGGCCGCAACGCCGGCTGGCTGACGGCCAGCAGCCTGCTCGCCCGCCAGGACGCCTCCGACGGCCCACACCTGATCTACGTGCCGGAGCGGCGGGTCTCGCAGGGGCAGTTCGTCGACGACGTGGCCGAGGTGTACGGCCGGCTCGGCCGCTGCCTCATCGCCGTCAGCGAGGGCATCACGGACATCGACGGCGTCCCCTGGGGCGAAAAGCTGGCCTCCACCGTCGAGCACGACAGCCACGGCAACGTGCAGCTGTCCGGCTCCGGCGCGCTGGGCGACATGCTGGCCGCCCTGGTCAAGACCAAGGTCAGCGCCAAGCTGGGCGGCAAGTCGCTCCGCGTCCGGGCCGACACGTTCGGCTATCTCCAGCGCAGCTTCGCCGGCTACGCCTCGCCGGTGGACCAGAAGGAAGCTCGCCTGGCTGGCCGAACGGCCGTCGCCTACGCGATGCAGGGCTATCCCGACGGCTCGGTGGCCTTCCGCCGCAAGGCCGGCGCCAAATACGCCATCACGTGCTTCCGGGCCAAGCTGGAAGACGTCGCCCGCGAGACCAAGCCCTTGCCGCCGGCGTACGTCAACGCGCGCGGCAACGGCATCGCCGAGAGCTTCCGCAAGTACGCCGGCCCGTTAGTGGGCAAGCTGCCCGTGATTGGCAAACTGAGTTAGCAGGGCGATGACCAGATTGTAGAAGGCGTGCGTGCCGACGGCGATGCCGAACCCCCTGGTCACGTAGACCCCGCCCAAGTAGACCCCCGCCATCGCGTAGAACAAGAACGACTTCCAGGGAAAGCCTTCCAGCGGCAGGCCCGTGGGGAAGTGGTAAAGGCTGAACAGGCAGGCCGTTACAAGTATGGCACAGATGGCCACCGCTTCTTTCGGCAGGCTGAGCACGTCCACGAACAGCAGCATGGCCAGGCTGATCAGCGCCAGGCGGAAGATGAACTCCTCGTAGATGCCCGCCCCCAGGCCCTTGAAGATGTCCTGGATGAAGCGCGTCGATTCGGCCGATGACGCGGCCGCCTGGGACATCAGCCGGTCGGCCAGGAGGTTGGCCACCACCAGCGGCACCGTCCAGAGGATCGCCTCCCCCACCATCACGAGCAGCACCGCCGGCCGGAGCGTCCAGCGGTCGCGCTTGACCAGGTGCTGGATCATCAGCACCGTCACGATCAGCAGCGCCGGCAGGTAGGCCGCCGAGGCCCCGAAGTATTCCAGCAGCCTTCCTAAGTCGCGCGGGGCCAGCAGGCTCGTGCCGTAGTAGGCCGCCCCGGCCTGGAACAGCAGAATCAGCGGGGCGACGAACACCAAGCACACCAGCGGCCGATGCGTCTGGTGGGCGTAGCTGTCGGTGGAGACTTTCCGGGAAGTGCTCGCGTTGGCCATGGCGGTATTATGCGCGGCGGCGGCGCGGCGGCAACATCATTCCTGGGTCTGCGGGAAAACCAGATAGGGTCGAAGGCGTTCGACGAGGGCCGGACCGATGCCGTTGACGGCGGCCAGGTCCTCCGGCCGGCGGAAGGCCGCCCCGCCGTGCGCCGCGGCGTAGTCCGCGATGGCCTGCGCCTTGACCGGCCCCAGGCCGCTCAGCCGGCGCAGGCTGCCGACCGTCGCGGTGTTGGGATTGATCTTCTCCGTCGCCTCGGCGACGCGCGAGGGCATCACCGGCAGCACCGCCCCCAGCCGGACGGGCCGGTCGGCCCATCGCAGGGCCAAGACCACCGCCCCCGCCGCCAGCAGCACCGCCATCGCCGCCACGTGCGGCCGGCGCCAGGCGGTTTCGTATCGCGGAAAAATCATGCTTCCTCGGCGTCCGTGGACTGCCGCTTGGGAGCGTGAGTGGGACCGGCCGCGGGAGGCGGAGTAGCCGCAGTGCGGCCGGCCAGAAGCCAGTTCTTGAAGTTTCGCAGTTCCTTGTACGCCAGCTTGGGCTCCAGCTTCGCGTCGCACAGGCCGCCGTGGGGCAGGTAATGGCCAGGAGCGTCCGACAGGTCGCGCCAGCAGATGGACTCCACGAACGGCTTGGAGATGGCCACGCGGTAGAACGCCTGGAGCCATTCGGCCTGAAGCCGCGGCGACCACGGCACGTGCCATTGGCCCGCCCGCGAGACCTCGATCCGCCCGAACCAGGCGTCGGCGGGATCGGCGGTGACGCCGGCGGGCACCTGGCAGGCGGTCACGTGCAGCGGCTTGGCGAAGCCGACGAACTCGTCCAGCATGGCGCTGATCTGCATCAGGTCGCGCACGTAGTAGCCGTCCAGCGGGATGCCCATGCACACCTGGACGCCGAAGCCGTCGAACTTGATCCCGCTCTGCACGGCCATGTCGGCGTACAGCAGCGGCGGGATGGTCTTGGGGTTGCGGGCGTAGTACTCGCTCCAGGGCATGACCAGCTCGATGATCACCTTGCTGCGGGGAGCGATCTTCTTGACGGCCTGGCAGGTCATCCGCGTCAACTCGATGATCTGGTCGAAGGTCAAATTGAAGTCGTTGAACGCGTGGAGCCCCGAGACGACTTTCCAATACTGCACGGTCCGCTCGTAGCGCTTGACGGTCTGCTGGACGTGCTCGTAGATCATGCCCCGCAGCGTATCGTAGTCGTTTTCCCACAAGTACATCCATTCGGGGATCTGGCTGGACTCGAAGCTCAGCAGCGGTCCGGCGTGGACGAACTTGCGGTTCTTGCTCGCCCAGGTGACCCAGCCGTCGACGGCGCCGTATTCGTAGAGCTTTTCCTTGGGCTCCATGACCTTCCAGGGGGTGGGCACGTTGACGAAGTCGAAGGTCTCGCCCAGCCGCTCCTGGAACGTCTCGACGGCCCCTTCCAGGGCGGCCGTGCAGCCGAAGGTGGTCCGCATCGCCGCTCCGCTGGCGGCGCGGCGGCGATTGACGAACACCTCGGCGTGGTAGAGGGCGATCTGCTCGCCCAGCAGCAGGCCGGCGACCAGCGCCTCGTCGGCGGCGGCCGCGGCGGCCTTGGGATCGTCGGCCGCCTTCAGGGCCTCGGTGAACTTGGCGCGAACGGAGTCGAATTCCTTGTTGATGGCGGTGGCGTCGGCGTAATCGAACAGCCCCCAATCCTCGCGCTTCTGGGCCAGGCGCATCGTCTGGGCGCGGGCCAGCTCCACGTTGAGGTTGTAGGGCTTTTCGCGCTCCGGCACGCGGCAGGTGGGCAGCAGGAATCGCCCGGCCTGGCCTGCCGACCACAGCAGCGCCAGACCGGCGGCCCCGGGCACTTGCTTGAGGCACGTGATCTGCCCGGGCGCCACGGCCAGGTCGGCGCGGAGGGGAATGCTGTCCTGCCCGAACAGGTACGCCCCGGACAGGTCGATGTCCTTGATCGGTGCGCCGCCTTCGCCATACACGTCGAATTGCAGCATCGTTTATTCTCAAAAAACTCGAGAAAGCCCAAAAAGGCTCAAAAACGCCCGTGCCGAGAGTCATTATAGAGATGAGGGGCGCTTTGGCAATGATTTAGCCCCTGGTCCGACAGCCGATGTAACAAGGCCTGAATTCAATAGATGCATTGGCTTTTGCGGGAAAATGAATCGTAGGCTTCCGTTGATGGCAAAACGGCACCAGGGCTGGGGCGAATTCCGATGAGCGCGGCAAGCCGGCCGCCCGCGGTTTTTCGCCGTTCCCGCCCCCGGAAAGGATGAGGCCGTGACTGGGAGACAACCAGGGTACGTGCCGCGCATCCTCGTGATGTGCAGCGAAGCACAAAGCCCCTCGGCGCGGTTCGACCAACTGACCGCCGCCGGGTGGCGCGTACTGGCTGCCCACGAGGTGCGGGAAGCCATGGCGGCCATCCGGGCCGACATGGCCGACCTGGTCCTGGTGCAGTTGCCTGTTGGGGAAGTCTATCCGATGGACCTCCCCCGCATCCTGCGGGAGATCGCCCCCCTGTACCACATCCCGCTGGTGCTCCTGGCCGACAATCCCACCGCCGCCCAGCAGGCCGAGATGCTCAACGGCGGGGCGGACGAAGTCATCGCCCAGGCCACCTGCCCGGAGGAGTTCGTCGCCCGGATCAACGCCCTGCTCCGCATCAAGGAGCTGCACGACCAGCTGGTGCTCTCGCGGCAGGACCTGGAACGGGCGCTGGATCAGGAGCGCACGTTGCGGACCAAGCTGAACCGCGACAAGGCCGAGCTGGAAGAGCTGTGCACCACCGATCCGCTCACCCACGCGCAGAACATCCGTTCCTTCCGCGACATCCTGGCGCACGAATTCAAGGTCTCCGCCCGCTACGATCAGCCGCTGACGCTGATCATGCTGGACATAGACCACTTCAAGCTGGTCAACGACACCTGCGGCCATCCCGTCGGCGACTACGTGCTGAAGGAACTGACGGTCATCCTCCAGCAGAACGTGCGGAAGTCGGACGTCGTGGCCCGCATGGGCGGGGAGGAGTTCGCCATCATCCTGCCCAAGGCCGGGCCGAGGCAGGCGGGCCGGTTCGCCCACCGCATCCGCAAAGAGGTCGCCGCCCACCGCTTCGACGCCTACGGCCACCGGCTGCGCATCACCGTGTCCAGCGGCTGGGCGTGCTATCCCGCCAATGCCGAGATCGACTCGCCCGAGATGTTCGTGTACCTGGCCGACCAGGCGCTGCTGGTGGCCAAGGAGACCGGCCGAAACCGCGTCGTCGCCTACAGCCAACTTCCCGACAACGTGCGCGATCACCTCGTCCACCAGCACAACCTCAGCCTCCACCTGTCCGACCTGGACGCACCGAGCCCCGCCGCAACGGCCTCGTGCTGCCGATAGCGGGCGATTAGTCCTCTTTCCCCGCCTCCGGATCGTGCGGAAACTTTTCTAGCGGGCAGCCGGGGCAGCGGGCGGTCGGGCGGCAATACTGCTTGCCGACGGCCACGAGTTGGGCGTGGTAATCGTTCCACAGGGCCACGTCGGCCGGCAGGGACGACTCCATCAATTCCTTGATGGCCTCGTAGTCGTCGTCCGGTGAGATGAGCCCGTGGCGGAGGAGGATGCGGTACGTGTAGGCGTCCACGACGAAGCTGGGCTTGCCCGCGGCGTAGAGGATGATGCTGTCAGCCGTCTCGCGCCCCACGCCGCGAATCTCCAGCAGCGCCTCCCGCAAGGCGGCCACGGGGCGATCCAGGAACGCCTGGAGGTCCTGGGCGCTGTGGGCATGGACGGCGGCGATGAAATTCTTCAGCCGCTTGGCCTTGACGTTGAAGTATCCGGCCGGGCGGATCAGTTCCGCCAGGGCGGACGGCTTCAAGGCGTGCAGCGCCCCCACCGACATGCACCCGGCCGACTTGAGGTTGGCGATGGCCCGCTGGACGTTCGTCCAGTTGGTATTCTGCGTGAGGATCGCCCCGACGCAGACTTCCAGCGGCGTATCCCCCGGCCACCAGTGCTGCGGGCCGAAGCGGCGGTGCATCGCCTCATAAAAGGCCATCAGCGTCTGAGAGGTCGCGGCCATGGCCGGCGCTACCTCGCCGCCGGCGGCTTGGGCTGCTGCCACCAGTTCATTTTCCGGCACGGCAACTCGATGGCCATCGAACCGCTGGGCGCGGCCCAACGGACGGCATTAATAAGGATGCGCTGCACGACGGGGTCGTGGTAGATCGGATAGGTCTCGTGGCCCGGCCGGAAGTAGAACACCTTGCCCGCCCCGCGGCGGTAGGTGATGCCGCTGCGGAAGACCTCCCCGCCGGCGAAGCTGGAGATCAGCACGGTCTCGTCCGGCTCGGGGATGTCGAACGGCTCGCCGTACATCTCGGTGTGCTCCAGCACGACGGGGTTGGGCACACCGGCGAGGATCGGATGCCCCGGGCGGGCGGTCCAGAGCAGCTCGCGCTCGCCGGCCTCGCGCCACATGAGCTGGCAGGTGGTGCCCATCAGTCGCCTGAAGATTTTCGAATAGTGGCCGCTGTGCAGCACGATCAGGCCCATGCCCTTCAGCACGGCCGTCTGGACGCGATCGACGGTGGCGTCGGCGACGGCGTCGTGGACCTTGTGGCCCCAC
>Ga0187885_10000067_pt1 | contig 116267 bp, 96 predicted proteins | sample June2016WEW_20_1_3_FD_132970 | JGI IMG/M metagenome (GOLD analysis project Ga0187885, IMG submission 132970) | Peatland microbial communities from SPRUCE experiment site at the Marcell Experimental Forest, Minnesota, USA - June2016WEW_20_100 | ecosystem: Environmental > Terrestrial > Soil >...
ATTCCATAGGCCGCCCGGCGGCTATACCGTCCCGCGGGCACGCGGCGCCGCCCCCCAAGCACAAGTAAGCCAAGCGGCCCAGCGGCCCGAACGCCTGGCGCCGCAGCCAGGAGGAGAGTCATCGCCGTTGAAAGCTAAACCGCCCAAGGCAGATAAGGCCGGCCGCGCGGGCGCCTCCGCGGGCGAGCCGCCGTCGCCTTCCCCGCGCAGGAGGTTGTGGCAATCGCTGGGGATCATCCTCCTGTTGTCGCTGATCGGTTACGGGCATCTGCTCACCCCCGGCGAGGTGCCGTACAACCGCTACTCGGACTTCATCGCCCAGCATCTGACGACCAAGACCGTCCTCTACAATTCGCTGCGAGAGGGTCGGGGAATTCCGTTCTGGCGGAACGATCAATTCTCCGGCTATCCGGGCCTGACCAACGCCCAAACGATGTACACCTACCCGCTGCACTTCCTGTTCTATTTTCTGCCGCCGGTGAACGCCCTGGGCGGGACGGACTACCTGCACTTTCTAGTGGCCGCCTTGGCGTTCTACGCGCTGGGGACGGTGCTGGGACTTGGCCGCTGGTCGCGGCTGTTCATGGCTGTGGCGGGCATGTTCAACTTCAAGCTGATCCTGGCGAGCTATGCCGGCTGGCTGCCGGTGGTGCCGATCATCGTCTGGCTTCCGGCCCTGATGGCGGCTGTGTTCTACGCGGTCAAGAAACCCGGCCCGGCCGCGGCGGTGGCGCTGGCCCTTGTGGGAGGCGTGTGTTTCCATTGCGGCCAGATTCAGCTGTTCTACTATTTCACCTGGTTTGGCGCCGCCTACGTCCTGTCCGTCTTGATTCGGCTGGCCTGGCGGCGGCAATGGCTCACGTTCCGCCGCACCGCCCTGTGGATGGTGGTGGGGGGCGTTTTGGCCCTGAGCCTGGCGGCCTACCTTATGGTGCCGCTGGCGGAGTCCAGCCGATACAGCACCCGGACCGCCAGCTCCTACCGGTTCTTCCAGGCCAGCCGGTCGATGCAACCGGCGCACCTGTGGACCTTTCTGTATCCCGAGATTCTGGGGACGCCGCTGAACGATTCCTACCCGGCCATCGAGCTCTGGGAGGACGTGGGGTACTTCGGGATCGTTCCTCTCCTGCTGGCGGGGGCGGCGGTGTTTTTTGGACGCCGCAAGCCCAGGACGTGGTTCTTTGCGATCTGCTTTGCCCTGTCGGTGGTCTTAGCCTTCGATACTCCCTTGTTGCGCGTGGTCTATTGGCTTGTGCCGGGATTCAACCTGTTCCGGATTTCGCAGCGGTATTTCTTCCTCAGCGCGATGTTCGGCATCTGTCTTGGAGGCATGGGGCTGGAGGAGCTGATAGCCAGGGGGCGGCAGGGATTCCGTCGCGGGGCCGTCATCGCGGTGGTGGCGATCACCCTGGTGGCGGCGGAGGGCACCTACTACGCCAAGCGGTACCTGACGATGGCGCCATGTTCCAAGGCGTTGCCTCCTAAGGAAATGCGGGACTTTTTTGCCGCCGACACGTCGCTGTACCGCGTGGCCTCGTTGGAGAGGCCGACGATCAACTTCGGCTGGTCCGCTTCCTTGGGCATTCAGAACGTCTCGGGCTACGACGGATTCAATTACCGTCATTACTTGGCGTATTTCATCCTCACGGATCTCGGCGTGGCCATTTCTCCCCAAGCCTCGACGTGGTTCTATCTGCGCCGCCTCGCCCGGCTGGACATGCTGGATGCCTTGAACGTCAAATACCTGGTCGCGCCCGTCCCCCTGGAAGATTTTCTGGGCAACCAGTATGAGCTGGTGACCGTGTTCCGTGACTCGCCCGTCTTTTATTTCTACAAGGGCCTTCAGTATTGGACCCTCTACGTGTACCGCAACAGGCGCTTCATGCCGCGGGCCTTCTGGGCCGGCCAGTTGCTCCCGGCCGATAGCGAGTCGCAGATGGGATCGCAGGTGCAAGGCACCCCGGACCTGCGGGACGCCACGGCCGTGCTCCATCTCGCCGCCGCCGACATCCCCAACAGCGCCTCGCCGGACGATAGCCTGGAAATGGCCTCCTGGGTGCCCGGCCACATGACGATTCGCACCCACAACGCCCAGCAGAGGTTTTTAGTCGTCAGCGAGGTATGGGACCCCGGCTGGCGGGGCCGGATCGACGGCAAGCCCGCCCCTCTGTACATGACCAACATCACCATGCTCGGCCTGTCGGTGCCGTCGGGGGACCACGAAGTGGTGCTGGAGTACCGTCCGCCGAACTGGGACCTTGCCTTGGGGACGACAATCGCCGGCATCGTCGTGCTGCTGCTTGTGGCGGGGCTTGCCGTGGCCCGTCGGGCGGCGTCGCGCCGAGCGGCGGCGACTGGTCAGCTCCCCGGAAGCGATTAGAACAGCCGCCGGTAGAGCGCCTCGATCTGCTCGACCATCCGGCGATGATCGAATTTTTCCAGGCAGAATGTTCGGCCGGCCTGGCCCAGCCGCTGACGCAGCTGCGGAGAATTCGCCAACGTCTCGACGGCCCGCTTCAACCCGGCCACGTCTTTAGGCTCCAGCAGGATGCCCGTCTCGGCGGTCACGACCTCCCGCGCGCCGTCCACGTCGAAGCTGACGACGGGCTTGCCAGCCAGCATCGCCTGCGGCAGGGCGCGGGCCAGCCCTTCGCGGAGCGAGCAGTGGACCACGACGTCGCTGGCGTGCATGACGGCGGGGATGCGGTCCGGCCTCAGCAGGCCGACCAGGTGCACCCGCCCCGACAGGCCCGCCCGCTCGATGTGCCGTTCGATGCGACCGCGCAGGCGCCCGTCGCCGACGAAGCAGAAGTGCACGCGCGAATCGGGAATCTGCTGGGCCGCGGCCAGGATGTACTCGTGCCCCTTCAACTCCGCCAGGCGCGACACCTGCGTGACCAGCACGTCCTGCTCGGCCAGCCCCAGCGACCGGCGAAACTTTTCCGCCACCGCCGCCGGGCGTTGCAGATAGGGCTGGACCTCCATGCCGCTGTAGATGGTGTGATACTGCTCCGCCCGGCCCACGCCGGCCGCCAGGGCCCCGGCGGTCATGGCGTCGGCCACGGAGATCAGGGCGTCGCTGCGCCGGGCCGCTCGCCGCTCCAGGGCGACATAAAAGCGATTGACCCACCAGGATTGGTAGGGGTGGAACGGCAGGCCGTGGATGGTGTGGACGATCTTCATGCCGCTGACTTCCGCCGCCGCCCGCCGGGCCAGGATGCCGGCCTTGGAGGAGTGCGAGTGCATCACGGCCGGGCGAATCCGCCGCAGGTGCTCGCACAGGCGGCGATAGGCTAAAAAATCCAGAAGAGGGCTGATTTCGCGGCGCATCTCCTCCAGCACCACGACCTCATAGCCGCCGGCCCGGGCGCGGCTCATCAGCTCGCCCTCCGGCCCCAGCGCCGGCCCGGTGATCAGCGTGACTTCGTGGCCGCGGGCGCGGAGGCCCTCGCAGGTCAGGATCGTGTTCTCCTGCGCCCCGCCCAGAATCAACCGCGTGATGACGTGGCAGATCCGCATGCCGCCATCGTCACAGCCGCGGGGGACATCGTCAAGACGGAAGGTTGATTTGCCGGACGCTTTGCGGTCTTATCGTCCGCTTCGGAGCGGCCTGTCCGCCGGACTTCGGCGAGATCAGTCGAGCCGCAGGCAAGCTGCGGAAACGGCCGGTGAGCAACCGATATTCCTCCCATGGACGACAAGGCCCATCGCGAGCGAGAGCATTTTTTCACCGGCGCGAAGATCGTCGCGGTGATCACGCTCCTGTCGCGCGTCCTGGGGATGCTGCGCGACATGGCCATCGTCTGGCTGGGCGCCAAGTGGCAGAACGACGCCTTCCAATTCGCCTTTGCCATTCCCAACCTGTTCCGCCGGCTGTTCGGGGAGGGCGCGCTGTCGGCGGCGTTCGTGCCGGTGTTCACGGAGGCCTCCGAGGAAGGGGGCACGCCGCGGGCCTCGCGTCTGCTGGCCAACGCCATGGGCCTGATGTCCGTGTTCCTTTTGGCGCTGATGGTGCTGATCATGGCGGGAATGACGCTGTGGTCGGCGTGTTCGCCCAACCGCCCGGACCGGCAATTCCTGGTCCTGCTGAGCAACATCATGCTGCCGTTCATGGTGACCATGTGCCTGCTGGCGATCGGCTCGGCGGCGTTGAACTGCCGGGGGCACTTCGCCTATCCCGCGGCCGCCCCGATCCTCCTGAACCTGTGCGTCATCGCCGCCGCCTGGCTGATCGCCCCCTGGATGCATGAAAACCGCGGCGGACAGTTGACGGTCGTCGCCATCGCCGTGTCGATCTCCGGCGTCCTCCAGTTGGCCGGCGTGCTGTGGCTGCTGAAGCGCAGCGGCTTTCCCCTCCGCCCCACGCTTTGGCCGGTGCAGGACGACGTGCGGCGGATGCTGAAGCTCATGGCGCCGATGCTCCTGGGGATCGGCTTCCTCCAGATTTCCTCGCTGTTCGATTACGTCATCGCCTGGCTGTTCACCGTGCGGCAATACAGCTCCACGGTAACGCTGTTCGGCCACGTGTTCCATCGGCCGCTGAGCGAGGGCGTGCTGGTGCGCCTGGCCGCGGCGCAGCGGCTGTACCAGTTCCCCATGGGCGTGCTGGCCATCTCGCTGGGTATCGCCGTGTTCCCGTTGCTGGCCCGCTACGCCAGCCGCGGCGACATGTCCAACCTCCGCGACAGCTTCAACCGCGCCATGCGCCTGGCGATGATGGAAGGCCTGGCCACCGGCGCGGGACTTTTTCTTCTGGCCAAGCCGATCATCGGCCTGATCTACCGTCACGGCGACTTCATGCGAGCCGACGCCGACCAGAGCGCCTTTATCCTGCAAATGTACGTGCTGGGCCTGTGGGCCTATTGCACGTATCAAATCGTCCTGCGGGCGTTCTATTCGCTGAAGGACCCCACCACGCCGTTGAAGGTTTCCTGTGTCATGGCCGTCGTGTACATGGCGTCGGTGAGCGTGCTCATCTGGGTGCCGCGGATCGGGGCGGGGGCGTTCGGCCTGACGGCGGCGGGGACGTTCTCGCTGAACGTGGTCCTCATGACGGTGCTCTTGCGGAAGCGGATCGGCCGGATCGGCGGGCGGAAGCTGCTGGCCAGCACGCTACGGTCGCTGGCGTGTTGCGCGGTCATGGCGGCGGTGGTGCTGGCGCTGCGATACGTCTTGGCGGGCCGCTCCAACGGCCTGGTGGTGGCGGCGTGCGTTCCGGCGGGGGCGGCGGCGTTTTTGGCCACGGCCTGGGCGATGAAGGCCCCGGAGCTGGGCGAGTTGCTGGGGGCGGTTCGCCGGCCGCCGGCGGCGGATACAGGTCCGACCGGCGGGAGCTTATAATGCGTAATAAGAAGGAACGGCGGTAACCATGCAGTTGCAGATGCCATTGCCTCCCAAGTACACCCAGGCCGACGAGGCCGAGCTGGCCGAGCTTATTGCTCGCCGCAAGGAGCAGCTCGGCCCCGCCCTGTGCATCCTGGCGCACCATTACCAGTCCGACGCGATCGTGGACCTGGCCGACGTCGTGGGGGATAGCCTCAAGCTGTCTCAGCAAGCCGCGGCGCGGCGGGACACCAAGTTCATCGTGTTCTGCGGCGTGCATTTCATGGCCGAGTCCGCCGCGGTGCTGGCGGCCAAAGGCCAGGCCGTGTGCCTGCCGAACATCGCCGCTGGCTGCGCCATGGCCGACATGGCCGACGCGACGGACGTCTCTGCCGCCCTGGAGGAGATGGATCGCCTGGCGGGCGGCGGGGTCGTGCCGGTGACGTACGTGAACTCCACCGCCGAACTGAAGGCCGTCACCGCCCGGGCCGGCGGGGCCTGCTGCACCTCCAGCAACGCCAAAAACGTCTTTGCCTGGGCGCTCCAGCCGACCGACCAAGGCGGGGCGGGCGGCAGGAAGGTGTTCGCGATCCCCGATGAGCACCTGGGCCGCAACATCGCCATCAGCATGGGCTACAAGCCGGACGACTGCGTGGTGTACGATCCGCACCGGCCGGCCGGCGGGCTGACGGCCGATCAGGTCCGCCGGGCCACGTTCATCCTGTGGAAGGGGTCCTGCTACGTCCATCAACTTTTCAAACCCGAGCATGTGCACGAAATCCGCAGGCGCTACGAGAAAATCCGCGTCATCGTGCACCCCGAGTGCCCCTACGAGGTGGTGGCGCTGTCCGACGCCTTCGGCAGCACCGAGCAGATCATCCAGGCCGTCACGGGCGCCCCGGCCGGCAGCCGCTGGGCCGTCGGCACCGAGAGCAACATGGTCAATCGCCTGGCCCGCCGATGCCGCGACAAGTTCGTCTGCCTGCTGTCCGACGTGCCCAGCCTCTGCCACATGATGGCGCGGATCGACCTGCCTCACGTGCTGTGGACCCTGGACAATCTGGCGGAGGGCAAAGTGGTCAACCGCGTCTCGGTTCCCCCGGCCACGGCGGCCGATGCCAAGATAGCCCTCGACCGCATGGTGGCGATCAAGGCGGTCCCCCAGGCCACGAAAACGAGTCAACACTAACCCCGCTTCCCCCTGATACACCCGTCGGCAAACCGCTAAGCCAGCGCGGGACGTCGGGCACTGGCGGTATTACGTTTGGAGACGGACGACGTTTTCGGCCTTGAGGCCCTTGGGGCCTTCTACCAGTTCAAATTCGACTTCTTCTCCCTCGTTCAGCGTGCGGAAACCTTCCGCCTTCACGGAGGAGTAGTGGACAAAAATATCCTTGTCTTGACCGTCGATCTGAATGAACCCGTAGCCCTTGGTGTCATTGAACCACTTTACTTTGCCCTTTGGCATAGACTTGCGCCTCCCTGAACGCAAAGCCGCTGAAATGGCTGTACCATTGTTGACGTGTGGATAGGAATACCTTGATGGGCACAAATTTCTTTCACAAGGCACCTGGCACAACTACATCTAAGACATGCCGCCCCTGCGGCCGACACAGCAGGTAACGACGGGAAATCTTACCTCACATAAACCGTTTCTTCAACAAATTTTCTGTCATAAATACTGGTCCACGCCGCTGTTCACAATTTTCACCGGAACGGATGTCTTGCAGGCACATTGCATTGGAGAAAATCGCGGCATAACATTCCACAGCGTGCGGAACTTCTTAATAGGATGAACTTTATGATAAAAAGATACCTTCTCTACCTGGTGCGATGGCAACTTTCCACGCCGATCCTGGCCGTGTGCGTCTGGTGGTTGGTCGGCACGGTGGGGGCCACCGTCGCGACGGTGGTCGCCAATCTCGTCGGCGGGTTGATCTTCTTCTGGATCGACCGCTGGATCTTCCGTCACACGACGTTGTTGCTGGGGGAGTTGTGGGAGACGCGCACCAACATTATCTGCGCGGACTGCGGCCGGCCGGCGGACAAGGGGTATCGGCTGGTCAAGGCCGCCCGCTACGACAAGACCGGCGACAAACGGCCCGAGTTCCGCTGCCACGAGTGCTCGCGGAAAAAGTACCAGCAGGACCGCGGCGACCAGATCGCCGCCAAGCCGGCGACGTCCTCCTGACCGCGTGGGCGCCAAGCTGTCGAACTACTCCAGCGGCTTGAGCACCCAGCCGGTGGACATCTTGGGATAAAAGTAAGTGCTCTTGTGCGGCATGGACGCCCCCGCCGAGGCGACGGCTTCCACCGCGTCCAGTCCCGTGGCCTGAAGGCAGACGCCCAGGGAGGCCTGGCCGGATTTGCATGCTTCCAGCAGGCGGGGGATGCTGGGGGTGTATTCGATGGCGGAGTTGTTCGTCCACCAGGGGCGCAGGGCTTTTTCGACGATGAGCTTGTGCAGGATGGCCACGTCCAGCTTTTGCCAGGCTTCGATTTGGCCGCCGGCCGCCTGGCGCATGGCGGCTGGGTCGGTGAGCTTGGCGATCCATGCCCCCGAGGCCCCGGCCGGGATGAACGCCATCGCTCCGCCGCCATAGGGGCGCAAAAAGGTGTCGGCGTCGTCGGTGGCGGGCAGGTCCGCCCGCTGCCAGCGGAACTCCTTGGCCGCGGCCGCCAGGGCGTCCATGGAAAAGCCCGCGGACAGGCCGCGAATGATGCGATGTGTCGGCAGGATCAGCAGGCCGCTGTCCTGCCGGGCCACGAGGGCGAACAGCACGAAGTTGGCCTCGTGGTCCGCCGGCAGCTTGCCGCCGGCCGCCAGGCCGTCGCGATAATTCAAGGCGGTGGCGTAGCGGTGGTGGCCATCGGCGATGAAGACCGGCTGATCCCGCAGCGTCGCGGTGAACTGGGCGATCCACTTGGCGTCGCGGATCACCCACAGCTTCTCGCTGACCTCGCCCAATTGCCCGTGCGCGTCAGCCGCCCCGGCCGTGGCCTCGGCCAGCATCGCCGCGGCCGTGCCGGAAGGATCCCGATAAAAGCCGAAGATGGGCGACAGTTGCGTCCGTGTGCATTGGGTCAGCCGCAGCCGGTCCGCCGTGGGGCCGGCAAACGTGTGCTCGTGGGGGATGACGTCCCGCCCCGGCTCCGTCGCCCGCACACTGCACAAGATCGCCCGCCGCGTGTAGGTCTTGCCCGCCCAGGAAAATTCCTGCTCGTAGGCGTACAGGGCCGGCTTGGCCTCGCGCGTCAGCACGCCGTGCTCCTGCCAGTCCGCCAGGCGCCGGGCCGCCTGTTGGTACGTCTCGTCGGGTCCCAGGCTGCTGGGCGGGACGTGCGGCATGTCCACGGCCACGATGTTCTTGTCGCTGCGGGTCAGGAGTTGGATCTTGTCCTGGCCGGAGAGAATGTCATAGGGCGGGGCGATGAAGTCGCTGACGTCGCCGTCGTCGTCCGGCCGATATCGCCAGCCGCGAAACGCTCTGATTTCCATCCGTTACCTCTTTTTGATGCGCCGGGCCGTCCGGCCGGGGATAGGCAGCGAGAAAAACCGAAGGCGGCAACGGCAGGGCGGCTATCGCTTCATCATGTAGAACGTCAGGGCCATCACTTGCAGCATCGTCGCGATCAGGGCCCAGAAGGTCGCCTGATCCATCTGGTCGGTGGCCAGCCGCCACAAGGCCAGCAGCAGCCCCAGCAGCGCCATGACCTGCGCGATGCCGGCCAGCACTTTGGATACGTTGAACTCGTCCTCCCGGGTCTGGGCGATCTGCCGGACGTAGCGAAGGATCTCCGCGCGCGTCTGCTCGGCGGCGGATGGCTGAATCGCCGACGGCGGAGGCGCCGCGGCCGGCTCTTGTTCTTTTCCAACTTCCATCGGCGGCGCGGGCTCGGCCGCGTAGAGTTCCTCGGCGGCGATTTTTTCGGCTTCGACCTCGGCGGGGGCCTGCGGCGGCGGGGGGACCGGCGCGGCACCGACAGCGGGCGGCGCGATCGGGACGCGGCTGCTCTCGCGAAGGATGAGCCTGGCGGCGTCGACCAGATTGCGGACCGTGAAGTCGGCCTGCACGTCCTCTTGCGATACTTCGCCCGGAACCGGCGAGGCGCCGGGCCGCAGGCGGATGGTGCGACAGCCGGCCCGCTGGCCCGCCTCGATGTCGCGGGCGCTGTCGCCCACCATCCAGCTGGCCGCGAGGTCGATGTCCATCTCCTGCGCGGCCTTCAGCAGCATGCCCGGCCGCGGCTTGCGGAGATCAGACTCCATCGAGTAGCCCTCCACGACGCCCTCGGGGTGGTAAGGGCAATAGTAAATCGCGTCCAGTTGGGCGCCCTTCTCGGCCAATTGGCGGCCCAGCTCGGCGTGAATCTGGCTCAGCGTTTCCTCGGTCAGCAGGCCGCGGGCGATGCCGGCCTGGTTGGTCACCACGACGGTCTTGAACCCCCCGGCCATCAGGCTCTTCAGCGCCAGGTCCACGCCGGGCAACAGCTTCACGGCGCTGGGGTCGCTGAGGTAGCCAGGGTCTTCAATCAACGTGTGGTCGCGGTCGAGGAAGACGGCTTTGTTGGCCATGACGGTTTTCCTCGTTCCCTCGTTCGCTACGGTTTCTTTTCATCCCGGTTGTTGGACGTCAGGATGCGGTTGATGAGGTCGGTGGTGCTCATGCCGGCCACGAGGTCCATTTTCATTACCTTGCCGCCGTATTTCTGGACGATCTCCCGGCCGACGACTTCGGCGGTGCTGCCGCCCTTGACGAGAATGTCGGGCTTCAGCAGTTCCAGGAGCGGCTTGGGGGTGTCTTCGTCGAAGATGGTCACGTAGTCCACGCACTCCAGGGCCCCCAGCATCTCGGCGCGTTCCTCCTGGCCGACCACCGGGCGCGTGGGGCCTTTCAGGCGGCGGGCGCTGGCGTCGGAGTTGATGGCCACCACCAGGCACTCCCCCAGTTGGCGGGCCTGACGCAGGTAGCGCAGGTGGCCCATGTGCAGCAGGTCGAACACGCCGTTGGTGAATACGATTTTGTCGCCAGTGCGACGGCGGCGGGCGAGTTCATCCGCCAGTTGCTTGCGCGCAAAAACTTTTCGTCCGCGCAGGCCCGACAGCCGCCGCAACTCCTCCAGGATTTCATCCTTGGGAATCGGCACGGCGCCGAACCGCTCCACCGCCAGGCCGCCGGCGATGTTGGCCAGTGCCGCGGCCTGCTCGAAGTCGCAGCCTTCGTTGACGGCCATCGCCAGCATGGCCACCAGGACGTCCCCGGCGCCGGTGATGTCGAAGACCGTCAGCTCCCGGTGGGGGGCGAACCGCCGCCCGCGGCCGTTTTTGATCATCAGGTACAGGCCGTCCTTGTCCAGGCTGATGGCCACGGCCTCCAGATCGACCGTCAAGATGATCTGCTTGGCGGCCCGTTCCAGGGAGGCGTCGTCGGTGATGGAAATGCCGCTGATGAGTTCCGCCTCGTAGCGGTTGGGCTTCAGCAGCGTGGCGCCGACGTAGCGGCGGTAGTCGCGTATCCGCGCGGGGTCCACAATCACGGTGCAGCCGGCCTTGCGGGCGTCGGCGATGATGGCGGGGCAGTTGGAATCGCGCAGGGCCCCTTTGTCGTAGTCCTGAATGACGACCGTCTTGGTGCTGCGGAGTTCGCTCTTGACGGCCGCCCGTAGCGTGTTGCGGACGGTTTCCGTGATGGCGGCGGGGTCTTCGCTGTCCACGCGAAGCAGTTGCTGGGGGTTGCGGTGCTGCGCCAGGCCGACGTAGCGCGTCTTGACCGTGGTGGCATACTTGTTCAGGCGGACCAGCCCCGAGATGCGCGCCCCGGCGTTGACCAGCAGGCCCTTGAGTTCCTCGCCAGCGGCGTCGTGGCCGATCGTCCCAATGCAGAAGGCCTCGGCCCCCAGCGCCAGCAGTGCCGCGGCCACGTTGCCCGCTCCGCCGGCTAGGCTCTCGTTCCGCAGCGCCCGCAGCACCGGCACCGGCGCCTCCTGGCTGAGACGGTCGGCCTGGCCGTACACGTAGCGGTCGAGCATAAAATCGCCCACCACCAGGACGCGAGGGGAGCCGAACTTCTCCAGACGTTCGATGAGAGTATGCATTGGGGGCGGATTCTACCGCTCCGGAGGCCGGAACGCAACGGGCGGGCCGGAGGCGGCGGCGGAAGGGGCGGCTTACTTGATTTTGGCGCGGAGGGCCTCGGCGGCGGCCTGGGGGTCGGCGGCCGAGCAGACGGCGGACGAGACGGCCAGCCGCTGGGCGCCGGCGGCCAGGACCTTTTCAGCATTCTTGGCCGTGATGCCGCCGACGGGCACGATGGGCAGGGAAATCTGGCGGCCGACCTCCGCCAACAGCGCCACCCCGACGGCGGGACCGGCGTCCTTGGTGGTCGTGGGGAAGATGGGCCCGACGGAGACGTAGTCGGCGCCTTCCGTCACGGCGCCGCAGGCCTGCTCCAGCGAATGGGTGCTTCGTCCCACGATGGCGCCGGGGCGCAGGAGCCTGCGGGCGTCGGCCACCGCCAGGTCGCCCTGGCCCAGGTGAACGCCGTCGGCGCCGACCAGGGCGGCGATGTCCGGGCGGTCGTTGACGATGAAGAGCTTGCCCGTATCGTCGGTCAGTTCGCGCAGTTCGGCGGCCATGGCCAGGAATTCGGCGTCGCAACCGCCCTTGTAGCGGAGCTGGATGGCGTCGGCCCCGCCGGCGATGGCCGAGCGGGTCGTCTCACGGACGCTGCCGTGGCAGAGCTTGGGCGTGATGAGCACGTACAGGCGGACCTTGGCGAAATGGTCGCTCACGGCCAGGCGGTCTCGCAGCCGCTGCTCCAGCGTGTAGGCGTCGTAGCGCATCCGCTCGATCCGCAGGACTTCCTGGGGGGCGACGAACTTGCCGTATTCCTCGATGGTCCGCAGGGCCTCGGTCAGTCGCTTGCACGCGGCTGCGGCCACGTCGGTCAGGCCGCCGCGCTTCGACTCGGTGGGGCTGGAGATTTCGGTGCCGATGTCGCCGGCGGTGTCGCGGCTGGCGATCATCTCGTCAGCCGGCATGGTCGCCAGGATCTCCGTCAATCCGCTGCGGAGGTTCTTGGCAATCTGTGTGATGGCGGGATCGTTGAGGGCGAAGCGCCCGCAATCCTCCACCACGCGGAGCGCCTCGCGGGCCCGGTTGAAGTTGGCGTCCAGGATTCGAAAGACTTCTCGCATGGTGCAACCCTCGGCGCCCGGCGCCTCGGCTCATGCCGTCCAGGCGGGGATGGGGAACCGCTCGCACAGCTCCGCCACGTCCCCGCGCACGGATTGGAACACGTTTTTGTCGCCGCCGCAAGACAGGACCTTGTCAATCCAGCGGGCGATTTGCTTCATCTCTGCCACGCCCATGCCGCGGGTGGTCAGCGCCGGCGTGCCCAGGCGCACGCCCGAGGCCTTGGCCGGCGGGCGCGGGTCGAAGGGAATGGCGTTCTTGTTGGCGACGATGCCCGCCGCCGCCAGGGCCGCCGCGGCCGAGGAACCGGTGAGCTTCGGATAGCGGCTGCGCAGGTCGATGAGCATCAGGTGGTTGTCCGTTCCGCCGCTCACCAGCCGCCAGCCCAGCTCCGTCAGCGCCTCGGCCAGCGCCTTGGCGTTGGCGACGATGGCGGCGGCGTAGGTCCGGAAGGACGGCTGCATGGCTTCGTGGAACGCCACGGCCTTGGCGGCGATGATGTGCATCAGCGGTCCGCCCTGAAGGCCGGGGAAGATGGCCTGGTCGATCGCGCGACCCCAGGTGTTGCGGGTCAGGATCAGGGCGCCGCGCGGGCCGCGGAGCGTCTTGTGCGTGGTAGCCGTGACGAAATCGCTGTGCGGCACCGGGTCGGGATGCACGCCGCCGACGATCAGGCCGGCGATGTGGGCGATGTCCGACATCATCAGGCAGCCGACCTCGCGGGCAATGGCGCCGAAGGCGGCGAAGTCGATGATCCGCGGATAGGCCGAGGCGCCCACGACTAGCATCTGCGGCCGCTCGCGGCGGGCGATCTCGCGGACTTCGTCCATGTCCAGCGTCTCAGTGTCCTTCCGCAGGCCGTAACTGGCGACCTTGTAACAGACGCCCGAGAGGTTGGTTTCCTTCCCGTGGGACAGGTGCCCGCCCTGGTCCAGTCGCATGGACAGGATCTTGTCGCCGGGCTTGATCGCCGCCAGGTACACGGCCAGGTTGGCGGTGGTGCCGCTGTGCGGCTGAACGTTGGCGTACTCGGCGCCGAAGAGCTTCTTGGCGCGGTCGATGCAGAGTTGCTCGGCGCGGTCGGCCTGAAGGCAGCCGCGGTACCATCGCTTGGTGGGGTAGCCTTCGGCGTACTTGTCGGTCAGGACGCTGCCGGCGGCCTCCAGAATGGCGGGGGAGGCGTGGTTCTCCGAGGCGATCATGCCCAGCGTCGTCTGCTGGCGATGCAGCTCGGCGCGGAGGATCTTGAGGACGGCGGGATCGGTCTTCTCCAAGGCGCTCATGGGCTCTCCAACACAACACATGCCAAATGGAAGCCCGCCATGCTAACCGCACCGCCTCCACCTGACAAGGGGAAGGGCGGCCGGCGGCCACTATCCTTTAATTGGGCGGCCGCTCTTCCCTTCAATCGTCGATGGTCAATTGTCAATCGACAATCTCCTATACTGGACGGAGGGCCGATGCGGCGGTAGTGTCGTACCTGCCTGCCGGCAGGCAGGCCCCAGCCGGGCCATAAGGGAGATTGGGCATGCACCTTGGGCACATCTTGGCGGCGACAATCATGGCAGCCGCGGGCGGGGCGGTTGGAATGCAACCGCAGACCTCCGTCGCGAAAAATGCGCCGACGGCGTTCGTCTCGGCCGAAGCCGTCGTCTCTGACACGCAGGTCCGCCCCGGCCAGACGTTTCACGTAGCCGTCGTCATGCACGTGGCCGAGGGATGGGTGTTCTACAGCCCCTCGCCGGGCGGCGGGAAATTCATGCCCCTGCCCGCTGAGATCGCCGTCCACGCCGGTTCCTTGTCGGTGGGCGCGGTGCTGTGGCCGGCGGACCGGGAGCACCCGACCAACGTGGGCGATGCCGTCGTCTCCACCTTCGTCTATACCGGCCAGGCCGTGGCCTATGTACCGGTCACGGTTCCCGACGATGCTCCCGCCGGCCGGGTCGAGATTCCGATTACCGTCACCGGCCAGGTGTGCTCGGAGAAGGAATTCAAATGCGTTCCTGTTCACGCCTCCGCTGCCGTGGAGGTGCGGGTGAACTCGGCGGCGGTGGCGAACGAGGCCTGGACCGAATCGCTGCGCAGCGGCCTGGCCTCCGCCAAGCCGGCGGATCAGCTCCACGCGGCGGCGGCTTTTCCTCAGTCTGGCTCCGTCCAGGCGAGCCGGTTGAGCGTCTGGGGCGGGCTGGGGCTGGCGCTGCTGGCCGGGCTGATTATGAACGTCATGCCGTGCGTGCTGCCGGTGATTCCCATTCGCATTCTCAGCGTGGTGGAGCTGGCCCGCCAATCGCGGCGGCGATTCGTGACGGTGGGCCTGGCCTTCGCCGGCGGCGTGGCGCTGTTCTTCGTGGCCCTGGCCGGCGCGAACGTGGTCCTTCACCTGGCGATGGGTCGGGCGCTGGACTGGGGCCGGCACTTCCAGTCCGCCCCGTTCCGGCTGGGCATGGCGTTCGTCATCGTGGCCGTGGCGGCCAACCTGTTCGGCGTGTTCACCGTGTCGGTGCCGCGCCGCCTGGCGGCGTTGGGCGGCGCTCCCGGCGGCCAGGGCCACCTGGCCTCGGCGGGCATGGGGCTGATGATGGCCGTCCTGGCCACGCCGTGCAGCTTTGCGATCCTGGTGCTGGCCTTTGCCTGGGCGCAGCTTCAGCCGCTGTGGTTGGGCAGCCTGGCCATCGTGCTGATCGGCGTGGGCATGGCCGCCCCGCACGCGCTGCTGGCGACGATGCCCGGTCTGCTGAACCGCCTGCCGCGCCCCGGCCGCTGGATGGAACTGCTCCGCCAGGCCATGGGCTTCGTGCTGCTGCTCGTGGCCGTGTGGCTCATCGGCACGCTGAGTGCGGACACCGCCGTCGCCCGTGCGGCGGCCTACGCCGTGGTGCTGGTCTTTGGCTTGTGGGCCTGGGGCACGTGGGTCCGCTACGATTGGCCGCTGCCGGGCAAGCTGGCGTTGCGCGGGCTGGCGACGGCGCTGGCGGTGGCGGCGGGGGTGTGGCTGCTGTCGCCGCCGCGCGGGCCGGCGGTGAAGTTTCAGCCGTTCGACCAGCCGCGGATCGCCCAGGCCAACGGCGCGGGGCAAATCGTGCTGGTGGACTTTACCGCCTCCTGGTGCCTGAGCTGCAAGGCGGTGGACTACCTCATCTACGACCGGCCGGAGGTGGCACGTGAGTTGGCGGCCCGGAACGTCCTGCCCATGCGCGGCGACGTGACGGCGGCCGACGCCCCGGCCAACGCCTTGCTGTACGACACGCTGCACGGCGCCCCGCCGCTGACGGTGATCTTCCCGCCGGCCGGCCCGCCGATCCGCCTGGAGGGCAAATTCTCCCGCCAGGACCTCACCGCGGCGCTGGACGGGGCCTGGCGGCGCTAATCGCAAGCCGGACGGGTTTTCGGCTGCAAAGCGCCGCCCACTTCGTACAATAGTCCCTTTACGGAACGCCCAGGAGTTGAGGAAACCCCGTGCCGACGTTGACGGATTATTTGGACCCGGACACGCTTCAGCGGTTGCAGGACGCCTTCGTGGCCATCGCGCAGGTGCCGATCTGCATTTGCGGGGCCGACGGCCAGCCGCTGACGAAGGATTCTCCCTGCGCGATGCCGCCGCCTGGCGGGCCGATGGAGCACGCGCCCATCATCGTTCGTGAGGAAGAAGTGGGGCGAATTCTCTGGCCGGCCCAGCCGTCCGGCGCCGCGCCGGTGGAGGGGCTGCGGCGATTCGGCGAAATTTTCGCGGACCTCATCGCCCGCCAGGCCCGGCACAACGAGGAACACGCCTCGCGCGTCCAGGAGCTGGCCACGCTGTATCGCCTGACGGCGGAGTTCACCACCGAGCGCAACGTCCAGAAGGTGCTGGACCTGGTCGCCCGCACCGTGGTGGACGTGCTGAAGGCCAAGGCCAGTTCCATCCGCCTGCTGAACGAGGACCGCACGGAGCTGGTCATCAAGGCCATGGCCAACCTGTCCAGCCAGTACCTGGACAAGGGAAAAATCCTGCTGTCCGACAGCCAGATCGACCAGGAAGTCATCTCGCAGCTCAAGACCGTGTACATCGCCGACGAGCGGAACGATCCGCGCGTGCTGTATCCTGCCTCGGCGCGGCACGAGGGCATCGTCAGCGCCCTGTGCGCCCCGATGCTCTACAAGGGCCGGGCCGAGGGCGTCATCCGCGTGTACACCGGCGAGCTGCACGCCTTCGACTGGTACGAGGTGTCGCTGCTCCAGGCCATCGCCGCGCAGGCCGGGGCGGCCGTCGTCAACGCCCGGCTGTACGAGGAAGCGGTCAACGCCGCCGGCATCCGGCGCCAGCTGCATCTGGCCTCAGAGGTCCAGCGGCGGATGATTCCCTCCAAGGCGCCGACCTTGCCGGGCTTCCGCATCGCGGCGATGTACGTGCCGTGCTACGAGCTGGGCGGGGACTTCTACGATTTTCTGTCGCTGCCGGAGGACAACCTGGGCCTGGCCGTCTGCGACGTGGTGGGCAAGGGCGTGCGCGCGTCGCTGCTGATGGCCTCCATCCGGGCGTCGCTGCGGGCGCACGCGACCAACATCTACCAGATGTCGGAGGTCGTGGCCCGCGTGAACCGCGACCTGTGCAATGACACGCTGGTCAGCGACTTCGCCACGCTGTTCTACGGCGTGATCGACGCCCGGGCGCACCGCCTGACCTTCGCCAACGCCGGCCACCCGCCGCCGATCCTGTTTCGCGCCGGCCAGGCCGGCACGTTGGGCGTCAACGGGCCGGTGGTGGGCATCAACCCCGCGGCGCGATGGGACCACCAGGTGGCCGACCTGCGGACCGGCGACGTGCTGCTGGCCTATACCGACGGGCTGAGCGAGGCCCTGAACTTCGACGACGAGCCCTTCGGCCGCGCCCGCATCGAACAAGCGGCCCTGGCGGCCATCGCCGAAGGCCAGGACGCCGACGGCATCGCGCGATCCGTCCTGTGGGCGATGCGGCGATTCGCGGGCCTCCAAAGCCGCCTGGACGACGTGACCATGATCATCGTCCAAGTGCTGTAAGCGAGGGGATTATTTTCGATCCGGCTGGAGGATCAGATCATAATCGGCCCAGTCGATCACTTTGCCTGTGATGAACTTTCCCGGCCGGTGCTTTGAGGTGAGGCGGCAGAGGCTGTCGATGTCCGGCGCCTGGCCGTAGTACCGCCCGACGCAGCGGCCGTGGTCGTCCAGGCCGTCCACCAAAACTTCCAGGCGTTTGCCCACCTTTCGGCCATTGGCCTGGAACGCGATGGCCTGCTGGGCGAGCATTAATTCCCGCGCCCGCTCGGCCTTGGCGGCATCGCTGACCTGGCAGTCCATGGCCGCGGCGGCCGTGCCCGGCTCGGGGGAAAACTCAAAGACGCCCAGGGCGTCGAAGCGAAACGCCTTGACGAACTCCAGAAGCTCGCGGAAGCATCGCTCCGTCTCGCCGGGGAAGCCCACCAGGAACGTGGTGCGCAGGACGACGTCGGGGATCCGCCGCCGCAGCGTGACCAGCAGCGACTCGATGGCCTTTCGCGTCGTCAGCCGGCCCATGCGGCGGAGGACGGGATCGGCGATGTGCTGGAGCGGCAGGTCCAGGTAGTGCACGACGCGGCGGCAGTCGGCCATGGCGTCGATGAGGGCGTCGCCGACCTGGCGCGGATAGGCGTACATCAGCCGCAGCCACCGCAGGCCGCTCAATCGGTCCAGATCACGCAGCAGCCGGGCGAGGCTGTGGCCGTGGCCCAGGTCGCGCCCGTAGCTGGTGGTGTCCTGCCCGATGACGTTTAGCTCCACCGCGCCGTCGGCGATCAGCTCGTGGGCCTCGGCCAGGATGGCCTCGGGCTTCTTGGAGCGGAACGGCCCGCGGATGGCGGGGATGGTGCAGAAGGTGCACCGCCGCGAGCAGCCCTCGGAGATTCGCAGATAGGCCGTGTGACGCGGCGTGAGGCGGAATCGGCCGCCGTCTTGCGGCGCGGCGGCGGTTTTTGGGTGCGGCGTCAGGCGGGTGATCTTGCCGCGGCCCATGACGGCGGCGACGATCGTCTCGCGGTCGTTGACGCCCACCACGGCGTCAATGCCGCGGGCAAGCCGGTATAGCTTCTGTCCGTCGCGGTTGGACAGGCACCCGGCCACCACCACGCGCCGCGCTGGCCCGCGTCGCTTGCGCTCCAAGGCCTGGCCGATGACGTCCAGCGATTCCTGCCGGGCCGAGCCGAGAAAGCCGCAGGTATTGACCACGATCACGTCGGCGGCGTCCTCCGGCGCGGGAACGATGCAGCCGGCCGCAGCCAGGGCCGCCAGCATCTTCTCGCTGTCCACCAGGTTTTTGGGGCAGCCCAGCGACACCAGGGCCACCCGCAGAGGTTTTGGACTCATGGTTTGCGCACGACAATCGACCGTGCCCTATTAAAAGGTATAGCTCGGCTCAGCGTTCCTCGGCGCTGGAGCCTTGGATTTGGCCCGCCGGCTCGCACCGTCCGCCCAGCCAGTGCGCCAAAAATTTCTCGGAGACCGCGAAGAAGTGCAGCCGATTTTCCGGCCGGGCGAATCCGTGGCCCTCGTCGGCGTAGACCCAGTAGCGGACCTCCTTGCCCCGCCGGCGCATCGACTGGACGATCTGGTCGCTCTCGGACTGCTTGACGCGCGGGTCGTTGGCGCCCTGGCCGATCAGCAGCGGCCGGACGATCTGGTCCGCCCGCGTCAGCGGCGAGCGCGACTCCAGGAACGCCTGTTCAGTCTCCAGGTCGCCCACGCGGTGGCGGAAGATGTTCATGATCGGCTTCCAGTAGGGCGGGACGGTCTTCATCAGCGTCACCAGGTTGCTGGGCCCGACCAGGTCCACGCCGCAGGCGAAGACCTTGGGCGTGAAGGACATCCCCACCAGCGTGGCGTAGCCGCCGTAGCTGCCGCCCATGATGGCGATCCGCGACGGGTCGGCGATGCCGCGGGCCTTGAGCCACTCCACGGCGTCGATGAGGTCGTCGTGCATCTTGCCGCCCCATTCGCGGTTGCCGGCGTTGAGGAACTTTTTGCCGTAGCCTTCCGAGCCGCGGTAGTTGACCTGCAGCACCGCGTAGCCGCGATTGGCCAGCCACTGTGCCCAGCCATTGAACCCCCAGGTGTCGCGCGCCCACGGCCCGCCGTGCACCAGCAGCACCGCCGGTAGGTTCTTGGGTTCCACGCCCACCGGCAGCGTCAGGTAGCCGTGGATCTCCAGGCCGTCGCGGGCCGCGAAGGAAATCGGCTGCATCTTCGCCAGCGGCAGGCCTTCCAGCTTGGGCCGGCTGGAGAACAGCAGCGTGGCAGCTTTGGAAGCGCGGTCATAACTGTAGTAATACACCGGCCCGTCGTCGGTCACGTAGGCGACCAGCCAGGTCCGGTCGGCCAGGTCGCGGCTGAGGAAGCTGAAATCTCCCGCCCGGACTGCGGCCAAAGCCTTGAAGTCCGCCGTCAGGGATTTGTCGAGCACCTGCCATTCCAGCCGGTCGCGCTCAAACGCCACCGCCTGAATCACGCGGGTGCGGGGATGCGCGAAGACCTCGCTGACGTCGTACTGCGGGTCCTCGGCGATGACGGTTTCCTTCAGCGTGGCCAGGTCCATCGCCAGCAGGCGATTGGCGTTGGCGTCGTGGTTGGTGCGCAGGTAAAGCGTCCGGCCGTCGGCGGAGAATCCCTCCACCCCAACTTCTTCATCGGGCGGGCAGTGGAGGACCGTCTCCCAATCCGCCCCCGCCGTGCGGCGAACGCGCAAGTCGAAGCCGTCGTCTTTCGCCGTGGCGATGGCTGCGCGGACCTTCAGACTCGCATCGGCCGCCCATTCAATTACGTTGCCGGGATTTTGGGTGTCCATCTCCACCGCGCCGTTGCGCAAGTTCACGCGATAGACGTCGTGCAGCCGGGCGTCGCGGACGTTCAGGCCGACCAGGATTTCTCCCGGCACGTCGGGGGACCGGTCGACCAGTTGGGCCTGGATGCCCTGGAAGGGCGTCAGGTCGCGGACGACGTTGCTGGCCACGTCCACGCCGAACAGGTGCCAGTTCTCGTCGCCATCGCTGTCCTGCATGTAGACCAGGTGCTGGCCGTCGTAGGTCCAGAAAAAGCTGCGGATGCCGCGCTTCTTGTCGGCCGTCAGCTTGCGGTCGTCGGCCGCCCCGACGGTGCGCAGCCAGACCTGGAGCACGTCCTTGTCGTCCGGGGCCAGGTAGGCCAGGAACTTGCCGTCCGGCGACAGCAGCGGAGACATCCGCTGGGGATTGCCGAATAGGATTTCTCGCGGGATCAACGTGGGCAGCCCCGCGGGAACGGAAGTGGCTTTACTCATGGGGTGGTTTCCTTGATTTATGTGACTGACTTGGGAGGCCGGCGCCGACGCCGTGCCCTGCGGAGCGGAACAACCGGCGATCGGCGGCACGAAGAACACCAGGATTGCGGCCAGGAATTTTTTCAATCCACGTCCATCCATTCCGTCCCCGCTAGGTACGGCGCAGCACCCCTTCGATGCGTGCCAGAAGTTCCTCGCGGCCTTGGGTGATTTCCATCTCGATCACCAGCTTCCACAGCGGCCGGGACAGCCAGCCGGTGTGAATCTTGACGGCGTCCTTCTGCGTAGTCACCAGAAGCTCGGTGCCGCTCTGTGCGGCTCGGCGGTCCAACTGCCCCAGCTCCCGCGGGCCGTAGGCCGCGTGATCGGGGAATGTCTCGGTGGCAACCAGCTCGGCCCCGAGGCCCTTGAGCGTCTCGAAGAACGATTGCGGGTTGCCCAGGCCGCAAAAGGCTAAGACCTTCTTGCCGGCCAGTTCCGTCAGCGCCCGCGGGGTGCCGGCCTGGTCCAGCAGGCGCGTAGGGCGATGGGTGGCGGTGTGGAAGGTGGCGTGCGGGGCGAGGCGGATCAGGCGGCCGCGGAGGTCCGCGATGGCCTTGGCCTCCGCCTGCTCGCTTCGCGTGATGACGAGTGCGTCGGCGTCCTTCAGGGCCGCCAGCGGCTCGCGCAACAGTCCGCGCGGCAGGACGCGCCCGAAGCCGAAGGGATTGGTTGCGTCGATCAGGACGATGTCCAGGTCCCGCCGCAACCGCAGGTGCTGGAAGCCGTCGTCCATGACCAGCACGTCGGCGCCGGCGGCCACGGCCTCTTTCGCCGCGGCCCGGCGGTTGGGGTTGGGATACACCGGCACCTCCGAGGGAATGGCACTGGACAGCGTCGCCAGGGCGGCTGAGGGCGCCAGGCCCGGCGGGCGGCCCAGCTCCAGGCGCAGCATGATGGCCTCGTCGCTGTGGCCGTCTTGGCGGGCCTTGTAGCCGCGCATGAGCACGGCCGGGCGCCGGCCGAGCTGCCGCAGGTTGCGGGCCAGCCAGGCGGTCATCGGCGTCTTGCCCGTGCCGCCGGTGGTGAGGTTACCGATGGAGATCACCGGCACGCCGGCATCGAACGAGGGCAGCAGCCGCCGGCGATAGGCCCAGCGGCGCAGACGCATGGCCGGGGAGTAGTGGAGTTCCGCCGCCGTCAGGAGCAGGCGCAGCATCGTCGGCCCAAACCCCCGGGCCTGGCCGCTGAGGATGTCCATTAACTGCTGCTGATCCATGGCGGACTATGGTAACGCAAGCGGCGTTGAGGGAACAGCCCGCCGCCAGGGCGGCTACCGCATGGCTGCGATGATGGCGTCGGCCATCTGGCTGGTGCCGACGGCGGTGGGGTCGTCGCGGTGGGGCTTCATGTCGTAGGTGACGCTCTTGCCCTCGGCGATGACGGCCGCGACGGCCTTCTCCAGGCAATCGCCCGCGGCCCGCTCGCCCAGGTAACGCAGCATGAGCATTCCCGACAGGATCAGCGCGGTGGGATTGACCTTGTTCTGCCCCTTGTACTTGGGCGCGCTGCCGTGGGTGGCCTCGAAGATCGCGCCCTTGTCGCCGATGTTCGCCCCCGGCGCCACGCCCAGCCCGCCCACCAGGCCCGCGCAGAGGTCCGACAGGATGTCGCCGTACAGATTGGGCAGCACCAGCACGTCGTAGAGTTCCGGCTTCTGCACCAGCTGCATGCACATGTTGTCCACGAGCATCTGCTCGAAGGCGACGTCGGTGTAGCCCTTGGCCACTTCCTCGGCCACGGCGCCGAACAGGCCGTCGGTGAACTTCATGATGTTGGCCTTGTGGATGGCGGTGACCTTCTTTCGGCCGTTGGCGCGGGCGTACTCGAAGGCGAACTTCACGATCCGCCGCGTGTTCTGCACGCTGATGGGCTTGATGGACACGCCCGTCGTGGCCGGGTCAGTCTTGATCTTCCGCTCGACGGCCAGGCGGTTGATGGTGGCGATGACCTCCATCGTGGCCGGCTCGCCCATGGGGAACTCCACGCCGGCGTAGAGGTCCTCGGTGTTCTCGCGGACGATCACCAGGTCGATGTTTTGGTAGCGGCTGCGGACGCCCTTGTAGCTCTTGCAGGGGCGCAGGCAGGCATACAAATCCAGCGTTTGCCGCAGAAGCACATTGACCGAGCGGAACCCCTTGCCGATAGGCGTGGTGATGGGGGCCTTGAGCGTCGCGTCGGAGCGGCGGACCATCTCGATGGTCTCTTGCGGCATGGGCGTGCCGGCCTTGGCCATCACGTCCACGCCGGCCAGGGCGGTCTGCCATTCGATTCGGCCGGCGCCGGCCGTGGCGGCCAGGGCGGCGTCGATGCATCGCCGAGCCGCCTCCGCCAACTCAGGTCCGGTCCCGTCTCCGGTGATCAACGTTACGGTGTGCTTTTTTGCGATGGCCATGGTGGGGTCCTTGAAGTCTGCGGCTTGTCGGGCCGCACATCCTAACAGGCCGCCGGCGCCGGGTCAACGTAAGGTCGGCGGCGGGCTTCTTCCCTGCCGGCCCTTTGGCCGGTACGATAAGACCCCACCTGCCTGACGGCAGGCAAGTCGGAGAAAATCGGCGATGGCCAGCGGCGAACACACACTGTGGTACCTCCAGCCGGCGGGGCGGTGGGAGGAGGCCCTGCCCATCGGCAACGGGCGGCTGGGCGGGATGGTCCACGGCGGCCCGGCCCGCGAGCATGTCCAGCTCAACGAGGACAGCATCTGGTACGGCGGCCCGCGAGACCGGAACAATCCCGACGCCCGGGCGAACCTGGCGGAGATTCGCCGGCTGATCCTGGCCGGCGAGGTCATCCGCGCGGAGGCCCTGGCCCTGGCGGCCCTGTCCGGCGTGCCGGAGACCCAGCGGCACTACGAGCCGTTCGCCGACCTGCTGATCGAGACCGATCACCCGGCCGACAGCGTGGAGGATTACCGCCGCGAGCTGGACCTTTCGACGGCCGTGGCCACGACACGTTACCGCCTCGGCGGCGTGACGTACACGCGGCAATACTTCGCCTCAGCCGCCGACGGGGTGGTGGTCGTGCATTTTTCGGCCGACAAGCCGGGGAAGATCACCGCCAGGGCGCAGTTGCACCGCTTCGGGGCGGCGGGTGCAAAGGTGCTGCGGAAGAATCACTATCTGGACACGGTGGAGCTCCGCGGCGACGGTGTGGTGATCCGCGGCGGCAGCGGCGGGGAGGAGTGTCCCGGCGTGGCGTTCTGCGGCGGCCTGCGCGTGACAGCCCAGGGCGGCAGCGTGCGGCGGGTTGGTGAAACCGTGATGGTCGAGAACGCCGACGCCGCGACGTTCATCGTGGCCTGCGCCACCAGCTTCTACCACGACCACCCGCACGAGGTAGCGGAGGGGCAGCTTGCTGCGGCCGCAGAAAAAGGTTTCCAAGACATGCTGGCCGATCACGTGGCCGATCATCGGCGGCTGTACGACCGCGTGTCCATCGACCTCGGCGGGGCGGACCTGGCCGGCGTTCCCACCGACCAGCGGCTGAAGGCCGTGGCTGGCGGCCGCGACGATCCGGGCCTGGCGGCGCTGTACTTCAACTTCGGCCGCTATCTGCTGATCGCCTCCAGCCAGCCGGGCACGCTGCCGGCCAACCTCCAGGGCATCTGGAACGACCAGTGGCTGCCGCCGTGGGGCAGCAAGTACACGATCAACATTAATTTGGAGATGAACTATTGGCCGGCGGAAGTGTGCAACCTGGCCGAGCTTCATCAGCCGCTGTTCGACCTCATCGAACGGATGCGTCCCAACGGCCGGCGCACCGCGGCCGCGATGTACGGCGCCCGCGGCTTCTGCGCCCACCACAACACGGACCTCTGGGCCGACACGGCGCCGCAGGACCTGTATCGCCCCGCGACTCATTGGGCGATGGGGGCCGCCTGGCTGTGCACGCACCTGTGGGAGCATTACGCCTTCAGCCGGGACCGCGATTTCCTGGCCAGGGCTTACCCGGCGATGAAAGAGGCCTGCGAGTTTCTGCTGGATTTTATGATTGAGGACGGCCGGGGGCGTCTGGTCACGTGTCCGTCGCTGTCGCCGGAGAACACGTATTTGCTGCTGGACGGCCGTAAGGCCGCGCTGTGCGCCGGCCCGGCCATGGACGCCCAGATTGCCGACGCGCTATTCGACTGGACCGCTCAGGCCGCGGAGATTCTTGGCGTGGATAAAAAGTTCCGCGCCGCCCTCCAAGCCGCCCGGCGGCGCCTGCCCGCACCGGCCGTCGGCAAGCACGGTCAATTGCAGGAATGGGCCACAGACTGCGACGAGGCCGAGCCGGGCCACCGGCACATCTCCCACTTGTGGGCCTTGCACCCCGGCTGGGCGATTTCGCCGTTGCGAACGCCGGAGCTGGCCCGCGCGGCCCGCGTCACGCTGGAGCGAAGGCTGGCCGGCGGCGGCGGGCACACCGGCTGGAGCCGGGCGTGGATTATCAACTTCTGGGCGCGGCTGGGGGACGGCGAGCAGGCCGGGGCCAGCGTGGCGGCCCTGCTGGCCACCAGCACGCTGCCCAACCTGCTGGACAATCATCCGCCGTTCCAGATCGACGGCAATTTCGGCGGCACGGCCGGGATCGCCGAAATGCTGCTCCAGAGCCACCAGGGTGAAATCCACCTACTACCGGCGCTGCCGAAGACGTGGTTGGCTGGGCACGTCAAGGGCCTGCGGGCCCGCGGCGGCTACGAGGTGGACATCGCCTGGCAGACGGGACAATTAATTCTCGCGACGATTCGACCCTCCTGCAGCGGCGCCTGCCGCGTCCGCGCCGCCGGGGCGGTGAACGTGACGGCCAGAGGCGGGAAGCCGGTTCAATGCGTGCAGCTCTCGCCGGAGGTCACGCAATTCGACGTGGCGGCGGGGGCCAGTTACGGCATCCAGCTCAAGATGGCGTAGGCCTCTGCGGCGCTGCGGCAGGATCGGCACCCCGCCGGGGATATCGGCCCCTGCGGTACACTGAAGAAAAATGCCTGCCTAGCCGACAACAGAACTGAGATGTTGACGACCTTGGACCGCGCCGATAGCATGTTCTGTCCCCCCGGTGGCCGGACCGCTAGGGTCCGGTGCGGGTTGTTTGACAACCCTAAGAGCCGAACGGAAAGAAGAACAAGAACAGAAATGTTCTCGCGCGGGCTCGTAGCTCAGCTGGCTAGAGCGTGCCCCTGATAAGGGCAAGGTCGTTGGTTCGACTCCAACCGGGCCCATCCTGCTTCGCCCCGGCGCGCCGGGGCAAAGCAGGACTCCCCTGCGGAGCTTTAGCGAAACAGGGTAGCAGATCGGTTACCGGCAATTCCTTGCGGGGACGTAGCTCAATTGGGAGAGCACTAGCTTTGCAAGCTAGGGGTTGCCGGTTCGAATCCGGTCGTCTCCATGCTCCGACGCTCGCCGGAGGCGAGCTATGGAGTATGCCCTGCGAAGCCCTTCGACAAGCTCAGGGCGAAGCAGGGCATCCCCTAACCCTTGCCATAACGTGATATAGGTGCGTGTAAGGCTGGCAGGACAAGGGGGAAAGATTTTATGAGATTTTTCTTTGGGAAGGTGTTAGAATAGTGTTGCCATTGTAGATGGTTGGTGGTAAAAGCACCCCTCCTTCAGCGTGGACAGCGCTGTGGCCACGATGAAGGAATATTTTTCGTCTCGTCGGCCGCTAGGGCCGGCAGGCGGCCACGGCGGATGAGTGAACGGCTCTTTGAAAACCACATAGGGACGGGAAGATGTAGTTGACCTTCGCGTGGTTACTTCAAGACGCGCGAGGGTCAAAAGGTTCACCGAGAAGCGCCAATGGCGGCTTGACAGTCCGTAGCGGTCCGCGAGGGCCAACGACGGATGTGATCAAGCTACTAAGGGTGCATGGTGGATGTCTAGGCGTGATGAGGCGATGAAGGACGCGGCAGGCTGCGATAAGCCCAGGGGAGCTGTCAAACAAGCTTTGATCCTGGGATCTCCGAATGGGGTAACCCGGCGCCACTGTGCAAGCAGATGGCGTCACCTCCGGCTGAATGCATAGGCCGGCAGGAGCGAACGCAGGGAACTGAAACATCTCAGTACCTGCAGGAAAAGAAATCAATAGAGACTCCGTCAGTAGCGGCGAGCGAACGCGGATCAGCCCAAACCCGTCGAAAGGCGGGGGTTGCGGGCGCCAATCCTGGAGTTACAAAGGCAGCGATAGCCGAAGGGTCTGGAAAGGCCCACGATACAGGGTGATAGTCCCGTAGGCGGCATCGCGAGCCCTCCGTCGCGGTTGGCGTTCCAGAGTAGCACGGTGCTCGTGGAACCCCGTGCGAAGCTGGGGAGCCCACTCTCCAAGGCTAAGTACTCCATCACGACCGATAGTGGACAAGTAGGGCGATTGAAAGATGAAAAGCACCCCTGTTAGGGGAGTTAAAAGTACCTGAAACCATGCACCTACAAGTTGTCGGAGCCCTATGCCCCGCAAGGGGAATGGGTGACGGCGTGCCTTTTGCATAATGAACCGGCGAGTTACCGTTTGCGGCGGGCTAAGTCCCTCAGGGACGGAGCCGTAGCGAAAGCGAGTCTGAATAGGGCGACCATGTCGCAAGCGGTAGACCCGAAACTGAGTGATCTACCCACGGCCAGGTTGAAGCGTCCGTAAAAGGACGCGGAGGACCGAACGCACTAACGTTGAAAAGTTAGGCGATGAGCTGTGGGGAGGAGTAAAAGTCTAATCAAACTCAGAGATATCTGGTTCTCTCCGAAATAGTTTTTGGACTAGCCTCCAGATGCTGCGCAGCGGGGGTAGAGCACTGGATGAAACGAAGGGCCCACCAGGCTGCTTCTTTCAACCAAACTCCGAATACCGTTGCGTGGACCTGGGGAGTCAGACCGCGAGGGATAACCTTCATGGTCAAAAGGGAAACAACCCAGACCGCCGGCTAAGGTCCCAAAATCATGCTAAGTGACTAAGGAAGTCGGATTGCGGCGACAACCAGGATGTTGGCTTAGAAGCAGCCACCATTTAAACAGTGCGTAATAGCTGACTGGTCGAGCAACTCGGCGCCGATAATGATCGGGGCTAAGCATGATACCGAAGCCGCGGATTTCATCCACCTGCGGGTGGGTGGAGTGGTAGGAGAGCGTTGCTGTCAGCGTCGAAGGCGTACCGTAAGGAGCGCTGGAGCGGCAGCAAGTGAGAATGCCGGTATGAGTAACGATAAAGCAGGTGAGAATCCTGCTCGCCGAAAACCTAAGGTTTCCTGGGGAAGGTAAATCCGCCCAGGGTTAGTCGGACCCTAAGTCGAGGCCGAAAGGCGTAGACGATGGATGGCAGGTTAATATTCCTGCACTGTGCGCGGCGGTTGACGCGCGGATGACGCATCGACACATCGGATCCCACGATTAGTCGTGTGGGTTGGGGCCCCGGTAACGGGGCATCTCTAGGCCACTTGGTTGCCGAAGTCCGAAACGCCGGTGCCGAGAAAAGCTCCGTGCTGACAAAACGCACATCCGTACTAAAACTGACACAGGTAGGTGAGGAGAGTATCCTCAGGCGCTCGAGAGAACCGTCCTTAAGGAACTAGGCAATTTGACCCCGTAACTTCGGGAGAAGGGGTCCCTCTCGAGACTTTGCATTAACCTGTAAGGTCTCGAAGGGCGCAGAGAAACGGCTCTGGCGACTGTTTATCAAAAACACAGGACTCTGCCAACTCGCAAGAGGATGTATAGAGTCTGACGCCTGCCCGGTGCCGGAAGGTCAAGGCAGCAGGTCATGGGGAGCAATCCCTAGAAGCTTGCAACCTAAGCCCCGGTAAACGGCGGCCGTAACTATGACGGTCCTATGGTAGCGAAGTTCCTTGTCGGGTAAGTTCCGACGTGCATGAATGGCGTAACGACTGGAGCACTGTCTCGAGGACGGACTCGGTGAAATTACAGACGCGGTGAAGATGCCGCGTTCCCGCAGCAAGACGGAAAGACCCCGTGAACCTTTACTGTAACCTGGTATTGGCGTCTTATGTCGCATGCGTAGGATAGGTGGGAGGCGTTGAAGTCCGGCTCTCGGGCCGGATGGAGCCACCGTTGAAATACCACCCTTGCGCCCTGAGCCTCCTAACTTCGTTCCGTGAATCCGGGCGAGGGACAGTGCTTGGTGGGCAGTTTGACTGGGGCGGTCTCCTCCCAAAGTGTAACGGAGGAGTCCAAAGGCATCCTCAGCACGGTTGGCAATCGTGCGTCGAGTGTAAAGGCATAAGGATGCTTGACTGCGAGACTTATGAGTCGAGCAGGTGCGAAAGCAGGGCTTAGTGACCCGGTGGTCCCGTGTGGAAGGGCCATCGCTTAACAGATAAAAGGTACTCCGGGGATAACAGGCTGATCTCCTCCGAGCGTTCATAGCGGCGAGGAGGTTTGGCACCTCGATGTCGGCCCATCACATCCTGGGGCTGAAGGCGGTCCCAAGGGTTCGGCTGTTCGCCGATTAAAGTGGTACGCGAGCTGGGTTCAGACCGGCGTGAGCCAGGTCGGTCCCTATCTGCTGTGGGCGTAGGAATCTTGAAGGGATTCTTCTTCAGTACGAGAGGACCTAGAAGGACCAACCTCTGGTGCACCAGTTGTCCCGCTAGGGGCATGGCTGGATAGCTATGTTGGGAAAGGATAACCGCTGAAGGCATCTAAGCGGGAAGCCCACCCTGAGATTAAGATTCCATTCCCGACTTGTTCGGGAGAGAGCCCCCATGTAGACCACGTGGTTGATAGGCCGGACGTGTACGGACGGAAACGTCTTTAGCGAACCGGTACTAACGGGCAATCGCTTGATCACTTCTGTCATTGTCCTTCGCTCCGCGAAGGGCCAGGCCGCTTTGGCTAATCGATGAACCTTGACAGCTCCCCGTCCCTATGATGATTGCGCCCGGCAGGACCGACAGGCCCTGCCGAGGCCATGGCGGTGTCCATACGCTGCGGGCCACACCTGTTCCCATTCCGAACACAGAAGTTAAGCCGTAGCGGCCGATGGTACTACGTAAGTGGGAGAGTAGGTGAATGCCGCCTTTATATCGCAAGCCCTCGGGAAACCCCCGGGGGCTTGTGCTTTTAAAACCAGGTAAGAGGTTAGAGGTTAGAGGTAAGCAAAACCGGTACAGGGGGTGTTCTCACCTTTCACCTCTAACCTCTAACCTTTGATTGCTAAGCCGCCGTTCTCAATCCGGCAGTTTATTGACCAGTTCCACGAACGTTCTGCCGCGGTGCTCGTAATTGGTGAACATGTCGTAGCTGGCGCACGCGGGGCTCAGCAGCACGTGGTCGCCGGCCGACGCCTGCTCAGCCGCGGCCCACACGGCGGAGGGAAAGTCTTTGGAATGGACCACCAGGGGCGATTGGCCGCGGCGATGCTTTTCGACGGCCTGGGCGATCTGCTCCGCCGTAGCGCCCACGACGATCGCCGCCTTGGCGCGCTTGGCGACGGCTTGGCCCATCGCATCGAAGCTGACATGCTTGTCGTACCCGCCCAGGATCATCACGGCCCGCCGCGGCGGGAAGGCTTCCATCGCGACGATGGCGCCGTCGGGCGTGGTGCACTTGGAGTCGTTGTAGTACCGCACGCCGCGACGGCTGGCCACGAATTGGAGCCGGTGCGGCAGGCCGGTAAAGTCCGCCAATGCCGCCGCGGCCGCCGCGCGGTCCACGCCGAATTGCTTCGCCGCCACCCAGGCGGCCTGGGCGTTGGCCTGGTTGTGCGCGCCGGGCACGGCCAATTTAAAAGGTTCACCGGCCGGGTCGAACGTCTCCACGCGGCCTGGCGCCTCGGCCGCCCAGGCCGAGACGGTCGCGTCGGCGGCGTTGAGGACCAGCACGTCGTCGCGCGACTGGAAGCGAAAGATGTTCTTCTTGGCCGCCGCATAGAGGCGGATGTCGTCCTGGTAGCGGTCCAGGTGGTTGCCGATGAGGTTGGTAACCACGGCCACGTGCGGGCTGACGCCGATAATGGGCAGGTCCTCCAGTTGGAAGCTCGACAGCTCCAGCACCACGACGTGATCCGCCGCGATGCGGCCCAGGTCCTCCAGCAAACTCTTGCCGATGTTCCCGCCGACGTGCGTGGGGAGCGTGCATTCCAGGATCGCGCCGGCCATCGCGGTCGTGGTGGACTTGCCCACGCTGCCGGTGATGCCCAGCACAGGCGCGGGGCAACGCTCCAGGAACAGATTGATCTCCGTGGTGTACGGCACGCCGCCGGCGGCCAGGGCCTCGGCCAGCAGGGGCATGTCCTTGGGCACGGCCGGGTTGACCACCAGCAGGTCGGCGGCGGTGAAGTCGGCCTTTGCGTGCCCGCCCAGGTGCAGCGCCACGTCCAGCCCGGCCAGGGCGGCGACCGACTCGGCCAGCTCCGAAGCCGCCGCCATGTCGGAGACCGTCACCTTCGCCTGCTGGCTGCACAGCCATCGCGTCACGCCCACGCCGCCGCCGAACCGCCCCAATCCCACGACGGTGACGGCCTTGCCTGCAAGGTCGGCGGGGCGGGCGGGGGTCATATCGCCTCCGCGGGCCCCAGGCCCAGGACCGTCATAGCCGTCAAGTCGTACCGCCGGGCGACTTCCAGAACCCCCTCGGCGGTGACGGCGAAGTAGTTGTCGATCTCCTTGGCCAGCGGCAGGTACTCGCGACGGTAGAGCCAGTCGAAGCCCACGGCGGTCAGCCGGCCCATGGGCAGCTCGCCGTGCAGCGTGGCGCCGGAGGCGATCTTGTTCTTGGCGGCTTGGAGTTCCGCTTCAGTCGCCCCGTCCTGCATGAATCGGCGGAACTCCTCCCGCGTGATCCGCACGGCCTCGGCGGCGCGGCGCGGCGCGCAGGCAAGGAAAGTGATGAACGCCCCGGCCCCGTCGAGCAGGTCGTAGGTCATCTGGGCCTCGTCGGCGATGGCGGGGTCGATCAGGGCATAGAACAGGCGGCTGCCGGTGGGGTGGCCCAGGATTGTGGCCGCTAGGTGCGCGGCGTAACGGTCGTCGCCCTGGGCCGAGGGGGCCGGCGACATGATGCCGACGTTCTGATGGGCCAGGTTGGCATCGACGATGGTCCGGGCCGTCCCGGCGGCCGGTGCGGGCGACAGGTCCCGCGACACCTCGTAGGGTTTCCAGTGCGAGCAGGATTCTTGGATTTTTCCCAGCGCCGCCGGCCAATCCAGGTTGCCCACGACCACGGCCGTGATGTTGCCGGGACTGTAGCGGCGGTCGAAGTATTCCAGCATGTCCTGGCGCGTCAGGGCCGTGATGGATTCCGCCGTGCCCACGATGCTGTGGCCCAGCGGGTGGCTGGCGAAGTGCTCCGCCATGAGCTTGTCGTACAAGCGGTGCTGGGGCTGGTCCTGGTAGCGGGCGATCTCGTCCAGGATGACGTGCTTCTCGACGTCGAAGTCCTCCTGCCGCAGCGACGGGCGGAGCAGGTCGGCCAGCAGGTCCAGCAGCGGCGTCTGGAATTCCTTGAGCACCGCGCCGAAATAGATGGTGTTCTCCTCGCTGGTGAAGGCGTTGTTTTGCGCCCCCATGCGGTCGAAGTCGCGGTTGACCTCCAGGGCCGTCCGCCGCGGCGTGCCCTTGAACATCATGTGCTCCAGGAAGTGGCTGACGCCGGCGACATTGGCCGTTTCGTCGCGGCTGCCCGTACGGACGAAGAACCCCGCCGCCATCGACTCGACCGTCCGGTTGATCTCGCCGATGACGGTCAGCCCATTGTCCAGAACCGCGTGCTTGAATTCCAATTCCATGTGCATTTCCAAAAAAGTGCTCGCTAGCCCGCCAGAGTGCCGGTGTCCAGGGGTTCGGGGCCGATGACCAGCACGGTGAAGCGGTCCGGCCGGAACTGCCGTGCGTAGGCCAGGACTTCCTCCAGCGGCACGCGGTCGATGGCGTCGGATATCTCCGCCAGCGGACGCAGGCGGCCCAGGTGGTACCAGTCGCCGGCCAGCGCCGTCGCGCGGGCGGCGGTGGACTCTCCCTGCATCACCACGGCGCTTTTGAGTTGCACCTTGGCCCGGTCCAGCTCCTCGGCCTCGATGCCGTCGCCCAGGCGGCGGATCTCGCCCACCGTGACCTCCAGCGTGGTCTGGCCCTTGGCCGGCAGGGCGGCGGCGTAGGTGAACATGCCGGCCTGGTCCTTGAGGCTGTGGTAGTGGCAAGAGACGTGATAGACCAACCCGCGTTTCTCGCGGACCTCGGTGAACAGGCGGCTGCTCATGCCGCCGGACAGAACCGTTCCGGCGACGCGTGCGGCGTAATATCGCGGGTCGGACATGACGACGGCCGGGTGGGCCAGGGCGATGTGCACCTGGGCGGAGGGCTTGGCAACGTGCATCGCCCCGTTGTGGGCGGGGGCGGTCTGCACCCGCTGCGGCGCTGGGCCGCGCCAGTCGCCCAGGCAGCGGTCCACCGTGTCGCACAATTCTTGCCAGTCGAACTTACCCGCCACGGCCAGGATCGCCCCTTGGGGCGTGAAGATGTCCGCGACGGCCTGGCGCACCGCCGGGGCCGTCAGGCCCGCCAGCGACTCAGCCGATCCGTAGGCGCTGCGGCCCAGCGGCCAGGGGAAGAACCGCTCCCGCAGCAGCAGGTCGCACTTCTGGGATGGCTCATCTTCCAGCGAGGATAAGTCCTGCATCGCCAGGCTGCGGCAGGGCTCGAACGTCGCGTCCTCCAGACGGGGGCGGCGGAGAATGTCGGCGTAGATTTCCAGCACGGCCGGCAGATTTCGGCCCAGGGACGCCGTAGAGAAGCGGCTCAGCTCGCTGAGGACGTCTTCGTGGTGCTGGCAGCCCAGGGCGTCCAGGGCGTCGTTGAGCCGGCGCGTGTCGCGGTCGCCCGCCCCGCGCAGGCGCCACTCGCTGGTGACCAAAGCCGCCCCCTCGCGGCCGGATGGGTCATTTGCCGCGCCCTGCGGCACCAGGATCGTCATGGCCGCCGAGGAGACCTGCTCCATCTGCTCGCCCACGACCGTCAGGCCGTTGGACATCCGCCGGATTCGGAGTTCCTCGCTTCGACCGCGATTGCCGGACTTTGTCACGTCGCTGCCTTTCCTGCCTGCCGTAGGTAGGTACTGAAGTTCTGCATTCTAAGCGCTTGTCCGCCGCGAACCAAGATGAACCCGCCTCCCGAGCCGCTCGCTGGACAAAAAACCGCCGGGGCGTTAGCCTCTGAACCATGAGCACACGAGTTGCCGTCATCGGCGATGGGGCGATGGCCACCCTTTGCGCGATTATCCTGGCCGAGAACGGCCACGCCGTCCGGCTGTGGTCGGCGTTTCCGGCGGCCGCCGAGGAGCTCGCCCGCACGCGTGAGAACCGCCGCTTCCTGCCCGGCCATCCGCTGCCCCAGGCCGTGGAGGTCACGGCCGACGACGCGGCCGCCCTGGACGGGGCGGAGGTGGCCATCCAGGCCGTGCCCACGCAGTTCGTGCGACACTGGTGGTCGCGGCTGACCAAATATTGCCCGAAAAGTTTGCCCATCTGCTCGACGGCCAAGGGCATCGAGAACCGCACGCTGCTTCGCCCCAGCCAGGTGGTGCTGGAGGTCCTGGGCGACGCGAACCCCACGCCCCGGCCGATCGCGGTGCTGACCGGCCCGTCGATTGCCCCGCAGGTGGCCCGGCGGCTGCCGGCCACGGTGACTGTGGCCGCGAATCGACCCGGATTCGCCGAGCAGATCCAGGTCCTGTTCAATCGCCCGTACTTTCGCGTCTATACCAATCCGGACCTGATCGGCGTGGAGGTGGCCGGGGCGGTCAAGAACGTGGTCGCCATCGCCGCGGGCATTCTGGACGGCCTGGGCGCGGGCGATAACGCCAAGGCCTCGCTGGTGACGCGCGGCCTGGCGGAGATCACCCGCCTGGGTGTGGCGATGGGAGCCCGGCGGGAGACCTTCGCGGGCCTGGCCGGCGTGGGCGACCTGATCACCACCTGCACCTCGCCGCAAGGCCGCAACCGCTCGTTCGGCGAGGCCGTGGGGCGCGGCCGAAGCGTCGAGCAAGCCCTGGCGGCGACGCAGTCGGTCATCGAGGGCGTGGCCACCACCGCCAGCGTGGTGGAGTTGGCCGCCCGGCTGGGCGTGGAAATGCCCATCACCCAGGCCGTGCACAGCGTCTTGTTCGCCGGCCGGTCGCCCGCCGAGGCCATCGCCGACCTCATGAACCGTCCGCTGAAGGCCGAAGGCTAGGGCCGACCATTTCTCGGCGCCGCCGCGGGCCGCAAGCAACGTGATGACAGGACCGTCGAATCGGCCTAGAATACTGGATCGCCAAACGAAAGGCGGCCTTGGCCATGAATAAGGACATCCTGAACCAGAACCTGGATAAGCTCATCGAGGAAATCCTCGCCAGTTACCGTGAGGATCGCCGCACGCAGCGCATCGGCCAGCGGTTCCTGCCTTCGCGCGGGCGGATCGTGGAGATGCTGGATGAGATTCGCCAGGTGCTGTTCCCCGGTTATTTCGGCCTCAAGGCGCTGACCGAGGAGAACATCCGCTACCATCTGGGCAACCTGCTGCTGCGGCTGGGGGGAGAATTGGCGGAGCAGATTTACAGTTGCCTGTGCTACGCCGAGGGCGCCTCATCCCAGGAAGGCTGCGACGCCAAGGCCGCGGAAATCGCCCAGAAGTTCCTGCGGCGGATTCCGGCCATCCGCGAGATGCTGGCCCTGGACGCCCAGGCCGCCTACGACGGCGACCCGGCGGCCAAGAGCATCGAGGAAGTCATCTACTGCTATCCCGGCTTTTTCGCCATCAGCGTGTACCGCGTGGCGCACGAGCTGCTGGTCCTTGGCGTGCCGCTGATGCCGCGGATCATGACCGAGTACGCCCACAGTTCCACCGGCGTGGACATCCACCCCGGGGCGGCGATCGGGAAAAATTTCTTCATCGACCACGGCACGGGCGTGGTGATCGGAGAGACCACGCGCATCGGGCACAACGTCAAGATATACCAGGGCGTGACCCTGGGCGCCCTGAGCTTTCCCAAGGACGAGCGCGGCCGCGTGATTAAGGGCCTCCAGCGCCATCCGACCATCGAGGACGACGTGACGATCTACGCCAACGCCACCATCCTGGGCGGCAAGACGATCATCGGCCGGGGCGTCACGGTGGGCGGCAATACCTTCGTGACGACCTCCATCACCGCCGACAGCACCGTCGTCACTCAGACGCCGAACCAGGAAGTCCGTAAGAAGGGCGCCCCAAGCACAAAAAGCGCCAAGAGCGTGAAAAAAAGGTCCGGCCAATAGCGGCACGCCGTTTTGGATATAATCACAGGCGGCCACGGAGTACCACCAGACCATGAGCAGTGAATTCGGCAACGTCGCGGACGATTTCTTTCTGAATACCAACCTTCAGACGACCCTTGCCCTGCCTGGCGGGCGCGAGACCATTCTCCAATTCTGTGAGGCCGTGCGCAAGGAATTCCGCGACATGACCAGCTTCTACCAGCGGGACAGCGGCGAGTACGTGCTGGAAGGCGACCACGAGTCGGGCGTTTACCAGTGGATGGAGCTCCAGTCGCATTCTCTGGCGGCCGGGTACTTCAACCCGCCGGACCTGGACGAGGCCCGCCGGTTTCACTCCTGGCTGCTGGAGCGGAGCGTGTACTACCTGGGCGTCAGCGGGCTGGACGTGGAGTGCCTGGACGTGCTGTACGGCTTCAACCTGGACTTCCGCGGCAATCGCGACGCCATCGCGGCCCGCGCGCTGCTGGAAGGCTCGCCATTGGCGGCCCTGGGGGCCTGCGAAGGCTGCAAGCCGGTGGAGTTCGAGCCCAGCCTGGTGATCGCCCTGGAGGAGGAGTGCTACCTTCAGGCGCGCCTGTCGCTGGAGACGCGATCCAGCAGCTACCAGGTCCGCACCGGCGAGTACGATGAGGAACCCATCAGCATCTACTTCACCGTTCGCCAATATCCTCAGCCCGGCAAGCCCTTCGACCTCAAGGACGCTTTTGGCCGCCAGTGCGAGATCGGCCAGGACATGGTCCGTCGCGTGGTGATCCCCCACGTCGTCCAGCCCGTGGCGGCGGCCATCGCCACGGCGGAATAGCTTCGCACGTCTTGGCGGCGGTGGGGGATTTGGGAACGGTCAGTCTATGATGATTTAGTATCCTTAATCTTATGGAACGCCAAGAAGCCCAATCCGAGATTCTCCGCCTGGCCTCGCTGATCGCGCATCAGCTTCAATCGCCCATCAGCGCCGCCAGCACGATCCTCAAGGCCCTGGGGGGCGAGGTGGCCGGGGCCCTGTCGGCCGAGCAAAAGGACCTGCTCGGCCGCGCCAATGCCCGTTGCGAGGAGGGCATCGACACGGTGCGCCGCATGCTGGCGATCGTCTCCGCCATGAGCGGGCCGGGCGAGGCCGGCGGCGTGACGGACCTGGCCGCGGCGGTGCGGCGGGCCCAGATGCGGTATCAGCATCGCGCCCTGGAGCGCGGCGTGACGCTGAACGTGGAAATCCGCACCGAGCCGGCCTACGTCCGCGGGGCCGAGGAGGCCCTGGCGGAGGTCATCGGCGTCCTGATGGACAACGCCCTGAAGTACACGCCCGAGCACGGCCAGGTGCGATTGACCGTGGCGGCCGAGACCGCCGGCGGCAGCGTGCGCCTCTCCGTGGCGGATTCCGGCGTGGGCATTCCCAAAAATTTGCGCGAGAAGGTCTTTGAGCCGTTCTTCCGCGCCCCGGCGGCCCATCAAGCCGCCCGCCCCGGCGTGGGGCTGGGGCTGGCATTCGCCAAGGCCGTCGTGACGCAGGTGGGGGGGAGCATCTCGGCGGGCAAGGCGGACCTCGGCGGGGCTGAGATTGTCGTGAATCTGCCCGCCGCCCAGCCGGCGGACGTGCAGGTGGAGCAGGCCCGAAAATCCCACGCGATGCGCGTGGTGGTCGTCGGCGGCGTGGCCGCGGGGCTGAAGGCCGCCTCCAAGATCATCCGCCTGAAGGCCGACGCCGACGTGACCGTCGTGGAGCGGGACGAGTACCTGTCCTACGCCGGCTGCGGCCTGCCGTACTACATCGCCGGGCTCATCAAGGATCAGGCCGACCTGATGAGCACGCCGGCGGGGATCGTGCGGGACGCGGTGTTCTTCCAGAGCGTCAAGAACGTGCACGTGTTCACCCGTACCGAGGCGATGGAGATCGACCGGGCCGGCAAACGCGTGCGCGTCCGGGACCTCAAAAAGGGCGAGGAGTCTTGGCTGGGATACGACAAGCTGGTGCTGGCCACGGGTGCGGCGCCGGTGGTGCCGTCGATCCCTGGGGCGGACCTGGGCAATATTTTCGCGCTGCACGGCGTTCGCGACGCCGAAGGCATCAAGGCGGCGCTGTCCCGTGAGCGGGCGCATGACGTGGTCATCGTCGGCGGCGGGCTGATCGGCATGGAGACCACCGAGGCCCTGGCCGCCGCCGGCTGCCGCATGACCATCGTCGAGATGCTCCCCCAGACGTTGCGCATTCTGGACGCGGACATGGCCCGGCTGGTGGAGTTGCACCTGGAGTCCAAGGGCGTCAAGGTGATGACGGGCGTCAAGGTGCTGTCGTTCGAGGGGGAGGGCAAGGTGCAGACCGTCGTGACGGATCGCGGCTCGCTGCCGGCGGACCTGGTGATCATGGGCATCGGCGTGCGGCCCAACGTGTCGCTGGCGAAGGCGGCGGGATTGGAGATCGGCACCACCGGCGCCATCAAGGTGGACGACCGCATGCGGACATCCGATCCGGACATCTACGCGGCCGGCGACTGCGTGGAGTGCCGCGACCTGCTCACCGGCCGGGCGTGCTACGTGCCGTTGGGCTCCACGGCCAACAAGCAGGGGCGCGTGGCCGCGGTGAACATCTGCGGCGGCCACGACACGTTCCCCGGCATCGTGGGCAGCGTCGTGCTGAAGGTGTTCGACTATTGCGTGGGCCGCACCGGCCTGACGGAGGCCGCCGCCCGCGCAGGGGGCTACGACGTGGTGAGCGCCTTGGCCCCGGCGCCGGACCGGGCCCACTACATGCCGACGGCCGGTCTGCTGATGCTCAAGATTGTCGTGGACCGCCCCAGCCGGCGGCTGCTGGGCGTCCAGGCCATTGGACCCGGCGCGGGCGACAAGCGAATCGACGTGGCCGCCATGGCCATCGCCTCCGGCTGGACCGTGGACCAACTGGCCAACGCGGACCTGTGCTACGCCCCGCCGTTTTCCCCGGCCCTGGACAACCTCATCACCGCGGCCAACGTCGCCAAAAACAAGCTGGACGGCTCGATGGTCGGCGTCTCGGCCGCGGAAGTCCACCGGATGCTCCAGGACAAGCACGACTTCCTGTTCGTGGATGTCCGCACGCCTGGGGAATACTCCAGAATGCGCCTGCCCGGCTCGACGCTGATTCCCCTGGGCACGCTGCGCGGCCGCCTGAGCGAGTTGCCCAAGAATAAGGAAATTGTGACGTTCTGCCAGATCTCGCTGCGCGGCTACGAGGCGGCCAGGATTCTCCAAGGCGCCGGCTTCAGCAACGTTCGCGTGCTGGACGGCGGCGTGGTCATGTGGCCGTACGAAAAGGTCCGCTGACCGCCCCCCGATTGCCGCCTTCCCAGCCTGGGGACCTCCGGCCGGGGCGGGGAGGAAATTTGCCTCAGGGGGGAATAAACGCCTTTCCTTGAGCAACTATATGGGGAGAAACGTACAACGAGCATCCATGGATAACGACCAGCCACCACCCACCGACTGGGAACTGGTGAAAAGGGCCCGGTCTGGTCACGTCGGGTCCTTCCACGAACTGGTGGACAGGCACGCCCCGATGCTCTACGGCCTGGCCATGAGGCTGGTAGGCCGCGCCGAAGACGCCCAGGACCTCGTGCAGGAGACTTTTTCGGGTGCGTTTCGAGGGCTGCGAGCCTTTGGAGGCAGGTCGGCGGTCAAGACGTGGTTGTCGCAAATACTTGTCCGACAAGCAGCTAGGTACTACAAAAAAGAATATCGTCGCCGGGCGATCCTCCTGGATCAGCGGCCAACCGCGACAGGCCCGCCGGGCCAATCCCGGGCGGACCTTCGGATGGATATCGCCGAGGCCATCTTGGCCCTGGAGCCTCCTTACCGCGAGATCATCGTGCTGCGGGAGTTGCAGGGCATGACGTACGACGAAATCGCCGCGGTCCTTCGCGTGCCGCGGGGGACGGTGGAATCGCGACTGTTTCGGGCGCGGCGGCGATTGCAGGAATTGCTGAAGGAGTATTTTTTTGGACCGAGGCCGGGAGCCGGCGAGAAAGAGTCGGGAGCGGCGCCATGAATAAGGGAACGAGCGTATGAGGGAATGTGAACAAATCAGTCGGGTCAGTGCGTATCACGACGGCGAAATGCCGCCGGCCGAGCGAGCGGAGTTCCGCCAGCATCTCAGCCAGTGCGTCTCCTGTGCGGCTGAGCTGGAACGGCTGGAGAGGTTGACGGCCCTGTTGAGTTCTTTGCCTCCGCCGGCCACGCCGCCGTGGATGCTGGATCGGCTGTATCGAGCGGTTGATCTGCGGCCGGTGCACGTCCTGCGTCGGATGGCGGAGGCCCTGTCGGCCGTGGCCGCGGTCATCTTGATCGCCTGCCTGGCGGGGTTGGCGATGCGGTCCTCCTCCCAGGCGTCGGCCGGCGCCATGCCGGTGTGGGAAAGCCGGGCGCTGAATCAGCAGTCGGAGGAGTCGACCTTCGGCGGCCGGGAAGAGCTGGTGGCCCAATGGATGGCTCAGGATCTTTCTGGAAAGGACGGACTATGATCCGCATCAAGGCTTGGCTGCCTTCCTTTCTGTTGGCGTTTACGGCCCTGCTGGTGTTCGCGGCCGGGGCCCTGCTGGGCGTGCTGATGATGGAATTGGGCCATCCTCCCCGGCCACGGTCCTGGCTGGTGGGCGAGCTGAACCTGACACGCGACCAGCAGGAGCAGATGCAGAAAATCTGGTCGGAAACCATGGAATCGTCCTTCCGCCAGCAGGAGGAGCGGCGGGCGGCCCTGGCCAAGCAGCGCGACCAGGCCATCGCGGCCTTGCTGTCGGCAGACCAGCAAAGCAAGTACGAGGCCATCCAGCAGGACCATGCCCGCAAGATCGAAGAGCTTTCGGCGGACAGGAAAAAGGCCTTTGACGAGGCGGTGGCTCGCACGAAGCGCATCCTCACGCCTCAGCAGGCGGCCAAATACGACGAGCTGATGAAGCGGCAACGGGAACACGGGCGGGAAGGCGGTCCGCCGCCTATGGAATTCCGCGGCCCGCGCCATCATCCCACGAGCAATCCTTCGATGAGCGGCCCTTCGATGCCTGAAGAACACCCTGCTCCCCCTGGCGGGGAATAGTTTTTAAAAAAGAAAAAGAAAAAGAATTTGAGCCGTATTGGACGTGGCTCATTGGAAAGGGACCTAAGTATGTGGCGAAACAAGATCGTGTACGTGCTGGCTGTGGCCGCCGTTGTAGCGGTCGGTTTTCTCGGCCTGGCCGTTTCCCGGGCGCATCATCATCGCGGCGACGGGTGTCGAGATGGCAGCCGGGATCGGGAGTGTCGAGACGGCGACCGAGATCGGGAGCGTCGTGATGGCTGTCGAGATCGGGAGTGCCGAGAGGGTGGTCGCGAGCGGGAGTATCGAGATGGCTGCCCGTGCTGCCGGGAATACCGAGGCGAGCGGGAAAGGCCGATGTGGCGGCATGACGGCTGGGATCGGCGAGACAGAGAAGAAGGATGGGGCCGCGAGCGTCGCGGCGAAGGATGGGAAGAGCGTCGCGGTGAGGGACGTGAAGAACGACGCGGCGAAGGATGGGAGGAACGGCGAGGTGAGCAATGGGGTCCGGAGCGGATGAATCGCCCCGAAATGGGCCAAGAGCGTCCGAATCCCGCCGCCATGATGCAAAAGGCATTAGGAGCCACCGACGAGGAATGGAAAGCCCTTCAGCCTAAAGTCGAAAAAGTCGCCAAGCTCATGCTGGAGTCCCGTGGAGCGGGTGGAATGCTGATGCTTGGCGGAATGATGCGCAGGCCGGGTCTAGAGCCTGGTATGGGGCCGGGGCCGGGCATGGGACCGGAGTTCGGTATGGGCCGCGAAAGATTTGGCCGGGGCCCTGAGGAATTCGGCAAGGGCCACGAAGAGGCCGCCGAAGAGGGCGCCAAGTGTGAAAAGGGTCCTGAGAAGGCTCCCGCCAAGGGTGAGAAAGAAGCGGCCAAGGGCGGCGAGGAAGCCGCCAAGGCCGAGCATCCGCTGCCTGACGTCGTCGTAAAGGCGATGGAACTCCACAAGCTCCTCCGCAGCAGCGATGCCAAGCCGGATGACGTCAAGAAGGCCGTGGCGGACTATCGTGCGGCCCAGCAGAAGGTCCAAGAGGACCTGGCCAAGGCCCGCAAGGACCTCCAAGGGTCCGTCAACCCCCAGCAGGAGGCCAAACTGATCCTGTTCGGCTTGCTTGAGTAACGCGCAAGGAACTTTCGTGAATAACGTTACAGAACAGGTGGCGGGGCTCCAACCCCACCACCTGTTTTTTAGTCACGTAGGACGGGTAACTTGTCACCCGAGGAAGCGAGCTTCCTGTTTGTTGATTATTTCGAACTCTTGAATAAAACCTCTTCTGCCAGGGGACGCAAATCATCGAGGATGACATAGAGTCTTCGATCATGCCCTTCGTTCGATCGATGCAGCTCAAATGTTAACAATGTTGTCTTACGAGGAGGCACAGGAGATGATGGTGGCTCAAGAGGCTTGCCATCGCGGTCTACGAAAAGGATATCTGCCACCCCTTCGCCCTTTATCATCCGATCCGACAATTCCACCTTAACATTTTGTACGTCGTAAACACAGTATATAGCCTTATCATGTCGCAAGTCGTCGACCTCGTATCTGCGCGTGTCCACAAGGTGCTCCACATATACGGCCTTGGAGGTTGCTCCGGAAACATATACACCCAGACACCCGTAGCGATATGGGCCGGGATTGGGAGCGCACAGCGCAGGCCGGTAAGCATCTGAATTGTCACCGACGGCCCAGAAGATTTCCGCGCCTTTTACCCCGGCGTAATCTACTGAATTGTCGCCGGCGGCCCGGAAGGTTTCCGCGCCTATTACCCTGGAGTAATCTACATAGGTAATCTTGTCTGTGTTGTCCCACGCCTTAATGTGGACGTAGGAGCGCGGGCCACAGCCGATGAGAAAAATCGCCATGCCTAACGCGGAGGCATATCGAGTAATCCAGTTCAAATGGGCCATAATATTTCTCCTAGCCTTGTAGGGCGGGTAACTAGTTATCCGCCCTACGGAGCCATCGCGTTTAGCGGATGCGGAAGGTTCGCCGCAGGACGGGTTCAGGCCCCGAGTAGAACTTGATCTCATACTCGCCAGGGCCGCCTCCCTTGGCGGCGATCTTGCTGGGGTCGAAGGTGTAGCCGAAGCTGTGGTGCGCCTTGCTCCAGCGAATCTGCTGGCTGACCAGGTCCTCATGCTGGTCCTTCCGCACGATGGTGATCTTGAAGTCGTTGCGGTCGCAGGCGGGGGGCAGCTCCACCACGACGAACATCTTCTTGTCGGAGGCCTTGAACGTGTCGGTGTAGGTCCAGCGATTGTCGTAGAGTTCGCTGGCCAGGCGCAGGGCCTTGTCAGGGTCCACGCTGACCTGCTTGCGCACCGGCGCGAAAGTCTCCACCAGTTGATCCACGACGTTCATGTCCGCCTCGGACACGCAGGCGTGCTGGTCCTTGGAAGGTGGCGAGCCCTCGGCCCAGACGCGCGCCCACAGCGGTTCGCCGGTCGCGGCGATGGCCGAGCCGTCCTTGGTGCGAATGAGCGTCGCGGTGACGGTCACGTTGCCCTCGTTGCGGGTATAGACGTATCGGCGGTAGCCGGCGACGTACGAGTTGCCGTTGTTGTCGGTGGCGTAGACGGGGTCCTGGCGGCTCTGGCTGCTGGACGTGGCGGAATAGGTCGTCACGGTGCCGGTCAGGATGGCCTGGACGTTTTCGAGTTTCTTGAGCTGCCCAGCCGCCGCGGCGCCGCCGCCCAGGGCGGTCTGGAGGTCCTGCTCGTCCAGCACCGTCTTGAGGTCGTTGCGGTTGTACACCCGGTAGGCGCCGTTGGCCGCCAGGGCGGCCGCCAATTTGTCGGAGATGATGTCGCCGGCCCCTTGCCACTTCGTCTTGTTGCGGAACGGCGCGATGGCGACGGTCTGGAGCTTGGGCGTGTAAAAGTCCGGTACCTGGGTCACCCAGATTTTCTTGCTGCACCCGCCAGCCGCCGACAATACCAGGATGCACGAGCCGAGCAGGGCTATCCGATGGGGGAGAGATAAGGATCTTATCATCATTGGGCCCATTCCATGATTTAGGGTAAAGGTAACGGCCTCAGCAATCACCGCACAAGCATGCCACGGGAGGCATAATAACCGTCCCCCGGGCCGCCGGCAAGTGCCGCCGAAGGGGCCGGATTTTGCTGGACTTACCCCCCTGTCAGCGCGCAGGATATTGGCCCAACTCACTTCCTGCGCAGGAGGCTAAGGCCTGGAAAGGAGACGTTCGATGAGATCGGAGTCAGCCGGGCGTCTAGGGGTGCTGCTTGTGGTGATTCTGCCGACCTGGGGTATTTTGGCCGGCTGCGACTTCGGCGGCGGCGGCCAAAAGCTGCAATTGAAGTACGACCGTCCCGCCCAGTACGAGATTCCCGAGCGCATCCGCATTCTGGGCATTGCCGAATTTGGCGGCCAGGGCCATCAGGAGGTCAAGTGGGGGGAAATCGCCTCCGACCGCCTGGCCTCCCAACTGGACGCCTATAACAAGCAGTTCAACCGCTATCAGCTCGTCGATCGCAAGCGTCTCAAGGCCGTCCTGGACGAGCAGGACATCCAGGCCGCCTTCAGCGATTCCGCCAAGGCCGTCCAGGCCGGCAAAATCGCGCACGTGGACGCCATGATCTACGGCAATGTCAACGTCACCGCGCGCGACGAGCAGATCACCAAGACCACCGTCGACGTTCTCAATCAGGGCGTCAAGGAGGTCCACCGGACCAAGCGGTACGTCATGGCGGCGGTCACCTTCACCATCGACGACGTCGAGACCAGCAAGACGCTGGCCACCGTCTCCGCCACGCGGGAATATGACAGCGAGAAGACCGACGCCAACGCCAGCAAAATCGCGAGCGTGACCAAGCTGATCGGCGTGGGCGGAAGCAACCTGCCAGCCTCGGATCAGATCATCAGCCAGTTGATCGACGAGTGCGTGGCGGAGTTCGTCGCCAAAATCAGCCCCCACCAGATCGTCGAGACCGAGACGCTCCACAAGGGCAAGAGCGAGGCGGTCAAGACCGCCAATAAGCTGGCCCTGACGGGCGACTACGCCGAGGCGCTGGATCTCTACAAGACCGCCATCGCCGCCCATCCCGACGACCACGAGGCCATTTTCGACTGCGGCGTCACCTACGAGGCCATGGGCAAGCTGGGCGAGGCGGAAAAGTGCTACGACAAGGCCTTCAAGATGGAGCCCAAAGACCAGTATCTCCACGCCCGCAAGCGTGTGCGCGTGGAAAACGCCGGCAGCGCCGAGAAGGCGCCCACCACGGCGGCAAGCGAATAAGTCCGGCGGCCTATTTCGGCGACGCCCCTGGCCGCAACCGATAGGAACCCATCTACAAAGGAGAATCGCATGCTCAAATCTCTGAGAGTCAGTCTGCTGCTGCTGCTGGCGGGGCTGATTCTGGCCCCATCGCTGGCGATGGCGGATGCCGTCGATGAGAAGCTCAAGGCGCAGAACAAGTTGATAACCGCGCGGGCCGCGCGCGTCGACGCGATGCGCCGGCTGGCGGAACGCATCAACGGCCTGGTGATCACGTCCGAGACGACCGTGAAGGATTTCGTGGCCACCAACGACAAGATTCACTCGGCCATGGTGTCGTGGCTGCAAGGCGCCAAGGAAGTCGACCAACCGAAGTACAATCCCGACAACACCTGCGAAGTCACGATGGAAGTCACGGTCCAGGAAGTGGTGGTCGAACTGACGAAGCTCTACAAGGAATACTACAAGGGGGACAAGGTTCGGCTGGAGGACATCGAAAAGCTCAACGTCACTATCAAGGAAAAGACCATCCGCGAGACGGGTTCCGGCGCCCCGAGGCCTGAGTTTGAGGAACGTGGCCAGGCGGCCAATCCCACGGCCACGGGCCAGGACATCATGAGCAAGAAGGCCTGGGAATACTGGAACGCCCACTGCACCGGCCGCGGCCGGCTGATGGCGGAGCGGGCCGCCCGTGTGGAAGCCTTGCGGCGGTTGGGCGAGCGGATCAACGGCCTAATGATTACCTCCGAGACGACCGTGAAGGACTTCGTCGCCACCGACGACCGCATCAACACGGCCATGGCGGCGTTTATCCGCGGCGCCCGCGAGGTCGACAAGTGCTACCACGACAATGAGCTGATCGTCGAGGTCACCATGGAGGTCACCCTCAAGGACCTGATCGTGAACCTCGAAACCTGGCACAAGGAATACTACAAGGGCAACAAGATCAGCACCCAGGACATCGAGAAGGTCAGCCTCAGCACCGAAGAGAAGGACATTCGCGAGACCGGCATGGGCGTGCCGCCGGAAGACTATCTCAAGGACGTCTCGCCCTCCGGGCAAGAGGCGATTACCCTGGTCCAGCAAGTCAAGAACTGGCCGCCGATCGCCGAGGCCACCGGCCAGTCCGCCGTGGACACAGAGAACACCAACGCCGCCCAGGCCAAGCTGATGGCCTTCCGTGCGGCGGAGCTGGATGGCCGGCGCAAGCTGGCGGAGCAGATCGACGGCCTGATGATCGGGTCCTCCACCACCGTCAAGGACTTTGTGGCTAAGGACGACCATATCCGCACCGCCATGCTGACCTTCCAGGAAGGCGGCCATCGCGTGCCCAACAGCGAGAAGCTGCTGCCGGACGGCACGGCCGAGGTAAAGGTCGAGATCGACCTCCAGCCCCTGTGGAATATGATCCTGTACTACCAGGACAAGCTGTCGATCCAGGTCAAGTAACCCAAGAGGAGACCCACTAATGATGCGATGGATGATGGTAACAGTGACACTGGCGGCCATGGCGATGCTGACCGGCGGCTGCACCAAGAAAGTGCAGCTTAGCATCGCGAACCACAGCGACTCGGTTCGGACGGTTCAGGTGACCTTGCCTGAGGAGACGATGACCCTCGGCCAGGTCGGCGCCAACGGCGGCCGGCTCACAAGCACGGTGACGGTCAAGACGTCCGACCTGCCGGCCCAGTTGCAGCTGTCGGCCGGCGCCGGGGCCACCAATTCGTTCATGGTGACCGAGGATACGCCCGACAAGTTGTGGTTCCACATCACCCGCGACGGCAAACTGGCCGGTCCGTATGACAAGAAAGACGTCCATGTCGAGACGGAGGAAACCGGCAAGGTGGGCGTCAGTGTGGATCAACAGATGATCGTGAAGTAGTGTTCCGATCTCAGCGTGCCTCCGCTTCCGCGGGCCCGGACGGTCGGCGGGAGCGGAGGCCGATCATTTCCGCGAAGGTCTCCAGAGGTCATGAGGAAACCCATGAGCAGAATATGGTTTGTCATAGCGGCCCTGGCGGCGCTGGCCCTGATCGGGCCGGACACGCATGGCCAGGACGTCGTGAAAAATGAAAAGGGCGCCAACCTGGTGGAGGTCACCGTCACAGGCGAAGGGGCCGACAAGGACGAAGCCGTCCGCATGGCCATGCGCAAGGCGGTGGAGAGCGGTTCCGGTACCTACATCAGCTCGCAGTCGGAGGTCAAGGACTTTGCGCTGGTCCGCGACACCGTCCTGGCGCGGGCGGCCGGGTTCATCAAGAGCTACAAGGTCCTGGCCACGCGCACGCTGCCCGATGACACGGTGGAGGTCAAGCTCCTGGCCGAGGTCTCCATCCAGGGCATCGAAGACATGTGGGGCACGGTGACCACGCTGCTGAAGCAGATGGGCCGGCCCAAGATCATGGTCTTCATCCGCGAGAAGATCGGCGAGGAGGTCCAGGACGACTCGACGGTCCAGACCCGCATCGAGAACCTGCTGCTCAAGAGCGGCTTCCTGCTGGTGGACAAGGAGCAACTCAAGGAGATCGATAAGAAGGATCTCCAAGCCGCCGCCGCCGAGGATAGCCCCGCCAAGATTCAGGCCATCGCCAAGCGGTTCGGCGCGCAGCTGTTTATCAGCGGCACGGCCAACAGCACGGCCGGGCCGCAGCGGGCGATCAACGGCATCGATCTGTTCGCCTACCAGGCGGAGGGCAACATCCGCTGCTTCCGCAGTGACACGGCCCAGTTGCTTTCCAGCACACCTGGCGGGCCGGCCCGCGGCGTCGATCGCGTCGGGCGGTCGGCCGCCACCAAGGCGCTGGACCTCCTGGCCCAGCAGGTGGCCCCCAAGGTGCAGGAGGACATCCTCACCTCCTGGCAGAGCGTGCTGACCGGCGGGGGCGAGGTGCAGCTGCACGTGGAGGGCATCACCTTCCAGCAGTACAGCGACCTCAAGAAGCAGCTCAAGACCGTCAAGCACGTCTCGGAGGTCAACGGCGACTTCCACAACCAGGTGGCTGAGCTGTCGCTGGAATCGGACCTGCCGGCGGAGAAGCTGGCCGAGAAGCTCGCCGAGGCCCTGCCTGCCTTGGAGATTACCGACGTTTCCGCCAACGTGATCAAGGCGAAGTACACCGCGAAGTAGTGAGAAAATAATTGGCAAGGAGCCAAGCGATGAGAGGAACATGCATTCTGGTCCTGGCGGCCGTGGTGACGGCGTGGATGTCGGGGCCGGCCGCCGGCCAGCTTCAGAACGAGCCGCCGGTGGACAAATGGATGGACGCCAACGGCAAGGCGGCCGGCGAGGGCGATCGGGCCGTCGAAGAGGCCAAGGGCCAGGCGCTGCGGACGGCCGTTGAGGAGGCCTGCGGGGTCTTTCTGACGGCCCAGTCCAAGACGCGGGACTACAAGGCCGTCTACGACAAGGTCTTCGCCAACACCGTCGGCTACGTCCGCGAGTTCAAGATCGTCAAGACCACCGTGGAAGGCGGCGTCACAATCGTTCGCGTCAGCGCGCTGGTCTCCACGCGGAAGTTCGAGGAGGACTGGGCCTCCATCGCCCACACCGTGGAGCAGGAGAACAATCCGCGGCTGATCGTGGCCATCGTCGAAGCGACCCGTGAAACAACCGCCGAGCCCACCTACGAGGTGAAGGAAAACGGCATCGTGCAGTCCGGCATCGAGGAGTTCCTGCTGTCCAAGGGGATCAACCTGATGGACCGCAACGTCGCCGCCGCCGTCACCATGCGGGACGTTATGCTGGCCGCGGTCAAGGACGACGCCAACGAGGTCGCCACGCTGGGCGCCCGCTTCCACGCCGACGTCGTCATCACCGGCCAGGCCACCGCCAAGTTCGGCAAGACCCTCGACGTGGCCGGCCAGACCATGTACCAGTACGTGGCCACGCTGACCATCCGCGTCATCCAGACCGACTCGGCCCGTATCCTGGCCGTCAAGAGCTTCCCGCCGGTCACCGTCACCACGCTCCAGCGCGGCGGCGGGGAGGACAAGGCCCTCGACAAGCTGGCCAAGGAATGCGCCCCCAAGCTACTGGAGGCCGTCGTGGAGGCCTGGAAGAACCGCGCCAACGTATCGCGGACCGTCGAATTGAGCATCGCGAGCATGAATTACGAGTCCTGGAAGCTTTTCAAGGACCAGGCTTCCCAGATTCGCGGCGTTCAGGCGGTCCGGCTGCGTGAAATCACCGGCGACGTGGCCCACATCGAGGTGGAATACCAATACACCAACGAGATGCTGGCCGACCGGCTCACGGAGATCAAGAATCCCAAGATGTCGCTCCAGGAAATCACCGCCAACCGGCTGAAGCTCCGGGTAGAGCAATAGCCCGAATGTTGGACTGCAGGTCTACTGTGAAAGGCAAAGCCGGATGGAAGGCGATGCGGGGATGCAGGAACCCAGCGACGAACTAGAACTCATCCGCTGGCGAAGCGAAAAGGATAAGTTGCCTCCATGGGTCTTGTGGTCAGGGGTTGTTGTTCTTTTTGGTATGGTTCACTGCCGCTATGAGACACTCGTAAGTCTGGCTCAATCACTTCTGGCCCGCACGGTTCCGTCTTTCTATGAACACGTGCCCAAGGATGTACTCACAGAGAGGTACGTCGAGAACCTGGTGTGTATTAAGGGCTTCCTTTTCTATATAGCGGCAGGAATCCTGTTTCTACCGATTGTCCGCTCTGTATGGCTTGACCGTTCTTCTTTGAGAGCCCAGTACGATCTGGTGAGGCTGGCCAAGCGCAGCGTGGTCCTCATGCTGGTTTTGGCGGCACTCATCGTGCCCGTGCATGTGCCCTACCTGGTCGACGCCGGGACTCATGGTTTGCCGTATAGCGTGATGAGCATGTCTCCTTTTTCTAAGTCGACTGATTTGATATACAGGCGGCTCTTAACTCCTGCCCTAGCGTATCTGCTCCAGATGAAAGGGCTTCCGCTCTACTATGTGTTTTCGTTGGCTTGCACGTTTGGACTGATCTTCCTGACGCTGCTTTTTCTTGAGATCCATGTACGTGGTGGCCCCGGGCATACGGGTTTGGCACCGGCGTTGAAGCCGTCGCTCTGGGGGGGATCGGGCATCTGGATCCTATCCCTGGCGACGAGTTCCTTCATTATGTTTGACTTCCAATCCCCGGGCTATGTGGAGCACCTCTTTTACATCTTGACGTTGCTGGCCGTATGTGTGCCCATGACCACCGGGGGGCTGCTGGCCGTGGTGGCTCTATCTCTGGCGGCGCATGAAATCAGCGTTCTAACCCTCGTGCCGCTGGTGCTGTTGGCCTTTCCAAAGCAGGTGCGATGGAAGGCGTTGTGCGTGGTGGCCCTTTATTTCCTGATGTGGCTGATGAGCCTTGGTTTTAACGTCAAGGCGGCTCTGATGACTCATAACATTGTTGTCAATCAAGCCTTTCTGGACACCCCTTCTGTGATCCAATCATTAACCAGTCACCCCTTGCGTATTCTGAGTGGCATCTTCTTTGCCTACAAACTCTGGTGGGTGCTTGCGGTCGTGGCGGCGTGGATGCTCTACAAGGAGGGAAAAACCAGGATGGTTCGTTTTATACTGGGGGCGATTCTGCTGCCCCTGGTGATCCTGCCGATCGCGTACGACACGTCGCGGCTGGCCTCGATGGGCTTCCTGGGAGTGCTTTTGGCGGCCTGCTATCTGGTTCGTCGGTATCGGCAGACCTCATGGCCCCGTTGGTTGCAGGTCTTATTGCTGCTCAATATCGCTATCCCGTCCTTTTACGCTGACCTGTACAGAGGGTTGCACCTGCCATGGGGGCTGTACAGGGTGGTAGTCGAGCTCGTGAAAGCTTCTTGGCATGCGATATGAGCTTTCAAGCCTCCAGTTATAAGTGCTGGGGTTGTGGATAAGAATTCGCCGGCCGGTCCAAAAGATGGATGGGGATGCTTGAGGCTCGTGATGGCGGTCGGCATTGTCCTGGCCAACTTATCCTTGACAGTCGCGGGGCCTGATCGTTAGACTCGCGTCGGTTTTTTTATGGCGTTTTTCCGTTCGCACGGAGTGCCCCGGCCGATTTTTGCCGGGAATGGGCGAGCGAGGTTGCGGCCGCTCGTTCAGGCTTCCGAACGGAGCCCCCGCCGCAACACGTAGATCGGGCCGGCCACGCCCGGGCGCCAAGGGCGACCGGCCCCAACCACTACCCGGTGGTGTAATTGGTAACACAGAAGGTTTTGGTCCTTCTATTCCAGGTTCGAGTCCTGGCCGGGTAGGAATATTGGACTCGACGAAGCGGAGAGACGTTGAACCGTCCAGAGAATAAATCTGTCGCAGCGATCATCCTGGCCGCGGGCAAGGGCGTGCGGATGAAGTCCGACGCCCCCAAGGTGCTGAACGCCGTCTGCGGCCGGCCGATGCTGGCGTACGTGCTGGAGACCTGCCGCCAGGCCGGGTGCGACGAGCTGATCGTCGTCATCGGCCACCAGGCCGACCGCGTCCGCCAGGCGTTCCCCGCCGCCGACTGGCCAGTCACGTGGGTGGAGCAGGTCCCGCAACTGGGCACCGGCCACGCCGTGATGGTCTGCCGCGGCGAGCTGGAACGGCTGTCGGGGCCGGTGCTGGTGTTGGCCGGGGACGGCCCACTCATTCGTGCCGCGACGCTGAAGAAGCTGATGGACACGCACGTCCGCAGCGGCGCCGCCTGCACGCTGGCCACCAGCATCCTGGACGATCCCGCCCACTACGGCCGGGTTATCCGCGACGAGCGGGGCGATCTGGCGGCCATCGTGGAGTACCTGGACGCCGACGAAGCCCAAAGGCAAATCAAGGAAGTGAACGTCTCGATTTACTGTTTCGACGCCGCCGCCCTGGCCGCCGTGCTGGGAAAGTTGACCAATCACAACGCCAAGGGCGAGTATTATCTTACCGACGTGCTGGCGCTGCTGCGTGCCGACGGCAAAAAGGTTGCAGCCGTGGCGGCGGTGCCGAGTGAAGAGGTCCTGAGCATCAACACCATCGAGGAACTGCGTCAGGTGGAGGCCATCCTGGTCCGCCGGCAGGGAAGGGGAGTGCGATGCTAGCCCAGCTTAAGCTGTTCACCGGTCGGTCCAACGTTCCGCTGGCCCGCAAGATCAGCGACTACCTGGGCGTCGGCCTGGGCGCGGTCAAGATCACCCCGTTTCCCGACGGGGAACTCATGGTGAAGCTGGAAGAGGACGTCCGCGGGCGCGACATCTTCATCATCCAGCCCACCTGCGAGCCGGTGAACGATTCGCTCCTGGAGCTGCTGATTTTCATCGACTGCGCCCGCCGCGCCTCGGCCCAGCGGGTCACGGCCGTGATGCCGTACTTCGGCTACGCCCGCCAGGACCGCAAGGACGAGGGCCGCGTGCCGATCTCGGCCAAGCTGGTGGCCAACATGATCACTACCGCCGGGGCCGACCGCGTGCTGACCGTGGACCTGCACGCTGGCCAGGTCCAGGGCTTCTTCGACATTCCGATGGACAACCTCTATGCCGAGCCGGTGTTCAGCCGGCATTGGTCCAGCCGCAAGCTGCGCAACCTCGTGCTGGTCAGCCCGGACGTGGGCAGCGCCAAGCGCGCCCGGCCTTACGTCGAGCGGCTGGGCGGGGAGCTGGCGGTGATCGACAAGCGCCGCGTCAGCGGCCAGGACGTGGAATCCCTGCGGATCATCGGCGACGTCCGCGGCAAGACCGTGCTGATGATGGACGACATGATCACCACCGGCGGGACGGTCTGCAACGCCGCCCGGCTGTGCAAGGACAACGGCGCCGGCGAGGTGTACGTGGGCGCCACGCACGCCATCCTGTGCGGCCCGGCCTCCGAACGCCTGCGTGAGGCGCCCATCGACGAACTGGTGGTGACCGACACCATCCCCATCAGCCAGGAAAAAATCGCCGCGATAGGCAAGGTCAAGGTGCTGTCCGTGGCCGAGCTGATCGGCGAAGCCATCCACAGAATTCACAACGACGAGTCGGTGAGCAGCCTCTTTCAGGCCAACGGCAGCCGCAAGTAAATGAAGTGAAATGAAAGTGAAAGCGAAAGTGAAGAAAGGTTTTTGCGATCGCGATCCGGGAGAATGACCCATGGCAGTTTTGAAGGCTAACAAGCGAGAAACGTTCGGTACTCGAAAGCTCAAGCCTCTGCGGAAGAGAGGCCAGATTCCCGGCATCGTGTACGGCCACGGCCAGCCGCCGCTGCCGGTTGCCCTCAGCCTGCACGACGTGGGCGTGGCGCTGGCGCACGGCGAGCGATTGCTGGAGCTGGACGTGGAGGGCAAGATCCAGAACGTCCTGGTCAAAGAGGTCCAGTACGACCCCATGGGCCAGGAAATTCTTCACGTGGACCTGGCCCGCGTGGACCTCGACGAGCGAGTGAAGGTGACGGTGCCCATCGTCCTCCGCGGCACCCCGGCCGGGGCGGCCGAGGGAGGCGTGCTGCACCAGGTCACCGCCCAGGCGACCATCGAGTGCACCGTGCGGTCGATTCCCGAAGACCTTCGCATGTCGGTAGCGGAGATGAAGATCGGCGACGTGCTCCAGATGAAGAACCTGACGCTGCCGGAGGGTGCCAAGCTGGTCAGCGACGCCGAAACCATCGTGGCGACGGTCAGCATCGTGAAGGAAGAGGTGGTGGCCCCGGCCGCCGCCGCTGTCGAGGCCGCCGTGGCCGAGCCGGAAGTCATCGGCGAGAAAAAAGAAGAGCCGGAAGAAGAAGAAAAGAAAGAAACAAAGAAGGAAGCAAAGAAGGAAGAAGGCAAGAAGGAGGCGGCGGAAGGCTAACGCCGCCCCCTGGGATGCCCTGTGCCGCAGCCGGAAAACGACATCGCGGGAACGAAATTCGTGGTCGGCTTGGGCAATCCCGGCCGGCGCTACCGGCAGACCCGGCACAACGTGGGTTTCACGGTGGTCGAGGCCCTGGCGGCGCGGTGGGAGGCCGGTCGCGGCCGCAAGGCGTTCGACGGCCGGCTGTACGAGGCCCGGCCGACGATCGCCGGCGCCCCACGGCGCGTGATGTTGCTTCAGCCGCAGACGTTCATGAACCTCAGCGGCGCCGCCGTGGCGGGCATGATGCAGTACTACAAGGCCGCCGTGCGGGACCTGCTGGTGGTCCTGGACGACCTGGCCTTGCCGCTGGGGCACTTGCGGTTTCGCGCCGGCGGCAGCAGCGGCGGGCACAAGGGCCTGGCCGACGTGCTGGAAGCGCTGGGCGACGAGCAGGTGCCGCGGCTGAGGATCGGCATCGGCGAGGCGCCGCCGCAGATGGACGGCGCCGATTACGTGCTGACGGTCTTCGGCCCGGAAGAACAGGACACGATGCGCCGGGCGGTGCAGCAGGCCGCCGAGGCTGTGGAAGATTGGATCGCCCTGGGCATTAACGAGGCGATGGATAAGTACAACCGTAAGTTAGAGGCCTAGAGGTCCCGGCCGCCGCGCGGCGATTGCAGACGGCGGGACGAGCCAACAGGAAAAAAACTTAAAACGGAAGTCGAGCATGAGCGAAAAGACCAAGGCGTACGAAGGCATGTTCGTGGTGAGCACGGTGGGTACGGACTTTGAGGTGTCCAGCGAGCCCGTCCGCAACGTCCTGGGCCGGTATCAGGCCGAAACGCTGATGATCAAGCCGTGGGACGAGCGGAAGCTGGTGTACGAGATTCACGGCCACAAGAGGGGGCTGTACATCCTGTGCTTTTTCAGGGCCGATCCGGCTCGCATCGTGGAGATCGAGCACGATTGCCAGCTCGACGAACGGTTCCTTCGCGTGCTGATCCTGCGGCGCGACAAGCTAACGCCGGAGGAGATCGAGCGAGAGCGAACCTCCACGGTCAAGCCGCCCAGCGCGCCGGAGGCCGAGGCCCGCGCCGCCGAAGGAGAACGCCGCTACGGTGGCGGCGGGCGGTTCCCGTATCGCCGTCGTGAGCAAGCGGCCGAGGCGCCCCCTTCGCCCGCCACAGAAGCCGTCGAAGAAGAGCAAGCCCCCGAAGGCGACCAGAAGGAGTAGCGAGCTGGATAGGCTCGATAGGCTCGGGAGAAAAGGTCCCGCCGGCGTCACGGCGATGTGCAACCGACAAAGGATCAAGACATGGCAAGCTACAACAAAATCATTCTGGTGGGCAACCTGACGCGGGACCCGCAGATGAGCTACCTGCCGAGCCAGATGGCCGTGGTGGAGTTCGGCCTGGCGGTGAACCGCCGATGGCGCGGGCCGGACGGCCAGCAGCGCGAGGAGACCTGCTTCGTCGATTGCCGGGCCTACGGCAAGCAGGCCGAGACCATCAACCAGTATCTAGCCAAGGGCAAGAGCGTGCTCATCGAGGGCCGCCTCCAGTATGACACCTGGGAAGGCAAGGACGGCACCAAGCGGAGCAAGCATCGCGTGGTGGTGGAGCGGTTCCAGTTCCTGGGCGCCCCGACGGGTCCTCGGCAGGCCGCACCGCCGGGCCGGGCTCCCCAGCCCGCCGAGCAGGGTGAGGCAGCCGAGCCGGCGCCGCCTCCCGAAGAAGCCCCAGGAGACGACATTCCGTTCTAGGTTTTTACCCACCCCGGCGCGCCGGGGCTGAACCGCGACAAGCGGGATACGATTAGGACCGCAACAAAGGAAAGAGTCACTTATGGCGAGAAGGAAGTTCATGCCACCCCGGCCCCCCGTCTCCAAGCGCAAGAAGAAGGCGCGCATTCGGGAACAGGCCAAGTGCCGCTTCTGCCGGGCCAAGATTAAAGAGGTGGACTACAAAGACGTGGCCGCCCTCAGCAAACTGACGACCCAACAGGGCAAGCTGTACTCCCGCAAACGTAGCGGCAATTGCGCTGGGCACCAGCGGTCCTGCAAACGGGCCATCAAGCGGGCGAGATTCCTGGCCTTGCTGCCCTACGTCGGCTAAGCCGTCCGCGGCCAGTGTTAAAGAGAGTGGAGAGAGTGGAGAAAAAGCATGAAAGTGCTGCTTCGTAGAAATGTGCCGAAGCTTGGCAAGATCGGCGAGGTCGTGGACGTTAAGGCGGGCTACGCCCGTAATTACCTGCTGCCTCATCAGTTAGCCGTCCAGCCCACGGCGGCCAACCTCAAGGCCGTCGAGGCTGACAAACAGCGGTATCTCCAGGAGCTGGCCGCCAAGCGGACCGAGCTGGAGGCCCAGGCCGAAGCCATCCGCGGCAAAGAGGTTACCATCGCCGCACGGGCCAACGAGGAAGGCCAGCTCTATGGCTCCGTCGGGCCGGCGCAGATTGTCTCCGCCCTGGCCGAGCAGGGGATATTTATCGAGCAGGAGAACATCGTTCTTGACTCTGCGATTCGCCGGCTGGATAAATATGACGTCAAGTTGCTGTTCGGCGAGGACATCAAGAGCGTCATCCACGTGTGGGTCGTGCCGATCCGGGAAGCCGCCGAGGCTACCGAGCCGACCGCACCGGATTCAACCGAGCCGACCCCGCCGGCTGACGCGTCGGAGACGCCGACCGAATAGTTTTTAGAGCTCCTAACAAATGAGACCTCAGGTGTTCTTTGTGAGCTTTGTGGTTAGCTTGGTCTGTTTGTTAGAGGTTCTTGGTTGACCTTACACGTTGAAGATCGCATCGCCGCGCTCGGCGCGGCAGGAGGTTCCCGGACGCAGGAAGCGTGCGTTTGGGAAACCTCGGCCAGGGAGGGCGGATGACAACGGCAAGGACGTCTAATTTCGGCGGGTATGTTCCGACCGCCGCGACCGCTGACGATAAAAATCTTCAGCGCGTTCCCCCTCAGTCCATCGAATCCGAGGCCGCCGTTTTAGGCTCGATGATCCTGCACTCCCCCTGCATCGACATCGTGGTGCAGGTGACGCACACGGAGCAGTTCTACCGTCCGGCCCATCAGTTGATCTACCAGGCCCTGATAGACATGCGCCAGACCGGCAAGCCCATCGACCTGGTGCTGCTGCGGGACGAGCTGGACCGCCGCAAGCAGTTGGAAGCGGTGGGGGGCGTAGAGTACCTGGTCGCTCTGGCCGAGGGCGTGCCCAGCGCCGCCAACGCGCAGTACTACGCCGAGATCGTCCGCGACAAGGCCATGCTCCGCGACCTGATCGTCGCCGGTACGGACATGGTCCAGGACGCCTACCAGGCCTCCGACGTCGCCGGCGAGGTGGTCGACCGGGCCGAGAACCGCGTCTTCCAGATCGCCAGCCAGCAGATCGGCCAAGAGGCCGTGTCGCTGAAAGGATTGCTCGCCAAGACGTTCGAGACCCTCCAGGAGCACGAGGGGCGGATGATCACCGGCCAGGCCAGCGGCTACCATCCGCTGGACGAGCTGACCAGCGGCTTCCAGGCCGGGGAGCTGATTATCGTGGCCGCCCGGCCCTCGCTGGGCAAGACCAGCCTGCTGCTCAACATGGCCGAGCATATGGCCGTGGTGGATAAGGCGCCGGTGGCGTTTTTCTCGCTGGAGATGTCCAACTTGCAGTTAACCCAGCGGTTGCTGGGCAGTCACGCCCGCTACAATCTGCGTCAGATGCGGCGGGGGATGTTGCCGGAGGACTGGACCAAGCTGCAACTGGCCGCCGGCGACCTGGAGCAGGCGCCGATCTTCATCGACGATTCGCCGCTGCTGACCTCGCTTCAGCTCCGTGCCAAGGCCCGGCGCCTGAAGGTCGCCCACGACATCAAGTGCGTCTTCGTGGACTACATGCAATTAATGACCTACGCCGGCCGGGCCGACAGCCGCCAGGAGCAGATCACCGAGATTTCACGCGCCATCAAGGCCCTGGCCCGCGAGCTGAAGATTCCGGTCCTCTGTGCCGCCCAGCTCAACCGCGGGCCGACCGACCGAACTTCTCACCGTCCGCTCATGAGCGACCTCCGCGAAAGCGGTTCCATCGAGCAGGACGCCGACGTAGTGGCCCTGATCCACTGCGAGGACTATTACCACCAGGGCGAGGAAGCCTACACGCCCAACGGCATCACGGAACTGATCGTCGCCAAGCAGCGCAACGGCCCCACGGGCATCGTGAGGCTGACGTTCCGGAAGGACTGCACTCGCTTTGAGACAGCCGCCCCCGAAAGCTTCCCAAGCGATGGGACGCTCTAAAGCTCCCCGGGAGTGCGTAGGTGCTCCCGCCCGATGCGGCGGAAGGGGTTTGACTTTGCCATCGGCGGGAAGTATCGTCCCGCCCAAGACTGCCCCGGTTTCAGAGAAGCCAATCGCCGGCACCCGTATCGCCTTGGTGGGATCTGCCGTGATCGCAAACATCCGACCGCTCTGGGTCGTCTGGGCCGCCGTGGCGGCTGTGTGTCTAGCCGCCCCAGCCGCCGAAGAACCCGCCGTCCCCCCGTCCACCGTCCTGGAAGTCCGCGTGGAGGGCAACCATCGCCTCTCCGCCGACGCGGTGCTGTCACACGTGCGGACCCGCGCCGGGACGCCGTTTGACGAGTCGGTGGTCAAGGCCGACGAGCAGCGGCTGCTGGAAACGCGCCAGTTTACCAACGTCGAGGCCACCAAGGCGGTCACCGACAAGGGCGTCATCGTGACTTTCACTGTGGCCGAGCGGGGGGGGGTTACAGAAATCCAGTTCATCGGCAACAAGGCGGTCAAGCCGGCCGAACTGGCCAAGACGCTGGCCTTCAGCGTGGGCGATCCGCTGGACCGGTTTTCCGTCGAAAACGGCCGCAAGGCCATCGAGGCTTCCTACCGCGACAAGGGCTATCCCCAGGTGGAGGTGACGGTGGACGAGGCCGCCCTCAAGGAAGGCCGGGCGATCTACACCATCCGCGAGGGCCCCGAGATATTCGTCCGGAAGATCCGCTTTGAGGGCAACACGCACTTCGGGTGGCTGAAGCTGCGGACCTCGATCGGCTCTTCGGAGCGGTTCTGGCCCATCATCACCGGCGTGCTGGACGAGGATCAGATTCGCCGCGACGTGGACACGCTCCGCAACCTCTACGTGGAGGACGGTTTCCTGGACGCCGAGGTGTCCCGCCGCCTGGACGTTTCTCCCGATAAGAGCCGCGTGGTCCTGACGTTCCTGATTAAGGAAGGGCCGCGGTATCGCGTCCAGAACGTCATCCTGAGGGGCAACACGATGTTCAGCGACGCCGACCTGATTTCGCGGCTGAGCCTCCAGGGCGATGCGTTTTTCACCGCCCAAGGATTGCAGCACGACATTAAGGCCATCGAGGACGCCTATGGCGAGTTGGGGTACATCCACGTCACCGTGCGGGCCAGCAAGCAGTTTCCCGCCCCCGCGCCGCAGGACGTCGCCGCTCCGCCGCCCCTGGTGAACGTCGTGTTCAACATCACCGAGGACGACCAGTATCGCGTCGGCCGGGTGATCATCCGCGGCAACGCGGTCACGCAGGACCGCGTCATTCGCCGCGAGATGCGGTTCTTCCCCGAGCAGCTGTACAACACCGTCGCCGTGGATGAATCGCGCAAGCGGCTGATGGAGACGGGGCTGTTCAATAAAGTGACCATCACGCCGGAGGGCAACGCTCCGGGTGTTCGCGACGCCGCCGTCGTCGTGGAAGAGGCCCAGACCGGCCGGGTCATGCTGGGCGTGGGCGTGTCCAGCAACAGCGGCCTGCTGGGCAACGTGACCTACTCGCAGAAGAATTTCGACATCCTGGCCTGGCCGGGCGGGCAGCGCAAGTGGGCCGATGCCTGGAAGGGCGCGGGCCAGACGCTGACGATCTCCGTCGAGCCGGGCACGGAATTGAGCCAGGCCTACATCGACTGGCTCGAGCCGCGCCTATGGGACAAGCAATATTCGCTGGGACAGCGAGTGTACTTCTTTGATCGCAAGCGCGAAACGTACCGGGAGGAGCGCGTCGGCTACGTGCCGAGCTTCGGGCACCGCTTCGCCAACGGGTGGTACGGCGAAGTCTCGGCCCGCATCGAGGACGTCCACATCGGCAGCCTGGATAACGACGCCCCGCCGGAAGTCCGCGACGTCCAGGGCGACAATTTCCTGGCCGGGCCGAAGGTCACGTTCACGCGCGACCGCACCGACAGCCGCTGGATGCCCAGCACCGGTGACCGTTTTCAGATCAGCGCCGAGGAGATCGGCGGCAGCTCCACGTTCACCGACGTGGCCGCCGATTACCACATCTATCGCACGCTGTGGACGGACGCCCTGGACCGCAAGCACATCCTGGCCACGCGGGTGATGGCCGGGAACATCTTCGGCGACGCGCCGGTCTTCGAGAGGTACTACGGCGGCGGCATCGGGTCGGTCCGCGGCTTTAAGTACCGCGGCATCAGCCCGCGCAGCGAAGGCACCAACGAGCAGATCGGCGGCGATTTCATCCTGCTGGCCGGGTCGGAGTACACCTTCCCCCTGATCGGCGACATGCTCCGCGGCGTGGTGTTCCTGGACACCGGCACGGTGGAGAAGCATTTCGAGGTCACCAACTATCGCTCCTCCGTGGGCTTCGGCGTCCGCTGGCTGATCCCGATGCTGGGACAGGTGCCGATGAGCTTCGACCTGGGCTTCCCGATCACCAAGAGCAGCCAGGACGACACGCAGCTATTCAGCTTCAGCGTCGGCTGGGCGTTCTAGTGCTTCGGCCGAACGGGGGCGGCACGATGGCGGTCCGAAGCGTTCCCTGTATAATCAACCTTTAAAATTCCTAACACAAATGAAGCACAACGTTCACAAAAACCATAAAGGAATAAACGAAAAGACCCTTTTGGGAAGAAGCCCTTCCCCCCAAAAAAAACTTCGTGCCCTTTGTGGTTCGGCCGTTTATTCCGTCAGGCATTCTTAGTCCTAGGTGAGGTGAATCATGAAAAAATTCTCTGTGACGCTGCTGATCGTGGCGGCCCTGGTGGCCGGCGTGGGGTTCCTGGGGCGATCCGGGGCGCAGGACTCCGCGCCCGCCTCGGCGCCGGTGGCGCGGGTGGCCGTCTGCGACGTGCAGGAAATCTTCACCAATTACACTCGGGCCAAGGACCTGCTGGCCCAGCTCAACGACAAGCGCCAGGCCCTGGCGGCCGAGGATGAGCAGCGCGGCAAGGCCCTGGATGCTCTGGAGGTCGAACTGGGCGGGCTCAAGCCGGGCAGCAAGGAGTACGAAGCCCGGCTGGCCGAGGCTGAGCGGCTGCGGATCGACCGGACGGTCAGCGAGCAGTCCGGCGAGGCCGCCCTTCGCCGCGAGCATCGCCGGCTGACCATGGAAATGTACGCGGAGGTCAGCAAGATGGCGGAAGCCGTGGCCAAAGAACGCGGCTTTAACCTCGTGATCTACCGCGACCCCGATCTGGTGGACACCGACGAGACCCTGGAACTCCTGTCCCAGATCCGCAGCCGCAAGGTGCTCTACAGCGATCCGAGCCTGGACATCACCAAGGACGTGCTGGCCCGGCTGAACGAGGCCTACCGCGGCAGCAAACCCTGAGTCGGTGCGGACCTTGCCCAGGCCGCTTCCGGCCCGTATGATATGCCGGATTGGCCATGGCTAACCGTACATTGACAGTCCAGGCTATTGCTGCGCTGGTCGGCGGGCGCGTGGAGGGAGATGGGAGTGTCTCCATCCGCGATATCGCCTCCCTGGAAACCGCCGGGGCGGGCGACCTAACCTTCGCCACCGACGCCAAATACGCTGCGCGCCTGACCGGTAGCAAGGCCTCCGCCGCCATCGTGGCCGCCGACGCGGCCGTCTCGGCCGCCATGCCGCTGATCCGCGTGGACCACGTCCAGGCGGCCGTGGCCAAGCTGCTGGACCATTGGGCGCCGCCGGAGGACAACCCGCCGCAAGGGATTCATCCCTCAGCCCTGGTCGCCGTCGGCGCCCAGGTGGCCGACACCGCCGCCGTCGGCCCGGGCGTTACGATCGGCCGGGGAGCCAAGATCGGCTCCGGCAGCGTGCTGCGGGCCGGGGTGTTCGTGGGAGAAACGGCCGTGGTGGGGCGCGACTGCCTGCTGGCAGAAGGGGCGGTCCTGGGCGCCCGTTGCGTGCTGGGCGACCGCGTGATCATCGGCCCCAACAGCGTCATCGGCTGGGACGGTTTCGGCTACTACTTCGCCGACGGCACGCATCACAAGATTCCCCACATCGGCCACGTGGAAATCGGCGACGACGTGGAGATCGGCGCCTGCGCCTGCGTGGACCGCGCCAAGTTCGGCGTCACGCGGATCGGGGCCGGCACCAAAATCGACAACCTCGTGCAGATCGCGCATAATGTGCAGATCGGGCGGCACTGCATCCTGGCCGCCCTGGTGGGGGTGGCGGGCAGCGCACGGCTGGGCGACGGCGTCATCCTCATGGGGCACGTCGGGATACGCGATAATATTACTCTGGGCGACGGCGTCACGTGCGCGGCCTTCAGTGCCGTCGCCGGCGACGTGGAAGCCGGACAGACCGTCGCGGGCATCCCGGCGCGCGACGCGCGGGAAGTCATGCGGATCGTTCAGGCCTGGCCGAAGCTGCCGGACCTGTTGAAGCGGGTCAGGGAACTGGAATCGAGGATCGGCGGCCTTGAGTCGTCAAAAGACCATTAAATCGCCCGTCACCGTGACCGGGCGGGGCTTGTTCAGCGGACAGCCCTGCCGGTTGCAATTTATCCCCGCCCCGGCGGACTTCGGGATCGTGTTCCATCGTCCCAGCGACAACGGGCCGGTGGCCATTCCCTGCAACGTCTCCAAGGTGACCCAGCGGCCTCACCGCACGTCGCTGAGCAACGGGGCGGCCTGCGTGGAGACGGTCGAGCACGTCCTGGCAGCCGTGAAAGGCATGGACATCGACAACCTGACCATCGACGTCAGCGCCGAAGAAACGCCGTCGTCCGACGGTTCGCCGCTGCTGTTCACTGAGGCCTTGCAGCAGGCCGGCGTGGTGGAGCAGGACCTGGAAAAGCGCGCGTACGTCATCGACCAGGCGGTGTCGGTCAGCGAGGGCGACGCGATGCTGGCCGCCCTGCCGGGCCCCACCGATTGCCTGGACATCCTGTTCGACCTGGACTATCCCTCCGTGCCGGCCTTGGGGCGGCAGGTGCTGAGCTTCCGCCTCGGCCGGGATGATTTCCTCACCCAGCTCGCCCCGGCCAGGACGTTCACCTTGGAGCAGGAGGCCCGCCAGCTCCAGGAGCAGGGCCTCTGCACGCACCTGACGGTCAAGGACATCCTGGTGCTCGGCAGCGAGGGGCCCATCGACAACGTGCTGCGGTTCCCCGACGAGCCCGTCCGCCACAAGATGTGCGACCTCATCGGCGATTTGGCGCTGCTGGGCCGGCCCATCTGCGGGCGCATCGTCGCCTACCGCAGCGGGCACGAGCTCAACCACGCCCTGGTCCGCAAGCTGGCCGCCGCGATGGCGGCGCGCAGCCGGGCCGCCATCGGCGAGCCGGTGATGGACATCCGCCGGATCATGCGCGTCCTGCCGCACCGCTACCCGTTCCTGATGATCGACCGCATCATTCAGCTCGACGGCGATCAGCGGGCCGTCGGCATCAAGAACGTCTCCATCAACGAACCGTTCTTCCAGGGACATTGGCCCGGCCAGCCGGTGATGCCCGGCGTGATGATCCTGGAAGCCATGGCCCAGCTTTCCGGCATCCTGCTGAGCCGGCGGCTGGAGCACACCGGCAAGATCGCCGTGCTGCTGAGCCTGGACCGCGTGAAGATGCGGCGGCTGGTCCGGCCCGGCGATCAGCTCATCCTGGAATCCGAGGCCATTCGCGTCCACGCCCGCACCGGCCACTGCCGCTGCCGGGCCATGGTGGGCGACGAACTGGCCGCCGAGGCCGAGATCAAGTTCATGCTCGTGGACGCCGAACCGATCTGACCGCGGCTTGCGGAGAGGTTTTTAGTCAAAGAGTCAGAGAGAAATATGCCAGAGATTTCCCGCCATGCCATCGTGGAATCCTCCGCGGAACTGGCCGACGACGTGTACGTCGGCCCCTTCGCGTATATCGGGCCGAAGGTGCGTCTGGGCGCCGGCTGCGTCATCGACGTCGGCGCGACGGTCACCGGCCAGACCACGCTGGGGGCCAAGTGCCACGTGTTTCCGATGGCCGTGATCGGCGTAGCCGAGGACAGCCAGCAGGAAGGCCGCTGTGCGCTCGGCCAGGCCAACCGCATCCGCGAGCACGTGACCCTCTGCGGCGGGGTCGAACGCCCCACGATCCTGGGCGACGATAACCTCGTCATGATCGGCTGCCGCGTCGGCCCCGAGGCCGTGGTGGGCAGCCATTGCATCCTAAGCAACTACACGCAGATCGATGGCGGCGCGACGATCGAGGACTACGTGGGAACCAGCGCCTTTACGTTCGTGGCCTCGGGCATGATGGTGGGGGCGTACACCTACGTGGTGGGCTTCACGGGCATCGACGACCACACGCCGCCCTACGCGATGGTGCAGGGGTTCCCGTTCCGCGTGCGCGGCGTCAATAGCGAAAAACTCCGCCGCTGCGGCTTCGGCGAGGAGGACATCCGGGCGCTGAAGGACGCCTTCCGCCAGCTGTTCCACGAGACCGGCGCCGCCGTGGACACCAAGACCCTCAAGCGACTGTCGGCCAAGGCAAATCTCAACAGCCATGTGCGCCGGTTGATCGAGGCGGTCCAGCATCACGGCGAGCGGAGGCGCGAGCCATGAGTCCGCTGGAGGTCGTTCGGGAGATTGCGCCTTTGGCCCGCGTGGCCGCCGAGGCGAAGATCGGGCCGTATTGCGTCGTTGGGCCGCAGGTGACCGTCGGCCCCGGCACGGTGCTGACCCGCCGCGTGACGATCGTGGGCCGCACGACCCTGGGCTCCGGCAACGTCATCGAGGAAGGCTGCGTCCTGGGCGCCGTGCCGCAGGACCTCAAGTACAGCGGCGAATCGACGCTCCTGATGATCGGGCATCGCAATCGCTTCGGCCCGCGCGTCACGGTGCACATCGGCACCGAGGCCGGCGGCTACCTCACCCGCATCGGCAACGACAACGTCCTTCGGGACGGCTGCCACGTCGCCCACGATTGCTACGTCGAAGACCGCGCGACCCTCGGCCGCAACGTCCTGCTGGCCGGGCACGTGCTGGTGCAGACCGGCGCGGTGCTGGAGGACATGGCGGGCGCGCACCACTTCACCACCATCGGCCGGTTCGCCCACGTGGGGCCGCGAACACCCATCCGCCGCGACGTGCCGCCGTTCACCGACTACTTCAGCCAGGACAACGAGCGCATCCCGCCGGCCGTGCGCGGCATTCATCGCGCCGGCATCAAGGCGGCGGGACTGTCGGCCGCCGAGGAAACCGAGCTGCTCCGCGCGCTGAGGGAGCTGTTCGACGACGAGTCGGCGCTCCAGACCAAAATCGAGCAGTTGGAGAACATGGGCGTGGAGGGCGAGGCGGCCGCGTTGTGCGAGTTCGTCCGCCGCAGCCTGGGCGGCGTGTACGGGCGCTACCGCGAGCTGTTCCGCGGCCAGCTGCCGCCGGAGGCGCTGCAATACCTCCCGCCGGAACTCCTGACCGCCTTTCGGAGGTCCAAGTCATGAGCTTTCGCGTGGCCGTGGTGGGGTGCGGGCGGATGGGCAAGCTCCACGCGCGCGTGCTGAGCGAGATGAAGGACGCCCAGTTGGCGTGCGTGGTGGACGTCAATCCCGAGGCCGCATCGGCCCTGGCCCGGCAGTACCGCTGCATGGGGCTGACCGACTCGGCTGCGGCCATTGAGCGGATCGACGCGGCCATCATCGCCACGCCTACGCTGAGCCACTTGGATGCCGCCCGGCCCTTCCTGGCCGCCGGTAAGGACGTGCTGATCGAGAAGCCCTACACCCACGATTCGGCCGGCGGCGAGGAATTGATCGCCCTGGCGGCCAAGGCCGGCGCCAGCGTGCAGGTGGGGCATACCGAGCGGTTCAACCCCGTCGTGCTGGCCATGCAGAAGCACGCCATCGCGCCGAAGTTCATCGAGGCCCATCGCATCAGCCCGTTCACGTTCCGCTCCGCCGATATCGGCGTGGTGCTGGACATGATGATCCACGACATCGACCTGGTGCTGATGATGGTCCGCGGCCGCGTGCGGCAGTTGCACGCCGTGGCGGTGAACGTGCTGGGGGCCCATGAAGACATCTGCAACGCTCGGCTGATCTTCGACAACGGCTGCGTGGCCAACCTCACGGCCAGCCGCCTGGCCGTCAAGACCGAGCGGAAGATGCGCGTCTTCTCCGAGCAGGCATATCTGTCGGTGGACTACGGCAAAAAGGTGGGCATCGTCATCACCAAGCAGGCCAACCTGGACCTCATTCAGATGGCCCGCGACCGCCACGTCAGCGACCTGGCGGAGCTGGCGCTGAAGCTGGACTACACCAAGCTCCTGAAGGTGGAGCACCTGACGGTGGATGAGTCCATCGACCCGCTCCGCTATCAGGCCGAGGCGTTCCGCAAGACCGTCGTGGACGGCGCCCCGCCGGTGGTCTCCGCGGCCGACGGTCTGGCCGCCGTGCGCCTGGCGGCGGACATCGTCGAATCCGCCAAGCAGCATCGCTGGGACGGCGAGTCTTCCGACCGCCAAGGATTGGGCGTGATTACCAAAGACGGTTAATTCCCCGCCGGACTCGGGGCCGTGGCGGGTAGTGGGGGCGGTTGTTGATTGCGGTAGCGGCGAACGGCTTTTTCTACAGCCATGGAGATGAAATCGGTCGGCTGCACAATCGTGGCGCTTTTGACCAGCTTGGCGTAGTACTCGTTGTAGAGCGTGGCGGACTGCTGATCGCGGAGCTTTTGTTCGATGGCCGGCTGGGCGTCCTCGAAGCGAACCACCGCTTCTTCATGCACCGCGATCGTCTTGATGATGTAGAACCCCTCGTCGGTCTCGATGGCGTCGCTGACCTGGCCCGGCGGCTGGCTGAAGGCAACGTGCTCGACTTCCTCCTGGCGAAAGCTGCCGATCGACATCAGCGGCCAGATTCCGCCGGGCTTGTTGTTCGACGAATAGCGATCCGCCACGGAAGAGAACCCCTCCTTGTTCCGCAGCGCCGCGGCGGCCCGGTCGATCTTCGCCCTCGCGGCGGCTCGGGCGGCGGCCAGCTCCGAGGCCGACGGCTGGCCCGATCCGGGCGACAGGAACGCCGTCAGCGGCACGATGATGAGCTGCATCTGCACCTTTTTGGGAGTCGTGAATTCCTCTTTGTGGCGGGAATAATAGTCCCACAGCAGGGACCGGGTGATCACCACGGCGTGGGCGAATTTCATCCGGAGGAACCAACGGACCGTCAGCTCGCGGCGCTGATTGTCCAGGACAGTCTGGAGCGTCGTCCCCTGGCGGACGAGGTCGGCCTCCAGCTTCTTTTTGCTGCCGCCGGCCCCGGAGACCATCTCGGCGAGCGTGTCGGCTATTTCATCGTCGATGAGTTTCTTCTGTTCCTCGGTGAACGATTTTTCCGCCTCGGGCATGGCCAGGGCTTGGCTGACCTGCCGGCGGATTTCCTCGACGAGGATCTTCTCCGCCTGCTGACGGAAGGAGGACTCCGGCACTCCGGGGGGAATCTTCGACAGCTCCAGGGCGGCGGCGTGGAGGATGTCCTCCAGCGACAGGAAGCGGTCGTTGACTTGGATCGTCGCCTCGCCCATGACGGCGGATTGGGCGATAGTCTTCGGCTTGGGCTGACTGGCCGGCGGGCGGGGAGGCACGGCGGGGGCGGTGGCCGGGGCGGTCGTCGGCATGGTCGCCGTCTCGGTGGGCAGCGTAATGGGAACCTGCCCACTCGAGGGTGTTTTGAGCATCAGGTCTTGGCAACCGCAAAGGGTCGCCGCGGCCAACAGAGAAATCACCCAGCGCATCATCGGTCCTTCGTTGGTGCAGTAGTCTTGACGGCTATTATACGTCCGCGGCGGTCTGTCTCAATCGCTTCAGCAGCACCGCCAGCAGGGTGGGCGGCTCCAGGGTGCTCGGCGGCGGGCGCCAATGGATCGTTCGCTCATCCGGCAGGCGCACGCTGCCTTGGCAGCCCTCCAGCAGGCCCTTCAGGCTCTTGTGGCTGCGGACGGCGAAGACGACGTCGCCGTCCATGCGGATGATGCTTTCGATGCCTAGCCGCCCGGCCAGGACGCGGATCTCGGCCTGTTCCAGCAGGGTATCCACCGCAGCCGGCACGGGGCCGTAGGCGTCGGCCAGGTCGCCTCGCAGTTGGGCGACGTCGTCCCCCGACGTGCAGCGGCCCAGCCGGCGGTAGATTTCCATCCGCTGGCGGTCGGAGGGCACGTAGTCGGCGGGGATGTAGGCGTCGATGCCAAGCTCCAGATGGGTTTCGCGCCGCGGCGGGACAGGCCGGCCGGCCCCGCCGGGTTCGGTCGAGCCGCGGACCTCCGCCACCGCCTGCTCCAGGAGCTGGCAGTACAGTTCATACCCCACGGCCGCGATGTGCCCGCTTTGCTGCGGGCCCAGGATGTTGCCGGCCCCGCGGAGCTCCAGGTCGCGCATGGCGATCTGGAAGCCCGCCCCCAAGTCGCTGAACTGCTCGACGGCCTTGAGCCGCTTGGCCGCCTCGGGCGAGATTGTGCGCGTCTGCGGCAGCAGCAGGTAGCAATAGGCGCGGTGCTTGCTTCGGCCGACCCGGCCGCGGAGTTGATGCAGCTCGGCCAGGCCGAAGCGGTCGGCGTCGTGGATGAGAATCGTGTTGGCCGCGGGAATGTCCAGGCCCGACTCGATGATCGTGGTGCACACCAGCACGTCATACTCGCCGCGCACGAAGGCCAGCATCGTCCGCTCCAGCGCCCCCTCGGCCATCTGCCCGTGCGCGACGGCCAGGCGAGCCTCCGGCACCAGATGCGCTACGTGGTCGGCCAGCGGCAGGATGTCCATCACGCGATTGTGCACGAAGAACACCTGGCCCTGGCGGTTCAGCTCACGGAGGATGGCCGAGCGGATCAGGCGGTCCTCCGGCGGGCAGACCTCGGTGTAGATTGCCCGGCGGTCCATCGGCGCGGTCGCCAGCGCGCTGATGTCCCGCAGCCCCAGCAGGGCCATGTGCAGCGTCCGCGGGATGGGCGTAGCCGTCATGGTCAGCACGTCCACCTCGGCACGCAGGGCCTTGAGGTACTCCTTGTGGGTCACGCCGAAACGCTGCTCCTCGTCGATGACGACCAGTCCCAGGTTGGCGAAACGCACGTCGCCGCTGAGCAGGCGGTGCGTGCCGATGACGACGTCCACCTGTCCTGCGGCCAGGCGGCGGACGACGTCGGCCAGCTCGGCGTCCGTGCGGAAGCGGCTGAGCATCTCGACGGTCACGGGGTAATCGGCCATGCGCTCGCGGAAGGTGCGGTGGTGCTGGTCGGCCAGGACGGTCGTGGGCACCAGCACGGCCACCTGCTTGCCGGCCTCGACGGCCTTGAACGCCGCACGCATGGCCAGCTCCGTCTTACCGTAGCCCACGTCGCCGCACAGCAGGCGGTCCATCGGGCGGGCGGCGGCCATGTCGGCGGTGATCTGGTCCATGGCTACGATCTGGTCGTCGGTCTCGACGTAGATGAACTCCTCGGCGAATTCCCGCTGAAGGTCGCTGTCGGCGAGGTAGCTGATGCCCGGCGCGGCGGCCCGGCGGGCCTGGAGGCGGAGCATGTCCGCGGCCAGGTCGCGCACGGCCAGGCTGACGCGCTGCTTCTGCCGGCTCCAGCCCACGCCGCCCAGCTTGGACAGCGTGGGGCGGAATTTCCGGCTGCCGATGTACTTCTGCACCAGCTGGATGCTGCTGGCCGGGACGTGCAGCACGGCGTTGTCGGCGAAGCGCAAGGTAAGGTATTCCTCGCTTCGCCCAGCTTGCTGGAGCCGCTTGAGGCCCTGGAAGCGGGCGATGCCGTGAGCGACGTGCACCACGTAGTCGCCCTCGTGCAGGTCCAGCAGCGAGTCGATAGGCCGCCCCGTCCGCACCTGACGCAGCCGGCGCCGCTTGGCGTAGCGATGGAAGATTTCGTGATGCCCCGTAGCCGCCAGATGGACTTCCGGGAAGTGGAACCCGCCGGCCACGTGGCCAATGGCTGTGTGAAAGGCGCCCGCCAGGTGCGGATGCGACGCGGCCAGCAGCTCGGTGAACCGTTTCTGCTCGGCCGGGGTTTCGCAATAGACCCACACCTCGTCGGTGGCGGCCAATTCGCCCAGGGCCTCCAGCGATTCGGCGGGCTTGTCGGTGAGCATGTGCAGCGAACGAACACCCAGGTCGATGGCCTCCTGTCCCTCGGCCGGACGAAAGGCGTACGTCTCCAGGCGGGCGAATCGGCTCGCGGCGGCGAACACCTCCTGCGGCGTGAACCATCGCTCCGCCGCCGCGGGAGGCGCGGCTTGCGAAACGGATTCCTCCGGCGCGGCGGAGATCGGCGTTTCGATATCGTGCAGGCGGTTGTAGACGGCCCCGGCGGTCTCCTCGACGGCGCCCGGCTCGATCAGGCAAACAATCGCATCAGCCGGCAGATAATCCAGCAGGCTGGCGGTGCTCGTCTCACGGCCGGGCGCGGGAGATGCGGTGGTCAGGTCGTAGCCCTCGATTGCGTCGGTGCTGCGCTGGGTGTCCAGGTCCACGCGGCGGATGGACTCGATTTGGTCGCCGAAGAATTCCACGCGCACCGCCTGCGTCGCGCCGGAGGGGAAGATGTCCACGATGCCGCCGCGACGAGCGAAGTCGCCTTGCTGCTCCACCTGCTCCACGCGGTCGAAGCCCGCATCCACCAGCCAGGCGACCAGCTCTTCGACGTCCTGAATGCCTCCGCGCCGCAGCGGCTTTCGGGAGGCCGCCATCGCCGCCGCCGACGGCACCGGCTGCATCAGCGCCATGACCGGCGCGACGATGACCGTCACCGGCTCGTCGCGCAGGTTGACCGGCTGGCTGAGCAGGTTGCACAGGCGCAGGCGAGTGGCGGCGATGTCGTCGTTGGCGCCACCGCCGGTGGGGTCGGCCTCCCAGGCCGGAAAGAGCTGCGCCGGCCGGCCTGTGAAGACCTCGACGTCATCGGCGTCGTCGTCGGCCTCGTCTAGGTGCGCGGTGACCGCCAGCACCACCGCGCGGCGCATCCGCCCGATGGCGGCAGCCGCCAGCGGCGCCGAGGAGCCCCACACGCCAGCCAGCTTTACCGCCCGCCCGGCCGCGAGAGTATTGGCCGCACGACGCAGCAGCCGGCTTTTGAGGACCTTTTCGAATAATTCAGACACGTTTTTGCCCGGCGCGCAGCATCACACCGCGGCACGCCCCGACAAGGGGGTGGGCCCGCGGCGTAAGTGCTGCCTGTCTAATTTGTTATCATCATCCCAACGCGGCCCGGTCTGCGACACGCTGCGGCCGGACTATGTTATTTTCGCAAAAAAGGTCAGCCTGCTTCAATAGTTCCTGGCGGTCTTTAAAAGGCGCCTTCGGGTGACGATTCGTCCGTGCTCGGCTGGCCGGTGGTAGGCGGCTGCTCAGGGGACGCGGTTGCGGGCGGCGAATACTTGCCCTTCTGAACCGTTATTTTAATCGTGTTGTCCCGTTGGATCGCCCCGTTCATGCCCACCGGCTGGGTCGTGCCTTCGGAAGGTTGCTGGGGTTTTATGGACACGCCCATTGATATTTTTTGGTCCGCCAGGGACGACAACGGCATGCCACTGTCGAGGAGCATCTCCATCGTGCCATCCTGGTGGATCTTGATGTTGTTGAACGTCATTTCCATCCCCGTATTGGTTGTGGTGCTCTTGCCCTGGCTCTTTTCGGCATTGAAGGTGAAGGCGATCACGGCTACCTTGCCGGCGGGGGTGGACTTGATTTCCTTCAGTGTGCATTTCTCTTTTATCTCTATTTCACCCAGCGTAGGCGGGGACTGGGAGTGGCTGGTTTCCCAACGTTCTCCCACGGCTACCGGTTGGGACGGCATCACCTCGCTGGCCCAGTTCATCGCCTCCGCGAGGGAGTCATTGCTGAACGTCTTCTTCAAGTTCTGAAAGTTCTGAGACGTCTGCGTCATCTGAAGGTTCGCGGCAGCCATGGCGTCCGCTATCTCATCCATGCCGGATACCGAGATGACCTTGTTATTAGCGTCCAATGTGACGACCACGGCTTGCCCAATCATGGGAGCGTAGACTTTTGCCATCAGTGGGTTTGAATCTTGGAGATAGGCGCTGTCGTAGGTCATGATCATCCCCTTGGATTGGTTGGTTACGGCCACCCGTTTGAACGTCATGCGGGCGGTCGTCAGGCCATTGGCGTCCTGGTTACCGACCTCCATTTCCCAGACTGTGGTCATCGTATGTTTTTCGTCCACGACCTGACCGTTGGGCAACGTCGACGTGCTGTTCGAGTCCAGTTGCAGGGTCATGACGTATGTGCCGGGCGCGTAGCGGGATTTGAGAGTGATCTTCCCATTCTCGTTCTGGCCGGCAGCCATCGTGGCCAGGACCATCAGGCCACCCACGAACCACAAATTTTTATACATGGTTACTTCCTCCCTCTATCGCAATAGGTCCCGGCTGCCTCTAGTGGCTGGGGGTTACCGGTTTGCCTGCGGCCGGCTGCGAAGCGGGCGCGGTTGCAGGCGGCACATACTTGCCCTTGTGGACCGACATTTCAATCTTGCCGTCCTGCTGGATCGTCATGTTCATGCTCGCCGGCTGGGTCGTGCTTTCCGAAGTTTCCTTCGGTTTCATGGACAAGTCCATCGACATCTTCTGGTCCACTAGGGACGACAGCGGCATGCCGCTATCGACGAGCATCTCCACCGTGCCGTTCTGGCTGAGCTTGATGTTGTTGAACGTCATTTCCATCCCCGCATTGGTCTCGGAGCCCTCGCCCTTGTCCTTTTCGGCGTTGGAGGTAAAAGCGATCACGGCCACCTTTCCGGCGGGGGTGGACTTGATCTCCTTCAGCGTACATTTCTGTTTTAGCTCCATCGAACCCAGCATGGGCATGGACTGCGAATGGTTGTTTTCCCAAGTATTCCCCACGGCCACCGGCCCGGACGGCATCATCTCACTGGCCCAGTCCATCATTCGAGCGATGGAGTTGTTGCCGAACTGGCTCTTCATGTTCTGGGACATTCGCGCCATCTGAGGGTTCTCGGCGCTCATGGCGTCCCACATCTCGTCCATGCCGGACACCGAGACGACCTTGTTGTTGGCGTCCAATTTGGCGACCAAGGGGTGCTCGATCATGGGGGCGTAGAGTTTCTCCATCATCGGATTTGTGGCTTGGGGGTCGGCGCTGTCGTAGGCCATGACCATCCCATTGGATTCGGCGGACTGAGCCATCCGTTTGAACGTCGTGCGGACGGTCGTCAGCCCATTGGCGTCCCGTTCGCCGACCTCCATTTCCCAGACCATCGTCATCTTGATCTTTTGGGCCATGGCCTGGCCGGTGGACATCGTCGACGTGCTGTCCGCGTCCGTTTTCATGGTCATGACGTATGTCCCGGGCGCGTAGCAAGATTTGAGAGCGATCTTCTCGTTCTGGCCGGCGACCATCGTGGCCAAGACCATCAGACAACCCGCTACCCACAAGCCTTTGCGCATGGTTACTTCCTCCATTCAAGGATGTTTGAGATATTCCTGAACTGCCCAAAAAGGCATTGTCCCATCGCGGCCGATGATTGGAAAGTTTTTTCCGCCAACCTATAATGGCGGCCCGCCAAGCGGATGGAGCGGACATGAACGTCTTAGTGACGGGCGGAGCAGGGTACATTGGCGCGCAGGTGGCGCGGGCGATGGCGGCCGCGGGGCATCGCTGCGTGGCGTACGACAATCTGGTCACGGGCCATCGCCAGGCCGCCGGGACGGAACTGGTCGAGGCGGACGTGGCCGACGGAAAGGCCCTCCGCCAGGCGATCCGCAAGCACCGCATCGAGGCCGTGATCCATCTAGCGGCCTTCATCGAGGCGGCCGAATCGGTGGAGCAGCCCGACAAGTACTTCCAAAACAACACGCTGATCAGCCTGACGTTGCTGGAGGCCATGCGCGAGATGGGCGTGGGGCGGATGGTGTTTTCCTCCACGGCCGCCGTGTACGGCCAGCCGCAACGGCTGCCCATCGAGGAGACCGCCCCCCTGGCGCCGGTCAACCCCTACGGGGCAAGCAAGGTGTGCGTGGAATACATGCTGGAGGCGTACGCGGCGGCGCACGGGATGGGCTCCGTGTCGCTGCGGTATTTCAACGTGGCCGGGGCCGACCCGGCGGGGGACATTGGCGAGGCGCACCGGCCGGAGACGCACCTGATCCCGCGCGTGCTGGCGGTGCCGCTGGGCAAGGCCCGCGCGGTCCAAGTCTTCGGCGACGATTACGACACGCCCGACGGCACGTGCATCCGCGATTACATCCACGTGGCCGACGTGGCGGCCGCACACGTGCAGGCCCTTGAAGCGGTCCAGGCCGGCGCCGCGAAGGCTTACAACCTCGGCAACGGGGAGGGGTTTTCCGTCAAACAGGTGATCGAGACCTGCCGCCGGGTCACCGGCCGGCCGATCCCGACGGAGGCGGCGCCGCGCCGGCCGGGCGATCCGCCGCGATTGGTAGCCTCATCGGCCAAGGCGGCCGCCGAACTGGGCTGGCGGCCGAGGTTCGCCGACTTGCCGACCCTCGTCGCCCATGCCTGGGCGTGGCATCGCAGCCACCCGAATGGATACGCCTAGAGGATCGTGAATCGCGGATCGCGAGTCGCGAATTGAACGGCCATTCGCACTTCTACTGAAGGTCATTGGGGCAGGGCGCGGGTGAGTTCCTCAAGCGAGGTGATGCCCGCCCGGACCATCTCCAGGCCCGCCTGGAACAGGGGCCTGGCGCCGGCCTGCTCGACGGCCTTGGTGAGTTCCGCCCGCGAGGAGCTGCGGCGGATGGCCGCGGCCACGTCCTTGTCCACCAGCAACGTGCTGGAGCAGCCGACCGCCCCCAGGTACCCTTGGCCGCAGCACTTCGAGCAGCCGCCGGCGACAAAAGCCTCTCCGACGTCCTGCTCGCCCAGCTCCAGGTGCGTGGGCATTTCTTCACGGGGCAGGGCGGGTTGGCGGCAATCGGGGCAGAGCTTGCGCAGCGGCACGTAGGCGACGATGGCCTTGAGGTTGTCCGCCAGGGTCCAGGGTTTCAGTCCCATGTCCAGCAGCGTCACGGCGGCCTCGGCCGGGCTGGCGGCCCAGGTGGCGGCCACGACGAGCCGGCCGAACTCGGCGGCTTCCAAGAGGGCGGGGTATGTCTGGGCGTCGGGGATGTCCTCCAGGATGATCGCGTCGGCGTCCTGCTCCGCCGCCGCTCGCACGGCCTGGGCGACGGGAAAGTCGGCCGCCGGATTGGCGATGATCGGCGTCAGGCCCGCGACGCTGGAGGCCGGCTTGCAGGCAACGGCCACGAGGCTGCGAGTCGCGGCGTCCATGGCGGAGACGACGGCCCGCAAAGTCGCCGTCCTGTGATCTCCCGGCCGGGCGAGCAGCAGCACCAACCCGGCGGAACCGGCCAGCACGCCGGTCAGGCGGCTTTCGGCTTCATCCGACAGGCCCAGCAGCGACAGGCTGGGCGTGGCGGCTTGAGGATCGCGGAGGGAAACGACCATTCGCTGCCCCAGCGCGGTGGGACAGGTGGCGACGGTGACGGCGACCTGGCGGCCGTCGATGAGCATGTCCACCTGGCCGCGGGCGGGCCGGCGGGCGTCGGCGAGCCTGATGCCGGCCAGGTCTGACAACTGATGCATGGCCGCCGCGTCGCCGCCGGCGGGGAATTGTAGGCCGCAGCGGGCGGCGTCGTGCAGCAGACCGTCGATCCGCAACCGGACCGACAGCGCGGAGGCGGTGCTGGCGATGTGAATCTCGCTGGCGCGGCAGGCCAAGGCGTCGCGGACCAGCGCCGTAGCCGGCTCCAGGGCGCCGGCGGGCGGGGGAGGCAATTCTTCAGACGGTGGAGGCGCCGCCTCCGGCGTAGTTGCCTGTTCGGCAGGCAGACTTGTTTCTTCGATGGGCAGGTTATCCGGCGGTGCGACGTCGGGCTGGTCCGGATTGACGGGGATATACTCGCCTTCCGGCATAGCCGCCGTTTCAGCGGCGACGAGGACCTCTTCCTCAGCCTCCTCAGCTTCCTCGGCGGACGGTTCCGGCGTCACGGGAATATTCTGGTCTTCCGGTACGGCCGGCGTTTCCTCCTCCGGCAGGGGGGTTTTGGCAGCAATAGCTGCTTCCTCCTCGGCCTCCAGCGGAGGTTGCTCCGGGATAGTGGGGACACTTTCATCCTCGGGCTCGGGCAAAGCAGGCGTTTCAATAGCGGCAGCTTCTTCTTCGGACTGCGCAGGGGGCGGCTGCGGGGTCGGAGGGATGCTCTCATCCGGTTGCGGCGAGGCTGGTATTTCGGCAGCGACGGTAACTTCCTCCTCAGCCTGTGCGGGCGGCTGTTCGTCTTGTGTGGTTGCCGCGGCGAGAGGGGCCTCTTCCTGGGCCTCCAGGGGTGGCTGTTCCGGGGCGGCAGGAGCGATCTGGTCCTGCGATGTGGTGGGTGCTTGGGGGGCGGCGATCACTTCTTCTTCGGCCTGTGCGGCCGGTTGTTCGGCTGGTTGTCCAGCGGGTTGTTCGGCAGGTTGTTCGGAAGGTTGTTCGGCAGAAAGTTTCGCGTGGCCCAGGAGCATGTCTCTTTCGGCCGGCTCGACCGGCTCGGTCTCGGCCGGCGTGATCTGATCGATGGCTTCGCAAGAGGGCTCTTGGGGGCGGTCCTCGATGTCCGGCTCTTCTTCGTCGTCAGCCCTCAGCCAGCTTTCGACCTGGCTGTCTATCGCTTCCTCCTTCATCGGCGCTTGGGGCGGCGCCTCGGGCAATTTCTTGGCCATCGCCTCAAGAAATTCCTCGCTGGGCGCTTCGGGCAATTCCTCGGCCGGCGCTTCAGGAAGTTCCTCGGATGTCGCCTCAGGAAGCTCCTCGGCTGGCGTCTCCGTTGGAGTCTGGGCGGAGGGAGGTTGTTCTTCGCGCGGCTCGGCCACGGCGGCGGAAGCGTAAGGAGAAGGAATATCCGACAAGGACTCCACATCCAGCGGGAACATTTTTTCGATGCTTTCGGAACGGAGGCCTGCCGGACCGATAGGCCGGTCCGGCGGCTGGGAGGAATCCTGCCCGCCGGCGGGCCGATCGATGCGCTCGGCGGGGGAGGGGGTGGACGTGTCCAGTCGCGGCAGGGCGTCTTCTTCGGCGGCCGGGGCCTGGCCGCTGTCCGCCGGGTAGGCGGCCAGGCGGGCCATGACGTGCTGCCCGTCCATGCCGCGGTCCTGAAGGAACTGGATGAGGCCCTGTTCGGAAATCCGCAAAGGTCCGGAGGGAACTTGCTGGACCTTCAACAAGCCTTTTTGAATCCACTCCACCACCGCGCCGGGCGTGGCGTCCAAAAGATTGGCGACTTGATAGGCGTTAAAAAACCTTTCCGACATAACGACACCCTCACTATCTGGTGGACCGCATCGCCTCCGTGCCTCTCCGTAAACAAACCCTGCATTCCTCACTGCGGCCTAACAGTATTTTATTCTGGCACAGCCGGAAGTGGGGGGTCAAATGCAAACTTTCGCGGACGGTTTTTGGGCGCGGCCTATCGGCCCACCAGCTGCGTATAGGCGATGATTTTGTACGCCAGCCGGGCGGCGACGAATTCCGTGACGTGATTGGGCGGGATCGGGCGGACTTCCATGATGTCCGCGGCCACGACTTTGCGGCGGGTGCAGACCGCCCGGACGATGTCCAGCATCTGGGGCCAGGACAGGCCCCCCGGCTCGGGCGTGCCGGTCCCGGGGGCGATGGAAGGGTCCAGGCCGTCGACGTCGATGGTGAGATAGACTTTTTCAGCCAGGGGGCTGAGGGCCCGCTCCACCCAGCGGGGGTTGGAGGCGATGATGGCGGGGGTGATGAAGGCGGCGACCTGGGCGGGGCAGTCGTGGTTTTCCTCGGCGGAGAAATTGCGGATGCCCACCTGGCAGAGATTTTTGGCGATGCTCAGCACCCGCCGCATCACGCAGGCGTGGGAGTACGGCGTGCCGTCGTAGCGGTCGTGCAAGTCGGCGTGGGCGTCGATGTGGAGGATGCTCAGCGGCCCGTGCACGGCCTGGGCGGCCTCCACCAAGGGGGCGGTGAGGCTGTGCTCCCCGCCGAGGGTCAGCAGGAATTTGCCGCTTCGCAGGATCGGTTCGGCGGCTTGGCGGACGCGGCGCATCTGCTCGGCGGGCGTTTTGGCCGGCTTGACGGCCGGATAGGTGGCGATGCCGGCCTGGGTGAACTCCGCCCGCAACTCGTCGTCGAAGGGTTCCACCTGCGTGGAGGCGTCCAGGATGGCCGCGGGGCCTTGAGCCGTGCCGGTCTTGTAGCAGACGGTGGCCTCGTAGGGCACGGGCAGGACGGCGTAGCGGGCGGCGGCGGGGTCGGCCCGCCGGCCAGTGAGCCGCAGGAAGCTGACACGGGCGGGATGGGACTTTTTGGCGCTCATAGCAGCATCACCGCCGCGGCGACGACCGTGGTCCACAGGCCGTTCTTGTCGCCCTCGGCCGTCTGGACGGTCGCACGGGTGCGAATGATCTTACCGCTCATGCGATACAGCTCTTTGCGTTCGTCGTACGCGGTGTCGGGGTTGAACTCGATACCCAGCGTCGTGGCCAGCATGGTGGCGGCCATGTCTTCCACGAAATCGCCCAGGCGGTCCTCGATCATGCCGTGGCCGTGGTGTTCGCTGATGTATCCGTACTGCTCGCCGGCGGCCGGCTGGGCCAGGCCGATGCCCGCGCCGATCAGCCGGTTGGGCTCGTCCGTGGAGGTCTCGGCCAGGACGACGTAGGTGATCTCGCCCGCCTGAAGCTTGCGCAGCCCCTGGTTCTTGGGGATGATCTTGCACTTGGGCGGAAAGATGCTGGACACCCGGACGAGGTTGCCTTTCTCAATGCCCGCATGACGCAACGCCAGCTCAAAGCTCTGAAGGCGCGTGCGGTGCTTGCCCACGCCCTTGGTGAAGAAGATCTCGCAAGGAACCATCGGTTCTCTGACCATCTGAGGCAAGTCCTTTCGTGGATGGACTCAGGTTACGAGCGCGATTATATGTCGTCGCGGCGGCGCGACAAGTGGGAAGATGCCGCCGGGGGCGAAAATCATCAATTTCTTCCGCTCCCTCAGCCGGACCGGCGGCATTGACACTCCCCGCCGGCGACCCTACCATCGCGTCCACGAGGAGAACGCCCCATGGCCACTAAAAAACGATCGCCCCAGGTGCGCAAGAGCTGGCAAGGCCGGCTGAAGACCACCCCCAACGCGGCGACGGCGAAGCTGCTGGCGTCGCTGGACGTCGATCAGGCGCTGTGGCGATACGACGTCGTCGGCTCGCTGGCCCACGCCGAGATGCTGGCCCGCGTCGGTCTGCTTGCGCCCAAGGAGCTGGCGGCCATCCGCAAAGGCCTGACGGGCATTGCCCGCGACCTCAAGCTGGGCCGGCTGAAGATGCCCGTGGAGCTGGAAGACATCCACATGGTCGTCGAGAAGGTGCTGATCGACCGCATCGGGCCGGTCGGCGGCAAGCTGCACACCGGCCGAAGCCGCAACGACCAGGTGGCCACCGACCTGCGCCTCTGGGCGCGGTACTCGATCGACGACCTGGCGGCCGGCATCCGGCACCTCCAGCGGGCGATGGTGTCCCTGGCCCGCCGCCAGGGGCAGGTCGTCATGCCCGCGTACACGCACCTTCAACGTGCGCAACCCATCGCGGCCGGGCACGCGATGTTGGCCTACGTGGAGATGCTTCAGCGCGACGCCGACCGCCTGGCCGACGCCCGCCGGCGCGCCAACGTCTGCCCGCTGGGCAGCGGGGCGGTGGCCGGCACGTCGCTGCCGCTGGACCGCCGCGTCACGGCGGCGGCGCTGGGATTCGCCGAGATCAGCCGCAATAGCATCGACGCCACGAGCGACCGGGACTTCCTGGCCGAGCTGTGCTTCTGCTGCGCGCTGCTGGCCGTGCACCTGTCCCGCTGGGCCGAGGACTGGATCCTCTACTCCACCGCCGAGTTCGGCCTGTTGGAGCTGTCCGACGCCTACTGCACCTCCAGCTCGATGATGCCGCAGAAGAAGAACGCCGACACGCTGGAGCTGATCCGCGCCAAGGCCGCCGCCGCCATCGGACAACTCACCGGCCTGCTGACGCTACTGAAAGGCCTGCCGCTGGCCTACAACCGCGACCTCCAGGACGACAAGCGTTTCGTCTTTGCCACCGTGCTGGGCATCCAGCAGGCCCTGAACGTGGCCGCGGGCCTAGTGGCCGCGACCAAGCTCAACGCCAAGCGCATCGCCCAGACGCTGGAGACCGGCTTCCTGGACGCCACGTCGCTGGCGGAGTACCTGGTGCGCAAGGACGTGCCCTTCCGCCAGGCCCACAAGCTCGTCGCCGGCTTGGTCGCCAAGGCCGAGCGGGCCGGAAAACCCCTGGCCAAGCTGCCGCTGGCTGACTTCCAAGCCGCCTGCGAGAAGGTCGGCCGGGACGTCTACGGATACCTGGGCGCGGCGAACGTCGTGAAGCGATACGCCACCGAAGGCGCCGCCGGCCACCGCCAGCTCCGCGACCAACTGGCGTTCTGGCAGAAAAAGCTCAAGCCCCGTGCGTGAGTTTGAGTTCATCGAGTGGATTCGCTCGCAGACTCACCTGGACCCCGCCGCCGTGCCGGTCGGTCCCGGCGACGATATGGCCGTGGTCGCCTGGGGCGGGCAGCGCGTCCTGGTGGCCATCGACCAGGTGCTGGACGGCGTGCACTTTCGCCTGGAACGCTGCGGCCCCGAGGCCGCCGGCCGCTACGCCATGGTCCGCAACCTTTCTGACGTGGCCGCAATGGCCGCGCTGCCGGTCTGCGCGGTGGCGAGCGTGGCGCTGCCCAAGGGCATGGGGCGGAACGAGGCGGAATGGCTGTACCAAGGCATGCGGCGGCTGGGCGATCAGTTCAATTGTCCCATCGTCGGCGGCGACGTCGCCACGTGGGACCAGCCGCTGGCGGTCAGCGTGACCATCCTGGCCCGGCCGGAAGGAATCGAGCCGGTCCTGCGCAGCGGGGCGAAGGTCGGCGACGCCCTTTGCGTGACAGGCTCGCTGGGCGGGGCGTGGCGGTCGGGCAGGCATCTGGCCTTCGTGCCGCGCGTCCGCCATGCCCGCCTGCTGGCCGAGCGATACGGCCTGCACGCGATGATCGACATCTCCGATGGCTTGGCCGGCGACCTGGGCCACCTGTGCCGCGCCTCCGGCGCCGGTGCCGAGGTCCAGGCCGACGCGGTCCCCATTCACGCCGACGTGTTCGCCCAGCTTGGAGTGAATCCGGCCGACCTGGCTGCGAAAGATCGTGAACGCGAAAAAGCCCTCCAGGCTGCCTTGACCGATGGTGAGGACTACGATCTGCTATTTGCCCTGCCGGCCGAGGGGGCCGAGCGCCTGCTGCACGACCAGCCGCTGGATGTCCCCGTGACGCGGATCGGGACGGTGGCCAAGGGATCAAACCTTGTGCTTGTGGATGCATCAGGCCGGCGGCGGCCTATGCCCGCCGGCGGATGGGAACATTCGACGTGAGGCTGACGTGCAGCTACTCGATTGGCTGGCGGAGGAGGGTCTTAAGTTTCTCCGGGGCCGCACGGCGGGGGTCGCCAAGATAAATTTCGTGGTGCTTGCCGCGCGGTTTTTGCCCCTGCCCCTGGGCCACGATGAACTCATGCAGGGCCGCGATGGTCGGCCCCTCGGCGTCATAGGGCCCCACGTGCAGCACCTGGGCGCACAGCCCTTCGGCCAGACGATCCAATCGCACCTGGGCGATGGCGGGGTTGCCTTTCTTGGCGAACAGCTCCTTGGCCGTGCGGGCGAACATTTCCCGCGTTACCACCTCCGGTTGGACGATCAGCATCGTCCACTGCCAGCGGTCTTTAGGGCAGTCCATGCGGAACGTGCCCTGCGGGTCCGTCCACCACAGGCCCTCCAGCCCCATGACCGTCCAATCCGGCCCGCCGGACATTTTGGAGGCGAACTTCATCGTGTACGACAGGCCGTACAGGGCCTCCATGACCTGGTGGAACTGCGGCGAGGTGTTGGGGTCCCCGCGGCCGTCGATCATCAGGCAGCTCAGCGGCGGCACTTGGACGATCACCGGCTTGCGCGACGCCTTATACGCGGCCGCAAGCTGCTTTTTGAGGTCGATCTTTTTCTTCATGGGGCCATCTCCCGGTTAGTCCGCCTGGAGGCGTTTGGTGATGTCGACGTAGTATCGCTTCATGACCGCGTCGGTCAGGCGGGGGGACAGGGCGGCCATCAGGGCGAGCATCTTTCCGCCGGCGGAAAGGACGATCTCCGGCCGGTTCTTGCCCACGGCGGCGACGATCTTTTTCGCCACGGCCGAGGCGGGCATCATGCCTTTGAACTTCTGGAAGCTGGACTGGGCGGCCTGGCCGCGTTTGGAGTGCTGGAAGAATTCCGTCGCCGTCAGGGCGGGGCAGACGCACGTGACGCGAATGCCGTAGGGCAGCATCTCCACGCGCATCGAGTCGCTCAGCCCGCAGAGGGCGAACTTGGTGGCGCTGTAAGCCCCGTGGAACGGCGTGCCGCGCTTGCCGATGACGGAGGAGACGTTGAAGATGTGCCCGCTTCGCTGGGGGATCATGACCGCCGCCGCGGCCTTGCAGCCATAGAAGACGCCGAAGACGTTCGTCTCGAAGATCGCGTGCATGTCCTGCTCGTCCGTCTCGTGCACGCGGGCGAACAGGCCGAAGCCGGCGTTGTTGACTATGACGTCCAGCCGCCCAAACTGCTCGACCGCCCGCGCCACCAGGGCCTCGACCTGGCGGCGATCCGCCACGTTGGTGGGCACGGCCAGGGCCTCGGCGCCGGCGGCCCGGCAGCGGTCGGCCACCTCCGCCAGCCGCTCGGCGCGACGGGCGGCCAGGACCACCGCGTAGCCCCGGCCGGCGAAGGCCTCCGCCGTCTCCATGCCGATCCCGCTGGAAGCCCCCGTCACGACGACCACGCGTCGCTGAATCATAATTTCCATCTCCTTGGAACCCTGCCTTGGCCGACAGGTAGGATGCTGCGATCGGCATGATAGTCGCCGCCGTCGCAGCCGAAAAGACAAACTCCCAGCCCCGTTTCGACGGCCCGGCGGCGGCTGTCCAAGGCCTCTGAACCGCCGGAGGGCGCGAAAGTCCTTGAAACGCCGGCGGTCCTTGGACAAGATACGGTTGTCTGACCTGCCTACCGGTAGGCAGGTTCCGGCGGCGTAGCTCAGCTGGCTAGAGCAAGGGATTCATAAGCCCTGGGTCACTGGTTCGAGTCCAGTCGCCGCCATCCTGCTTCGCCCCGGCGCGCCGGGGCTTCGCAGGGCTCTGTCCTGCGAAGGCGGGGCGAAGGAGGGCATACTTTTGGGCGACTATCGAGACTGTTTTCGACCCCAGAAATTCTTGCTCCTTTGCCGATAAAGAATGGGCGAGTTATTGTTCCAGGCGACGCCAAAATAATTCGTGACGAACGTTTTTTCTTGAAGACTTTATCGGCTGTTGCTATAAGCATGCTCGTTCGGACGGGTTGCATGAGATGCTTCGTCTGATCAACCCATCAAAGGAGATATGGGTATGTGGATGCCAATCGCTCGGTTTCTAGGACAAGACTGGCTGTACTGGTGGCAACTGCCACTGCTCGGCGTGCTGATCATCCTGCTGATTGCATGGAAGGCCTATCGTAACAAGCAGGTGTAACGCGCCGTATCGTCCCGCGGCGCCATCGCCGCGGGGGCCGGAAAACAGGGTTTTTTCCAATCACAGCGGTCGTGTCGGCCGCTGTGATTGCATGGTCCTTTCTCGCCGCCTGCGTTGGCCGGCGGGCATGTCATCACGCTCCGCGATACTCGCTTTGCGGTCCTCCCACCTCTTGCGCGGCATTCGGCCGCGGAGTTTTTCCTTCGGCATGCGCGACGGAGTCTTGTAGTCGGCCCTTTGCGCCAGCAGGCGGAACTTGTATAACACCGACCAGAGGAGATAACCGTCGTGCCGGACCACTTCGCCGACAGATTGCTGGCCGCCATCGACAGGACCGCGCCGGTCTGCGTGGGTCTGGATCCGGTGTACGAGCAACTGCCCGCCGCGCTGCGGAAGGCTGAGGCGGACGAGGGCCGGCGTCTGAAGGCCGTCACGGCGTTCTGCCGGGGCGTGCTGGAGGTCGTCGCGCCGATCGTCCCGGCCGTCAAACTGCAAAGCGCCTACTTCGAGATGTACCGCGACAAGGGCGTGAAGCTGTACTTTGAACTTGTGCAAGCCGCCCGCGAGATGGGACTGCTCGTGATCGGCGACGTCAAGCGCGGCGACATCGGTTCGACGGCCTCGGCCTATGCCGCCGGCCATCTGGGCCACGCGGCGGCGCCCGACGCGATCACCGTCAACGGGTACTTCGGGGCCGACGGCCTGGCGCCGTTCCTTCAAGCCGCCAAGGCCGGCGGGGCGGGCGTGTTCGTGCTGGTGCGGACCAGCAATCCCTCCGCCGCCGCCATGCAGGACTTCGCCGACGCCACCGGGCGGAAATTCTACGAGCACCTGGCCGGCCAGGTGGCCCAGCTCGGTGCCGCCGAGGGGCTCCTGGGCCGCCGCGGGTACAGTTGCCTGGGCGCGGTGGTGGGGGCGACCTATCCCGCCCAGGCCAGGCAATTGCGACAGGTCATGCCCCAGCAGGTATTTTTGGTCCCCGGCTACGGCGCCCAGGGCGCCACGACCGCCGACTGCGCCGCGGCCTTCAAGGCCGACGGGTCCGGCGCGATCGTCAACGCCAGCCGCTCGGTGATCTTCGCCTACAATCAGCCCGGCGGCGCGAAAGACTGGAAACAGGCCATCGCCGACGCCGCCAAGGCGTTTGCCAAGGACATCGCCTCGGCGATAGGCCGCTAAGCCGCTAAGTTGCACAAGCGCCGCCGATAGCTCAAAGGATGAATGCCAGACGTCCCAATCCCCGGATGTTTGCCCTGCCCGCACCGCCGCCGGCTGCGCTGGAAGTCGGCGGGGCCGGTTACCGGCTGGTGCGCGTGCTGAAGCACGACTTCTTCGCCGCCACGTGCCTCTACGAGTCAGCCGCGAAGCCCGCCCGCGGCCGAGCGAAGGTTCCGGCCAAGGTGGTCGTCAAGTTCGGGCGGTCGCAGGATTTTTGCGGCTTGCCGATCGGGTGGGTGGGGCAATACTTCATCGACCGCGAGGAGACCATCTACAAGGTCCTGGCCGGCCTGGAGGGCCTGCCGCGGTGCCTGGGGCGCGTGGAGGGGAAGGGCCTGGCGATTGAGTTTATCGAGGGGGCGGCCCTGGACCGTACGGCGGCGATTCCGGCGGGTTTCTTCGACCGGTTGCGGGTGCTGCTGGGGGCGGTGCATGCCCGCGGCGTGGCCTACTGCGACACCAACAAAAGGTCCAACATCCTTATCGGTCCCGGCGGCCGGCCATACCTGATCGACTTCCAAATCTCTCTTCGTCGGCGGGACGACCTGCCCTGGCCGCTGTCGGCTGTCATGCGGCGGATGGTGCGCTACATGATGGACAAGGACCTGTATTACCTCTACAAGCACAAGCGGCGGCTGTGTCCGCAGGAGCTGACGGCGGAGGAGGAGGCCATCTCCCGCCGCATCTCGGGTCTGCACTGGCTGCACGTCAAGCTCGCCACGCCTTATCGCGCGTTGCGGCGGCGATTCCTGAACTCGCAATTTCGCCGCGGGCGGCTGGTCAGTCCCACGGCTGAGATTGAAGACGAATTGCCCGAGCATACCACCTGGCGCCGCGACCGGCCCGGATGAGCGATTTCGCGCACGTCGGGTGCTACAGTGGGGAAGAGCCAAACCATGAAGGCGATGGTCCTGACAGTCAATGCAGCCGTTGAAACCGCCCCGCTGAAGATGACGGAGCTGCCGGCCCCCTCGCCGGCCGAGGGCCAGGTGCGCCTGAAGGTGCGGTGCTGTGCGGTCTGCCGCACGGACCTGCACGTCATCGAGGGCGACCTGCCGCCGCGCAAGATGCCGCTGGTCCCCGGCCACCAGATTGTCGGCGTGGTGGACCAGGTGGGGGCGGGCTGCCGACGATTCGCCGTCGGCCAGCGCATCGGCGTCGCCTGGTTGAGGCACACGTGCGGCCAATGCCGCTTCTGCACCGCCGGCCGGGAGAACCTCTGCGAAAGCCAGCAGTTCACCGGCTACCACGCCGACGGCGGCTACGCCGAGTACGCCGTGGTGCCGGAGGACTTCGCCTATGTGCTTCCCCCGGCCTTCAGCGACACGCAGGCCGCTCCGCTGCTGTGCGCCGGCATCGTGGGGTATCGCTCGCTGAAGCGGAGCAATTTGCCCGACGGCGGCACGCTGGCCGTGTACGGTTTCGGCTCCAGCGCCCACGTGATCGTGCAGATCGCCCTGCACCGCAATTGTCGGGTTTACGTGGTGACGCGCGACCCGCGCCACCAGAAGCTGGCGCGGGAGATGGGGGCCGCGTGGGTGGGGGACGACGCCTCGGCGATGCCCGTGAAGGTCGATAGCGCCATTCTCTTTGCCCCCGTCGGGGCGCTGGTGCCGGCGGCCCTGGCAAAGCTGGACAAGGGCGGCACGCTTGCCCTGGCCGGCATCCACATGACGCCCGTCCCGCAGATGGACTATACCGCCAGCCTGTTCTATGAGCGGGACCTCCGCTCCGTGACGGCCAACACGCGCCAGGACGGCCGGGAACTGCTGGAACTGGCCGCGGCCATTCCCATCCGGCCGCACGTGACGACCTACCGCCTGGACCAGGCCAATCAAGCCCTGGCGGACCTCAAGGCCGACCGCATCAGCGGCACGGCCGTGCTGGTCGTCTGGGAGCCGTAAGTCCAGGGGAGCTTGACGCCTTCGGCCGCACGCCTTAGGATGCCCCCGCTCTTGCCGGCGGCCTTGCGTAGCCGCTGGAGATTGAAGAAGAAGAAAAAAAGGTCCCTAATGAATCTTGTGACCGGCGCCACGGGGCTGCTCGGCAGCCACATCGTCGAGAAACTCATCGCCCAGGGCGCCCCCGTGCGGGCGCTGGTGCGAAGCGGCGGCGACACGCGCGTGCTGGACGGTTGGAACGTGCCCAAGGCCATCGGCGACGTGACGGACCCGGCGAGCCTGGCCGCGGCGATGCAGGGCGTGCACACGGTGTATCACGCAGCCGCCCAGGTGGGCGACTGGGGTCCGTGGGAGCGGTTCGTGGCCGTCACGATTCGAGGCACGGCCAACGTGCTCCAGGCCGCCCGGGCGGCGAAGGTCCGGCGGTTCCTCCACGTCAGCAGCATCTCCACCTACGGCCACCCAGACGGGGAAGGGCTGGTGCTGGACGAGCGGGCGCCGCTGGGCGTGAACCTGCACCGCTGGAGCTATTACAGCCGCGCCAAGGTGGAGGCCGAGAAACTGGTCCGCGCCGCGGCGCAGTGGGGGGACATGGCCATGACCATCGTCAAGCCCAGCTGGCTCTACGGGCCGCGGGACCGGGCCTCGCTGCCGCGACTCATCCGCGCCATCCGCGCCGGCAAGGCCAAGATCATCGGCGACGGCACCAACTTCCTCAACCTCACCTACGCCGGCAACGAGGCCGAGGGATGCATCCTGGCCGCCACCAAGGACCAGGCCGTCGGCCAGACCTACAACCTCTCCAACGACGGCCAGATTACGCTGGAGCAATACTTAAATAAGATCGCCGCCTGCCTGGGCGCCCGGCCCGTCACGCGAAAAGTGCCCTACAAGGTAGCCTACGGCGCGGCGTTCCTGATGGAACTGGTCGGCCACGCCTTCCGCCGCAAGAGTCCACCGCTGGTGACGCGCTACGCCGCCTGGCTGATGGGGAGGCGGTGCTTTTTCTCCTGCGACAAGGCCCGGCGCGAATTGGGCTGGCGCCCCACGGTGGGGTACGACGAGGGCATCGAGCGGTCCATCCGCTGGTGCCTGGACAACGGCTTGGCGTGATCCGCCGGCGGGGCGGCTGAACGTCGCGGCCTTACAGCAAGTTCTTGACGTGGGAGACCAGGGCGCTCATTTCCAGCGGTTTGGTCAGGCAGGCCTTGGCGCCGCATTCCAGGATGGTTTTCTCGCTTTCTTCCGACGGATAGGCCGTGATGGCCAGGACGTGGGCGTGGCGCGTCGCCTCCTGGCCCTTGATGAGCTTGCAGACCTCAAACCCGTCGATTCCCGGCATGCGGAGGTCCAGGATGACAACCTGTGGCTTGAGCGTGGCCGCCAGGGAGCCGGCGCGGAAACCGTCGTTGGCCTCGATGACCTCCACTTCCGGCAGGGCGTCCTTGATGGCGCGGGCGATGAGCTTCGTGATGGGCGGTTCATCGTCCACCACCAGCACACGCCGCGGATGCTCGCCCAGTTCCGGCGGGACGGGCATGTTGTGCTCGCGGAGGAACAGGACCAGGTCCTCGGCCGCGACTCTCCTGTGGCCGCCGGGCGTGCGGTAGGCCTTCAGCAGATTTTGGTCGATCCAATTCGCCACCGACCCGGGGTCCACGTGGAGCATTTTTGCGATGGCAAAGGTCGAAAGGTTCTTAGCCACGATTTTCTCCCACCGCCCCACGGACGAGGCGCCTTAAAGGCCCTCATCGTAGGTGCATTTTACCGGCGTCTTTACGATTATGAAAGAACGATAAACCAGCCCCGACGCTGCGATTATTGTAATATCGGGAATTATCGGAGGTTAGTAAAGAAAAAGTATTGTATTTCCAACTGTTCGGATTGCTGTGATACTTATTGGAGGGTTTAGTTCCAGGGCAGGCATGCGGCGGTTTTCCCATCGGTGTCGACCGTTTTGGGCTTTTTCTTACGGCCGGGCGGCCATATAAAAGGAAGGCATTATGGCGAGCAAACACCCAAACCCCGTGGCCTTGGTGACCGGCGGTGCCCGAGGCATCGGCGCGGCGATTGCGATGGAACTGGCCCGCGGCGGTTGCGACGTGGCCGTCTTTGACGTCATCGCCGCCGACGCGACGGTTGCCGCCGTCGAGCAGGCCGGCCAAAAAGCCCTGGGCCTCGTCGGCGACGTGACCTCCGCGGCTGACCGCGCCGCGGCGCTGGCCGCCATCGAAAGAACCTTCGGGCGGCTGGACGTGCTGGTCAACAACGCCGGCGTGGCGCCGACGGTCCGCGCGGATATCCTCCAGGCCGGCGAAGCCAGTTACGACCGCGTGATGGCCATCAACCTCAAGGGGCCGTACTTCCTCACGCAGGCCGTGGCGAACTGGATGATCCGTCGCCGCAAGGCCGAACCCGGCGCCTGGATGTGCATCGTGAACATTTCCTCCATGAGCGCCTACACGGCCAGCCCGTCGCGAGGCGAGTACTGCCTTTCCAAGGCCGGCATCTCCATGGCCACCAAGCTGTGGGCGGCCCGGCTGGCTGAGTACGGCATCGGCGTGTACGAGATTCGCCCCGGCATCGTCGCCACCGACATGACCGCCGCCGTCAAGGACCGATACGACAAGCTCATCGCCGAAGGGCTGACCCCCATCCGGCGGTGGGGTGCCCCCTCCGACGTCGCCACCGCCGTCGCCGCCTGCGTGCGCGGGGACCTGAAGTTCTCCACCGGCGAGGTCATCAACGTGGACGGCGGGTTCCACCTGCGGACGCTGTAGAATCGCGGATCGCGGATTGCGAGTCGCGGATTGGGGGCCAAGGTTGGCGAAGAAACGGCACACATGGACAAAAAGACGCTAACCGTTGAAGGCCTGTCGATTCCGGTGACGTGCGTGAACACCGTGATCGTGGGGGCCGGTGCGGCCGGGATGACCTGTGCGGTACGGTGCGTGAAGTTCTGGCGCGGCAGGGGCATCCAGGACGGCCAGGAGCGATTGCTGGTCGTCACGGCCGGGCTGGGCCTGGGCGCCTCGCGGATGAGCGGCTCGGACAAGCAGACCTACTACAAAATGGGCACCAGTCCGCGCGTGCCCGACTCGGCCGAGGACTTCGCCAAGGCCCTGACGGCCTTCGGCTGCTGCCACGGCGACCACGCCCTCATCGAGGGCCTCGGCTCGCTGCGGGCCTTTTACCATCTAGTGGAGGCCGGCGTGCCGTTCCCGCACGACGCCTGCGGGGCGTTCATCGGCTACAAGACCGACCACGACCCCTACGAGCGGGCCACGTCCGCCGGGCCCAAGACCTCCAAGTTCATGGCCGAGGCGCTTCAGGCCGAGGCGCAGCGGCTGGGCGTCGCTATCGTCGACAAGCAGGTGGTGGTGGATTTTCTCACGGAGGAGCGCGGCGAGAAGCGCCGGATCGTCGGCATGGTCTGCCTGGACCTGTCGCGCCGGGGCAAGCGAGGATTGGCCCTGTCGGCCTACGTAGCCGAGAACTGGGTGCTGGCCGCCGGCGGCCCCGGGGAGCTCTACGCCGCCAGCGTGTACCCGCGCGGGCAGAGCGGCATCCACGGCCCGGCGCTGAAGGCGGGCCTGGTCGGCTGCAACTTTACCGAAAGCCAGTACGGCCTGGCCTCCGTCAAGTTTCGCTGGAACGTCTCCGGCACATACATGCAGGCCGTGCCGCGGATCTACTCCACCGACGCCGCCGGCTCCGACGAGCGGGAATTCCTGGCTGAATACTTCGACGACACCGCCACGATGGCGACCGACATTTTCCTGAAGGGCTACCAGTGGCCGTTTGATGCCCAGCGGATCACCGGCCGGCAATCCTCGCTGATCGACATGGCCGTGCATCAGGAGACGGTCGTGCGCGGCCGGCGGGTGTGGATGGATTTCCGGCACAATCCGCAGGGCCGGCCTGGCTGGGAGCCTTTCAGCCTCCAGCGGCTGGGCGCGGAGGCACAGACCTACCTCCGCAAGGCCGGCGCCACGCAGGAAAAGCCCATCGACCGCCTGAGGCACATGAACGCACCGGCCATCGAGCTGTACGCCGAGCACGGCATCGACCTGGGCCGCGAGGGTCTGGAGATCGCCGTCTGCGCCCAGCACCACAACGGCGGCTTCGCCGTAAACACATGGTGGGAGAGCAACGTGCCCCACGTGTTCGTCATCGGCGAGATGGCCGGGACGCACGGGGTCAAGCGGCCGGGCGGGGCGGCCTTGAACGCCGGCCAGGTCGGCGCGATGCGGGCGGCGGAATATCTCACGCACGCGTACTCCGCCGAGCCGCCGAAGTTCTCGGCCCGCACGTCGGCGGTGCGGCGGGGGCTGGCGGAGATCGTCAAGCATTTGCGCGGCGCCCAGGCCAAAGGCTCGGCCGCCAAGACCACGCCGCGCGAGATGATGGACCAGATCGCCCAGCGCATGACCCGCCACGGCGCGCACCTCCGCAGCCGCCGGGGCGCCGCCACAGCCTTGCAGGAGGCCAAGGCGCAGTACCGCCGATGCCTGAAAGAGGGGCTGAAATTGACGTCGCCGGCCCAGCTCCGCCAAGTCGTCTTGGCCGAGCAGCAGAGCCTCGCGCACGTGGCCATGCTTAAGGTCATCTGCGAGATGTTCCAACGCGGGGCCGGCAGCCGCGGCAGCCACTGCATCCTGGCCGCCGACGGCGTCGAGATGCACCCGGCCCTGGTCGATCCCGACACGGGTAAGCCCTATCGCTTCTGTCCCGAAAACGCCGACCTGCGAAACAGCATCCTGCACCTGCGATACAATTCAGACGCCGAAGACCTTTTTGACGTCTGGGACTCACCACCCCGGGCGATTCCCAGCCGCGACATCGCCTTCGAGCCCGCCTGGGCCGAGTTCCGCGAAGGGCGGATCTACAAGGTGTAGGACGCCCGGACGCCGCGTTAATCCTGTTCCATTAGACACGCATGAATCTCCTCAACATTCTGGCCGTCGCCGTGGGGTTGGGGATGGACGCGATGAGCGTCTCGGCGGCCATCGGTGTGAAGTGGCACGGGCCGCGACAGACCTTCCGCCTGGCCTTGAGCATGGGGTTGTTCCAGTTCCTGATGCCCCTGGTCGGCTGGGCGGGCGGCAAGAGGCTGGCGGACGTGGTAGCGCGGTTTGGTCCCTCCCTGGCTGCCGCGATGCTCTTTGCCATCGCCGCCAAGATGCTCTACGAGGCCTACCGCCGGCACCCCGGCGAGGTCGAGGAAAAGGTGGAAGCCGAGGCCGAGCACCTCATCGAAAAGGTCGCTCACGTCCATCCCAAGGACCCCACGAAAGGCTGGTCGCTGCTCTTCCTGGCGGTGGCCACGTCGCTGGACGCTCTGGTGGTGGGGTTCTCGCTAGGCCTGAAGGAAGAGGGCCGGATCTGGCTGACCAGCGTGGTTATCGGCCTGGTGGCCGCAGGCATGAGTTTGATGGGCGTGATGGTGGGAAGGCGCGTCGGGGGAGTCCTGGGACCTGTGGCGGAGACGATTGGCGCCTTAGTCCTTATAGGGCTTGGAGTTAGCTTCCTGCTATTTTGAGGTGTTTAAGAACCATACTATTTGCTTTGCGGTCTTGGTATTGAAAGGTAAGATTAAAGTAGAAGCGGAGAGGGCCGCTTCCGCCCGGCTTGCCGAGGAGTTGGGCCCTGGGCTTACATATCTGTCTTGCTATGTGGATGGGGAGGTATCGGCGATGCGAGCGCGTCAGATACTATGTCCTGGCTGCGGGACGATCCTGAACGTGCCTCCGGGCAAGGCGGACTGTTTCGTCCGCTGCGGCCGATGCCAGAACCGTTTTCGCCTGCCCAAGCGGATCGCCGTGACGGAGGACGCGGTGGCCAATTGGCTGGCCGAGGGGCGGACGCCGGAGGAGATCAAGCACGCCGTCGAGCGTCAATCTCACCCGCCGGAGGAATCCGCCGCGGCCACCGGCACGTTCGTCCTGCCGGCGGTCCATGAAACCATCCGCCTGGTGAAGTGCGATACCAGCGGCGCGCTGTTTGAGTTTCCCGCCAATAGGCTGAACGAGCCTGCGTTTCGCTGTGCAATGCCGCGGCGGTGCCTGCGGTGCGGCGCGCGCACCCATCTGGAAGCCCACGTGATCATCTACACCACGCACCTGACGAACGGGGCGTTTTCGGCGACCCAGGCGATTGGCGGCGATTTGGGGCTGCGCGGGGAGAGCGTGGCCCAGTTGTCCGACGACGAGTTGCTGCGTCGCCTGCCGGCGGTGCCTGGCGTGCCGTCGCCGGCCGATCAACCCATGCCGTTCTGGCTATGCGACATGTGCACGGTGGGCGACCTGCTCTCCGGCCAGATCCGGTTCAGCGCCGAGAACGTGGGCTTGTGCCGGCTGTGGGTCGGCCACCTGCGGTATGCGGAGGACTTCCTCGCCGCCGCCGGCGGTAAGGATTCCCCCAGCCACGCCGAGCTTCGCCAGCGCATCGCGATGGTGACAGAAGACCCGTGGAACTCCCTGTCGCTGACGGTGCAGAACCGCATTCAGCAGTGGTACCGTCCTCAGAAGGGGGAGCGATTCCTGACCTATATTCCCGACCGCGATCGGGCCCGATCGGAGGAAGGCTTGGCCGGTATCGTCGTCACGGGCCGCCGGTTGGTTTATCACTCGCTGGTGCGGCATAAGGAAGCGGACATGGCGGACAAATTCGAACTGAGGGAGACGGTCGAAGGCGGGCGGGGATGGCTGGAGATTAAGTGCTCCTCGTGGGACGTCAAGCGCGTGGCCGTGGACCGTGACGGCCTGAATCGGTTGAAAGACGCCCTGACGGCGGGGAAATTCTCGACCGTGTGGCGGTGACAGCCGTCCGCGCCCGGCACCGCAGGACGATCCACCCCGCCCCCGCAAAGACCAACAGCAGGCTGGCGGGTTCGGGCGTCAGCTCCACTTCCCACTCCACGCTTTGCTCTAACAAGCCATTGGGATCGGAGCGGACCCAGTCGGTCGAGTCGAAGGCGCGGGCGACGACGTCGTAAAGGCCCGCCCCGTATCCGTAGTCGCTCAAACGGAACGTCTCGCCGGTGGCCGCCGCCACCGACACGCCGTTGACGGACCAGGCGACTTGGATCACGTTGGGATCAACGGTGTCGACCCACAACGAGCTGGGATCCATCAACGTGCCGGTCGCCTGGAGGTAATCGTCCAGCGGATGGACGACCGCGTAAATGCTCTTGATGATCTGCTCGCGGTCGACGGCGTTGAAGGGTTGCCCCAGCGCATTCATTTTGCCGGTCACCGTGGGGCGGTACAGGCCGTATTGGTAGCCCCCGGCCCCCTGGTAGGCCCCGACCGTTCCCAGGGAATCCACGTAGCCCAGCCACGGAGCCCACTTGGTGCCGCAGGGGTCCTTGGTGATATTGACCTGGCTGGGCTCGGAGCCCCAGTAGGTGGAGGAGCCGTCCCCGTATTCGTCCGCCAGGCCGGCGAAGGAATGTCCGATTTCGTGCAGGGCCAATTCTCCGGCGTTGGCGTTGCCGCCGGCGACGACGGCGAATTCCCCTCCGCCCCCGCCGTAGCGCGTGTCGTTGACGGTGACCAGCTTGATGGTGGGCGTGATGCCGCTGCCGGACAGGCCGTCGTTGAGGGCGGCCGAGGCTTTGCCCTCGTCGACGTACAACAGTCGCTCGGGACCGGCCAGGTAATAGTAGGAGCTATCCAGCGCCGTGTCGCGGAAGATGCCCAGGGGCGGCACGTCGGCGCCGGACTCGTTGGACACCACGTTCACGCAATAGACGTTGAAGAAATTTTGATAGCGCGGGAAGGGGTCTTGGCCCGCGTTGAAAAAGTGGTCCATGATGGTGTTGATGTGCTGGAGATAGATGCCAAGCTGGTCGGCCGTGTAGCCGTCGCCCAGGAAGACGATGTTCACGCGATTGCTCGCCGGGCCGTTTTGAATCAGCGTGGTGTAGCTTCCCTGCAGCGGGGCGGGGGAGGCCAGCAATAGAAACGCCGCCGCCCACGCCGCCACGGCCCATGCCGCCGGATGCCGATTCCTCCAAATCGCGGAACGCATGCGCAACTTCTCCTCCGTCCTCACATCTTAGAGCCACGACTCCCAGGGGCGCCCCTCAGCGCCCGCAGGATCGTTATCTCCTTCTCCTGCGACGTCTTCGCTGCCTGCCTCCACCGCCTTCGCCGCCGCCTGCTTGGCTTTGGCCTTGGGGTTGCCTTTGGGCTTGCAGGGGGGGCTGAGTCTGCCCTCCTGCGGGGGCGGGTTGTCCGCCTCCGTGTCTGCGGCCGCGTCTGTGGCGACGCCGGCGGTGCCCGGGGTCGCCCTGGCTGGCCTGTGAGGCCGCCGGGGCAGCCGCGGATGAGGCGACTTCATCGGCGCCCTGTGGGACCGTCGACTCCTCCGGCTCATTGGCCTGTTCGCCTTCGGCCGGGAGGGCCTCGGGAGTTTCCTGCCGTTCATCCTGGCCCTGCGGAGCTTTCGAGGAGGCCGCGGACGATCGCCACGGCGCCGGGGCTGGCGCGGGTCCGGCACCTGCCGGCGAAGTTCCCGGCGTCGGGAGCGGCACATCGCGGGCCGTGATTTCCTCGTTGCTCACCACCATCTGCGAATTGTCCGGCAGCAGCAGGCGGACGAGCTGCGTGAGAATCTGCATGTCGATGACCTTACCCACGACGCCAGCGGCCGTGCGCACGATGCTGTTCTTCCGCGGCAGCTTGGCGCGGAGCGCCTCGTAGCCGGCGTCTTCGTAGCGCAGGCAGCACATCAGCCGTCCGCAGCGGCCGGAGATTTTGGAGGGGTCCAGCGTGGCCTTCTGCATCTTGGCCATGCGCATCGAAATGGGCTTCAGGTCCCTCAGGAAGCTCAGGCAGCAGCAGGGCCGCCCGCACCGCTCGAAGTCGCCCACGAGCCGCGCCTCGTCACGGGCGCCGACCTGGCGCATCTCGATGCGGGTGCGAAACTGGCTGGCCAGCCGGCGGACCAGCTCGCGGAAATCCACGCGGTTCTCAGCCGCGAAGTAGAAGATGATCCGCTCCCCGCCCAGCAGGTGCTCGACGGTCACCAGCTTCATGTCCAGCTTCATCTCGCGGATCTCTTTGCGGCAGTAGAGGGCCTCCTCGCGGGCCGAGTTGTTCAGGTGGCGCTGGTCGATAAGGTCCTGCGCATTGGCCAGGCGCAGCAGGCGCCCGCTGCGGTAGAAGGGGTACTCAGGCCCTGCGGACCGGAGGAAGTCCTTCAACTGCTGCCGCGTGATGGCACCGGGGCCTTCCATGTCGGTCACGTTGGCCAGGACGTCGGCCAGTTCCACGCCGCGCTCGCTGCGCACCACCACCTTCGTGCCCGGCCGAAGGGGTTCCTCCAGGTCGTGCTGGAACAGGCCCATGGACCGCAGGGCGCTGTAACGGGCCGTGACGGCCTTTCCGGAGGGCAACTCGTCGGAAGCAGCGGCGGCGGCTTTTTCCTCAGCCGGCTGTTCCGGCGGGGCTGGGAGGGCGGGGGGCTGCGCGGCGGGGCTTTCCGGAACCGACGACGGCGTAGACTCGCTCCGGACGTCTGATGGAGCGATAGCCTGGTCCGGGGTTCCCTGCGCGGCGGGACTTTCCGCAACCGGCAGCGGAGACTCACTCCGCTCAACCGATGCAGCAACCGCTTCTTGAGGGGTTCCCTGCGCGGCAGGAGCGGTGCCTTCGCACGGCGTTTTGGCGTCCGACATGGAGACAACTCCACTACAACAACTGCCGCGGCGGCCCGCGGCCGGAATGGTTTCATTCCCCGGTCCGTCGCCGGGGTTCAGAACGCCCCGTAAGGGCGTGGCCCAGCCTCCCAGTGGGCCATGGCAGCCACACCCGCCCAGGCAAGGCGGCAGCGGCTACCAACAAGTATTCTACACTGCCGGGGCCGTATTTGACAGGGGTGTTTTGCGGTCTTTGGTCTTTTGGGAAAGCGCTTGCATCACGAAAGCAGGGGCCTATAATCCCACAGGTCGCCCTCAGGGGCGGTGAGGACTTGCCGAATTCATGGCTCTGGAACCCTCGCAAAGCGATTCACCCCGTGCCGTCGGTCCGGCCTGGTGGCTCGTGATCGTCCTTTTGGCCGTCGTCGCCGGGGCGCTCGTGATGGAACGAAGCCGCACCGCCGTGGCGGTCGGTCAAGGCGTGGCGGAACCGCCCGTGGGGAGCAAGGGCCTGATCGCCGTGGCCGGTCAACTATCCCGAGACACGTACGGCCTCTACCTCATCGACACTGAAAAAGGTAAAATGTGCGTGTATCAGTACCAGGCGGCGAACGGGCAACTGGGCCTGCTGGCCGTCAGGAATTTCGTTTACGATATGGGTTTGGATGCGTATAACACCGTGCCCTCGCCTCGTGAGATGAAGGATCTGGTGGAGCAGCAAGGCCGCGTGGTGGTGCCGCCGCCGGCGCCGGCCAGCGCACCGGCCAAGGAATAGACGTTATGGCCAAGAAGATGTATTACACCGAGGAAGAAGCCGCCACCCTCCTGGGCGTGGAAGTAGCGGCGTTGACCACCCTGGTCCGCGATCAGAAGCTTCGCGTCTTCAAGGATGGGCCCAGGAACATGTACCGGACCGACGAGGTCGACGCGCTGGTGTCCCAGGGCGGCGCGGCCGTCGCAGAGCCGCCTGCTCCTCCTGCCTCCGAGGGAGAGATCGAGCTGGCTCCCGCCGATTCCTCCGGCACCGGTTCCATCAGCCTGGCCGATTCGGCCGTCGCGCCTTCCACGCCCGCCGGCAAGGAAGACACGGTCATCACGGCCGAGGGGTCCAGCATTTTCAGCGAGGAAGAGATCGGCGCGGAAGGCGCCGACCCCCTGGCCAAGACGCAGGTCACGATGTCGATGGAAGACCAGATCGCCGCCGACGGCAGCGGCAGCGGCAGCGGCCTGCTGGACTTGACCCGCGAGAGCGACGACACGTCGCTGGGCGAGGTGCTGGACAAGATCGAAATGGAAGGCAGCGCCGCGCCCGCCGCCCCCGAGGCGCCCGCCGCCCCAGCCGTGGAAGCGGCCATGCCGCTGGTCGTGGAAATTCCCGATCCCCTGGCTGGATTGTTCAACGGCCTGATTATCGGTTGTGCCGCGGCCGCGCTGGTGCTGGGGGCGGTGAGCATCGCCGCCATGTGCCGGGCGGTCCCCAGTTTTCTGGAGTTCTTCGCCGACTACAAAACGGTCATCCTGCTGGCGTTCGCCGTGGTGATCGGCGTGGCGGGCGTGGTGGGCCACCTGCTGATTAAACCGGCCTCCGCCAAAGGAGCCGGCGGATAATCGAAAGACTCAACCGCCGCAATTGCAGCGAGCGGCTAACCCTATACACAAGGATCATTTCGCAAGGAAAGGACGGATCCCCATGAAGACCACTCTGGCGACTGCCTTGGTCGGATGTCTGCTGGCGGGGTTGCTGAGCTCCGGCGGCTGCGTGTCCAAGGCCGACTATGACAAGCTGATGGCCATGAACCGCGCTGCCGTGGCGGAGAAGAACCAGGCCATCGCCGCCGCCCAGGAACTGCGAGCGGAAAACCAAAGGCTCACCGAGGAGCTGGAGGCCGCGCAAAAAACCCTGGAGGCCAAAAATAACGAAATCGCCCTGCTCCAGGCGGCCAAGGGCGACCTCCAGAAGAAATTCGACGACCTGATGGCCGAGTACCAGAAGCTCACCGGCCGGGCGCCGACGCCGCTGCCGGAGATCGTCCTGCCGCCCGAGCTGGACAAGCAGCTCCGCGATCTGGCGGCCGCCAATCCGGACATCATGGAATATCTGCCCAAGTACGGAATGGTCAAACTCAAAAGCGACCTGACCTTCGCCAAGGGCAGCGACCAGGTAGCCCCCAACGCCAAGGAGGCCCTGGCCAAGTTCGTCCAGATCATGGGTGGCACCACCGGCATGACGTATAACGTCTACGTGGCCGGCCACACGGACGACATCCCGATCTTGAAGCCCGAGACGAAGCGCATGCATCCGGACAACTGGTATCTGTCCGTGCACCGCGCGGTGGCCGTCGAGAAAGAGCTGTCCGCCAGCGGCATGACGCCCGAGCGGATCGGCGCGATGGGATTCGGCGAGTACCATCCGATCGTGCCCAATGCCTCCGGCAAGAAGGGCAACGCCGTCAACCGCCGTGTGGAAATCTGGATCGTTCCGCCCGACCGGTTCCTGACGCTGCCCGGCACAGCCATGGGCGAGAAGGCGGGCAGCTAGCGTACCCGCCGCACGTTTACTGCGGACCTCACCGGACCCCGACCCTTTGTCACAGACTCAGGGCCGGGGTCCTGCTTTTGGCGCGGAGTAAGGGGAGGGCACGCCAAACGAGGTGTCTATTTCCGCGTGCGCGGCGGATCTTGGTTTTTGGAGCGGCGCTGGCGGAACAGCAGGCGGATGGGGACTTCGGCGAAATCCAGGCGGTCGCGGAGCTGGTTGACTAGGAACCGCTGGTAGCCGGCGTCGAAGCTGCGGACGTCGTTGACGAAGCAGACGATCGTCGGGGGGGCGACGGCGATCTGCGCGGCGTACAGCAGACGGGGCGGCTTGGTGCCGGTCTTGTGGCTGGGGCCGCGCAGCGCGACGATCTCCCCGATGACCTTGTTGAGCCGCGGCGTCGGCACGCGCGTGTGCGACTGGCTGAAAAGCTCCTCGGCCAGGCGGATCGTCTGGCGGACGTTGAGGTTCTGCAAAGACGACACCAGACTGATGGGGGCGAACGACAATTCGGGGAACACCTTGGTCAGGTATTCCTGATAGTCCTCGGCGTCGGCGCGCTGGGCGGCCAGGTCCCACTTGTTAACCACGAGCATCACCGGCTTGCACTGCTCGGCGATGTCGCCGGCCAGGTCCTTGTCTACCTGCGAAATTTTTAACGAGGCGTCGATCATCAGCGCCACGACGTCCGCCCGGCGGATGGATCGCATCGCGCGGTGCAGGCTGTAGTATTCCACGTCGCCGGCCAGGCTCTTGCGCTTGCGAATGCCGGCGGTGTCGATGAGGGTGAACGTTCGGCCGTCCAGCTCGACCGTCACGTCGATGCTGTCGCGGGTGGTGCCGGGGGTTTCGGAGACGATCATGCGGGGCTCGCCGGCCAGGGCGTTGATGAAGGTGCTCTTGCCGGCGTTGCGCTTGCCGACGATGGCCAGCTTCATCTCTGTCCGTGGCGGGGCGGCGCCTTTAGTGAGCGCCGGTCCCAGCGCCTTGGCCACGGCGTCCAGCAGGTCGCGCGTGCCGCGAGCGTGCTTGGCCGAGACCGCCAGCGCCTTTCCGAACCCCAGCGTGTCGAATTCCTCCAGCGCCGGTTCCGCGGCTGCGTCGTCCACCTTGTTGGCCACCAGGAGGACCGGTTTGTTCTGTTTCCGCAGGCGGCGGGCGGCCGCGGCGTCCAGCGACGTGCGGCCCTGGCGGGCGTCGACCACGAACAGGATCAACGCGGCCGAGGCGAAGGCGAAGTCGATCTGCTGCTCCACCTGCTCGCCGAGGTGGTCGGCGTCCACGATGCCGATGCCGCCGGTGTCCACCAGCTCCACGTAGCCGTCGCCCACGGGCAGCGGCGAGGAGACGCGGTCCCGCGTGACCCCGGCCGTGGGGTCCACGATGGAGATGCGCCGGCCCACCAGGCAGTTCAGCAGGCTGCTCTTGCCGACGTTCGGCCGGCCCACGATGGCGACGATAGGCAAACCCATGCGTGTGTCATACCAGCGGCCGGCGAGGATGGCAACCGCCTCGCGACAGCCGCCCCGGCGAGGCGCCGCCAGTCTTGAATGCACGCCGGCCGCCCGCGACAATCGGGGCGTGACGAGGCTTTACTTCATCCTGGGCTGCACGGCCGTCGGCAAGGGCGCCGTCGGGCGGGAGCTGGCGCGTCGGGTCGGCGGGCAGATCGTCAGCGTCGATTCGATGAAGGTGTACCGGCGGATGGACATCGGCACGGCCAAGCCGCCGCCGGAGGTCCGCGCCGAAATCCCGCACCATTGCATCGACCTGGTGGAACCCGCCGAGGGCTTTTCCGTCGCCCAATACGTGGCCGCGGCCGACGCCGCCATCGCGACCGTCACCGCGGCGGGGGCGGCGCCGCTGGCGGTGGGGGGCACGAGCCTGTACATCAAGGCCCTGGCCGAGGGACTGTTCGCCGGCCCCTCGGCGGACGCGGCCTTTCGCGACGAGTTGAAGCGCCGAGCCGGCGCCGAAGGCCTGGCCGCCCTGCACGCCGAGCTGGCGGCCGTGGACGCCGAGGCGGCGGCGAGGATTCATCCCAACGACCAGCGGCGAATCCTGCGGGCGCTAGAGGTCCATCGGGCCACCGGATCGGCCATCAGCGATTTGCAGAAGCAGTGGGACTCCGGCCAGCGGCGGTACGATTGCGTGTTCATCGGCCTGCGGCGAGACCAGGAGGACCTGAACCATCGGATTAATACCCGCGTCAAACGCATGATCGAGGCCGGCCTGGAGCGCGAGGTGGCGGCGCTGCTGGCGGAACCGGCCGGCCTATCGATGCAGGCGGCGGCCGCGGTGGGCTATGCGGAGATCATCGCCCACCTTGGCGGGCGGATGACGCGCGAGGAGGCCGTCGAGCGGATCAAGATCAACACCCGCCACCTGGCCAAGAAGCAGCGGACCTGGCACCGGCGATGGCAGGACGTGCGGTGGTTCGATCTGTCGCCCGACGCGGCGCCGGAGGCAACGGCCGAGGAGATTTTGCGACAGGTGGATTTCGTTCTATGAGCGATTCAGCCAAAAACTACGAGGCGTTCATGGGTGCGGCCCTGGAGCAGGCGGCTGCGGCGGCCGCGGCGGGCGACGTGCCCATCGGCGCCGTGATCATTCGCGACGGCCGAATTCTGGCCGCTGCCCACAACCGCCGCATCCTCGACGCCGATCCCACCGCCCACGCCGAGATGCTGGCTATCCGCGCTGCGGCCGCGGCCGTCGGCGACTGGCGCCTGACCGGCTGCACGATGGTGGTGACGCTGGAGCCCTGCGCCATGTGCGCGGGGGCGATCGTCCTGGCCCGGCTGGACCGGCTGGTGTACGGCGCCGACGACCCCAAGGCCGGGGCGGTCCGCACCCTCTATCGGCTGTGCGAGGACGAGCGCCTCAACCACCGCCTGGAGGTTTTTTCCGGCTGCCGGGCCGAGGAGTGCGGGCGGCTGCTGAGCGAATTTTTCCGCCGCCAGCGCGCCGAGGGCAAGAAGTAGTCCACCGGCCTGGCTGGGACCGCTTAGCGCTACTCTGACGGAATGCCGAGTGGTATTATTCCAAGATTCGACCTTCATGACGAAGCAGGCGGGGAGCCGAGGCGAAAGGACATGGAATATTCAGAATCGCCGGGACGGTCGCGAATGGCGTGGGCCGACTATGTGCTGGTGGCCCTGGTCGCGGGGGTGATCGTCTTCTGGCGGCTGGGGGCCGTCACCCTCGACGACCACGAGTGCAAGCTGGCGCTGGCCGTGCGGACCATGGTCACGCCGTCGGTTTGGCTGATTCCCAGCGACAAAGTTCGCGACATTCCGGCCGACACGCCGGCCCGCCATTGGCTGGTGCCCGTGGAGAACGGCCGGCCCCGCCTGGGCAAGACGCCGCTGCCTTATTGGGCAGCCGCCGGCGTCGCCGAAGTGCAGCGGGCGATGGGGGACGACAAGCCGGCCGTGAATTCCGTAACGGTCCGCCTGCCCCCAGCCGTTTCAGCGGTGCTGTGCGCCCTGGTCGTGCTGGCGTTGGGGAGGAGGATGTTCGGGCAGCGTGCGGCGCTGCTGGGCGCCCTGTTGTTGGTCACGTGCGTCGGGTTCCAGAAATGGGGGCGCAACGCCCGGCCGGAGATGGAACTGTGCCTCCTGGTGACGGCCGCGATGGCGGCGTTCTATTTCGGCATCGAGGCCAACAGCCGTTCGTCGCATCTGGCGTGGATGGTGATCTTCTGGGTGCTCCTGGGGCTGGCCAATCTCGCCAAGCAATTCGTGCCGTTCCTGGCCGCCTGGCCGATCGTCGTCTATCTGTTCTGGCGGCAGTCTTTCCTGAATCGCGGCGACGGGACCTCTCTAAGGTGGCTTCGAATCTTCCTGATCGCCACCGCCGTCGGCCTGGCGGTGCAGGTGATCATCTCCCTGGTTCCGTTCCTGCAATGGTGGCGGCGGGTGGGGATCAGCGACGACCTAGGCTCCTACCTCATGATCGCCGTGGCCTTCGGGCTGCCGGTACTTGGGTATCTGGCGGTCAGCAGACCGTGGCGGCAGATTCTAGCTCTTCTGCCGACGGCCGTGCCGGGACTGGTGCTGGCTGTGGCGATGTTCGCCTGGTGGCTGATCTACGTTCGCGGACTGTTCCCCCAGTTGGCCGACGAGGTTTTCGCTCACGAGGTGACCGATCGCGGTGCGGGCGTGGCAGGATGGACCGTGGACACGCCGGACCGATATGGAGTGGCCCTGCTGTGCTATTTGTTGCCCTGGCTGGGCCTGGTGCCGGGGGCCTGCGCCGTGGCGCTGATGCGTCGATTCCAACAGTACCGCAGCGGCCTGGTGTATCTGCTGCTGTGGTGCGTGGGGTTTGTGGCTATTTTCTCGGCGATGGCCGGCAAGCGCGAGCACTATATTCTGCCGATGCTCCCGGCCTTCTGCCTGCTGATGGGGTTTGTGGCGGAGGACGTGTTCTTCAAGCACGCCTGGATCGGTCCGACGCTGGCCCGTTGGCTCGGTGCGGCTTACGGGGCGACGGGCCTGGTCGCCGTGGCGATAGCCGCCATAAAATATTCGACGACGAGACACGATGTCCGATGGCTTCACATGAGCATTGTGGCGGCGGTGGTGTCGTTGCCGGTGGTCCTGGGGGGGTGGCTGATGTGGCGGCGGCGCTTTCACGCCGGGTTGGCCCTGCTGTTGGCCTCGATGACGCTGGTGTATGTCGCCTACTATCAGCGGGGGGAACTGTGGGACTATAACCGGCCCGTGGCAGAATTTGCGACGTCGGCGGCGAGGATAATCCCCCCCGACGCCCCCGTGTATAACTGGGGCGGTTCGCAGACCAAGATCCCCTTCTATTTCGGCCGATACGTTCCCACGCTCCAGTGGTATACGGCGGAGCACGATGAGGGAAGCGACACGTCTAATCGTGAAGCGATTGCGTGGCTGGCTGAAGACCCTTCCCGAGGGCCGTGGATATTCGGCTACGGGAAAGATGATTCAATTTTGCTTCCCCTGGGATATACCTCCGTGCTTCGGGCGGCTGGCGGAGAGGCAAAGAAAAAAGAAGTCTTCGCCCTTTACCACCGCTCCGTAGAAACCTCGCCGGCCTCCGCTCCCGCCAGCGCCTCTCAGCCGCGATGAAAGTGTCTTTCGGCCGCGATATCTGCGCCGTGCTTGGCCGGTCGGCTTACGCGCCGGCCTTGCGGCCGAATTTTTGGCGGAGGAAGGTGATTATCGCCGGCAGCAGGGAGATCACGATGATGGCCACCACGACCAGCTCGAAGTGTTTTTGGACGAACGGATGTCCGCCGAAGAAGTAGCCGGCCAGCACGCAGAGGTCGATCCAGGCCACCGTGCCGATGACGCTGAAGGCCAGGAACCGCGGATAGTTCATCTTGCCGATGCCGGCCACGAACGGCACGAAGGTGCGGATGATCGGCAGGAACCGGCCGATGGCCACCGCCTTGCCGCCGTGCCTTTCATAGAAGGCATGGGCGCGGTTGAGGTACTCCTTGTTGAGGAATCGCACGTGTTCCTTGGAGAAGACCTTTGGCCCCACGAAGCGGCCGATCCAGTAATTGGTCGAGTCGCCGCCAAGGGGGGCCAGACACAGGATGGGGATCAGCGTGCTCAGGTGGAGCTGGCCGCTGGCGGCGAAACATCCGCCGACGAACAGCAGCGAGTCGCCCGGCAGGAACGGCGTGACCACGAAGCCCGTCTCGCAGAAAATAATCACGAACAGGATCAGATAGACCCAGGAATGGTATTCCTGAATCACCTGGCCCACGAATTCCTTGAGGTTGGTGAACAGGTCCAGAACGTGGATGGTCAGTAGCACTTCCATGGTCCGAACAGTAAAGCGAGTTGGACCGGCCCTGTCAAACCTTCCGGCCGCAAATCCGCAGCGTAATCCGTTCACGCCGCTGGCTCGCATCTGCTAGGATCATCGCATGCCTTCGGAACGCTCCAAAGTGATTGTGGCCATGAGCGGAGGGGTGGATTCCTCCGTGGCCGCGGCCCTGCTGAAGCAGCAGGGCAGGGAGGTCGTCGGCGTGTTCCTGTGCCTGGGCCGGGCCGTGCCGGCGGATGCGGTCTCGCGCGGCTGCTGCTCGCCGCAGGACGCCGCCGATGCGCGGCGGGTGGCCGAGGCGCTGGGCATCGACCTGCACGTGCTGAGGGCGGACGAGGCGTTCGAGCGGATCATCGATGACTTCGCGGCCGAGTACGCCCGCGGCCGAACGCCCAACCCCTGCATCCGCTGCAACGCGGAGATCAAGCTCGCCCGGCTGATCGCCCTGGCCGACGCGCTGGGCGCCGGCCACGTCGCCACCGGCCACCATGCACGGATGGTCACCGTCGCCGGCCGGCGCGCCATCGCACGCTCGCGGGCGGCGGCCAAGGACCAGTCCTACGCCCTGTTTGCCGTGCCGGCGGCTTGGCTGGACAGGCTCCTGCTGCCGATCGGCGAGGTGGAGGACAAATTGGCCGTCCGTCGCATCGCCCGCGAGCTTGGCCTGGCCGTCCACGACAAGCCCGACAGCCAGGAAATATGTTTTGCCGACGGTGACGATTACACCGCCGTCCTGGCCGCCCGCGCACCGGAGGCCCTTCGGCCGGGCGATATCGTCAACGCCGCTGGAAAAATCCTGGGCCGCCACGAGGGCGTCGGGCGATTTACCATCGGCCAGCGCCGCGGCCTGGGCGTGGCCGCCGGATCGCCCCTGTACGTCACGGCCATCGACGCCGCCTCGGCCACCGTGACCCTGGGGCCGCGGGAAGAACTGCTGACGCGCCGGCTGAAGGCCTCCGCGGCGCATTGGCAGCAGCCGGTGGACGCGAACATAGAAAAAAGTTTTCACGCGATCGTGCAGATTCGCTACAACCACCGCGGCGCCGAGGGAACCGTGCGGCTGACCGGCCCCGACAGCTTCGAGGTAGACTTCGCCAGGTCCGTCTCGGCCGTAACGCCGGGCCAGGCCGCCGTCGTGTATGACGGCGACGTGCTGCTCGGCGGGGGATGGATTGTCTGATGCCGGCGTGGCGGATGTTGCAGAGCGTGGCGAGGAAAGATAGACTACCGCCTCTCTTTTTAGACGATGACAGAGAAGGATAATGGACATCGTTAATCACAACAGCCTGGCCGCGACGGTGGACACCGTGAACGAGGCCTTCTTTTTCGAGAGGCGATTGTCCGCCGAGCAGAGTCACCAGGCGGCGGACTGGATCGCCTCCCGCCAGGGGCTGGCCGGGTCCTATGCGGGCATGTTCGCCCCCACCAAGCGGGACTTCACGCAGGGCCTGAGGCTGTTCACCGGCGAGCGCGTTACCTCGCGGGCGGGAGTGTCGCACATCCTCGGCCAGGAGGCTTGCCGGGCGATCATCCTGCTGGGCAGCCCCACGGCCAAGTCCGCCGACGCCCTGGCCAAGGCGACGGCCGGCATGCTTCGGCGTCTTGGACCGGCCTCGTCGCGGCCGAATGGGATGTACTGTTGCGTCAAGTGCTCTTGCGCCTATTGGCGGCACCTGGCCGTCGGCGGCCTGGCCGACCAGACCGAGCAACTCGAGGCCGGGATGAGGACGCTGAGGGCCCGCCGCGATGGCGAAGGCAAGTGGCGAAGCTTTCCATTCTTCTACACCCTGCTGACCCTCAACGATCTGACGCTCCACAGCGCGTTCGACGAGATGCTCTACGCCGCACCGGTCCTGGAGCGGTTCCTCAAAGGCCGCCGGCGAGAGGGAGAAATCTATCGTCGCCGCAGGCTGCTGGTGGAGAAGGTACTAGGCCGGTGCTGAAACAGGCCGGATCGATCCTGGCGATTCATCCCGGCGCGATGGGGGATGTGATTCTCTTCGGCCATCTGCTCGGCGCCCTGGGCGGTCCTGTAACGCTCGTGGCCGGGAAAGAAAAAGCCAGCCTCCTTGCCGGCCTCGGCGTGGCGAAGCGGGCCGTGGATTTCAACGCCCTGCCCATGCACGAAGTCTTTGCGTCCGGCCCGGCGGCTGGCGACCTGTCCGCGCGGCTGGGACGGCACGAGCGGCTGGTCAGTTGCTTCGCTGCCGGCAATCCCCAGGCCGAGGCTACCCTGACGGCCCTGTGCGGGGCCGATTCGGCTGCGTTCCTGCCCGTACGCCCGCCGGAGGGCTTCCCAGGCCACCTGCTGGACCTCTGGACGAACCTTCTTGGTATGCCCGTCCTATCGAGGTATCCGGCACCATGGCCGGTGCCGAAAGAATTGCAACACATTGCATCAAAAGTACTTACAGAAAACGGCGTCGACCTCACCAAACCGTATATTGCGATCCATCCCGGGGCCGGGTCGGCGGCGAAATGCTGGCCGCTGGAGCAGTTCATCGAGCTGGCTGATTTGCTGCGGCGCCGCGGCCTGGCCGTCGTCTGGATCCTGGGGCCGGTGGAACAGGAGCGCTGGCCCGTGGATAAAGTCGAAACTTTGAAGGAGGCTGGATCGTTGCTGCCGCCGCTGGATTTGGCGGCCCTGGCCGGCGTGTTGGCAGGGGCGGCCGGGTTCGTGGGCAATGATTCCGGCCCGGCCCACCTGGCCGCGGCGGTGGGGACCGCGACAGTCGTGGTGGCCACATTGGTTTCGACGAGGCACTTTGCGCCCTTGGGCCCGCGCGTGGCGACCGTTACCGCACAGACCCTGGAGGCTATCTCGCCCCAATCCGTTGAGCAGTCTCTGGCTGGGCTGGCGGCGGGACGATAGGGGGATCCGTGGGGTATTTTTTCAACGTTCGCAAATGGCAGGAATTATGTTGACAGTTTGTTCCATTGGTGAGAAGATATACCCCCTGTAGGGCCGGTGGGCAGTTGCGGAAGCGTTTTCCCAAGAAAAACCCATCGGTGGGGCCCTGTCGGCTAAGGGCTCCGTTGCAGGATACACCAGGTTTTTGCCACATCTGAGAACATCGCGATTATCGTGGGACTCTCAAGAGGGGCTAACCGGCCTGGTTCGTATCGCTCGCTAATCCCATTTGTGCCGATTGGAAAAAGGAGCCTGCAGCATGGCTACCGGTAAGGTGAAGTGGTTCAATGACGCTAAGGGTTATGGGTTCATTACGGCCGAGGATGGCACGGACGCGTTCGTCCACTACAGTGACATCAGCGGCGATGGCTTCAAGACGCTCGCCGAAGGCGACACCGTCGAGTTTGAAGTGACTCAGGGCCCCAAAGGCGCCAAGGCCGTCAACGTGCATAAGGTTTGACGGCAACCACGTTAGCCGGAAAAACGAACGCCGCCCATCTGGGCGGCGTTTTTATGCGCCGCCTCCGCCGGCCGAGCGATACGTCAGGGTGATGCGGCCGTCGACGAGCGACAAGGCGTTGATATTCCAACCCGTTCCGCTACACTGGTACTCGATCTCCCCGGGGCGTAGCTCAGCTTGGCTAGAGCGCTTGGTTCGGGACCAAGAGGTCGCTGGTTCGAATCCAGTCGCCCCGATTCACAAAAGACAGGCCCAAAGGACCTGTCTTTTGTGAATGTGAGGCGGTGGGGAACCAGCGACCGCGGGCGAGCCCGAGCTTGGCGAAGGCGAGAACGCAAGGTCGGCGGGTTCACGCCGAAGGCGCCGCAAGCGGCGAGCCCGTCGAGCCGCGCAGCAAAATCCAGTCGCCCCGATTTTTCTTTTTCGCGCTTCGCGCGAAAAAAAGGAAAAAACCTTGGCCCGAGGCAAAAGCTGGTTTTGGAGGCTCTTGCGTCGCTTGCATCCCCAGGGCATTCCCTGGCCGGGCAGCGTGCTCTACGACGCCCTCAGCGGCAGTTCCATTTTTCTGCGGCACTATCAGATGGTGGCGGAGGACGTCGGCCGCTATTGCCGCGGCGGGCGCGTGCTGGACGTCGGCACCGGGCCGGGGAGGCTGCCGCTGGCCATCTGCCGGACCTTGCCAGCCGTGCGCGTCGTCGGCGTGGACATTTCGGCGGGCATGGTCGCCCAGGCCAAGAAGAACGTCGCGCGGGCCGGCGGATCGGCGGCCATCGAGATCGTCGAGGCCGCGGCGGCGAGCCTGCCGTTTCCGGACGACAGTTTCGAGGCGGTGGTGTCCACGGGCGTCATGCATCACTGGAAGGACCCGGCCGCCGACTTGAACGAGATCCATCGCGTGCTCAAGCCGGGCGGCTACGCGCTGCTGTACGACCTGGTGCGGAAACTCCCGCCGGACGTCGCCCAGCAGGCCAGGCGCGACTTCGGCCGCGTGCGATTCACGCTGCTGTGGCTGCACTCGTTCGAGGAACCGTTCTACGAGGTTGATGAGCTGCGATCCCTACCGGCCGGGAGCAAATTCTCCGCCGGCGACGTTCGCTTCGTCGGCGTCCTGTGCTGTCTGGTCTTGAAGAAGGACTAACCGCTAGCCGGCTCAGGAAAGCCGGCGAAGTGGAGATTTTGGTTTGACGATGGGCTGGGGTCCGAGTAGAAGAAGTTCGTTATGAAGAACGCGGCAAGTTCCATTTCCATTGCGATTGCGCGGCCGGTGGCCCTGGGCATTTGGATTTGCCTGTGGGGCATTAGGCATGCGCCTGGCGCGAGGAACGGGCCGCGATAGCGCATCACAAAATTTGGCAACGCACCAAGCCCGTTCCTGTGAACGGGCTTTTTGTTTAGGCCTCTACGCTATAAAAAGCAGAAAGGAGTTACAGAGATGAACCGGACAAAGCCACGCGAATGGTTCCACGGCTTCTTCGGCGGCCTGTATGGGCGCGTGCTGGGCGGGCGGATCCACGAGAAGCACGCCCCGCGCGAAGCGGCTTTGATTAAGCGGCTGCTGCGCCTGCGGAAGGGCCAGCGCGTGTTGGATTGTCCCTGCGGGCTGGGGCGGATCGCGCGGGGCCTGGCCGCTTTAGGCTTGGACGTTACCGGCGTGGACGTGGTGGCTTCGTACATCCCCCGCGCGCGGCGGCGGACGGCGCGGCGGGGGCTGGCCGTGCGGTTCCTTCAGGGCGACATGCGCGACCTGCCGTTCGAAGGCGAGTTCCACGCCGTAGTCAACTGGTTCACTAGCTTCGGTTACTTTGACGTCGCTGGCAACCTCGCCACGGCCAGGGCGGCCTGGCGGGCCCTTCGGCCGGGGGGAAAGTTTCTTGTCGAGATTATGAACAAGTCCTGGCTGGTTCCTCGCTTTACGCCCCGCGGCGAGGAAGTGGTCAATGGCGTGCGGATCGTCCGCCGCTCGCGATGGGACCGACAGGGCCGGCGTATCCTCAATACCTGGACCTTTTCCAAGGGCCGGCGAAGGGAGACGCACCGCTTCGCGCACTACCTGTACACGGCCCCGCAGTTGCGGGCGGTGCTTCGGGCGGCGGGTTTTCGGGGCATTCGCTTCCTGGGCCTGCCGGGGCCGAATCGCCTCACGCGCCTCAGCCATCGGATGATCGCCATCGCCCACCGGCCAGGCTGACCGGCGAGAACCGGCTGGGCAAATCCACCAATGTCGCCAAGGAGAAAAGGGCATGAGCGTCGAAATCGTTGAGATGACCGTCGCCGACTATGACGAGGTATGGGCCTTGTGGTCCGCCGCCGAGGGGATAGGCCTGCATCCCCAGGACGTCGATTCGCGGCAGGGTATTTCCGCGTATCTGGAGCGCAATCCGGGGATGTCCTTCGTAGCCCGGGACGCAGAGAAGCTGGTGGGCGTTGTCCTGTGCGGGACGGACGGGCGGCGAGGGTATCTCAGCCACCTGGTCGTCGCGGCCAGCCATCGCCGGCGGAGCCTGGGCAAGCGGCTGGTCCAGCACTGCCTGGCCAAGCTGAAGGAAATGGGCATTACACGGTGCAACTTGTTCGTCTTTGACCGCAATACATCCGCCCAGGCCTTTTGGAAAAAGATGGGCTGGAAGTTTTACGATGAGTTCGGCGTCAAGGCCATGAGCCGGGATGTCGAGTGAAACAGGCTAAAAAAACGCGACGGGGAAGGTGCCCCGCCGCGCAATGTGTGTACCTATCACCGTGCCCGCGACGTTACTGGGGCATGGTCGTGGCTGCCGGCATGGTCGCAGGCCCGGCGGGCCGGCCGGCTGCCGGCTGGGTGGCCGGACCTGAGGCGGGCTGGGTGGCGGCGCCCATTCTGATCTTCACCACGCGGCCCTTGGTCATTCGCTTGACCGACAATCGCAGTTCGCCCTGGCCGGCAATGAGCTTTTCAAAGTCCTTCACGTTGCCGACGGGCTGATCGTTGACGTGCGTGATGATCTCGTAGGGCTTGATGCCGCTGACGGCGGCCTTGCTGCCCGGCTCGATCTTGGAGACGATCACGCCGCCTTCGCCCGGGGCCTTCTGGAAGTAGCGGCGGACCTCGTACGTTAGATTGCGCACGGTCAGGCCCAGCGCGTCGGACTTATACCGCTCCGCCGAATCGTAGTGGGGCGGGCCCTGGACGACCTGGAAGTCCTTGGTGATCACCTTACCGTCCGCGAAGAACTCGGCCCGGAACTTCTTGCCGAAGCCGATCTCGGTGAGCTGCGTGTTCAGGTTGTTTTCCGCCGGCGGCCAGGGCGTCGGAATCTCGTCGTAGAACTGTTCCGGCACCTCGTCCAGCCGGTCCCACGGAAAGGCCACCCCTCCGAAGCCGTAATCCTCGACGTGCACCTCCAGCGGTTTGGGCTCTCCCTCCACGTGCAGCCGCAGCAGGATGTACCCGGGCTTGATGCCCGCCTGGGCGGCGGGGGAGTTTTCGTAAACGTAGGAGACCAGGGCGCCGATCCGGCCGTCGCGAGTCAACTCGGAAACGTTGTTGATGCGGGCCAGTTCCTTGTCTAGGGCCTGGAGCTCTACTCCCAGCCAGGCCAGGCGGTTTTCCTCCTCTTCCGACAGGGGGACGTTGCTCACGTCGAAGTGGCGGTCCGCCTCGGCCAGGAGAGTTTTAACGTATGTCGACGCCGTGGGGATCGGCCATCGGCCTTGCTCGTCTTCTTGCGCGACTTTCACTCTCCGGACCAACGGGAGCACCACCAGCTCGCCGTCGGGCGTGAACAGGAAGGTGCGGTTCGCGGAATTGAGGAGCACCGGATAGACCTGGCGCCGCCAGCCCAGCCTGAACGAGGCGATCCGTGCGTGATTGAAATAGGCGACGCGTTTCTCGCCCTGAAGCGTTACTTCCGCGCTTCCCAGGATGGCGTTGTCGAAGTCCTCCGCGGGCTTGCCGGACAATCGAGCGGCCCCTTCCAGGGGAGCGTCCAACTTGGCGATGAAGGCGCCGTAGTCCTTCAGCGTGCCGGCGAACGTCGCGGGGATGGGCTTGCCGCCGCCCGTCCGATGCACCAGGATTCGCTCCAGCCTGGCCGTGACGGCGGGCTTGAGATCGACCAGGACCAGCACGGTCTTGTCGTCCACCAGCACGCCGGTCACGTTTTGCTCCGTGCTTTCCTCTTCTTCGTCCTCGCGCTGGCGGAACATCTTTCCGGCCGATTTCTTGGGGCTTCGGAAGCTCAAGGCCACCCGAAGCAGCGACTGGTCGGCCCATTTCTTGGTATCCGCCAACATGGCTTTCCTCTGATCGACCGTCAGGACCGGCCACGTCAGCGGAGAACCTTTCCAGGAATCGTCCAACGGCAGCGAACCCCACATGGCCAACCCCGCCGGCTTACCCGTGACGTCTACCAGCACACAGTAAGGTTGCAGGGAATAGAAACTCTTGGACATCTCATTCTTTTTGATGGACGAGGTCAGTGAGCTCACCTGGATCGTCCATTCCGGTTCGGCCAGTTGGTAGGTCACGGTCAGATAGGGAGGCTTGGCGGAGGCGTCGAAGGCCAGGGGCTTGACGTCTTGGAGGGGCTGGGCGAGTGTGAGGAACAGGGCGTTCTGGGCCTTGCTGTAGGCCGACGGATCGGCCCCAATGAGCTGATCGCCGCAGCGCACGGCGATGCTCTTGATGAAACGCGGATGGATGATGGGATCGGGGCAGACGACCAGGGTCGGCGAGAGGACGAATCCGGGCAGCTCCATCGGCCGCTCCTGCGTCACAAAGCTGGCCACGGGGGTGGAGAGATAGGCGCCGTAAAAGACCGTGGACGGCGGCGGCTCCCCCTTGTCGTACTGGAGGGTGTACTCCACGCGCACCAGCGACGGCGCGACGGCCTGGGCGATGGCTTCCCTTTCATTGACCGGCCCCTTTTTTGCAGTCAGTTGCATCGCCTCGCAACCTCCCAGAAGGCCGAGCGCCGCCACCAGGGCCATCGAACGGACCGCTGATCGAGTCATGGGGTATTCCTCGTGAGGGTTAGTCTTTCTCGTAGTCGCGTGAGAAGTCCAGCACCACTTGCCGCATCAGCCCGTTGCGCAGGATCGTGATGACCACGCGGTGCTGGGTGGCCACGTTGGCGACGGCCTTTTCATAAGCCGCCTTGGCCTCCTCCAGCGTGGTGATGTCCTTGCCGTCGATCTGCACGACGATGTCCTTGGTTTCCAGGCCGGCGTTCTGGGCGTTGCCGGGGTACTTGACGCCGAAGACGAACACGCCGACCTTGCGGTGGAAGTACAAGTCGGGATTGTCGAACTGGTTGATGGCCTTGAACGTCATGTTCCATCGCGGGCAGTCCAGTTCTTCGCCCTCGACCTTGCCTTTTTCACGCGGAGTGATTTCGAGGGTCGTCGTCGCGCCGTTGCGGACCAGTTCGAAGGTCGCCGGCTTGTGCTTGGGCAACAGGCCGAGCATCTGCCGGACGGCCGGCAGGTCTTCCTCGCGCTCCGCCGTGATCGGCTGGCCGTTCACGCGAACGATCCGGTCGGTGGGCTGGACGCCCGCTCGGCGGGCCGGGCTTTCGGGGTCCGTCTCGGCCACGATGACGCCTTCGGTCGCGTCGAAGTAGATGTTCTTGTTGAAGTCCTTCAGCGGCTGGAGTTGCAGGCCCATCCAGCTCCAGGAGACCTTGCCGCTTTCCCGCAATTGGGGCAGGATCACGCGGATCGTCTCGGAGGGTATGGCAAATCCCATGTCGCCGCCGAACAAGATGCCCAGGGTGTTTATGCCGACGATCTGGCCGTCGGTGTTGACCAGCGGGCCGCCGGAATTGCCGGGACTGATGGACGCGTCCGTCTGAAGCCACAGGCTGTACTGGCTGCTGTCGGGCAGGAATCGCCGCGTGCAGGAGACGATGCCGATGGACACCGAGCGGTTCAGCCCCCAGGGCGCGCCCATGGCCATCACGAAGTCCCCCTCCTTGAGCTTGGTGGAGTCTCCCAGCTCCGCGTGGGGCAGGGGGGGCGAGCCAGCCGGCACCTTCAGCTGGATCAGGGCCAGGTCGCTGTCCTTGTCCGAGCCGACCACCTGGGCGTCCATCGCCCGGCCGTCGTACAGAAGGCATCGGGCCTCGACGACCTTATCCATCACGTGCCAGTTGGTCAGCACTTCGCCGCCGGCGGAGATGATCACACCGCTGCCGGCGATTTCTTCGGTGACCTTCTTGCCGGACTCGTAGCTTTCCTTGAGGCACTTGATGAACACCACGGCCGGGAAGACCTTGTCCTTGGCCGAGGTGACCACCTGGCGAAAATCCAGCGTGGCCAGCCCCGCCTCGCGCGTCGTGGGCGAACCGGCCTGGCCGGCCGGGGAGTTGTCCGCCTTTACGCTTCCGCACAAAAAAAGGGCTACGAAGCACAGGATCGCCAACGCAGATTTTTTCATGGAGAACCCTCTGGCTTCTACCGTCGGCGGCAGGAGGCCGTGACGGTCGACCTGACGGCAACCTGAGTGGGTATTGTGGCCGTCGTGCCCAGGTTCGTCAATGTTATCCGCCTTGCCAAGTTCTTTCGTCTCCCCTCGGGCGGTGGGGTGCTGGGGAGGAAAAAATCCCGCTGGCTTCCAAGAGGGGTGCCAAATCGCTTCTATCCGCCCACGGGCAACGGCACCGAAGGCGCGGACGCGGCCGCGGGTTCCGCGGCCGGCTGGGTGGCGGGCCGGGGAGGCCACTTTTTGATCTTGGACAATTGATCCAGCAGAATCACCGTATTCGGATCCGGCACGACCGTTTCATCCAGGCTGATCAGGCTCGGCGTGACGTGAATCACGCTCCATCCTTCCCCGCCCGGACGGGGAGCCAGCTCCATGTCCACTCGACCGAGGTAGCGGTAGTGGTCGCCGGCCTGGCAGATGAACACTGCGCGTCCGTCGGGGCCTTTGGCGCGGAAACCGTTCTTCAGGACCGTGTGGCTGTGGCCGCCGAGGATGAGGTCGATTCCCTCCACGGTGGACGCCAGCCGAAGGTCCTCCGGCAGGCCCAGGTGCGTGACGGCTATGACCACGTCGGCCTCCTGGCGGAGGCGAGGGACCAGACTCCTGGCCGTCTCGACGGGATCGGCGGCCTTGACGGCCACTGCCTTGTCGCCCACCGCACGCACGGTGCACAATCCGAAAAAGGCGATGCGGACCGGCCCGGCCTTCTCGATGACATACGGCTGGCCGAGGCTGCGGCCTGCCTCCAGCGACACGTTGGCCGCCAGGGTGGGAAACTTGGCCTCGGCGATGCGATGCTGCAGCACGTCGACGCCGTTGTAGAACTCCCCGTTGCCCGGCACCCACAGGTCGTAGCCCAACTGGTTCATGAGAACGATGTTGGCGGCCCCGCAGGACTGCTGGGTCAGGGCGTCGCCGCGGCTGAACTCGTCGCCGCAATGGATGAGGAAGACGCGCTCGGCTGAAGAAGTCTGGCGGACCTGCCGGACCGCCGTGGCCAATCGGGCCACGCCGCCTATCTTCTTGCCGCCTGCGTCTAGGCCCAGGAGCTGGCCGTGGCTGTCGTTGGCGTGCAGGAGGATGACCTTCAGGCTGCCCTGCGGCGCCGGGGACGCCACCGGTGCCGAGGAAGGGGTGCGGACGGCCAATCCCCACCCTGTCGCCGCCGCCGCAAGCGCCGTGGCGACGATAACCCAGTAACGGATCCTTTGCTTTAACATAGGTTCACTGTTATCGGCACTTTTTTAGACCCAGGACCAGCGCCGTCCCGTCGGCCGCGGCCGGGGACGCTTGCAGCCCCCTGGCGTTAGACCTTAAAAGACTGAGAGAGGGCCTTGTGAGCCCTCTCCCAAGTCTGTTGCATTCCCGCAGACGTATCAGGTTCTGCGATGAATTATCAACTCAGGCATGGCGCCTGCGAAG
>Ga0187885_10000068_pt1 | contig 115698 bp, 100 predicted proteins | sample June2016WEW_20_1_3_FD_132970 | JGI IMG/M metagenome (GOLD analysis project Ga0187885, IMG submission 132970) | Peatland microbial communities from SPRUCE experiment site at the Marcell Experimental Forest, Minnesota, USA - June2016WEW_20_100 | ecosystem: Environmental > Terrestrial > Soil >...
GCCGTCGGGCCAGGCCTCTGCGCCACAGACGCCGCCGCCGTCCGCGGCGGGACCGGGCAGAGGATTGCGCTCAGCAGGCAGAAAAAGCCCGCCTAGGAGCCGCTCGCCTTCCAGCATCTGCTCGGCGGCGTCGATGAGCTTGTCGGTGTCCTTCTTCATGGATGGAATTGTAGAGGCCGGGGTGCCTGTCCACAACGCCTCAGGCAGGCCCAGGTAGAACCGCCACCAGTTGAGCCGGCATGTGCTTGTCGCCCAGGCTTTCGATGGCGGCCCGGACGGCCTGGCCCGGCTGAACGGCGGTGCAGCGGGGCAGCGTCACGGTGAAGTAGCGGTCGGTGCGTGCGACGTGCCCGCTGCCGCGGCCGTGGTCCTCCACGACGGCCTCGACCGTCTGGCCGACGAACTGCCGGCGGTAGGCGGCGGCCAGTTCTTTTTCCGTGGCCGCCAGAGCGGCCATGCGGGCCTTGACGACGGCCGCCGGCGGCGCCTCGCGGCGGAACGCCCAGGCGGCCGTGCCTTCAATCGCGCTGAACGGGAAGGCGTGAATCTTGGCGAAGCCCGCCCGCCGCGCGACGGCCAGCGTGGCCGCGAAGTCGTCGTCGTCCTCGCCGGGGAAGCCCACCAGGATGTCCGTGGTGATGGCCGGGCGGTCCGTCGCCTCCCGCAGGCGGGCGACGGTTTGGAGGAACTGGCCGGCCGAGTACCGCCGGTTCATCCGCCGCAGGATGCGGTCGCTGCCGGATTGCAGCGGCAGGTGGAAGTGCGGGGCGAGCTTTGGCGTCTGGCGGCAGGCGGCCAGGAATTCCTCGCTCACGTCGCCGCATTCCAGGCTGGATAATCTCAGCCGCCACAGGCCCGGGATGCCGGCCAGGCGGCGGATCAGCTCCGGCAGCGCGGAGGTTTGTCCGTCAGCGGCGTCCCGCCCGTAGGCGCCCAGGGACACGCCGCACAGGATAATCTCGCGGTGCCCGGCCGCGACCAGGTCGCGGCATTCGCGTTCGACGATCTCCGGCGGGCGGGACCCCATGCGATTGCGGAGATGCGGCACGATGCAGTAGGAGCAAAACGCGTCGCAGCCGTCCTGGATTTTAACGATCGCCCGGCGGCGGCCTGGGAAGCTTTTGAGGCTCGGTAAATAAGCTGCGGCGGGGAGGAATTTCTGCTTGACCTCGGCCGGGCGGCGCGATTTGATAAGGTCCGATAAGGAGGCGGCCGGTTCGGAGGCAGTGGCGAGGGAAGTGCTTGCGCCACCTTCACTCAAGGATGTTTGCTGTTCCTGCCGATGCAATCTCACGGAAGTCCGGCCGACGCGAGGAAAGGCTAGCAACGCCAAAACCTCAGCGAGGCAAGTAGAGAGGTCGTCGCGATGGCCGGCCAGGACCGCCCTTTGTGGTGGGACGCCCAGCTGCGCCAGCAGCTGGCCGAGGCGCTGAGCGTCGTAATCGACGTAGCAGCCCGTCACCAGCACCAGGGCGCCCGGGGCGCTTCGCACGGCCCGGGCGATGGTCTGGCGGCTTTTAGCCATGGCCGCGGCGGTCACACAACAGGTGTTGACCACCCGCAGGTCGGCCGGGCCGTCCGACCAGCCGGCGAGCGACAGGCCTGCTTGGGCGAGGGCTTCGCCCAGGGCGGCGCTTTCGTACTGATTGACCTTGCAACCGAGTGTGGTGATCAGGAATTGCACTGCGGCGAGCCTCCGGGCGCCGTGGGGCGGACTGACCCCGCCGGTGTTGTCGCTGTGTTGGATGGTTCCATGATAACCGATCCGGCCGCGAATGCAGCCCCCTGGGCGGCGCGGTCGAGGGCGAGTTGAAGGAGTTTTCATGGCGACGGTCAACAGCGTCTGGGGAATCGACATCGGGCAGTGTGCCATGAAGGCACTGAAGCTGCGCGAGGTCGACGGCGAGCTGAGGGTCGAGGCCCTGGACGTCATCGAGCACGCCCGCATCCTTTCCGAAGCGGACGTGGACCGCGTGCAGCTCATCCGCACCGCCCTGGAGACGTTCCTGTCGCGCCAGACGGTGGTCGGCAGCCTGGTGGCCGTGGCCGTCTCGGGCCAGAGCGGCTTCACCCGCTTCGTCAAGCTGCCCCCCGTGGAGAGCAAGAAGATCCCCGACATCGTGCGCTTCGAGGCCGAGCAGCAGATTCCCTTCCCCATCGCCGACGTGCTGTGGCGGTGGCAGTCGTTCCAGGATCCCAACGGCCCGGACGTGGAAGTGGGCATCTTCGCGATGAAGCGAGCGGACGTGGCTGAGATGCTCGACCACTTCGACGAGGTCCAACTGGCCGTCGACGTGGTGCAGATGGCCCCGCTGGCGTTGTTCAACTTCATGACCTTCGACGAGCAGGCGGCCCCCGACGGGGCGACGCTGCTGGCCGACGTGGGGACCAACAAGACCGAGCTGGTCGTGGCCGACGGGCCGAGAATCTGGACCCGCACCATCCAGATCGGCGGCAACGATTTTACCGAGGCGCTGGTCAAGGCCTTCAAGCTGTCGTTCCCCAAGGCCGAGAAGCTCAAGCGCAGCGCCGCCACCAGCAAATACGCCCGACAGATTTTCCAGGCCATGAGGCCGGTGTTCAGTGACCTGGCCCAGGAGGTGCAGCGCTCGCTGGGCTACTACACGGCCATGCGCCGCGAGGCGCGGTTCAAGAAGGTCGTGGGGTTGGGTAACGGGTTCCGCCTGCCGGGCCTTCAGAAGTTCCTGGAGCAGCAGCTCAACGTCCCCGTCGTCCGGGTGGACAGCTACAACAAGCTGACCGGTTCCGGCGCCGTCAACGCCCCGATGCTCAACGAGAACGTGCTGTCGTTCGCGGTGGCCTACGGATTGGCGATCCAGGGGCTGGACCTCACGGCCGTGAGCGCCAACCTGCTGCCCGACGAGATCGTGCGCCGCCGCCTGTGGGGGCGGAAGCGTCCCTGGTTTGCCGCGGCCGGCGCGGTGGTCCTGGCGGCGCTGGCGGCGCCGTTGTATCGCGGCCTCAGCGACCGGTCCGCCCTGGCCCCCGGAGAGGCGTACCGCAATACCGAAAGCATCGCCCGCACGCTGAGCGATCAGAGCAACCGCTACCAGGAGATGATCAGCCGCGTGGGGCCGGAAGAAGAGCCGGTCAATAAATACCGCACCCTGTTCGGCTACCGCGGTTATTGGCCGACGCTCCAATCGGTGGTGTCGGCGGGCTTCGAGTCGGCGTTCGCTGGCCAGAAGCTCCTGGAGGACTTCGACGCCGCACCCGACCCGGCCGCCCGCCAGAGGATGATGGCTCAGATTCGGGCCAAGTACCCCGTCCGCACGAACCGCGCGATGGTTTTCATCCGCGACATGCAGGTGGTCCCCCTGCCCAGCATCCAAGGCAAGACGGCCCACGCCATGCTGGGCGGCACCGGAGGGACGCCCTCCACCAAAGGCCCCACCGCCTCGCTGACGGTCCCGGGATATTTCATCCGCCTGGTGGGGCGAACGCCCCTCAGCAAGGACAAGGCCCAAGCCACGCTGACCAGCCTGAGGAAAAAGCTGGAAGAGGCGGGCAAGGGCGTGCCGGAACTGGCCATCGTGGACTATTTCCATGACTTCTCGGTGACGTCTCCGACCGCCGCTGTGGCGCCGCAGGGGCCGGGGAGACGTTACGCCGATGAGGAACGGGAGACTACTGAAGAGGCACCGGCGGGGCCGCAGCGGGGTCCGACCGGCCCGAGGGAACCCGACGTGATCTTCCCCGACGAGGAAGCCGCCAACGATATTTATTTTCAGGTGGGTCTGATCGTGACGATTACGGGCGACGGCCTGACCGATTCCAACGCCGCCGCGCCGCCGGCGCAGTAGCTTTCAGGAGCCTGCCATGAAGTTTGTGCGTGAAAACTTATTCCTGATCGTCGTCGCCGGATGCGTCCTGCTGGGCGGAATCGGCCTGGCGGTGACTTCTTTTAAAGTCTCCGGTGACGTGCAAAAGGCGATGAACGGCCGGGTCGAGATGGCCAAGACGCTGCAAGGTTTGGAGGGCCGCGGGGCCAACGCCGAGATGGTCGCCGCCGCCGAGAAGCGGCTGGAAGCCATCCGCTCGACTGCAGGAACGGTGGCCAAGGTATGCATCGATTGGAACCATGAGCACCTGGCGGTTCTCAAGCTGACGGTTCCTGACACCGAAGAGGTGGTGCCGGCCTTCCCGTATGACGAACAGGTCTACCGCGATCACGGACTGGGGTATGTGTTCACGAAAACCTATGTGCAGGCGATGCAGCGCTTGTGGGGCAGCCTCCATCCCACGACGCCCCCCACGGAAGGGGAGGTTGTGTCGCAGCAGTTGCAATGGCAAAACCAGCTGATGCAGCGGCGGGCGATGGAGGCGGACCAGGGGGTGGCGACGGGCGGCGTCCGGCCGCCGGCGATGGGCGCGACGCCTGCCGGTCCACCGCCCGCCATGGCGCCGCAGCCGGCCAGGCCGTTGACGCCTCTTCCGGTGCCCGGGGGTTCGGAAGTTCCGGGCGCGGCCCCTGCGCCGATGGCGTCCATGACCTCCGATCCCGCCATCGTTGCCGAGGCGACGGCCAGGGGCAGAGATTCGGCCATGATCATGAAAGCCAGGCGCGGGGCGATCTACGTCGATCCCTCGGCCTTTCGCATGGTGTTCCGCGAAGAGGTGCCTAATCCGGCGGTCGTGAACCTCTGGCAGGCGCAACTGAATCTGTGGGTCACGTCCGACGTCGTGGCGGCCATCAACGCCACCAACGAGGAGGCCTTCGCCCAGGCCGACCGGGAAGGCAAACCTCACGACGTGCTGACGGCGGCCGTGAAGCGGCTGATACGTATCGGCGTGAACGAAAACTACGTGACGTCGCTGCCCGAGCAAGGCGCCGCGCCCGTCCAGCCGGGCCGGTTTGCCGGCGAGGAAGAACCGGCGGAGACGCCGGAGTACACGAATGTCGTGAGCGAGACGGAAAAGGAAATAGCTTCCATTTTGACCCGGCGCGGTTCCGGAAAGGACTGCGACGTCCTGCACTACCGACTCTTCGTCGTCATGCCCACGCGCTGGTTGCCGGCTCTGGAGCGCCACTTGATGGCCCGCAACTACCATACGGTTCTGAGCGTGCAGATATTTCCGGCCGACGCGGCGCTTCCCACGGGCGAAGCCGAGGGGGCGTCGTCGAACGCGAATTACTACTACGGCACCGAACCCGTCGCCCGGGTGGAGATCACCGGCGAAATGCTCCTGCTGACCGCCTGGGAACGAGGCACGTGGGACACGGAGAAAAACGCCTGGTCGAGCGAATTTCCCCCGCTGATCCCCGCCGAATCGCTGGTTCAGCAGTTTGGGAATCGGGAAAACCCCGCCCTTCGGCCGGAAGATGCCGCGCGATTCCCCCAGGCAGCAGCGGGTGCCGCACGCTAGATGAGGCCTTGAGAATAGCCCCAGGAAACCCCACGGCTGGGGAACATAGGTTGAAGAGGTGAGGACCATGGCCAAAGGTCCGTTCATGGAAGTTCTGGAGCAGCACGTGGAGAAGATTTTGCTCGGCGTGTGTCTTTTGTTGCTCCTGGTGGCTGTGGGCTATTGGGGCCTGGCCTCGCGTCGCTCCGTGGAGTTGCCCGGCAGCCGCAGCGAAAAGAAAAGCACGCCCGCGGAGGTGGACCAGCAGCTTCAGGATCTAGCCAAGTCCGTGGCGTCGGCCGTGGAGGCCAAGAAGGCCGACGTGCCTCCTCCTCCGGATTACATTAATCAGTTCCGGCTGTTGATGTCGGGAGCCAGCTCGGGCAAACCGTTCTCGATGGAAGCGTTCGGTACGCCGGCCCGGCCGATCGGCGTCACGGAGGGACCGGCGGTGGCGAAGATCAATTTGAAGGAACTGTTGGACCTGATGCCCGCTCCCGGCAAGCCGGTGGTCAACGCCGTTCGCGTCCTGCCCAACCGGCCGATGGAAAGGGCGGCGGATGAGATGGTGGCCCACGTGGTGGCCGTCTATCCTTGGCAGTCGCTGGCCGACGCCTGGAGAGACAGGCTCCGAAACAGCGGCGTGCCGTTCGCGCCCGTGGCGATTGGCGTGGTGGCGCAGGTCCAGGAGCGCATGCCCGACGGCAATTGGAGCCCGCCCCAGGAAGTCGCGACGGTCTTCCAGCCGACCTCCGACGTCCAAGGCACGCCGATCCCCCTGCCGGAGGTGCCCGCCTATGACGGCACCAACGCCGGCTACCTGGCCAGGCTGCGGGGGGCTTTGGAGGATCCCGCCTGGCAGAGTTACGTTCTGGAGCCTAACTATTGGCAGGTCTGGTGGCCGGGCTACGGCTGGACGGATTGGCGCGTGAACTTGCCGGAAAACGAGATCACCAAAGAAGCCGCCGCGACCCTGGCGCAAACCGGTGGAACGGTGGCCCCCGGCGCCCCTCAGCCCCCTCGGCCGGTGCGTCTCAACAAGTATGGAGAACCGATCGAGGAAGAGGCACCCCCCGCCCCTTCCGGTCCGCAGCCCCTCACGCCCGCACGGCTGGCCGAGATCCCCGCTCCGAAATTGCCCGCGGTGCCGGACATCAGCCAACAAGTACAAGCCGGCGCGGTGCTGGTATGGTTCCACGATGGTTCGCTTCAGCCGCTGAAGGTGTATCGCTATCGCCTGGCGGTGAAATTCCTCAACCCCCTGCTGGGTTTCGATAACATGGTGAAACAAGCCGCCTTCGCCACCGAGCCGGCGGTGACCACGCCGTTCAGCGAATGGTCGGACCGCGTCGAGGTGCCGCAGCCAACGGAGTTCTTCCTCGTAGCGGCGTCGGAGTCCGTCGGTGAGATGAAGGGCAAGGTCACGGTCTTCACCCGCAGCACCGGCCAGCAGGTCAAGGAGCGGTTCAACGTCGTGCCCGGCCAGGTGGTCGGTCAGGTCAAGGACATCCAGTTGACCAACCCGGCGAACGGGTCGGTGGGCCTGGTGCCGGTGGACTTCTCCACCGGGGCCATCGCGGTGGAATTCCGGCTCAGCCGGTATGGTGCCGGCGGCGGAAGGAACGTCGTGGAGATGCTCTACCTGGACGAGAAGGGCAATCTCCAGACGAAGGTGGACATTAACTCCCTGCCCCATACGGATCGGGAATACCAGCGTTACAAGGAACTGGAGCAGAAGGAGAAGGTGACGCGCCTGGCCGCCGAGGCCGCCCGCGCCGCCACGCAGCCGGCGCTGGCGCCCGGCCAGTCCCCCTCGCCCCCGCCCCCGCCGTGACAGGAGTAATAAGCTTGAAACGGACTCAATCCATACGGTATGGTACACCGCCCAACGGAGGTGGTGCCGATCCTTCGGGCCGGCGCCGAGTCTCCCCACGCCAAGGATGCCTGGGAGGTTTTTCGGAGTCGCGTAGGAGTAGGATGCAATCACCCCTATGGAAATTAGCCCGCCTAAGCCGATTATATCTATGTAACCAGGGACTTCCGACGCAGACGGACCTGTCGGGCCCCTATCAGAAAGGGATACCGCAGTGTTAACGCTTCGCCATTGTATGTATCTGACCTTGGCGGCCACTGTCTTGCTGATGGCCCTGGCGCTTCCCGCGCAGAATCCCGATGGGGACCGCGCGGTCGCGACCTTCCGCCAAGCCGTGGCCCAATACAACGCCATGGACTTTGCCGCCGCCAAGGACACCTTCCTGAAAGTCGATCGCGATCGGCTTTCCAAGTCCGATAAGGCCAGCCTGGACGACTACCTGTCCAAGATCGACCTGGCCGTCCGCAGACAGGCCGCGGCCATGATGGCCTACAACGCGGGCGTCAAGGCCCTGCGGGCCAATGACGCCGCCAAGGCCAGGGAACAATTGGAATTGGCCGCCGCCAGCGAGTATCTCCCCGAGGCGGTGCGACGCGACGCCAAGGCGCAATTGGCGCTGGTGGCCAAGACGGCTCCCGCCGCGGCGACGAGCCAACCGGCGGCCCCGGCGGTGCGTTTGGAGGTTCCGTCACCGACGACTCGCCCCGCCGGCGCTGAAGCGGCCGGGACGTCCCAGGACGCCGGAAAGGTGCTCGGCGGCGTGCTGGAACGCCGGGCCAAGGCCAACGTCCTGATGACGGAAGGCAAGCAGGCCCTGGCCAACGGCGATTCCAAGACGGCGGCTGCGAAATTCGAACAGGCCGTGGCGCTGGTGCCCGAAATGGAGGAAGCGCAGCAGCTCCTCCAGCAGGCCCGGGCCCTGAACACCGAACAGGCCGGCCCCTTGACCGTCCTGGAGCAGAAGCGGCAGATCCGGCGCCAGCAGACCGACGTGGAATTCGACAGGGCCCTGAAGCATGCTTCGGAACTGCTGTTGTCGGCCAACTCCGCGGCGGACTTCGACGCCGCTTCGGAATCCGCCCGCCTGGCGGAGAACGTCCTGCAGGCTAATCGGAACCTGTACACCATCGGGGAATACCGCGACAAGTTGGCGGCGGTGTCCAAGCAGCTGGACGGCATTCAATCGCGGCGCCGCGATTGGGAGCAGGCCCAGGTCCAGAAACAATTGGACCAGATGGCCCGGGCCGAGGCGGAACGCGCCCGGCGAGTCCGGCAGCAGCTGGACCAGCAAATCGCCACGCTCACGGAAAATGCCAAGACGTTGCGCGAGGAGCAAAAGTACGCCGAGTCGCTGGAAGCGGTGCGGCAGATTCTCCGTCTCCAGCCGACCAACTCCTGGGCCGCCGACCAGGAAGCCGTCCTGCGGCAGTTTATTCTGCTCCAGGATCAGAAAGACATCGTCAAGACACGGCAGACCGAAGAAATACGTACCATGACCGATCTGCAGGAATCCGCCATTCCGTGGTACGAAACCATCATCTTCCCCCGCCAGTGGCGCGAACAGTCCCAGCAGCGCGAGGGCAAGGGGATTCCGCCGGTGGGATGGGAAGAAGACCGGCGGATTCGCCAGGTGCTCCAGGAAGGGATGCAGACGCCCCTGGACATCGACGTGGAAAAGCCCCTGGCCGAAGTGCTGAAGCAGCTTGAAAAGACCTGGGGGATCAACATCCGGGTGAAGTGGAAATATCTGGACAAGGTCGGGTACACGGAAGAAGGAACCATGGTCAGTCCGATGCGGCTGACCAAGGTGACCAACGAGAAGATCTTGCGGGCGATCCTGGACGACGCCAGCGACACGAACGTCGGCACGCCCAACGAATTGTGCTACACGGTCGATAGCGGCGAAATCACCGTCAGCACCCGAGGGGATCTGGCCCGTCCCATCACGACCCCCGAGGTCATGCAGGTCCGCGTGTACGATACCCGCGATATTCTCCGAGGATGGGCCTGGACCCGAACGAACTTTGGGGCCTTGGGGCCTGTCCCCACCAATAGCGTGGACTTCACCTATGCTTCAGGGGGTGGAAGCGGCGGCGGGGGTGGTGCTTCCAGTTCGTCATCGGGCGCATCCACCTCAGGAGGCACCGAGTCCAACTCAGAGCCGAACGCGGTCTCCTATGAGCAACTCAGGCAGCTCATTCGCACCACCATCGATCCCAACTCCTGGGGCGATCCCAATGTCACGGATCCCAACAATCCCCCCGGCCGGATCAACATCTGGAACGATCAGCTTGTGATCCGGCAGACGCCGGCCAATCACGCCGCCGTCGCCGATCTGCTCAACGAGATCCGCCAGGCGAAGGAAATCCAGGTCGCTATCGAGGCCAAGTTCCTCAGCGTCTCCACCAGCTATTTGGAAAACATCAACGTGGACCTGGACCTCACCCTCACGAACCTCGGATCGCACTGGGCGGGAGGCTCCATCTCGTTCTTACAGGACCCCTCCTTCGTCCAGAATATCTCGACCGGCACCGGTAGCATCGGGACAACCCTAAGCAACCTCCCCGCGTCCACCATTGCGGGGTCTTTCCTGGACGACCTCCAGGTGACCTTCCTGATCCAGGCCACCGAGGCCCATCAGGATACCCGCATGTTAACCGCCCCCCGGTTGACCTTGGCGAACGGCACGCGCGCCGCCATATGGGTCGGCCGCACGCTGTTCTATGTCAGTCAGATCACCTGGACCATCAGCTACATCACCAGCGGGACGAGCACCATCCCTACGTATCAGGAGAACGTGACCACCAGCAACGTCAATCCGGGCACGGCCCTGGAAATTGACGCCACCGTCTCGGCCGATCTGAAGTACGTGACCCTGCGGGTCCGGCCGAGCATCACCCAGTTGCTGGCCTTGAATCAGGTCAATACCGGCACCGACCCGAATCACCCGTCGTTTATTCAGGTACCCGATCTGGCCCAGGAATGGGTGGATACGACCGTCACGGTCCCCGACGGCGGCACGCTGTTGCTGGGTGGGTTGAAATCCCTGGGGGAGGTCGAAAAAGAAGAAGGCGTCCCCGTGCTGAGCAAGATCCCTATCATCAACCGGGGATTCACCAACCGCGCGAAGGTTAAAGATGACTCGACGCTTTTGATCCTTATCAAACCGATCATCATCATCCCGCGCGACGATGAAAAACGCCTGTTCCCCTAGCGCGGGGCGAATGCGTCATCTCCCGGCGGTAATCGCGGGCGGCGTTTGTGGAAGCCGCCCGCGTTGTTTTGGAGCGGTCCAGAAGGGGCACGACGGCGGGGCTGGGGTCAGGCCAACAAGCCAGCCAGCAGCCGGCCGAAGTGCCGTACGGCCTTGCCGCGATGGCTGAGGGCATTCTTCCGCTGGGCCGGCAGTTCCGCCGTCGTCCGTCCCAGGGCGGGGAGCCAGAAGAGTGGATCATACCCAAAGCCCCCCCGGCCGCGGGGCGAGGCGGCGATCAGGCCCTCCACCGTGTCGAACGTCTGGATCAGAATCCGGCCTTCTCCCGCCAGGGCCAGGTGGCAGACGAACCGGGCGGTCCGCTGCGGCTGCGGCACGCCGGCCAGTGCCTCCAGTAGTTTGGCATTGTTGGCCTCGTCCACAGCGCCGCGATCGGCGCCGCTGGGGCAGCGGTCGGCGGCGTAGCGGGCGCTCCGGACGCCCGGCGAGCCGCCCAGGGCGTCCACCTCCAAGCCGGAATCCTCCGCCAGGCACCATTGGCCGGTGGCGGCGGCGTAGTAGAGAGCCTTGGCGGCGGCGTTGGCGGCGAACGTCGCGCCGGTCTCCTCCGGCGAGGCGAGGGAACCCCACGCATCCAGGCCCTGAATCTCGATCGGCAGATCGCCCAAGATGGCCCGGATCTCCCGCTGCTTACCGGGATTGCGGGTTGCTAGCACGACCGAACGAACCTGCACCGGTGTTGTCCTCCTGGCGGGGGATTTCCATGACGTAGCTGGCCGTGGCCAGCCTGGCGGGCTTCCCCGTCTTGGTTCCGACGACGAGGATTTCCTGCCGTCCGTTGACGGCCAGATAGAGGAATCGTTTCATGATGGCAGCCATCCGGTCGTCCTTGACGGCCCGTTCCATCCGGCCGTTCTGGTACACGGAGGGGTAGGACGACTCGGGAAACGCGCCGATGCAGACGAAAGACTTGACGGGGCCGTGATAGTAATAGGACTCCAGTCCCTGGGAACGGAATTCGCGGCAGCATCGCACGGCGAAATCCTTCCGTCCCACGTAGGCCGCCTCTGGCACGTCGTAGAACTCCGCCACGGTGACGGTGAACATGCCACGGGCGCGCAGCAGGTTCCACTCCGGCGGGCCGATGTCTTTGCCCGGCAGCGCCATGATCATGGCCTTGGCGAACGGTTGGGCGCCGGCGGCGTCGCGCCAGGCCTTGGTTTTTTTGAGGTCGCTTTGGGCCTGGTCCATGGAGGCGTAGTGGCCGTGGTACAGCTCGCTCCATCCGGCCTTGTGGACGACGAAGACGTCGTTCCAGCCTGAAGCGGCAGCCACCTCGTCCTTCAGGGCCGCGGCGTTCTTGACGTGGGCCTCGCCGGGGACGATCTGGAGCAGGATCGAAAAGGCGGCGTCACTATCGTTTCCACCGCTACGGACCGGCGGGAGCAGTTCGCCCGACTGCATGTCGGAGCAGCCGCAAAACCCCGCCGCCACCGCCAAGGCCACGCACGCCATCAGGTACTTCATGGTCATGGTCTAAAACCTCCGGCCAACGCCCGCCGCTGAAGGGCGAGCAATTTTCGTATGCCGCGCCGGGCCAGGGCGAGCATGCGGTCCAACTGGCGGCCGTCGAAGCTCGTTCGCTCCGCCGAGCCTTGCACTTCCACGTACCGGCCGCCGGCCGTCATGGCCACGTTCATGTCCACCTCGGCGGCGGCGTCTTCTTGATAGTCTAAATCCAATACGCATCGGCCGTCCGCCAGGCCCACCGACACCGCCGCCACGGCGCCCGCCAGCGCCCCACGGCCGCAGGCGCCGGCCTTGACGGCCTTGGCGATCGCCCCGGCCAGCGCCACGTACGCGCCCGTGATGGCGGCCGTCCGCGTGCCGCCGTCGGCCTCCAGCACGTCGCAGTCCAGGTAGAGGGTGTTCTCGCCCAGGCGGTCAAAGCGGACGACCTGCCGCAGGACGCGGCCGATGATCCGCTGGATCTCCACGCTTCGGCCGTCGGGGTGCAGCAGGGGGCGGCCCTTGCGGCTGCCGGTGGCGGCCGGCAGCATGCCGTACTCCGCCGTTACCCAGCCCAGCCCGCTGTCCACCCGCCACTTCGGCACGCCCTCGACGAAACTGGCCGTGCAGATCACCCGCGTGCGGCCCATCTCCATCAGGCACGATCCGTCCGCCGCGCGCAGGAAACCGGGGGTGATCTTCACCCGCCGCAACTCCTCCGCACGCCGACCGTCATGTCTCCGCCATGCCATGGGATTTGCTTGCGACCCCGGCGCGCCGGGGCCGCCGACGGCCTAGGGAATGCCTCCCTGGCCTATCAGGACGTTCAGCAGCGTCCGTTGGAAATGCAGCCGATTCTCGGCCTCTTCCAAAATAATGCCGGCGTGGGCCTCGAAGACCTCGTCGGTGATCTCGTAATCGCGATAGGCCGGCAGGCAGTGCATCACCACCGCGCTGGGAGGGGCGGCGGCCATCAGCTTGGCATTGACCTGGAAGTTCGCGAAGGCCTTGGCCCGCTTGGCCTTTTGTTTCTCCTGGCCCATCGACACCCACGTGTCGGTATAGACCACGTCCGCCTTGGCCACGGCCTTGAGGGGGTCGCGGACCATCTGGAAGCTTCCGGCCCCGGCGCCGCTGGGCAGCGAGGCGGCGAGGGACTTTTCCAGCTCGTAGCCGGCCGGGGCCGCCAGGACGAAGTGCATGCCTAGGCGCGTGCAGGCCATCGCCAGGCTGCGGGCGACGTTGTTGCCGTCGCCGATGAAGGCCAGCGTCCGCCCGGCCAGGGCGCCGAATCGCTCCTGGGCCGTCATCAGGTCGGCCATCGCCTGGCAGGGATGGGAGTAGTCCGTCAGGGCGTTGATCACCGCCCGGGGGCAATGGGCGGCCAGTTGCTGCACCCATTCGTGGCTGAAGGTCCGGGCCATGACGCCGTCGCACATCCGCCCCAGGACGCGGGCGACGTCCTGGACGGCCTCGCGGCTGCCCAGGCCGATATCCGCCTGCGTCAGGTGGATGGCGCTGCCGCCCAGTTGCGTCATGGCCGTCTGGAAGCTGACGCGCGTCCGCAGCGAGGGCTTCTCGAAGATCATGGCCAGCGTCTTGCGCGGCAGCGAGGCCGGAAGCGAACCGGCGCGGAACAGGGCCTTGTCGGCCAGGGCCTGCTTCAGCAAGCCGGCCAACTGGACGCCCGTGAAATCTCCAATGCTGATGAAGTCTTTGATCATTGAGCCGGCCAATCGGTCAATCAGTAAGCTCGTTGACCCATGAGAGCTGCGGTTTCGTCGTTACTCCGAACTTCGAACTTCCGAACCTGCCTGCCGGTAGGCAGGCTTCGAACTTTTGTTATTTTTGAATCAGCGTCCCGACGCCGCGGTCGGAGAAGATTTCCAGCAGCAGGCTATGGTGGAATCGGCCGTCGACGATGTGCGTTCGCGTCACGCCGGCGTCCAGGGCCCGCAGGCAGGCCTCCACCTTCGGCAGCATGCCGGCCGAAATTGTCCCGTCGGCGATCATGCTGCGGATTTCCGCCTCGGTGAGTTGTTCGGCCAGGCTGTTGGGATCTTTGGCGTCGCGGCGGATGCCGTGCGTGTCGCTGACCATCACCAGCTTTTCGGCCTTCAGCGCCGCGGCCACCTCGCCGGCGGCCGTGTCGGCGTTGCAGTTCAGACGCATGCCGGTCTTGTCGCGGGCCAGCGGGGCGATCACCGGGATCGTGTCGGCCTGGCACAGCAGCTCGATGAGCCGGGCGTTGACGTAGGTGACCTGTCCCACCAGGCCCAAATCCACCTGCCGCCCGCCTTCTTCCAGGAACAGCTTCTCGCCGAACAGTACGCAGCTGCCCAGCGTGTGCAGGCCGCACGCAGCGGAGCCCTGCTTCTCGATCAGCGAGACGATCTGGCGGTTGATCTCGTTGCACAGCACGTGCTCCACGACGGTCAGCGTGCGCTGGTCGGTGTAGCGGCGGCCCTGGACGAATTGCACCTCCAGGCCGCGCTGCTCCATGGCTGTGGAGATGGCCTTGCCGCCGCCATGGACGATCACCGGCCGCATGCCCACGGTGTTCATGAAGACCACGTCCGTAAGCATGTCGGCCAGGGCGTGCTCGTCGTCCATGATCGAGCCGCCGATCTTGACGACGACGACCTTGTTCAGGAATCGCTGGATGTACCCCAGCGCCTCGATCAGGGTCTGTGCTTTGGCGATGGCCTGGTCCACGGCATTCTCCGCAAAAGTAAGCCCACCAAGGTATCCATGCCGGCAGGACCTGTCAACGCCGCTGGGGGCCGCCGGCGGCCAGCAGCCAGACGGCATAGCGATAGCGCGGAGCCTTGGGGTCTAGGCGGTCGGAAGCGTTGCGGTACCAGAACCCCACGTTGGTGAAGGGGACCATGACGGCGCCGGCGGTTTGGCCCGTCGGCCCGACGGCCTCGACCCGGCAGGCCGGGCCCAGGGCGTTCGGTGGGGTCGGCGCCGCGGCCAGGTCGGCCGATGGATGGGCAGGGTCCAGCCGGACGGCCCAGGGGCCGGCTGCGAGTGCCTGCTCGGCCGGCGGGTCGAACCAGACACTATCCAGCACATAGACGATTGGGCCGCGGCTCAGGCACCACAGGTTCTCCTGGAGGTGGCTGCCGCGCAGCCAATGGAAGGGCATGGGGAGCGTCAGTTCCACGACGTCGCCGGACTGCCATGTGCGGCGGAGGACGGCGTAGCGGCCGGGGGTAAAAGCGGCTGCGGGATTACTATTAATGGTTAAGGCCGGCTGGTCGCACCAGGCCGGCAGGCGGACGTGCAGGGCGAATGTCTCCGGCTGGGCCAGTTGAATCTCGATCCGCACGCGCTGGCCGATGGGAAAATCACCCGTCTGGCGAATTTGAATCTCCTGGCCGGAATCCAGCGGCACGCAAGCCGCCGAGGGCACGAACTGATTGACGTACAGCCCCTCCGGCCCGCGGGCGTAGAGCAGCGTCGGTATCATCGCGATAATCCGCGGGCCGCTGGAACTGCAACAATCCGGGCCCGTGAAATACCCGGCCGGTTTGACGCCATTCAGCGGGGTCTGGTAGCGGAAGCCGTCTCCGTCGCAGGTCTGGGCGGCCAGGACGTGGTTCCACAGCAGCCGCTCGATGGCATCGGCGTACTTGGCGTCGCCCGTCAACTCCAGCAGGTCTTGGCAAAGCTGGATCCAGGACATTGACGCGCACGTCTCGACCACCTCGCCGTCGGCGGGCAGATCGCAAGGGGCCTTGTAATGCTCCTTGACGCTCACGCCGCCGGTGACGTGCATGTGTTTGGCGGCGATGTCGTCCCAGGCGCCCCGGACCTTCCGCAGCAGCGATTCGTCGCCGCTGACGCGATAGAGCTTCAGGAAGCCCATCAGGTTCATGTGCAGCGTGTGGCTGTGGACCTTGGGCTGAATCTGATGAATGCCGATCTGGCCGGCGGCGACCCGCTCGAGGTTGGAGAAGCTGTCGTGCCCCGACCAGCGGTCGATGTTGGCGATGATGGTCCGGCACCAGTCCAGGTAGCGCTGCTCGCCCGTGGCCAGGTATAGGCGCATCATCGGGTCCACTAGCAGCGTGCCCTCCAGGCCACAGTGGCTGGGATGGCCGGCGATGGTCTGGCCCTTGGGAAGCGGCCAGAATTCCGCCTTGCCGAGGCCGATCTTGTCCACAAAGAAGTCGCCCAGCCGCCTGGCCGCGGCCAGGGCCGCCGCGTCGGACCATTCCTGGTGAGCGGTCAGCAGGGCGTGCAGCGTGAAGTACAGCTCGTAGGCGTCCATGCCGCGCATCGGCATCTCCGCCGTGCGGACTCCCCGGGCGGTCACGCCCAGATAGCCGCCGGGCTCCTGGGAGGCGATCAATCGCGACAGGACGGCCCGGGCGCGGCCCTCCAGCACGCGGTCGCCGTTTTGCCGGCAGACCAGGATGGCGGCTTCCAACCATTTCCCGGGCTGCTCGCCCAGCCACCACCAATCGGTGTGCTGGCGGGCCTCGACCAGGCCGACGAAGTGCTCGACATCAAACGTGCCCAGGCGGTTGGCGGCGTTGAGCGCGAACCGCCGACCGATGAAGCCGCCGATGTCCTTGATGGCCGAGGGGGATAGCCGCCGCTGAACGAGGTCAACCTTGACCTGGGGATTCATGTTCAATCATTCCGCCCGAACCCGGCCTGATGGGGCGATGCAAAGTAGCCGGGGGCTGCATTGATGTTACGGGGCCGCCTTCAGCGTGTTGACGTTGTTGTTGGGGTCTTTGTAATCGACGAAGACGTCCGGGTTCGTCCCGTTGAGGTATTCCTCGATGTTCGTGTAGCCGTCCTTGCAGCGCGACGGGGCCGAGGCGACGTTGGGGTCATTGGGATCCAGGCCGTGGGCAATTTTCCAGGCGTCGGGTATGCCGTCGCCGACGGAACTCTTGGGCACCGGGGCCGATTTATATTCCGGCCAGCCGCCGACCTGCTGGGGGTCGATGATGATGCCGTCCTGGAAGGTTACCTTGCCGGTCCGCACTTCCTCGACGATGCGTTTATCGACTGCGTCGCGCACCGGCAGCGTATCGCCCGCCCCGGCCAGGACCAGCTCGTAGGCCTCCTTGGCCGGCTGGATTCTCAGCGGCGCCATCGGGAAGGGCTTGTCAACGCGGGCGGCCTTGGCGATCTGCTGGACTTCTTCAGGAGTGTAATCGCCCGCACGGCCGAACTGCACGCCGCCGTCCCAGTTGTCAGCCGTAACCTTCTCGTTGCCCTCCATGATGTTCCCGGCCACGTACCATTGGCCGAACATGCCCACCGACGGTAGGGTGGTGCCACGGGGGTACTGGTGCTCGCCCGACGGCAAGAGGGGACCACGGGGGAACTTCTTGCCGTCAGGCCGAATGATACGGTACTGAACGGATCCGGGGTGAACGGCCGGGCCGGGCTTGAAATAGTTGTTGATGAAGTTGCCCAGCGAGCCTTCGTCGCCGCCGTCGGCCGATCGGTGCTGCCAGTTGAAAATAACGTTATTCACAAGGTTGAAGTCATACGTCATGCCGATGTCAGGATTTCGGCCGGTGTTGCAGGCGATCAGGTTGTGGTGGAAGGAGGTGTTCTTACCGCCCCAGATGCCGCCGAAAGCGTGATGGTAGGTGTTCAGGGCCTCGCTGGTGATCGACCACTGGATCGTGACGTTGACGGTCGGCAGCTTTTGCATGCCCTTGCCCGGCGGGCGGTACACGTGACGGTAGATGGACAGGTTTTCGTCCAGCCCCCAGGAGGCCGAGCAGTGGTCGACGATGATGTTGCCGATGGGGTGGCCGCCCAGCGCGTCGTCGTGGCGATCTGCGGGGCCACGGCGGAAGCGCATGTAGCGGATGACCACGTCGTGCGTGTTGATGGCCACTGTTTCGCCGCGGATGCAGATGCCGTCGCCCGGGGCGCTCTGGCCGGCGATGGTGACGTAGGGAGAATCGATGTTCACCTGCGCCTTGAGGGTAATCGGCCCCCCGATGCCGAAGACGATGATCCGGGGCTCCTTGGCCTCCGCCGCCGCGCGGAAGCTGCCGGGAATGGGCGATTCCGTATTGGGGTCGTAGTCCTCCAGCGTCGTGACGACGTACACCTTGCCGCCGCGCCCGCCGGGGGTGAACGCCCCGGCCCCCTCGGCCCCCGGAAAGGCTGGGATGGTCGCCTGCGGCAAGTCGCTGGGCTGCGAAGCCGCATGCATGTCGGCCAGCTCCGCCGCGACGAAAGCGGTCAACATTCCCACGACGCAGCCAATGAGTGCCAACCATAGACGCCTGTTCATTGTTCTCTCCCGCGACATGAACTGCGAATTCCTGATTATATCCCAAAGGCCGGGCAGGTCAAACACCGCTCTTAGACAGCCGAATAGCGCTTCGGGCGCACGCGGCGCGGCGAATGCCGCCGCAGCGTTGCCCTATCATGAGGCCGGATTGTGCGGCCTCGGGGCGTGGCGCAGCTTGGTTTATCGCGCTGGACTGGGGGGCAAGAGATCGTGCGGTTCGCGCCAAAGGCACCGCACGGCGAAATTCCACTGGCCCGGGGCGATTCAAGGTGGCTGAAAGGCCGTACGAACCAGCCCGACGACAGGCAGGCAGGAGTTACGGGGCCGGTTTCAGCGTGTTGACGTTATTGTTGGGGTCTTTGTAATCGACGAAGACGTCCGGGTTCGTCCCGTTGAGGTATTCCTCGATATTGGTGTAGCCGTCCCCGCAGCGCGAGGGGGCCGAGGCGTCGTTGGCGTCGTGGGGATTCAGGCCGTGGGCGATTTCCCAGTCGTCGGGAATGCCGTCGCCGTCGGAATCCTTGGGCGCCGGGGCCGATTTGTATTCCGGCCAGCCGCCGACCTGCTGGGGGTCGATGATGATGCCGTCCTGAAAGGTCACCTTGCCGGTCCGCACTTCCTCGACGATGCGCGTATCGACCGCGTCGCGCACCGGCAGCGTATCGCCCGCTCCGGCCAGGACCAGCTCGTAGGCCTCCTTGGCCGGCTGAATGGTCAGCGGCATCATCGGCAGGGGGCTATCGACGCGGGCGGCCTTGATGATCTCCTGGAGTTCTTCGGGAGTATGGCCGCCGCCGCCGAACTGCACGCCGCCGGCCCAGTTGTCGGCCGTGACCTTCTCATTGCCCTCCACGACGTTCCCGGCCACGTACCACTGGCCGAACATGCCCGCCGACGGCAGGGTGGTGCCGTGGGGGTACTTCTTGCCGTCGGGCCGGACGATGCGGTACTGGACGGAGCCGGTGTGAACGGCCGGGCCGGGCTTGTAGTAGTTGTTGATGAAGTTGCCCAGCGAGCCCTCGTCGCCGCCGTCGCCCGTGCGATGCTGCCAGTTGAACACCACGTTGTCCACGAAGTTGAAGTCGAACGTCATGCCGATGCTGGGATTTCGCCCCGTGTTGCAGGCGAACAGGTTGTGATGGAAGGAGGTATTCTTGCCACCCCAGGTGGCGCCGAAGGCGTGGTGGAACGGGTTGAGGCCTTCGCTGATGATCGTCCACTGGATCGTGACGTTGACGGTCGGCAGTTTTTGGGCCTTGCCGCCGTCGGGGGGGTGGTACACGTGGCGGTAGATGGAGAGGGTCTCGTCCAGCCCCCAGGAGGTCGAGCAGTGGTCCACGATGATGTTGCCGACGGGATGGCCGCCCAGGGCGTCGTCGCGCCGATCCACGGCGCCGCGGCGGAAGCGCATGTAGCGGATGACCACGTCGTGCGTGTTGATGGCCACTGTTTCGCCGCGGATGCAGATGCCGTCACCGGGGGCACTCTGGCCGGCGATGGTGACGTAGGGAGAATCGATGTTCACCTGCGCCTTGAGGGTAATCAGCCCCCCGACGCCGAAGACGATGATCCGAGGTTCGTTGGCCTCGGCCGCCGCCCGGAAGCTGCCGGGGATGGGCACCTGCGTGTTGGGGTCGTAGTCTTCCAGCGTCGTGACGACGTACACCTTGCCGCCGCGCCCGCCGGGGGTGAACGCCCCGGCCCCCTGGGCTCCCGGAAAGGCCGGGATGCTCGCCTGTGGCAAGTCGCTGGGCTGCGAGGCCGCCTGCTTGTCGTCCGGCCCCGCCGCGCACAGAGAGGCTAACGCCCCTGTGACGCAACCGATTAGCACAAGCACAAAACGCTTGTTCATCTTCGTTCTCTCCACCGTCCCCGCAGACTGAACTGTGAATTTTTGATTATACCCAAAATGCGACGAGGGTCAAACGCCGCTTTGGGACAGCGGGATAGCGCTTCGGACTCGCTCCGGTGCGGCGAGATCGGTTCGGGGGATTGCACCTTCGCTCAGGCCATGCGGCCGGGCCTTCGCTCGGTGGCATCCTCCGCCTGCGTCCGCTGCGCGGCCACAAACGGCTGCGCCGTTTTCCGCCACGCAAAAGGGCTGACCCTTGCGGATCAGCCCTTTTGCATGTCGGGGCGGAGGGATTTGAACCCTCGACCTCTTGACCCCCAGTCAAGCACGCTAAACCAAGCTGCGCCACGCCCCGAGGCACGCTGCGTCAGCGTGCATTATAGGTCAACCGACGAATGCGACAAGCGGTATTCCAACCCCCCGATCGGCATCCGTGGCGGGTTAATCCGCGGCCACGTCGATCACCGCCCGCAGCGCGTCGACGTAATCCTCAAAGGCTCGCCGTCCCTGGCGCGAGAGACGGACGAAGGTCTTGGGCTTGCGGTGAACGAACACCTTCCTCACCGCCAGATATTTCTCCGACTCCAGCTTCTCTAAATGGGCGCCTAGGTTGCCGTCGGTCAGCTTCAGGTGGTCGCGGAGGAAGGTGAAATCCACTTCCGCGTCCTTCTCCACGGCAAACAGGGCCGCCATGATCTTCAGCCGGATAGGCTGATGAATGACTTCGTTGATCTGGATCATGGGTCTACCTCCATCGCAGCGTCATGTACAGGCCGCTGCCCAATAGGGCGGTCCCGCCGGTCAAACCCAGCCAGAGGTCCAAGTATCCTGGGGTGACCCACAAGGAGAAGGCATACCCTGCGCCGGCCAGGAGGGTCACCGCCAGGCCCAGCCACAGCAGGAACCGCCTCTGGAGCCACAATCCCATCAGGACGTAGGCGAACATCATGAGCATGACCAGAAACGTGCCGATCTGGTCGCCACGCCACGGCCACAACACCGCCAGCCAAATGCCGATATAGGCGAAAAGAAGGCCCCAGGACCACAACAACCTCCTCCCCAGGCGTTTGGAGGACTCGCCGTCAACGGTGATCCTGTAGCGAACCGCGCGGAGGTAGAAGGTTCCGGCCATGCCGAGGACGATGCCGACCAGCCAGACCCACCCGGAAATCTTGTGGGCGAAATGATTCAGGGTGTAACACACGATCCACACGATTCCCCAGATAATCAGGATCGGGCCGGTGATGCCGTACGCCAGCTTGTTTCGCAGCTCCTTGGCGACGGCGTCCACTTCTTGCAGCCATTGCTGAGCTTGTTCGCGAGTCATTTCCATGAGTGAACTCCTTAATAGAGGACTCTATACTATAGAGTACTCTATATATCGTCCCCCGGCAAGGGAAATCTGAAAAAATTTTCGAGAGGGAGGAGCAGAGGGGCAGACGGGGAATTCCACCGAGCGCGGACCGCCCAAAGGGAGTCTTGTTGCTTGCGATGCCATAAGATACGATGCAATTCTTCCTACGGCTGCTGTAATGCCAGCGGCCGAGAGGAACAATAGGGAAAACCATGAAATACTCGAGCCTATTCAGCAATCGCCTTAACTGCCGAACGCCAGGGCCATACCCGTCTTGGTTGGTTCGCGGTGTGTTACCGAAAAACGAGGGATAGAAATTGCATGAATATCAATCTCGATTTTGGCCTCGCCGAAACTTACAAGAGCCCGTGTCAGCGAGCCAGAGTCGTCACTGAAGGGTGGGTCGCGAAATTCATGTATTGCCCCGCTTGCCCGGCACATACCCTGGCTCAGGCACGGGACAACACACGGGCAGTCGATTTCTATTGCGCAGACTGTGGAACTGAGTACCAAGTGAAGGCCAGATCGACCCCGCTTGGGGGCAAGGTCCGGGATGCTGCCTTCCAACCGTTGATGAATAGGGTGCTGGCAGACAGAGGTCCGAACTTCGCGTTTATGCATTATGACATCAGTTCGGCGACTGTGCGGAATTTTCTGTTGGTGCCGAAGCACTTCATCACACCTGGCGTCATAGAGCGGTGCGCTCCTCTATCCGCTCGAGCCAGACGTGCTGGATGGGTAGGTTGCAACATCCTGACCGGATTGTTGCCTGTTGATGCCCGTATCTTTGTTGTCCGTGACGGCCTTTGTTTGCCAGTAGACCAGGTCCGCACGCAATGGAAACGTTTCGCTTGGTTAGCAGAGAGAAAGGTTGAGGCCCGGGGATGGTTGGCCGACGTCCTTCGGTGTGTGCGACTGCTTGGTGACGGGTTCAAGCTGGATGACGTGTACAGGTTCGAGGCCGAACTGAGCAAAGCCCATCCGAATAATCGATATGTCCGGGCCAAAATCCGGCAGCAGTTGCAGATACTTCGCGACAAGGGAGTTCTTCGCTTCCTTGGTGGAGGTCGATATCAAGCAATGGACGTCTCTCGGTGACTGGTTCTGGTTATCTTCAGGCAAGCGGTATGCCGCCGCCGAAATTGAATAGTCAGATTCCGATGCAGCTAGACCGCTGAAAGTCCGCAGGTCGAGGGTTAGGAAAGTGGTGCCCCTCTATTTCAACAGCAGAAGGGACATGGTCATGCACAAGATTGTCGAGATGAAGGTAGCCCCCGATCACGTTCAAGCTACCATGTCTGTCCTCGCTGACTATGGATTCAACCCTCGCATGCGGGCAGACCAATGTATCTCGGTAGATGTGGACACCGACTATTGGGCCGAAGACCAGTTAGCCGACCTGTTTGACTGGCTCGTGGATGTACTGCGCGCCGACGTATAGTTTTGAGGCAATTCATCCGGGAGCAGAATCGACACCATCCAGACCCCAGATGAAATGCAGGTCGTTTCGCCTGATGTGGGTAGGGGGTACTACAAGGCCTTCCCCTTTTGCGGGGGTTAACTGATCCCCTTCGCCTTGCACAGCAGCGCGTGCAGGGCCGGGAGTGTGGCGCGGTGGTCGCCGCGGAAGTAGAAGCTCCGCCCGCCGTCGCGGACGGTCCGCACCAGGATGGTCTTGTAGGGGCGGTAGTAGTACTCCGGGCTGTCTTGGGGGGCCTCGGCGTGCAGGTCGCCGGTCAGGTCCAGCAGGTCGAAGACGGCGGAGGTAAAGTGGCGGATCTGTTTGCCTTCCTGGGCGGCGACGTTGCGGGCCATGGCCAGGGCCTTCAGATACACTTCCGGCCCCATCACGGCTGAGCCGAAGCACAGGACCACGCCGCCTTCGAGGTTCTCGATGGCCTTGGCCAGAATCAGGAAGTCGCGGCCGCTGGCGGCGCCGGTGGCGGCGGCGTCGAAGTTGGGATGCTCGTGGATGATGTCGTAGCCGATGCCGACATGCACGGTGGCCGGGATGCCCGCCCGGGCGGCCGCGGCGTAGATGGACACGTCCTTGTGCGGCAGGCGGCCTTCGGCGACGGCCTGGCCGAGGGCCTCGCCGAACCCCACCCCCTCGGCCGCGCCGCGTGTGACGATGTCGTTGATCTCGGCCGTCTCGGCCCACAGGCCGAACTGCCCCTCGGCGATGTAGCGGCTGACGGATTCGCTGGTGGCCCCGATGCGGGCCAGCTCGTAATCGTGGATCGCGCAGGCCCCCTGCGTCGCCAGGGCCGACAGCCAGCGGCGGTCCAGCAGGTCGATGACGTAGCGGCTCAGCCCCTGCTTGATGACGTGGGCGCCCATCATCATAATGATGGCGGCCCCGCGGCGGCGGGCCTGGATCATCGCCTCCGCCAGGGCGAGCAGGTCGGGATGCTCGAACGCCTCCGGCCGCCGGCCCAACGGCAGAACGAAAGACAAGTCCACAAGATTCTGCCGGGCCGACAGCGGCAGGATGCGCAAGCGGCTTTTGTCGAACATCGGATACTTGCCGGGCATGATCGAAAGGATAGCCCCTTCAGCCGGCGGCGTCCACAGCGGACCCGCCCTGCCTGCCGGCAACAGGTCGCGGACATCGGGAACCGGCCTTGGCCGCAATAAAGGCCGATTGGCCTGCGTTTGAGCTAAGGTACGCAAAGATAGGCAACGCTCGCTCCGTTCTGCCCGTCGGCGAGCGCCTCAAGCAATCTGCATGGCAGATCGGGCAGACGCATTCTAAACAACGAAAGGGAGTTTTATGACAAAGATGACAAGGCGCATGATGCTGATGTTGGCCGGCTTGGCGGTCGTCCTAGCCGCCCAGATATCCAAGGCGGCGGACCCTCCGCCCCAGACGCAAGGGGCCGAGAGAACCCGGTCGGCCGGCGGCGAAGGAGACCGGCTCGTCAAGGAAATGGGACTGACCGGCGATAAGGCCGCCAAGTTCCGCCAGCTTTTTGGGGAGTATCGTCAGGCCATCACGGACTGGAGGAACCAAAACGGTTCCAAGGCGCAAGACCTTCGGGACCAGATACGAACCGCCACCGAGGCCAAGGACGAGGCCAAGGCCAAGGAGCTGCGCGGCGAACTGAAGAAGCTGATGGCGGATCAGTTGGCGATTCGCGACAAACTCCTCACGCAGCTGGGCGACATCCTGACGCCTGACCAGATCGAAATGGTCAAAGACGTCGTCGTCGAGTGGCGGGCGCGGGTCTGGAGAATCCTTCGCGACGTGAACCTCACCGACGACCAGAAGGCCAAGGTCCACCAGATCCTCAAGAGCCAGCCCCAGGACATGGAAAGCGATAACCCCCCCGCCCAACCGGGCAAGGCCTTCCAAGCCTTGATGGAGAAGATCGTCAGCGGCGCCCTTCTGACCGACGTGCAGCAAAAGGCTCTGGCGGCGATGACGGGCGAAGGGACGTTCTTCGACAAGGTCGCCAAACTCGACCTGACCGAGACGCAAAAGACGCAGATCGACAAGATCAAGGCGGCGATGGAACGTGGCGCTGCCCGGGCCACTTCGCGCCGTTCCCGCGAACCGAACGCGGCCCAATAGAACGATAACTAAAGATTTTGTAAGAAGTTAGGATAACTCCCCAGCCGCCTGGTGCATCGGCGGCTGGCGTTTTTTAACTTTTAGCAAGGAACGGCCCATTGCGACGCAGCAAAGCAGAAAGGCATGGTCGGCGGGGCGATCAGGATGCCGCCAGGTTGGCTACCGGGGCGGAGGTTTCCACGCGGTTTCGTCCGGCGTTTTTGGCGCGGTACATGGCCTGGTCGGCGGCCCGGATGAGCAGGGACGCTTCCCGGCAGTGGTCGTCGCTGACCGCGATGCCGATGCTGATGGTCAGTGGGAGCAGGCTTTTTCCGGTGCAGACGGGATCGGCCGCGATGCATCGCCGCAGGCGGTCGGCCAGCGAAGCCGAGGCCCGCTCATCGCAGCCGGGGGCCACGATCAGGAACTCATCGCCGCCGTACCGCCCCACCGTGTCGTAGAGGCGCAGGGCCGAGATCATGCGCTTGGCGACCTGGCGGAGGACCTCGTCGCCGGCGTCGTGGCCGTGGGTGTCGTTGACTCGCTTGAAGTAGTCCAGGTCCGCCATCAGCACGCCCACGGGGGCCGACTCCCGCCGGGCGCGGGCCAGGTCCCGCTCCAGGGCGTCCAGCGCAGCCGAGCGGTTCCACAGGTCCGTCAGCGGATCGTGCGTGGCCTTGTCGCGGAGGGCCTCCTGGGCGTCCAGAAGCTGGCCGTGTAGGTCCAGGATGCGATTGCCCGCGCCGAGGCGCGCGCGGAGCTCGTCCGGTTGGACCGGTTTGACGAGGTAATCGTCGGCCCCGGCCTCCATGCCTTCGATGAGGTGCTCGGGGCGGTCCTTGGCGGACAGGAGGATGACGTAGATGTAGTTCCGGCCGTCCATGCGGCGAACGCGGCGGCACAGTTCCGTGCCGTCGACGCCGGGCATGATCCAGTCCAGGATGGCCAGCGTGGGGCTGTCCAGCTTTTGCAGGATCTTCCAGGCGGCCGTGCCGTCCGCGGCGGCGGCGACTTCGTAGCCCCAGGTCTCCAGCATGGACTGGAGCGCCTGGCGCGAAACGGCGTCGTCGTCGGCGATCAGCACTTGCCTGGGCATGTGGCGATTTCCTGCCTCGCGGCGCAGAAGGATTCCCGTCCCTGCTGGACACAAAACGCTGCAAGGATATCGGCAAAATCCGGGGGCCGGAAAAGAACTAAACAAAACCTGCGGGACAAGAAAGTTGCCGTCTTTAATCGGCGGCGGGTAGGCCGAAAAATCGGCGGGCGTTGGCCGTTGTCTGCTCGGCGAGGGTTTCCAGGGGGATGTTCCGCACGCCGGCCAGGCAGGCGGCCACGTAGGGGACGTTGGCCGGCTCGTTGATCTTGTTTTTCCGGACCGGTTCGGGGGACAGGTAGGGGCTGTCGGTCTCGATCAGGATACGGTCGGCCGGGATGGCGGCGGCCGCTTGGCGCAGCGCATCGGACTTGGCGAACGTGACAATGCCCGACAGGCCAATCATCGCCCCGGTGTCCAGGACGGCGGAGACTTCCTGCGGCCCTTCGGTGAAGGAATGGAAGACGACGCGATTTCCCTCAAGACCGCAGTGCCGCAGGATGGCTAGCGTGTCGGGGAGGGCTTCCCGCGTGTGGATGATGACTTTTTTCCCCATCCGCCGGGCCAGGTCCAGCTGCTCCGCCAGGACGCGCCGCTGGTCGGGGCGTGGGGAGAGGTCGTAGTGGTAGTCCAAGCCGCACTCGCCAATGGCCACGCACCGCCCGTCGCCGGCCAGGGTTTCCAGTGCCTTTAAGAATAAAGGGTCGCTGGCGGCGCTGGCGGCCTCGTGGGGGTGCAGGCCGGCGGCGAAGAACACGCCGCTGAAGCGTTGGGCCAATTCCGCGGCCCGCCGGGCTTCTTCGATATCGGCCGAGGCGCAAACGAAGGCTACGACGCCGGCGGCGGTTGCCCGGTCCAGCACGGCCTGGAACTGGCTGTGCAGCCGGGCGTCGGCCAGGTGGCAATGCGTGTCGATGAACTGAAGGCTCATGGTCCTTGCCTGCTCGCTGATTATCGGAAAGCGTCGGGGATATGCTTGAGCCGCGGCGGCGAGCCCGGCGGGACGACCACGGACACCACGTCAAATCGCACGTTGTAGCCGTCGCTGTCGTGCCGGGCCAGGTAATACGCGGCGGCCTTTTTGATTCGGCGGCGCTTGTCGGCGTCGACGGCGGCTTCCGGATCGGTGTAGGCGTCGTCGCGACGCGTCTTGACCTCCGCGAACACCAGCGTCGGAGCGGTGAATTCCCCCCGGCCGGCGGAATCCAGGGCGATCAGGTCGATCTCGCCGGACGGGCAACGGTAGTTCCACGCCAGAATTTTCATCCCCTGTTGCGCGAGGTACCGGCGGGCGAGTTGCTCGCCGTGCCGGCCCAGCGGTTTGGACCGCCCGAAGGGCCACATGGCGTGTTAGGAGGAGGCCTGCCCGGCCTTGGCCGGTTCAGCGGCGGAGGTTTCTTTGGTGGCGCTCGCCTTGGCCTCTTTGTGGACGGTGTCTTTCAGGCGGGTCGCCTTGCCCACGCGCTGGCGGAGGAAGTACAGCTTAGCCCGGCGAACGCCGCCGCCGCGGATGACCTCGATCCCGGCGATCCGGGGGCTGTGGACGGGGAAGGTCCGCTCGACGCCCTCGTTGTTGACGATCCGGCGGACGGTGAAGGTCTCGGAGGTGCTGCCGCCACGCCGGCCGATCACCACGCCGGAAAATCCCTGCACGCGCTCCTTGTCGCCCTCGACGATCTTGACCAGGACGTTGACCGTGTCGCCGATGTGAAACTCGGGCAGGTCCTTCCTCATCTTGGACGCGACGGCTTTACGGATCAGTTCCTGGCTCACGATGGTTCTCCGATTGCTTGCGTCCCGCCGTAGGCGGGCGTTGGACTAGCGTTTGTCTTTCTTATATCGTTCCCACAGGTCCGGGCGGCGCTGCATCGTCCGCGACTCGGCCTGCTGCTGCCGCCAGGCGGCAATCTTGGCGTGGTCGCCGCCCAACAGCACGTCCGGCACGGCCAAACCGCGAAACTCCCGCGGGCGGGTGTACTGCGGATATTCCAGCAACCCGGCGCTGAACGATTCCTCGTGCAGCGAGGCCTCCGCGCCCACCGCTCCGGGCAACAGGCGGACGACCGCGTCGGTCACGGCCATCGCGGCCACCTCGCCGCCGGACAGCACGAAGTCGCCGATGCTCACTTCCATGTCGGCCAGGCCCGTGCGGATCCGCTCGTCGAATCCTTCGTAATGCCCGGCCAGCAGGATTAATCTCGGCTCACCGGCCAATTCACCCGCCAGCGCCTGGTCCAGCCGGCGCCCTTGGGGGGTCATCAGCACGACCTTGCTGGCCTGCTCGCCTTGTTTCCGCACGGCCTCGACGGCGGCAAAGACCGGCTCGCACATCAGCACCATACCCGCCCCGCCGCCGTAGGGGGCGTCGTCCACGCTGCCGTAGGCGTCGGTGGCGAAGTCGCGGATGTTGGTCACGGCCATCTGGACCAACCCCGCACGCACCGCCCGGCCGACCAGGCCGCAGCTTCCGAAGGCGTCGAACACCTCCGGGAACAGCGTCAGAATGTCAATCCGCAGGGGCATGGCGGCGTTTTGGGTGCGGTGGCGAAAGCGGCTGGATCACTTCGGGCCGATGCCCTGACGTCTCAGCAGCTCGGCGACCGTCTCGCTGGGCTGCGCCCCGGCACGAAGCCAATATTCAATCCGCTCCCGCTTCAGCGACACCTGCTTGTCGGCGTTCTTGGCCTTGGGATCGTACCAGCCCAGCTCCTCGATGACCTTGCCGTCCCGAGGGCGGCGGGTGTCCATGGCGTTGAGCCGGAAACATGTCTGATGACGCCGTCCGAATTTTTTGAGTCTCAACTTAACCGCCACGAAGCGTTCTCCAATCTCCAATCTGCCTCCCCGGCGCACCGGGGGTGGGTCTTGCCCGCTCCGCCCCGCTGAGGCGCCATCACCGCAGGAAAGCCAAGCGTGCAAAGGGGGTATTCTAGCGATCGCTGGCGGGTCTGCAAGGGCCTTTTGCCTTCCCTGGGATGCTCTTTTCCGGCCGGTGGACGGCGCAAAACGCCTTTACATCGTCCCCGGCCGTGCTATAGTGGCGCGCCGACGGCTGAAGTGGCGCCGTCCATACGAACGGGCACGTCATGGTACTGCATATTCTGCGCATCTTGTTCGTGTTGGTGGTTCTGGGGCTGACGGTTCCCCTGGCCTTGCGGGAGGGACCCGAGCCGCAAAACTTCTGGTACACCTCCCTCCGCATCGTCCTGCCGGCGGCCCTGGCCGTGGCGGTCATCCTGCTGGACATTTTTTGGAAGAACAAGCGCCTGCGAGCCCTCAGCGGCTTGTTCTTCGGCGTGCTGGCGGGCATCATCCTGGCCTACGCCGTCAACCAGGTGCTGAACCTGTATTTCCTGCTGTATCCCCACATGCTGGACCCCGTCACCGTGCAGATCATCGTCTCGTTGGCGGACGCGGCGATTATTTTCTTCTGCGTGACCATCGTCATGCAGACCAAGGACGACTTCCGCTTCATCATTCCTTACGTGGAGTTCTCCCGTCACGCCAAGGGCGCCCGGCCGCTGTTGCTGGACACCTCCGTCATCATCGACGGGCGCGTGGCCGACATCGCCCAGACGGGCATCCTGGTGGGGGAGATCGTCGTGCCGCGGTTCATCCTGGGGGAGCTGCAGGGCATCGCGGATTCCTCCGACAAGCTGAAGCGCAACCGCGGGCGCCGCGGCTTGGACGTGCTGGGGCGCATGCGCGAAAATCCCAAGATCGACGTCCGCATCCTGGACGTCCCCTCCGCCGCCGAGGAGGCCGCCGACAACGACGCCAAGCTGGTCGCCCTGGCCAAATACCTCAACGGGTACCTTGTGACAAACGACTATAATCTCAATAAGGTGGCTAACTTACGAGGCGTTGAGGTCATCAACATCAACGACCTGGCCAACTCCCTCAAACCCGTGGTGCTGCCGGGGGAGACCCTGACCGTTCGGATCGTCAAGCCCGGCGAGGAGCCCGGCCAGGGGGTGGGCTACCTGGACGACGGCACGATGATCGTGGCCGAGCAGGGGCGCGACCACATCGGCAAGGAGGTCACGCTGTCGGTGACCAGCGTGTTGCAGACCTCCGCCGGGAAGATGATTTTCGGCCGAATCGACGTCGACAAGACCGCCGCCTCCCGCACCGCACGGACCTGATCATGGCGAAGCTGCCGTTGCCCAATCACATGAAGGAGCGCCGCACCGTCGCGGATCGGCCGGGCCAGCGCCTCGGGCCGTTCGTGACGATCTCGCGGCAGTTCGGCTGCTACGGCGTTTCGCTGGGGCTGCTGATGCTGGAGATCCTCAACGACGAAGCCCCCGCCGGCCGGGAGTGGAACATCTACAACCGCGAGATTCTCCAGAAGCTGGCGACCGAGACCAACATGGCCGCCGAGCTGCTGGACCGCGAGCGCCGCACCAAGCCCCGGCTGATCGTGGACTTCTTCCGTTCGCTGTCGCCGGAGCACATTCCATCCGGTTTTGAGATTCGCAACCGCATCACGACCATCATTCGCGGCCTGGCGATGGGCGGCTACGCCGTCCTCATCGGCCAGGGCGGTGCGGGCGCCACGCAGGACCTGCCCAACGGCCTGTCCATTCGCCTGGAGGCCCCGTTGGATTGGCGGGTCAAGCGGGTGGCCGCCCGAGAAGGCATCAGCGAGACGGCGGCCAAGGCGCGCATCGGGACCATCGAGGAGGGGCGCGAATATCTCCGCAAAATTTACGAGGTCAAGTTCGCACGCAAGCCCGCCTTCCACCTGACCTACGATTGTTCCGTCTTTACCGTGGCCCAGCTCGCCCAGCACGCGGTCTATGCCATGAAGTTGCGAGGGTGCGTGTGAACATTCCCCCGGACGTCTTTTGACCCACCCTATGGATATTCAGGCATTTTTTGGTTCGGCGTTTGATTGCCCTTGCGGCAAGCGGCACCAGATTCTCCCTCGCCGGGTCGTCGTCACCGACGATGCCGTGGCGCAGATGCCTGCCTTGTGCGGCCAGGTCACGGCCGGGCGGCGCGCGGCGGTGCTGATGGACGTTCGCACGGCCGAGGTCGCCGGCCGGACCGTCGCGGCCGCCATGGGCCAGGCCGGCTGGCAGGTCGATGAAATCGTCATCCCCGACACGCCCAAGGGCAGTCCCGTCTGCGACGACGCCACGCACGACGCCCTGGACCGCCGCCTGGGTCCGGTGGACCTGATCGTGCCGGTCGGCTCGGGGGTCCTGTGCGACCTGGGCAAGTGGTCGGCCTTCCAGCGCCCCATCCCGTTCGTGCCCTTTGCCACGGCCGCCAGCATGAACGGATACTCCTCCGCCAACATCGCCATCACGCGTGGCGGCGTCAAAGCCCTGGGCGAGGCGGCCGCTCCGCCGGCGGTGGCGTCCTGCCCGGCGATCCTGGCCGCGGCGCCCTATGAGATGACGGCCTCCGGGCTGGGCGACGTGCTGGCCAAGTCGGTCAGCTCAGCCGACTGGTATATGGCCCATCTGCTGTTCGGCGACTTCTACTGCCAGGCCGCCGTGGACCTCATCGCCGACATCGAGCCGCTGTACCTGGAGCATTCGGCCGACCTGGCCGCGAGGCGTCCGGCGGCCATCCGCACGCTGCTGGACGCCCTGCTGCTGACCGGATCGGCCATGACGATGGTCGGCACCTCCACCCCGGCCAGCGGCGGGGAGCACTACGTCAGCCACACGCTGGACATGATGACGGCCATCGACGGCCATCCGCACGACCTCCACGGCCGGCAGGTGGGGATCGGCACGATACTGGGCTCGGCACTCTACCGCCGCGTCCTGGCGGCCGAATCGCCCGACTTCCGCCCGCCGCAGGAAACCATCGACAAGAAATTCTGGGGCCGCCTGACCGAACCCCTGACCGCCCTGTACGTCCAAAAGCTGCCGCGCCTGCGGCAACTGAAGCAGAAGCTCTCTGCCGGCGGCGCCTGGGACGACCTGCGCCGCAGCCTGTCGCCCATGCTTCGCCCGCCGGAAGTAATCTCCAAGTGCCTCCAGGCCGGCGGGGCCGCGTACCGCGCGGAGCACATCGGTTGCGACCGCCGCCGGTTGCTCGACGCCTTCCTGCACGCCCATCAGATCCGCGATCGGGTCACCGTGCTGGACCTGGCCTGGATGCTGGGCCTGATGCCCCAAGCCGCGGCCGACATCGTGGACCGCTGGGCGTGATCCATCGTCGGTAGCCGCCGGTGCTGCGGGCGAAGAAACTCTTGCATCCCCCGCGCGAAGGGACTAAAAAGCCGCAGAATTCGCTTTTCCAGCTTTTTCAGCTTTTTCAGCAAGACCGACCATGAAGTTCCAGCTTGTGGACAAAATTATCTCGATCGAGCGCGGCAAGCGGATTGTGACCGTCAAGGCGCTGTCGCTGGCGGAGGAGTACTTGGCCGACCACTTTCCGGCCTTTCCGGTCCTGCCGGGCGTGCTGATGATCGAGGCGATGGTGCAGTCGGCCGCCTGGCTGGTGCGGGTGGAGCAGAACTTCGCCAAGAGCATTATCGACCTGTCGGTCGCCCGAAACATCCGGCCGGTGAGCTTCGTCAAGCCCGGCGACGTGCTTCGCTGCGAACTGGACGCCCTGGAGATCACCGCCACCTCCGCCAAGTTCAAGGGCGCCGGGTTCGTGGAGAGCGAGCCGATTCTGTCCGGCCGGCTGGAGCTGAAGTGCTTCAATCTGGCCGAGCGGGACAAGCACCTGGCCTCGGCCGACGAGGCGATCCTCCGCCAGCTCCGCGAGCAGTTCAAGCTCATCGGCGGCCCGGCGCTGCTGGGCTGGGCGGAGCAATGAATTCTGCCTTGCGGGGCATAATGCGTTGACTTTGGAGGGGGGAGTTTTTATAGATGGTGGCCGCTACGGGCCCGGCGGCAAGGCCAAACCATGCCCGGCCCCACAGGAGACATGTGCCCATGCCAATGACCGAAACGGAAGTCTTCGAGAAGGTGAAGGAAGCCCTGGTCGACGCCCTGGCCGTGGATGAGGACGAGATCAAGCCCCAGGCCACGCTCATGGGCGACTTGGGCGCGGAGTCCATCGACTTCCTGGACATCATCTTCCGGTTGGAGAAGGCCTTCAACATCAAGATCCCCCGCGGGGAGCTGTTCCCCGACAACATCCTCAACAATCCCGAGTTGGTCAAAGACGGTAAGCTGACCCCCGCCGGCCTGGCTCAGCTCAAGGAGCGGATGGTCTACGCCGACCTGTCACAGTTCGAGAAGGACCCGGACATCAGCAAGATGAGCGAGCTGTTCAAGGTCCAGACGATCGTCAACTACGTGCTGAGCAAGGTCAACGGCTAGGGCTCATTCGCCCTGCCGAAAGCCACCGGGGTCGGAGCGGTCCATGCGATGGATCTGGATAGATCGGTTTCTGGAGTTTATCCCCGGCAAGCGAGCCAAGGCCGTCAAGAACGTCTCGCTGGCGGAGGAGCATCTCCACGACCACTGGTCGCCGTTCCCGATTATGCCCGCCTCGCTGATGATCGAAGGCATGGCCCAGACGGCCGGGATTCTCGTCGGCCAGGCGCGGGGATTTAAGGAAAAGGTCATCCTGGCCAAGATCGCCAAGGCCGAGTTCACCGACATCGCCGTCCCGGGCGATCAGTTAATCTACGAGGCCGAAATCCAGTCCCTTTCCGCCGAAGCCGCCGCCACGGCTGGCAAAGTCTATAAAAACGGCGAACCCTTCGGGCAGATCGACCTGATGTTCTCGCACATCGATCAGAACCTGGCCGGCATGAAGTTCCCCAAGGAGAACTTTGTCTTCACGGGCCAGTTCGAGCGGCTGATCGCCCCGTTCCTGGAGTCGGCCCATGCCTGAGCGCCGAGTCGCTATCACGGGGCTGGGCGTGGTGACGTCGGCCGGGGTGGGCATCGAGTCGCTGTGGCAGGCGATGCTGGAGGGGCGCTCCGCCGTCCGCACGATCAGCCGGTTCGACCCGGCCAAGTTCCCCTGCCACGTCGCCGGTGAGCTGGCCGACGACTTCTCCGCCCGCGATTTTGTTCCCAAGGACTATCGCAAGGCCGTCAAGGTCATGGCCCGCGACATCGAGATTGCCGTCGCGGCGGCGGACCAGGCCTTCCGCGATTCCGGCCTAGCCACGGCGGGCACCGGCGGCCAGGGGGTGGCTATCCCGTCGGAGCGCCTGGGCTGCAACATCGGGGCGGGGCTGATTTGCAGCGACCTGGACGAACTGGGCGCCGCCATCCACACGGCCGTCACCGACGGCAAGTTCGACATCCGCAAGTGGGGCGCCGTCGGCATGAACAACCTTACGCCGCTGTGGCTGCTGAAATACCTGCCCAACATGCTCTCCTGCCACGTGACGATCATCCACCAGGCCAAAGGCCCCAGCAACACGATCACCTGCGGCGACGCCTCCGGGCATCTGACGGTGGGCGAGGCCGCCCGCCTGGTCGCCCGCGGCGAGGCCGACGCGGTCGTCGCCGGCGGGGCCGAGAGCAAACTCAATCCGATGGGCCTGCTGCGGCAGAATCTGCTGCGGCGGCTGTGCACCAGCCGAAACGACGCCCCCGGGGCGGCCTGCCGGCCGTTTGACGCCCAGGCCGCCGGCACGGTCATCGGCGAGGGCGGCGGGCTGCTGATCCTGGAAGCTATGGAACACGCCCAGGCCCGGCGGGCCAAGATTTACGCCGAGGTTGCCGGATTCGGCGCCGCCTGCCATCCGGACGGTATCGACGTGCTCCAGGCCACCGACGGCGGGCTGAACCTGGCCGCGGCCAAGGCCGTAGCCGACGCGGGTATCCAGGCCAAGGACGTCGGCGGCATCGTCGCCCACGGCACGGCTGTGCCGGCCGAGGATCGCTGCGAGACCGAGGCCTGGCACAAGGCCCTGGGCGGGGCGGCGGTGGTTGAGAAAATCCCCGCCACGGCCCTGACCGGCGTGGTGGGGTCGCTGTTCGCCGGGGCCGGCGGTGTGGAGCTAGCGGTGGCGGCCATGATGCTGCACACCGGCATTGTGCCGCCGACGGTGAACTTCCAAGCCCCCGCCGGCGGGGGAGGACTAAACCTTTCGGCCCAGGCCAGGCCGGCTAAGCTCCGCTACGTCGCGAGCGCAGCGTTCGGCATCGGCGGGCAGAGTGCGGCCTGCGTGCTCAAGAAATACGAACCATGACGGGTAAACGCGTCGTCATCACGGGCATGGGAACGATCAATCCTCTCGGCCACGACGTCGAGAGCACCTGGGCTGCGCTGCTGGCCGGTCGCAGCGGCATCAGCAAGACCGAGTTGTTCGACGCCTCCACGTATCCCACGACCTTCTCGGCCCAGGTCAAGAGCTTCGACCTGGCGGCCTGGCTGCCGAACGCCGAGCGGCATCGTCACGCCGGGCGGCATTGCCGCTTCGCCCTGGCCGCCGCGGCCCAGGCCTGGAAACAGGCCGGTCTGGAACGCGACGGCAGCCTGGACCGCTCCCGCCTGGGCCTGTACCTGGGCAGCGGGGAGGGCAGCCTGGACTTCGACCACTTCACGTCGCTGTCGGTGGACAGCTGGCGCGACGGGCGGATGGACGCGACGGTCTGGGCGGAGCTGGCCTTTCAGCGGATGGACCTGAACCGCGAGGTGGAGCAGGAATCCAACATGGTCGTGGCGCACCTGGCGGCCGAGTTCGGTGTTCGCGGCCCGGCCTTCAACGTCCTGACGGCTTGCGCCGCCAGCACCCAGGCCCTGGGCGAGGCGGCCCGGCAGGTCCGCCGCGGCGACGTGGACGTCGTGCTCAGCGGCGGGGCCCACAGCATGATCCACCCCTACGGCATGACGGGGTTCAACCGCCTCACGGCCCTGTCCGTGCGGAACGACCAGATTCCCACCGCCAGCCGGCCCTTCGACCTGACGCGTGACGGCTTCGTCCTGGGCGAGGGCGCCAGCGTCCTGGTCCTGGAAGACGAGACCCGAGCCCGCCGCCGCGGGGCGAAGGTTCTGGCGGAGATCATCGGCTACGGCGCCAGCGCGGACGCCTTCCGCATCACCGACCAGGATTCCCAGGGCGCCGGGGCGGCGGCGGCCATGCGGGCGGCGCTGGCTGACGCGGGCGTGGGACCGGCGGACATCGACTACATCTCCGCCCACGGCACCGGCACCAAGCAGAACGACCAGGTGGAGACGCGGGCGGTCAAGGCCGTGTTCGGCGCCCACGCCGCCAAGGTCCCCATCTCCAGCGTCAAGAGCATGCTCGGCCACCTCATCGCCGCGGCCGGGGCGACCGAGCTGATCACCTGCGTGCTGGCCATCCGCGACCAGGTGCTGCCGCCTACAATGAACCTGAACGTCCCCGACCCGGATTGCGACTTGGACTACGTTCCCAACGCCGCGCGCAAGGCCAAAGTTGAAACGTGCCTGAGCAACAGCTTCGGCTTCGGCGGGCAGAACAATACATTGATCATCCGCCGCTGTTCCTGAAGGGCGACAGGGACCGGCGGGCTTGATTTTTGACGGCGCCGCTGGCATACCATCGTCCATCCGCCGGCAGGCCGATGGACTTGGCAGCGGTCGTCTGGCGGACACAAGACATGATCGAGCTGACTGGACCATTCTCGATGATGTTGGCCTCCACGTGGCTAGGGCGGAACTGGGCGGCCCTGGCCATCGGGCTGACATGCCTGTCGCTGATCCTGTTCGTCGTGCTGCTGTTGACCAAGTACGTCCGCATCTGCCTGAACGTCTTCGTGGACACGCACCCGCCGCTGGCGATGGGCCCGGTGGACTTTCAGCCCGTCCAGGGCGAGATCGTTCGCTTCCGCAGCTTCGACGGCGTGTCGCTGCGCGGCATGCACCTGGTCACGCCCCGCCGCGACGCCTGCAAGGGGACGATCGTGTTCTGCCACGAGTTCAAGTCGGACATGTACAGTTGCGCCCGCTACGCCCGGCCGCTCATCGAGGCGGGGTTCGACGTGTTCACCTTCGATTTCCGCGGCCACGGGGACAGCAGTTGCACGCCGGACTACCGCCCGCTCCAGTGGCCCAGCGACAAGGAAGTCGGCGACGTGCTGGGGGCGTGCGCGTACGTGCAATCGGTCCTGGCGGCCGAGGGCCGCAGCCCCAAGATCGGCCTGTTCGGCATTTCGCGCGGGGCCGGGGTGGCGCTGCTCGCCGCGGCCAGCGACCCCAACGTCAAGGCCGTCGTCTGCGACGGGGCCTTCAGCACCGCCGAAACCCTGGCCACCCTGATGAAGCGATGGGCCTACATCTTCGCGACGGTGCGGCTGGTGTACGAGAACCACCCCGAGGCCTTCTGGCGGTTCCTAGTCTGGCTGCTGATGCACTTCGCCCAGCCGCGAGTGCACCGGCAGTTTCCATCCGTCCGCAAGGCGCTGCGGGATATGCCGCCGCGGCCGGTGCTGTTCATCCACGGGCAGCGCGACAGCTACATCCGCACCGACCAGGCCCAGCTGCTGTTCGACTCGGCCTCGTCGCCCAAGTACCTCTGGATCGTCCAGGACGCCAAGCACAACCAATCGGTCATCACCGAGCCGCGGCAGTACGCCGCGCGGACCATCGCCTTCTTCCGCAAGCACCTGGCCGACGAGGCGGTGAGCACGCAGGAAATCACCTCCCCGGCCGGCATCGAAGTGGCCTAGCCGCCTGCGGCTTCACGGGGACGCATCGGGGCGGAGGACTATGATCGAAAGCCAACGGCTGCGGGCGCACCTGAAACTTCACCTGGCCGACGGGGTGGGGGCGGTCCTTTTTAAACGATTAATCGAGGCCTTCGGCGACGTGGAGTTGGCCGCCGCCGCAGGGTCGGCGCAGTGGCAACGCGTCCCCGGCATCGGCCCCAAAACCGCCGAGGCGCTGGCCGCCGTGGGCGACGAGCAGGTGGACGCCGAGCTGGCGGCCGCGGAAAAGCACGGTGCGACGATCCTTTGCCGCGCCGATGACCGCTACCCGGCCGCCCTGGCCAACATCCCCGATCCGCCGGCCGTGCTCTACGTTCGCGGGACGCTGGAGCCGGCCGACGCGATCGCGATGGCCATCGTGGGCAGCCGCCGCTGCACCTACTACGGCCTGGAGCAGGCCGAGCGGTTCGGGCAATTGCTGGGCCGGGCGGGCTTCACGATCACGAGCGGCGGGGCACGCGGCATCGACACGGCCGCCCACCGCGGCGCTCTGGCCGGCGGCGGCCGAACGGTGGCCATCATGGGCTGCGGCCTGTGCCACACCTACCCGCCGGAAAACGCCAAGCTCTTTGAGCAGATTTTGGCCGAGCGGCGCGGGGCGCTGCTCTCGGAGCTGCCCATGCAGACGACGGTGCTGGGCGGCAGCTTCCCGACGCGGAACCGCATCATCTCTGGCCTGTCGCTGGGCGTGCTGGTGGTGGAGGCCGGCCAACGCAGCGGCTCGCTGATCACCGCCAACGAAGCGGCCGAGCAGGGACGCGTCGTCTTCGCCGTCCCCGGGCGCGTGGATAGCCCCCTCAGCCAAGGCGCCAACCAGCTCATCCGCAACGGGGCGATCATGGCGCAGGACTTAGACGACATTCTGGAGCACTTAGGGGAGGTCGGCTCGAAGATGATGGCCGCGCCGCTGCCGGTGGCGGAGACGGCCGCGGCGGTCGCGCTGGCCGGCCACGAACGGCTGCTGTTCGATGCCCTGGCCGCCAATCCGCTGAGCCTGGACGAGCTGGTCCGCACCACAGGCGTCGAAAGCGGTCCGGCCGCTTCAGCCATGACGATGCTGGTGCTCAAGGGCTTGGTGGCGCAGCAACCGGGGAACGTCTTTGCACGCAAGAGCTGGCCGGAGGGAAAGCCGTCGAGCAGGCCGTCAGCCGGCCTTTAGAATTGGTGCAGGAATCGCACGTCGTTCTCGAACAGCAGGCGGATGTCGGGGATGTGGTATTTCCGCATGACCATGCGCTCGATGCCGAAGCCGAAGGCATAGCCGGTGTATTTCTCGCTGTCGTAGCCGACGGCGGTCAGCACGTTGGGGTCCACCATGCCGCAGCCGCCCAGCTCGATCCAGCCGGTCTGCTTGCACAGCGTGCAGCCGGCGCCGCGGCAGAACGGGCAGGACAGGGCCACCTCGCCGGACGGTTCGGTGAACGGGAAGAAGCTGGGCTGGAAGCGCGTCTTGACGTCCGGGCCGAAGTAGGCCTTGCAGAACTGGTCGATGCACGTCCGCAGGTCCACCATGGTGATGCCTTCGTCCACGGCCAGGCATTCCAGTTGGTGGAACATGAACATGTGCGTGGCGTCGACGGTGTCGGGGCGGTAGGCCCGCCCGGCCGTGATGATGCGGATGGGGGGCTTGCGGCCTTCCATGGCGCGGATCTGCACGGTGGAGGTCTGCGAGCGGAGCATGGTGGTTTCGTTGATGTAGAAATTGTCCAGCACGTCGCGGGCGATATGCGCGGGCGGAATGTTGAGGGCGACGAAGTTGTGCCAGTCGTTCTCCACCTCCGGCCCATAGACCATCGTGAAGCCCATGCGTCCGAAGATGGCGGCCAGCTCGTCGATGGTCTGGGTGAGGATGTGGGCGTGGCCGATCAGCGGCCGGCGGCCGGGGAGCGTGACGTCCGCGGCCGGTCCCTTTTTGGCGCCGGCTCCGGCTCCGGCCCCGCCCGCGGCGGTCACGGTGGCGGCTTTGGCGTCGTAGGCGGCCTGGAGGGCGTCCTTGACGTCGTTGGCGGCCTTGCCGGCGGCGGGCTTGTCGGCCTTGGGGACGTCCTTCAGCCGCTGCATGGCGGCCTTGACGGCGCCCTTCAGCCCCAGGTACTTGATCCGCCAAGCCTCCAGGTCCTGGGGCGAGTTCGCCCCGGCCAGCTCGGCGTTGGCTTGGGTTTGGAGTTTTTCGAGGTCTTGCAGGAAGCTCATGGCGCCCTTCCCGCGGTGCGCTGGGCCGCCGGAAATGTTCCTTACGACTTGACCGTCGCGGCGACCAGGCCGGTCTTGGCTACGATGGCGTCAAACGCCGCCGGGTCCGCGATGGCCAGGTGGCTGAGAATCTTGCGGTTCAGCGTGATGCCGGCGTCGTCCAGGGCGCGGATGAATTGGCTGTAGCGGAAGCCCCGCTGGCGGCACGCGGCTGACAGGCGGGTGATCCACAGGCGGCGAAAATCCCTTTTGCGCTTCCGGCGGTCGCGGGTGGCGAACGCGCCGGCACGCAGGATCGCGGTGATGGCCAGCTTCTGCCGACGGGAGGTCGCGCCGTAGTAGCCGCGAACGGCCTTCATGGTCTTTTTGTGCTTGGCGTGCCTTGCGGCACCTTTGCGGGCACGTGGCATGAGGGCAATCTCCTGGTTCGGCCGTTACATTCCCAGCAGCCGCTTGGCGTGCTTGGCGAACGTCAGCGTCAGCGGGATTTCCTTGCGGAATCGGCGGATTTGGCCTGGGGTCTTGCGCGACTTGAGGTGGCCCGATCCGGGCATGTGCCTCATCACCTTGCCGCGGGCGGTTATCTTGACCCGTTTGGCGACGGCTTTTCTGGTTTTGGCCTTGGGCATCGAACAAACCTCGCGAGGGTCCCCCGGCTTCGCCTTCGGCTACGCCGTGGCAAGCCCAGAGGCCCGAAAGAGCGGCTATTCTAACGCGGGGCACTGGGCTGTAAAGGGCATTTGACGGCATTTGGCAGAAATCCATCCCTCGTGGGGGCTTGCCGCCGTGGTAAACTTGGATATTCTAGGACAGCTCATTCTGCCGAAAGAGCCTAGTGGAAGTCGTAGACCCCCGACGGTCGAGGTAGTGAATCATAATGTCCACCCGCAAAGTTCCATCCATGGGCCCCTGGTTGTCGCTGATGTGGGCGGCGGTGCTGCCGCTGCTGGCCGGCTGCGCCGTCACGCAGCCCCAGAACACGCCCGTCTCGGAGTTCCTGGAGGTCGATCCGACCACCGGCCGGAGCTATTACATGTACGTCCCCAGCACCTATCGCCACGATCGGCCCTGCCCGCTGATCATCACGTGCCACGGCACACCGCCCTACGACGTGGCCGAGTATCACATCCGGGAGTGGAAAATGCTGGGCGAGGTCAATCGGTGCATCGTCGTGGCCCCCAATCTGATCGCCACCGACGGGCTGATCGGCGACGGCCCGCTGATGGGCATGTTGGCGGATGAGCGGTACATTCTGAGCATCATCAGTCGCCTGTCCTACCGTTACAACATCGACCGGGCCAACATCATGATCACCGGCTTTTCCGGCGGGGGGTTCCCCACCTATTGGGTGGGGCTGAGGCATCCGGACATCTTCAGCGTGGTCGTGGCCCGCAACTGCAACTTCAGCGAGCCTAACCTGGACGGCTGGTTCTCCCAAGACGCCAAGGGCACGGACATCATGATCTATTACGGGGAGTACGATCCGGCGGCGATCCGCCTCCAATCCCAAGCCGCCGTCCGCTACCTTCGCTCGCAGGGCTTCAACGTGACCAACCGCGTCATCCCCGGCATAGGGCACGAGCGCCGGCCCGAGGTGGCCATGGACTTCTTCCGCAAGCACTGGCGGCCCTCCCAGCCGACGATAGGATCGTAAGTCCGTCCCCGGCGACGGATATCCTCGACAGGACTTTAGCCTACGGTTTATTTCAGTCCAACTGAATCCACCGTAGCTTTAGCGAAGGTGGATATCCCCGACAGGACTCGAACCTGTAACCTCTTGCTCCGGAGGCAAGCGCTCTATCCAATTGAGCTACGGGGACGGCTGTCTGTGCTCTTTGTGCTTTTTGTGTTCTTTGTGCAAAAAGCCATTGTCGATGAGGCGGGGGGGCAAGTCAACGGCCGTTCGGGCGGCCCTTGACGCGGCTGGGGGGGAGGGCTAGACTTTACCGTCAACTGTCGGGCCATGCCCTGAATCTGCCCGGCATGGAGACGGCCAGTGGCCCAGCGGTCTTTAACCGATTCCAAACAGTTCCTTTTTTGCAGCTTGGCAGCCGTCTTGCTCACAGGACTAACCCCGGTCATGACGTGCGCTGCTGGGGCCCGGCCGAGGGCTTTCCGGAAACGTATGGAGTTCGCGCCCGGACCATCGCAAGCCGGCCAGGCCGACCGTGGCCGGCGCCAGGGAAGGAGATCGTGACGTGAACATTCTGGTCAAGTCGCCGCACATGGCGGTCACGGAAGCCATCCGGCAGCAGGTGGAAGGCAAGGTGGCCAAGCTGCCGCGGTTCTACGACAGCGTTCAGACGGTCGAGGTCACGCTGAATCAAGAGGCGGAAAAGTCGTCCGTGGAGATTGTCGTCACGGCCAAGCGAAGGGCGACGTTCGTCGCCCGCCACCGCGACGACGACATGTACGCCGCCCTGGACCAGTGCCTGCATAAAATCACCGAACAATTGAGGCGGCATAAGGATAAGGTGCGCGATCGCCAGGGACCGCCGCACGGACAGAGGATGACTTAAAGCACCGGACGGTCCCCCCGGCCGCCCCGGGACCTCCGGCAGGAGTAAGGCATGAAGCTATCGGACATCATGGTCAAAGACGCCATTATCCCGGAACTGAAGGCCCGCTCGCGCGACGAGGCCATCACGGAACTCATCGAGGCGATGGCGTCGGCGGGGGCCATCACCCGCAAGAGCGTTCACGAGGTCGCCAAGGCCGTCCTGGCCAGGGAGTCCAAGGCCACCACGGGCATCGGCAAAGGCGTCGCGCTGCCCCATGCCAAGGTCGCGGGGATCAAGAGCCCCGTGGGCACCATCGGGCGGTCCAGCCGGGGCATCGACTTTTCCGCCCTGGACGCCAAGCCCGTCTATTCGGTCATCCTGCTGCTGTCCAGCCCCGATAATCCCGATGAACACCTCCAGGCCATGGAGGCGATCTTCAAGCACGTGCAGCGAGACATCTTCCGCAAGTTCCTCCGTCAGAGCGAAACCAAGGAAGCCATCATCGACCTGATTCAGGAAGCCGACGAACTTGGCTAGAGCCGCAACCAGAACGTGAACTAAAACTATCCGGGGACGGCGGGCTTGAACTTAGGTCCGCCGGCAGGACGAACGAAAAACGTGGCGACCATCGAACAGGAAGTGACCGTGGTGAACAAATACGGCCTGCATGCGCGTCCCGCCATGCAACTGGTCGAGCTGGCCAACCGCTTCGGCAGCAAGATCGAGATTTCCAACGGCGTGCTGACCGTGGACGCCAAGAGCATTATGTCCGTCATGCGGCTGGCGGCGACGCAGGGCACGGTCTTGAAAATGGTCATCGACGGCCACGACGCCGATAAGGCCGCCGTCGCGATCAAGCAGCTCATCGACGCCGGGTTCGGCGAGATGGACGAGCAGGGCTCCTAAGATCGACGTTACCCGCCCCGAGGGCGGCAGGGAATATTCGGCCATGAAGATGAAAAAGGGCATCGGCGTCTCTCCGGGGGTGTCCATCGCTCCGGCGGTGATCCTTGACACCGAGGAGTTTGACATTCCCGAGCGCCACGTGCCCGTGGACCACGCCCAGGCGGAGCTGTCGCGGCTCCGCAAGGCCATTGCGCTGAGCAAAAAGGAAGTCCAGGACCTCCGCAAGCGCACGGCCGACCAGATCGGCAAGGAGACGGCCAGCATCTTCGACTTCCACCTGGGGCTGCTGGACGACAAGGTGCTCACGAAGAAATTTTCCGACACCATCCTGGGCGGCCACGTGACCGCCGAGTACGCCGTGGCCACGGTGCTGCGGGGCTACGCCAAGGAATTCCTGGCCATGCCCAAGTACCTGGCCGACCGCGTCAAGGACGTCTACGACATCGAGCGGCGACTGCTGCGGAACCTCGTCGGCCAGCGGCACCAGTCGCTGGCGCACCTGCGGCGCGAGGTGGTCGTGCTGGCCCACGACCTGACGCCCAGCCAGACGGCCGGCATGGACCGCGAGCACGTGCTGGGGCTGGCCATCGACGCCGGCGGGCAGACCAGCCACACGGCCATCGTCGCCCGGGCGCTGGGCATCCCGGCCGTGGTGGGGCTCAACGACGTCACCTCCGACGTGGCCGGCGGCGACATGGTCATCATCGACGGCCACCGCGGCGTGGTCATCGTCGATCCCGACGAGCGGACCGTCGAGGAATACGAGCAGTATTCCCGCCAGCAGGTGGAGTTCATCCACAGCCTGGACGCCCTGCGCGACCTGCCGGCCATCACCAAGGACGGCCACGAGATCACGCTGTTGGGCAACATCGAGTTCCCCTCCGAGGCCGCCGCCGTGCTGGACAAGGGCGGGTCGGGCATCGGCCTGTACCGCACCGAGTTCCTGTACCTGTCCGGCGACACCGAGCCGACCGAGGAAGACCACTACCGCGCCTACCGCCAGGTGGTGGAAGTGTGCCGCAACCGCCCGATCGTCATCCGCACGCTAGACCTCGGCGCCGACAAGTACACCCAGAGCCGCGCCCGCACCCCCGAACGCAACCCCTTCCTGGGCTGCCGCAGCATCCGCTTCTGCCTCCAGCACCTGCCGATGTTCAAGACCCAGATCCGCGCGATCCTGCGGGCGTGCGTCGATTCGCAAGCCTCCATCCTCTTTCCGCTGATCACCACCATCGGCGAGCTGCGCCAGGCCAAGAGCATCGTCAGCGACGTCATCGAGGACCTGGAGGAAGAAGGCGTCGAGCACCGCAACGACATGCCCACCGGCATGATGGTGGAAACGCCCTCGGCGGCGATTCAGTGCGAGGCGTTCGCCCAGGAGGTGGACTTCTTCTCGATCGGCACCAATGACCTCATCCAGTACACGCTGGCGGTGGACCGCGGCAACGAGAAGGTGGCCTCGCTGTTCACGGCCGCGAACCCGGCGGTGCTGCGGCTGCTGAAGGAGGTCCTGCGCACCGGCCAGCGGTTCAACGTGCCGGTCAGTTGCTGCGGCGAGATGGCCGGCGACGTGCAGTTCACGTTGCTGCTGCTTGGCCTGGGGCTGCGCGTGTTTTCCTGCGCCCCGCCGGGCATTCCGAACCTCAAAAAAGTGATCCGCTCGGTCACGATGGAGCAGGCCCTCCAGGTGTCCCGGCGGGTGATGAACTTCGATTCCGACAAGGAAATCCTTAATTATCTCCGTGTGGAGACGCGGCGGATCCTGCCGGAGGCCTACGGCAGCTAGGCGCCCCGCCGAGGCGGGAACCCTAGTGGATTCGCACCGTCGACCTGCCCTGCCGGCAGGCCGATCCGATGGGCTTCGACGCAGAGCCCGGATGAAGCGGGCTCGCCGAGGCCGGCCGCTACGGCCAGGGTCGTCCGCACGGGCACAGGACGGAACAGACATCGCAGGCAGTGCTGGACAACGATGGGCGGTCCGATTCGCCGTCAGTGGGGATGTGCGGTTCCTCTCGCACCACGAAACGGTGCACGCGCTGGAGCTGGCCGCCGCCAGGGCCGCCGTGCCGCTGCGGTATACCCAGGGGTTCAATCCGCATCCGATCCTCTCCCTGGCCGCTCCACGCCCCGTCGGCGTCTCCAGCCGCGACGAGTTGCTGGTGATGTCCCTGGACTCACTCGTCCAGCCGGCGGACCTCCTGGCCGCCCTGGCGGCGCAGGTGCCGGAAGGGGTGCGATTCCTCCGCGCCGAGCCGCTGGAATCCCGCGGCTACCCCCGGCCACTGTGCATTGGATATGAGTTGGCCCTGGGCGAGGCGGAACTCGGCGGCGTGCGGGATCGCCTGGCGGTGCTGGCCGCTGAGCCGACCTGGCCGGTGGAGCGATGGACCCCTCCCAAGGGCCGCCGGCGGGGCGAGGCGGCGACGACGAGAATTTTCGACGTCAAGCCGATGATCGCGGACCTGAGGCTTGAGGGGAGTTTGCTGCGATGGTCGGCTGTGCCGGCGGGGGACGCCTGGCCGCGATGTGGGGACGTCCTGAAGTTGGTGGGGCTGGATGAGCGCGTGAAATTGGCTGATGTCGTGCGTACGGCCGTGAATTATGCTACGGATGACCGGGCTGAGCCCAGTCAACACAATGAAGGCTCGCCGCCGCAACCTCCCCAAGGCCGCGACGATCGAGCCGAAACGGAATGACGGTGAACTTTTATGCAGAAACAAATGCTGATTAACACGGTGGAAGGTGTGGAGTGCCGCATCGCGGTCGTCGGCGACGGCAAGCTGGAGGAGCTCTACGTCGAGCGGACCAGCAGCGCCAGCCGCGTGGGCAACATCTACAAGGGCCGCATTACCAACCTGGAACCGGCGATCCAGGCCGCCTTCGTCGATTTCGGGATGGGCAAGAACGGCTTCCTCCACATCTCCGACCTGCACCCCCAGTATTTCCCCAAGGGCAAGGCCCCCACCGAGCCCGTCGGGCGCCGCCAGCGGCACCGCGACCGCCCGCCCATCCAGGAATGCCTGCGCCGCGGGCAGGAGGTCATCGTGCAGATGACCAAGGAGGGCATCGGCACCAAGGGCCCGACGCTGACGACATACCTGTCCATTCCCGGCCGGTACCTGGTGATGATGCCGGGCATGAGCCGCCTGGGCGTGTCGCGCCGGATCGAGGACGAACAGGCCCGCGACAAGGCCCGCGAGGCGCTGGCCGGCCTGAGCCTGCCGCCCGACATGGGCTTCATCGTCCGCACCGCCGGGCTGAACCACTCCAAGCGCGACCTCCAACGGGACCTGAACTACCTGCTGCGGTTGTGGAAGTCGGTCAAGAACCGCATCAAGACCGCCAAGGCCCCGGCGGAGATTTACCAGGAATCCGACCTGGTCATCCGCACGGTCCGCGACGTGTACAACATCCAGATCGACCGCATCATCTGCGACCGGCCCTCCGACGCGATGAAGATTAAGGAATTCCTGGACGTGGCCATGCCCCGCGGCAAGCACGTCATCGAGCTGTACGTCGGCAAGGAGGGGCTGTTCCACGATTACGGCCTGGAGGAGGAGATCGAACGAATCTACTCCCGCCGCGTGGAGATGCCCTCCGGCGGCTCGCTGGTCATCGACCAGACCGAGGCGCTGGTGGCCATCGACGTCAACTCCGGGCGATTCCGCGAGCACAGCGACGCCGAGACCACCGCGACGCAGATCAACATTCAGGCGGCTGAGGAAATCGCCCGCCAGCTCCGCCTGCGGGACCTCGGCGGCGTGATCATCATCGACTTCATCGACATGCGCGAGGAAAAGAACCAGCGGGCGGTCGAAAAAGCCCTGCGCGACGCGACGAAGGACGACCGCGCCAAGATCAAGATGCAGCGGATCAGCCTCTTCGGCATTGTCGAGATGACCCGCCAGCGGATGCGCCCCTCGCTGAAGGACAGCGTCAGCGTGCTGTGCCCCGCCTGCAACGGCACCGGCCACATCAAGAGCGAGGAATCGCTGTCGCTGGAGATCATGCGGCTTTTGCAGCGGCTGTGCCACGTCGAGGCCATCGCACACATCAAGCTCACCGTCGCCCCGCCGGTGGCGCATCACCTGTGCAATTACCGCCGGCGGCAATTGGGACACCTGGAGGACGAAAGCGGCAAAACGATCGTCGTCGAGGCCGACGGGCTATTGCGTGGCGATGAGGTGAAAATCACCTGCACGAACAATCGCGGCGCCGAGGTGGCCTGGGAGCATCCCACCACGCCTGTCGGTCCCCAGCATCCCGCGGCCACCGTGGACATCTCCAAGGTTCCCGCGGCGGCCAGGCATGCCGGGGCCGTCCCGGCCGCCCCCGCCGGCGCGACTCCGGCCCTGCCGGCCCAGGGAGGCGCCCCAGGCGAGGCCGGGGCGGGGCAGCCCAAGAAGAAGCGCCGCCGTCGTGGCCGTCGCGGCCGAGGCAGAGGTCGCCAGGCGGCCCAGCCGCAGGGTCCTGGTGGCTCGCAACAGCCGCCGCCCGTCGCTCCGCCCGCCGCGGGGCTGCCCCAGCCGCCCTCCGGTGGTCAGGGAAGCTCCGGCCCCAGCCAATGACAATGACACCGTCGCGGCTGCCGAGGCGTGGGGAAGGCCGGGCCAGGTTAGAAGCGACGCGCTACGCCGCGCAGTAGTCGATCAGGCGGGCCAGCTCGCTGCGGAGGTCCTTGCGAGGCACGATCAGGTCGATGAAGCCGTGCTCCAGCAGGAACTCCGCCCTCTGGAACCCCGGCGGCAGCTCGGCCTTGATCGTGTTGGCGATTACCCGCTCGCCGGCGAAGCCGATCAGCGCGCCCGGCTCGGCTACGGCGATGTCGGCCAGCATGGCGAAGCTGGCCGTCGTGCCGCCGGTGGTGGGGTCCACCAGCACGGCGATGTAGAGCCCCCCGGCCTGGTCGAACTTGGCCAGGGCGGCGGAGGTCTTGGCCATCTGCATCAGGCTCAGTGCCCCCTCGTGCATTCGGGCCCCGCCGGACATGCAGACGATCAGCAGCGGCAGGCTCGACGCCGTGGCGTGCTCGATCAGCAGGGTGATTTTCTCGCCGACCACCGAGCCCAGCGAGCCCATCAGCCAGTCGCCGTCCATGACGGCCAGGGCGACGCGCCGGCCCTTGATGTAGGCCACGCCGGTGAGCACGGCTTCGACGTTGCCGGTCTTGGCCTGCTCGGCGCGGATGCGGTCGGCCAGCGTCTTGCCGGCCCACTTAAATTGGAGCGGGTCGGCCGGGGCGATGTCGGCGAACAGCTCCTCGAAGCTGTCGGGGTCCACCATCTGGCGGATCCGCTCGCGGGCGCCCATGCGGAAGTGGTGCTGGCACTGCGGGCAGACGTGGAGATTTTCCGCCACCGTCTTGCGGTAGAGCATGCCTTCGCAAGCCGGGCAGCGCATCCACAGGCCGTCGGGCACCTCGCGCTTCTTGCGAAACGCCGGGCCCTCGAAGGCCGAGGGGTCGTAGGGGCTGGAGGTTTCTTTTTCGTTTTCCGCCATGGCTTATTCGCCGCCGGGTCCGCCGACGGCTTTTTTCATGAAGTTGTAGGGGCCGGAGGTTTACTTTTCGTTTTTCGCCATGATTATTCGTCGTCGGGGCTGCTGACGGCTTTTCTCAGCGCCCGCACGGCCGCGGGGATGTCGGGGGCGCCGAAGATGTTCTCTCCGGCCACAAAGACGCCCGCGCCGCACTGGCGGCACATCGCCGCGGTGGCGGGGTTGATGCCGCCGTCCACCTCGATGCGCTGGTGCGATTGAAGCATACCGCGCAGCGCCCGGATTTTATCCAGCATGTCGTGCATGAATTCCTGGCCGCCGTAGCCGGGCTCGACGGTCATCACCAGCACCATGTCCACGGCCGCCAGGACGTCGCGAAGGGTATCGACCGCCGTACCCGGTTTCAGCGTGATGCCGGCCCCCAGGCCCAGCTGCCGCAGGCGGTCGATGAGCTTGGCGGGGGTGTTGGTGGCCTCGATGTGGAACGTGATGCTGTCGGCCCCGGCCCCGGCGAACCGCTCCAGGAAGTACCCCGGGTCGGACACCATCAGGTGCACGTCCAGGGGCATGTCGGTGGCCTTGCGGATTGATTTGACGAATCCCGGCCCCATGGACAAGTTGGGCACGAAATGCCCATCCATGATGTCCACGTGCAGCACGTCGGCCCCGCCGGCGACGGCTTGGGCGATGTCCTGCCCGACGTGCGCGAAGTTGGAGGCCAGCAGCGACGGCGCGATCAGCGCCCCGCCGGGCAGTTGCGTCCAGGGATTTCCGCGTTTGACTTTTTTCGCCTTTGCCATGGCTGCGCGATTACTTTTGGTCCAGCACTTCCAGCGGCGGCATGGAGCGGCCTTCCAGGTATTCTAGGCTCGCGCCGCCGCCGGTGGAGATATGGGTCATTTGGTCGTCCAGGCCCATTTCCTCGACGGCCGCCGCGGAGTCGCCGCCGCCGATGACGCTGACGGCCCCGGCCGCCGTCGCCTTGGCGACAGCCTGGGCGATGGCCTTCGTGCCGGCGGCGTATTCCGGCCGCTCGAACACACCCATCGGCCCGTTCCACACGATTGTCTTAGCCTTGGCGATCTCGGCGCCGAAGGCCTGAATCGTCTTTGGCCCGATGTCCATGCCCAGCAGGTTGTCGGGGATGTTCACGTCTGGCACGGCGACGGGCTTACCGGCCTTGAAGTCGTCGGTGGCCACGTGGTCCACCGGCAGCATAATCTTCCCGCCGGCGGAGGCCAGCAGCTTGGTCATTTCCGCCACCTGGTCAGCCTCGATGAGGCTCTTGCCGACCCCGGCGCCGCGAGCCTTCAGCAGTGTGTAGGCCATCGCCCCGCCGATGAGGATGCGGTCCACCTTAGCGAGCAGGTTGGAGATGAGCTTGATCTTGTCGCTGACCTTCGCGCCGCCCAGGATGGCGACGAACGGCCGGCGGGGGTTGGCGACGGCCTCGTGGAGGTACTTGATTTCCTTCTCGACCAGGAAGCCCGCGACGGCCGGTCCGCCCTTGGCGCGGATCGCCTGGGCCAGGCCGTACATGCTGGCGTGCTTGCGGTGGCAGGTGCCGAAGGCGTCGTTGACGTACACGTCGCCCAGCTCGGCCAGGCCGGCCACGAAATCGTCCAGCACCTTCTGCTGCTCGGCCGTGAGCTTCTTGTCGGGGTTCTTCTTGGCGTTGTCGGCCATGGTCTCCCCGGCCGCAAAGCGGACGTTTTCCAGCAGGACGACCTCACCCGGTTTCATGGCCGCGACCAGCTTCTTGGCCGCCGGGCCGACGACTTCCGGCGGGCCGACCTTGACGGGCTTGCCCAGCAGCTTGGCCAGGCGGTCGGCAGCGGGCCGGATGGAGAATTCCTTCTCAAAACCCTTGCCGGCCGGGCGGCCCAGATGGCTCATCAGCACCAGCTTGGCGCCACCTTTCAGCACGGCCTGGATCGTCGGGGTGGCCTGGACGATCCGGCGATCGTTGGTCACCTTGCCGTCCTTGACCGGCACGTTGAAGTCCACGCGCATCAGGACCGTCTTGCCCTTCACGTCGATGTCCGCAACCGTCTTGGTAGCCATGAATTCAATCCTTCCTGAAAGGGAACAAAAAATCATACGGTCAAGGCCTGGAATTCGCAAGACCGCCGCGGCCGATGCCGAAGGCGGCGGAAAGCAAAGGGCCCGCCGCGATGGGCGGGCCCTGAAGTTGGTCAGGTCAGGTCCGGCTCGTGGCCGGGGTGCGGTCTAAAGCTTGGCAATCCGCTCGATGAGATCGGCGGTGCGGCAGCTATAGCCCCACTCGTTGTCGTACCACATGGTGACCTTCACCATGTCGCCGTCCAGCACGATGGTGTTGGTGGAGTCGAAGATCGAGCTGTGCGGATTGCCGATGACGTCGGTGGAGACGATCGGGTCGGTGACGAACTCGATGATGCCCTTCATGGGTCCCTCGGCCGCGGCGCGCATGACCTCATTGATCTCCTCCACGCTGGTCTTCTTGGCGACCAGGAGGGTCAGGTCCGTGATCGAGCCGGTGGGCACCGGCACGCGGAGGGCGTAGCCGTGCAACTTGCCCTTCAGGGCCGGGATCACTTCGCCCAGGGCCTTGGCGGCGCCGGTGGTGGAGGGGATGGTGTTGATCGCGGCTGCCCGGCCTCGGCGCTTATCCTTGTAGGGCATGTCCAGGATGGCCTGGTCGTTGGTGTAGGCGTGTATGGTGGTCATCAACCCCTTGACGATGCCGATCTTCTCGTGGAGCACCTTGCAGGCCGGCGCCAGCGAGTTGGTCGTGCAGGAGGCGTTGGAGATGCACTTCATGGCGGCGGTGAGGGTTTCGTCGTTGACGCCGAGCACGATCGTGGCGTCGGGCTTGTCCTTGGCCGGGGCGCTCAGCAGCACGCGCTTGGCGCCGGCGGTCAGGTGGCTGTCGTAGCCTGCGCCCTTCTCGGAGGCGCGGCTGGTGAATCGGCCGGTGGACTCCACCGCCACGTCCACGCCCAGCTTGCCCCAGGGCAGCTTAGAGGGGTCTTTTTCGTTCAGGATGGGCACTTCCTTGCCGTTGACGACGAGGGCGTCCTGCTTGACGACGACCTTGCCGGGGAACCGGCCCTGGGTGGAGTCGTACTTCAGCATGTAGCCGAGCATGTCGGCGTTGAACATATCGTTGATGGCGACGACGTCGAACTTTTCCGGCTCCTGCGTCATAACGCGATACACCAGCCGCCCGACGCGCCCAAACCCGTTGATGGCCACCTTTACTGCCATGGTCCTATACTCCTTGTCTTGAGGGTTGATGGCTTTGGTTTGCGTTGCACCGCCGAGGGAGTCCGGCATGCCGTTTCCTCCTGACCGGCGGAGCAAAGCACTTTAAGGCCGCGGGCCGCGATTGTCAACGGCATTTGCCCCGGCGGATTCCCTCCGGCGGCCCAGCAGGCCTGGAATGCCGCACAAACCGCTTGGCAGGCCGGACCGGATGAAGTAACCTTGCCGCGGTATCTGCCAACCACGGGAGACGACCGTCCATGAACGATGCCGAACAATCCGCCGCCGGCCGCGTCATCTGTCCAGCCGCCAAGGACCCCGCCGTCCGAGTGCTCATCGGCGCCGCCATGGCGCTGGGCCTGGGCCTGTGGATGGGCTACGACGCTTATGTCGCCAATAAGTATCCCTATCCCCATCCCTACAATATCAATGATTACGCCAAGTACGTGCTCAACCACTACGGCCCGTTTGTCCTGGTTCCCATCGGCTTGGCGCTGGTCGTCTGGGCCGTCGTGATGCTGCGTCGCGTCCTGGTCGCCGACGGCGAAGGCCTGGGCTACGAAGGCGGCGCCAAGCACCTCTGGGCGACGGTGACGTCGGTGGATGCCGCGCTTCTGGCGTCCAAGGGGATATTGGTCCTGGGCCTGCAAGGGGGCGCCAAGCTGGTCTTGGACGCCTGGAAGCTGAGGAATTTCAAGGAACTGGTGGCCTTTGTCGAGGCCCATCTGCCGCCCGGCGTTAGCGTCGGCACGTGAAGTCATCATGAGCGAAGGCAAGAGCGATTACAAAGATACCCTGAACCTTCCCCAGACCTCCTTCGACATGAAGGCCAATCTGGTGGCCAAGGAGCCGGCCATCCAGGCCCGCTGGGCGGCCCGCAAGCTGTACCAGCAGATTCGCGCCGCCCGCAAGGGCGCCCCGCGGTTCATCCTGCACGACGGCCCGCCGTACGCCAACGGCCCGGTCCACATGGGCACGGCCTTGAACAAGGTGCTGAAGGACATCGTCGTCCGCGTCAAGAACATGACCGGCTTCGACGCCCCGTTCGTGCCCGGCTACGATTGCCACGGCCTGCCCATCGAGCAGAAAGTGACCGACGAGCTGGGCGCCAAGGCCGATGGGCTGCCCGTCACCGACCTCCGCAAGCGGTGCGCCGCCGTGGCCGGGAAGTTCATCCCGCTCCAGAGCGAGCAATTCCGCCGCCTGGCCGTGATGGGCGATTTCGAGAACCGCTATGCCACGATGGACCCGGCGTACGAGGCCGCCGTGCTGGAGGTCTTCGCCCGCCTGGTGGAGCAGGACTTGGTCTACAAGCAGCTTCGGCCGGTGCATTGGTCCATTGAGAACCGCACGGCCCTGGCCGAGGCGGAGCTGGAATACCAGGACCGCACCGACCCGAGCATCACGGTGGCCCTGGCGGTCAGCGACGCCTGCGCCGCGGCCGTGCCGCACGAAAAGGGCGAGGAGGTGTACCTGCTGGTTTGGACCACCACGCCGTGGACGCTGCCGGCCAACCTGGCCGTGGCCGTGCACCCGGAGTACGCCTACGCCGCCGTCCACGCCGACACGGCCGACGGCCCCGTCACGGTTGTCCTGGCCGAGGAGCGCCTGGAGGCGGTCGTCGGCGCCATTCACGCCGCCCGGCCGGGCTGGCTGAAGAGCCACAAGGTCGTCGGCAAGCTCACCGGCGCCGAGCTGATCGCCGCCAAGCTGACGTACCGCCACCCGATTCTCGACGGCAAGACCTGCCCGGTCGTCCCGGCTGAGTACGTCACGCTGGAGGACGGCACGGGTTTGGTCCACACCGCCCCCGGCCACGGGCTGGAGGATTACGGCACGGGCCTGAAGTGCGGGCTGGACATCTACTGCCCCGTGCGCGAAGATGGCACGTTCGACGATTCCGTCCCGGCCTGGCTGACGGGCAAGGGCGTCTGGCAGGCCAACGCGGAGATCGTCGCGCACCTCCGCCAGCACGGCACGCTGGTGGCCGAACAGACCGTGACGCACTCCTACCCCCACGACTGGCGCTCCAAGACGCCGACCATCTTCCGCGCCACTGAGCAGTGGTTCGTCGCCGTGGACCGCCCGATGGCCAAGGGCTCCGGTGCGAAAAAGTCGCTGCGCGAGGGGGCCATGGAGATCTGCCGCCGGGAGGCCGGCAAGGGCGGCGTGGAGTTCATCCCCGCCTGGGGCCGCAACCGCATGGCCGGCATGCTGGAGAGCCGGCCGGACTGGTGCATCTCGCGCCAGCGGGCCTGGGGGCTGCCGATACCGGCCTTCTACAACCGCGCCGGCCAACCGCTGCTGACGCCTTCCAGCATCCGCGCCGTCGCGGCCGTAATCGCCAAGGAAGGCTCCGACGCCTGGTACAAGCACTCCCCGGCGGAACTGCTGGCCGGCTACAAGCCGTCCGCCGACCGCCGCCTGCGCGAGCCGGCGGCCTTTGCGATCGAGGAGCTGACCGCAGGCCGCGATACCTTCGACGTGTGGTTCGAGTCCGGCTCCAGTTGGTTCGCCGCCGCCGGGGCCAAGAATCTCGCCTCCGGGTCGCCGGCGGACATGTACCTGGAAGGCAGCGACCAGCATCGCGGCTGGTTCCAGGTGTCGCTGCTGTTGGCCCTGGGCGCCGCCGGCAAGGTCCCTTACCGGGCGCTGGTGACGCACGGCTACATCGTCGATGAGCAGGGCCGGACCAAGATGAGCAAGTCGCTGGGCAACGTGATGAACGTCGCGGACCAGATGAACAAGCGCGGCGCCGACATCCTTCGCCTGTGGCTGGCCTGGCAGAATTATCCCGAGGACATCCGCTGCGGCGAGGGCCTCATCGCCCAGGCCGACGACGCCTACCGCAAAATCCGCAACACGCTGCGGTATTGCATGGGCGCCTGCCACGACTTCGACCCCGGCCACCACCTCGTCCAGCCGACGGCGCACTCGGTGGACCTGTGGATGAAGATGCAGACGCACCTGCTCATCCGCGACGTGCGCGAGGCCTACGACCGCTACGAATTCCACAAGGCCACGCGCCGGATCCACGAGTTCTGCACAGTGCAGGCTTCCAGCATCTACATGTCCGCCGTCAAGGACCGCCTCTACTGCGAATCGTCGCACTCGCCGCGCCGCATGGCCACGCAGACCGTCCTGCACGAGATGCTTGTGGCGCTCGTGAAGCTGCTGGCGCCGATCCTGCCCCACACGGCCGAGGAGGCCTGGGAGCACATTCCGTTCCGCCCGCCCCAGGAACCCGACAGCGTGCACCTGGCCTGCCTGCCGGAGGTGGACGCCGAGATGCTTCGCATGGCCGAGGAGCTTCGGCCGGAGGCGGTGGACCTGACTAGCTTCGCCGGCGACGTCCTCCAGGCCGGGCCGGCCTGGGTGTGGGACCGCCTGCTGGACCTTCGCGGGGCCGGACTGGTGAAGCTGGAGGCCCTGCGAAACGCCGGCGTGAAGAATCCGCTGGACGCCGAGGTCGTTTTTCACGTGGCCGCGGGCAAAGACGCCGTCGAGCGCATGATCCAGACGTATCTGAAGGAGATGGAAGACCTGCTGGGCGCCGGCTACGCGCGGATGGAAGGGGGCGCCTCGCTGCCGGCCGGCGAGGTGGTGGACGTGGAGGTGCTGGACGCCCGCGACCGCTACAAACGGTGCGCCCGGAGCTGGAAGCGCCGCCCGGACGTCGGCAGCGATCCGCAATACCCGGACCTTTCGGCCCGCGACGCGGCCGTCATGCGTCAGTTAGCTCAATCGGGATAAGGTGCCGCCGCATCGACCATAGTCCCGCCACCAACCCTACCGCCAGGCCGCCCAGGTGCGCCAGGCTGGAGACGCTGCCGGTCCCGTGCATCTGCTGCCAAGCCCCGATGAACTGAAGCACCACGTAAAACGCCAGCCACGCGATGGCGGACATGTGGAACCAGTAGAGCCTCCACCACCACCACAGGAACCGCAGCTTCGCGTGCGGGAAGGCCAAGGCATAGTACGCGACCACACCGCAGATGCCGCCGCTGGCGCCCACCAACGGGACGGTGCCGTGCGGATCCAGGGCCGCGTGGAGCAGGTTGCCCGCCAACGTTGCGGCTGCCAGCAGCAGGAGGTATCGCCACCGGCCCAGGAGCACCTCGACGTGCTCGCCGAAGATCATCAGAAAATAGACGTTGACCGCCACGTGGAATATCCCGGCGTGGACGAAGAAGCTGGTCAGCAACGTCAGCCCACCGTATCGCCAGAACTCCTTGGGGATGAAGCCCCACTGCTGGACCGCCCTGTCCAGGGCGTTGAGGGGTTGGACTTGGGCGGCCCCGTCTTCGGCTGGCGGAATCCAGGTCGTGGCGTTGAGGCCGCTGCTGGCCAAAAACGGAATCAGTGTCATGATGATCAGCAGCGCCGAGATCGTCCAGGTCGCCCACGGGCGTGCGTCCAGATCCGGCACCTCGCCTTCCACCGGCAGGCCGAGGATGGCCGGGAGGTATTGCCAGTTGGCGTCCGGCCCATCTTCATCGTCAATGATTGTCAGTGGCGATGGGCGTTGGCTGAGTTCGAACGCGGCGATGGCCTGGCGGGCCTGGGGGGAAAGGCTGGGATCCATCTGGCCGGGGAGGGCCGCGGCCTGCGGCGAGGGCTTGGCCGGGATGCGTTCACGCTCCTGGGCGTCGAACCACACCATCTGGCAGCGCGTGCACACCTCCAGCGTCAAGGGGGCCTGGCCGGCCGGGATGTCGTAGCTTACCGCCGCCATCGGATGGGCGCAATGCGGGCAGGGCCGGCCGTGTGGCGGCTCGTCGCCCCTGGCCGCCAGCCACAGCCGGCGAAGGAACGATGCCCGGCAATCCCGCCGCAACACCGCCAGGGATACCGATTGGCCGCCGCAGCCCCGGCAGACGTACCGCACGCCTATCGGGGTTCGCTGGCGGGCCAACGGCTTGCGGCAATTGGGGCAGCTGATCATGGTCGTATCCCATTTTCCCCGCCGCGCGGCGGGGTTACCAGTCGTTGCGGACGACGATCCGGCAGGCACCGTGGAGATCCTGTGGCACGGCGCTCAGGACGGCCCGGGCCTCGGCCAAGTCGTCACACAGGGCGAATAGCGCGCTGCCGCTGCCGGTCAGGCAGACGGGCACGGGCAGCGCGCGGCTCAGCCGATCGTGCGCGGCGGCAAGCTCCTTGGCCACTTGGCCGGCGGCGGCCAGCAGATCGTTGCGCAACAAGCCCCGCCATCGCGACGGCGGGCCGGCTAGGATAGCGGGATCAAGCTGCGGCTGGGGCGTGCGGGGCAGGCGGTCATACTCGCGGTACACCTCCGCCGTGAAGCAGGAGAAGCTCGGCAGGTACAGCACGGCGCAGAATGCGTGCACGGCCAGGGGCTGGATAATTTCTCCGCGGCCCGTCAGGCGTGCCGCGGGCGGTCCCAGGAAGAACGGCACATCGCTGCCCAGCCGCCCGGCCAGCTCGGCGAGGCGATCGGCCGCCAGGCCCAGCCCCCACAGGTCGTTGAGGCCGGCCAGTACGGCCACGGCGTCGGCGGATCCGCCCCCCAGCCCGCTGCCGGGTGGGATGCGCTTGGTCAGTTCGATGGTTGCCCCCGGCGAGCTTCGCCCCTCGGCCAGCAGGCTGGCGGCACGGAAGGCGACGTTCTGCTCCGCCCGGCCGCAGTCGGCACCGGTGCATCGCAGGACGATCCGCCCGTCGCGCCGCGGCACAATCGCCACCTCGTCGTAGAGCGTGATCCGGGTCACGAAGGAATCGATGGGGTGGTAGCCGTCCTGCCGCCGCGGGCCGACAAGCAGGTTCAGGTTGATCTTAGCGGCGGCGGCCAGAATCATCGCCCCGTCAGGCCGCTGCCTCAGCCGCGGGGCAGGCGGCAGCTCGACGGCGGGGCCGCTGGAGGGCGAATCGGGAATAGGGTCATGTTCGGCCACGGCGGCGATTATACGTCTGCGGGCCGGACTATCCCAGGTAAGGCCGCCGGCCGCCAAGACCGGCCGCGGCGGCGGGGCGAGAGGGTCAAAAACAGCGGGCAGGAACGGTTAAAAAAACAAGCCCCCAAATGGAGATACCGGCGCCCTCCCGGTACGCCTTCCATCAACGGCGACACGAGCTCGTCGTCGTACGACACGCCGGACAACAGGCACATCGACAGCCTTACAACCGCAACGGTACGCCGGACATCAACCGCCGGCGACGACCCTCTTGACTACCGGGTGGCTCAGTTGGGGGACGATACTGCCAAAAAGCGGCAACCCTTCCTGAGCGCGCTGCGCGTAGACTCGAAGATTGTCCTGCTTGGCCCTATCGGCGTCTTCGTCGTAGTCCTCGTCTTGCGCGAAGTGACTAGGCCGGAATGCCCGCATGAACGGACCTCCGTCGGAAGCCTCCGCGGCCTATGCAACATTACAGCAACGGCCACTGCCTTCGTCGGGAACCCGACTCGGCGGAAATGCTACTCCTTTTGTCCTCGCTGGACCTCCTGTCCAGATACGCACGATGTGACACCTATATTATCTCAACCTGCCGGCGGGGCAGGCAAGGGGAAAAATCAACCTTTTTCGTCGCCGGCGTTTTCCCGTCGGCCGCGCAGGACGTTCATCCGGCACTCGGCGGCCAGGTCCAGGAATTCCTGGTGCTCCAGGTCCTCCAGCTCCTTGCCGCGGGCGGAGAGCTTCTCGTTGAACTTGATGCACTTCTCCTGCATGGAGCGGTGCGTGTCGCGCGAACCGCCCACCAGATGGAAGTTCTTGCCCCGCGTGACGCGAACGGTCTGGTCGTCTTGATCCAGGCCTAAGCCCAGCAGCCTCGCTTTGCGTTGACGGCACACCACGGCCTAATACTCCTGTGCGGTTTCCTTATTAATCATATTCTTTCCACCGGAACCAAGGCAAGTCGTCTCGGCCCGCCCTTGCCCTGCCTTAGGGGACGTAGTCCTGCGAAGTCCCGGCGCGCCGGGACGAAGCAGGATGCCGGAGGAGGGAGTCGAACCCTCACCAGGGGTGAACCTGACAGGATTTTGAATCCTGCGCGTCTGCCAGTTCCGCCACTCCGGCCTGCGTGCGACTGCCGCGCACGATACCGCATGAGGAATAAATCGGCAAGCCAAACGCCCTCGGGCAAGGCGTCCGTTAGAGGTCCAGCGGCGAGACGTAATCACCCTTGGTGGTGCGGAGGTCTTCCAGCCGGCGGCGCTGAGCGGCTAGGACGTCCAGGACGATCGGCGGGGTGTCGCTGACGTCCTGGCGGTAGATCCGCTCGATGCGGTCGATCTTGGCCAGGTTCTCCGGGATGCGGATGGTGAATTGTTTGACGTAGTCTTCGCGGCCATAGTCCTTGTTCAGCACGGCTCGGAACAGCCGCTGGAGGTCTTCGTAATGCGGGATCCGCCCGGTGGGGGCGGCGATGGCCTGGGCGTCGCCGTGGACGCGAAGCTCCATCCACTTCATCCACACGGCCTTGTCCAGCCGGTCGGTGAGAAATTTTCCGTCGGCGTCCTTCTGGAAGTAGTTCACGAAGAACACCGCCGGCGGGGCGGCCAGGGCCTTGGCGAAGTCCAGGTTGTTGCGGATGTACTTGCCCAGCGGGATGGCCAGGAAGTCCAGGTTACTCATCAGGTTGAACGTGCGGACGCCGGTGGCCCCCAGCGTGGCGGCCGTGGTCTCGCTCTCCAGCGAGGCCCCGTAGGCGATGATGCCGTGCGCCCAGTCGAAGCTCTGCTGGACGGGCACGGACGTGTCGCTGTCGCGCCCGCCGTAGATGATCCCGCCGACGGGCACGCCGGAGGGGTTGTCCAGCTCGGCGTCCAGGTTGGCCAGCGCCCGCAGCGAGATGGTGTAGCGGGCGTTGCCCTTGTTGGCGGGGGGAATCTCGTTACCGAACTGGTCGATCTTGCCCACGTGCCAGCGGCCGGCGGCGTTGACGCCCTCGGAGGGGAACGGCTCGCCCATGCCGTACCAGTAGGGCTTGTCGTCCTTGACCAGCACGTTGGAAAAGATCACCTCCCCGGGACCGGTGAGCACCTTGTGGATCAGCGGATCGTCCTTGGCGTTGACGTCGGAGATGATGCCGAAGATGCCCACCTCGACGTTGACCGCCCGGGCCACCCCGCCAACCGGACGGAAATAGGCCAGGTCGTCGCCGACGATCGTCTCGCCCGGCAGCATGGCCGTGGAGGTCTTGCCGCAGGCGCTGGGGAAGGCGCCGGCGAAGTAGGTCACGCGATTTTTGGGCCCGTGCACGCCCATCAGGAACATGTGCTCGGCCAGCCAGCCTTCCCGGTCGGCCTTGCGGATGGCCAGGCGCAGGGCCAGCTTCTTGAGACCCACGGTGTTGCCTGCGTACTGCGTGTTGACGCTGTAGATTTGGTCCTGCGTGTAATCGATGTAGATGCGCTTCTTGTCCATCTCGGCGCTGACTTTAGTTTCCGTGAGCTTGCCGGATGAATGCAGGAAGCGGAAGAACTCACCCTTGGGTCCCAGCCGGCGGAATTCCTCGTACCCCGGCCGATAGAGCAGGTCCTCGCTGTGGGCGACGTAGTAGGAGTCGGTGATCTGCACGCAGGGGATGGCGAAGGCCGAGTTCGTCGGCCCCAGGCAGAAGAACCGCACGAGCATCGCCCGGCCCTTCATCGCCACCGCCAGCAGGCCGCGCACCTCGGTCAGGCCCTCCAGGCGATCAATCTGGTTGAGGTTCTTGCTGAGCGGCTCCTCGGCTGGGACGAGGTACTTGGTGACTTCCTTATCGCGGCCCTGGTCGCCGGGGTAGCTGTCGAAGTGGACGGTGTGCCCTTCGATCGTCAGGGCAATTTCCTCGCCGTTTTCGATCGCCCCGCGGCGGGTGGCGGCGATGTCGGCCGGGTCGTCGCCGAAGACCGTCACTGTCCGTGGCCGGCAGAGCTTGACCGCGTCGGCCACGAAGGCGTGGAGCCGGTCGTTGCGGATGGCCGAAAGCTTCGTGAAACTGTCGGCATCCATCTTGCTCTTGAGTGTTTTGGCGTAGACGGCTCGCATGGCGGGCGACGGCTTATAACGGATAACGGCCTGGGCTGTCAAGGTCCCGCGCGCCGGCGCCCGGCCGGTGACGGCGCTTGACGGAATTGCCGCCGCGGCGTAGGCTTTCCGGGGAACGCCGGGAGTGTGCCCGAGTGGCCAAAGGGAGCAGACTGTAAATCTGCCGGCTCAGCCTTCGGTGGTTCGAATCCACCCGCTCCCATCCTGCTTCGCTCGCCGAAGGCGAGCTTCGCAGGACCTTGTCCTGCGAGGACGAGCGAAGGAGGGTCTCCTGCTCTACTTTCTCCTGCTCTGCTGTTCTGGAAGCTTGCCCCCCGCCGTTTGAGAAGTTATGGAATGGTTTGAGGGTAACGCGATTATGGCCAGCGGCGTGTGTTTATTCGGCGGGACGTTCGACCCGGTGCATCACGGGCACCTGATCGTCGCCCGCGCCGTGGCGGAGAAGCTGGGCTTTTCCCGCGTCGTGCTCATCCCGGCCAATACCCCGCCGCACAAGCCGCCCGCCTGCGCCTCGGCCGCCGACCGCCTGGCCATGGTCCACCTGGCCGTGGCGGGCGATGAGCTGTTCGAGGTCAGCGACCTGGAGCTGGATCGCCCCGGCCCCAGCTACACGCTGGAGACGCTCCAGGCCATCCGGCCGCGAGTGGGGGCAGGCGAAAAGCTGCACTGGCTGATCGGGCTGGATTCCCTGGCGGACCTGCCGCACTGGCACCACGTCGGGGAGGTGCTGGAGCTGGCGAGCATTCTCGTAGCCGCCCGGCCGGGCAACGGTGGGGCGGAGACGGCCCTGGCCGGTCTGGCGGGCAAGCTGGAGGATCGCCACCTCCACCGCCTGCGGGAGGGCCTGGTGGCCACGCCGCTGATCGACATTTCCTCCACCGACATCCGCCGCCGCGTCCGGGAGGGCCAGTCCATCCGCTATCTGGTGCCGGACGCCGTCGCGCGTTACATTAACGACCACCGCCTGTACCGCACTACCGACTCGCATGAACGATAAGCGAGCATAACCACACCTTTGGACTTGCAAGGAGAGCATCGCATGCCGCAGTTGAACGATCCCGTCGCCCTGGAGTCTGCCGTTCGGCAGACCGTGGCCGGCGTCACCGTCTCGGATATCCATACCCACTTATTCCCGCCTTCTCACGGCAAGCTGCTGCTGTGGGGCATCGACGAGCTGCTGGTCTTCCATTATCTGGTGTCCGAGCTGTTCACGGTGGCCCCGCGCGGGCTGACGTACAAGAAGTTCTGGTCCCTGTCCAAGGCCGCCCAGGCCGACTTGGTGTGGGAGCACCTGTTCGTCCGCCACGGGCCGCTGAGCGAGTCCACGCGCGGGGTGCTGACGACGCTGGAGAAGCTGGGCCTGGACTCAGGGCAGCGGGACTTATCCGGCTATCGCCGCTGGTTCGCCGCCCAGAAGCTTCAGGACTACCTGCCGAAGGTGATGAAGCTGGCCAACATGGATTACCTGATCATGACCAACAACCCCTTCGTGGCGGAGGAGGCGGGGTATTGGAAGGCTGGCCTGCCCGTGCAGGCCTATCTTAAGACCGCCCTGCGGATCGACACGCTGATCGTGAATTGGCCGGCGGCGGCCAAGGCCATGAAGGCTTCCGGCTACAAGACCACGCCGGCCGGCGGGGCGGCGTCGTTCGCCCAGGCCCGAAAATTCCTGGCCGAGTGGGTCAAGATTCTCAAGCCCGTGTACCTGGCCGCGTCGCTGCCGCCGGACTTTGCTTATCCTTCGCCTGCGATGAGCTCCAAGGTCATGGACCAAGTCGTCCTGCCGACGGCCAAGCAGTTCGGCCTGCCGGTGGCGATGATGATGGGCGTCCGCAAGGCCGTGAACCCCGCCCTGGGCGACGCCGGCGACGGCGTGGGCGAAAGCGACATGACGGCCTTGCAGAACCTGCTGGTCAAGCATCCCGACGCCAAGTTCATCGCCACGCTGCTGTCGCGGGTGAACCAGCACGAGCTGTGCGTGCTGGCCCGCAAGTTCGGCCACCTGCACGTGGAGGGCTGCTGGTGGTTCACCAACATGCCCAGCATCATCGAGGAGATGACGCGGATGCGGATCGAGCTTTTGGGCACGGCCTTCACCGCCCAGCACAGTGACGCCCGCGTGCTGGAGCAGGTCATCTACAAGTGGGCGCACACGCGGGCGATCCTGGCCGACATCCTGGCCGAAAAATACCGCGACCTGTTCGCCACCGGTTGGCGGCCCACCGAGGCCGAAATCCGCCGCGACGTCCGCGCCCTGCTGGGCGGCAGCTTCGAGGAGTTCTGCAAGAAGTAACCGGCCGACCCCGCGGCTACCTGAGGTGACGCTTGGCACTCTCGCGCCTGCGCGCAGCGTTGGGGCATCGCTTCATGCCCGTTGTGCTGGCTGTCCTGGCGGTGGCGCTGACCCTTCCCTCGCTGGACGCCGGCTTGATCGCCGATGACTACTACCTCCGCTGGACGGTGATGGGATCGCGCGACTACCAGGGAATCGCCCCTGCCCCATGGGACATGTGGCGTTTCTTTGACGGCAATCCCCAGCGCACGGAGCGGATGATGGATCTGGGGTTGTTGCCGTGGTGGACGTTCCCGCAGCTCAAGGGCGCCTTTTGGCGGCCGGTGGCTGCGGCGACACACGTAGTCGATTTCCGTCTTTGGCCCCAGTTCCCGGCCCTGATGCACGCCCATAGCCTCCTGTGGTTCGGCCTGCTGGTGGCCTGTGTCGCGATGCTTTACCGAAGACTTCTGGCCCCGGCGTGGGTGGCGGGGCTGGCGGGGTTGCTCTACGCCGTCGATGACGCCCACGGGATGCCGGTGGCCATGCTGGCCAATCGCAATGCGCTGCTGGCGACCTTGTTTGGGGTCTTGGCGCTGCTGGCGCATGATCGATGGAGGAGAAACCGCTGGGCCTTCGGCATCGTGGCGGGCCCGGCGCTTTTGGCGGCGAGCTTGCTGTCGGCAGAGGCGGGTGTCGGCACCTGTGCCTACCTGCTAGCCTACGCCTTGTTCCTTGACGGCGGAACGCGCGGCCGCAGGTTTGCCTCCCTGCTCCCCTACGCGGCCGTGACGCTGGTCTGGCTGATCCTCTGGAATGCCCTGGGCTACGGCGTCTATGGCATCGAGGAGGTATACAACTCTCCTTTTGCCGACCCGCTGGGCTTTGCGGCCCTAATCGTCAAGCGAGCGCCCCTCTACATCCTGGGGCAGTGGGCCTTGCCCCCGGCGGAAACACACCTCCTCCTGGGCAAGGCCGGGAACCTATGGCTGTGGGTCGGCGGCCTGGCCATGCTGATTATCTTGGCCGTGCTGCTGTATCCTCTGTGCCGCCGCAGCAAGACCGCCCGGTTCTGGGCCGCGGGGATGCTGTTGGCGGTAATCCCTCCTTGTGCCACCGGGCCCATGAACCGTCAGCTTTTCTTTGTGGGCCTGGGGGCCATGGGTCTGCTGGCCCAGTTCCTCCAGGAAGTGTTCTCCACGCCCGCGCAGCCCGCCGGTCGTTCGGCCCTGCGCAAGGCCGCGATGTGCCTGGGTGTGGTGTTCATCTTCATTCACCTGGTGATTGCCCCGCTGGGGTTGGTCGCGTTCTCCAAGTATCCCCTGGGGCCTAAGTCCGTGCTCGCGGGGTTCCACAACGTACCGGGGATGGGCCCGTCGGTGGCTGGGCAGGACTTGGTCGTCGTGAACCATCCCCTTCCCGTACACATGATTCACATGCTCGCAGGCAGGGTCACCGCCGGGCAGCCCGTCCCGCGTCACACGAGGGTCTTGGCCTCCAGCGCGTCCCGGCTTACGGTGTATCGCCCGGATGACCGGACACTCCTGGTGCGCCCGGCGGCCGGATACTGCGCCCAGGTGTCCGACCGACTCGCTCGCGGCCTGAAGCATCCCATGGCTCTCGGCCAGCAGGTGACGCTCACCGGGATGACGGTCACCGTGACGGAGTTGACGGCTGACAACCGGCCGGCGGAGGCGCGATTCGAGTTCTCCGTGCCGCTGGAGGACCGTTCCCTGCTTTGGATCCAGTGGAAAGACGGCGCCTTCCGACCCTTCGTCCCGCCCGCGGTCGGGCAAACGATCACGCTCCCGGCCTTCACGCTGCCTCTCTGAGCTACTTCCCCAGTTCCCGGCTTCGGGCGGCTGCGGCGCGGATAGCGGCGATGAGGGCGTCTTTGACTTTCGCGGCCTCCAGCGTCTCGACGGCCCGCTGGGTCGTGCCGCCGGGGCTGGTGACCTTGGCGCGGAGCGCCTGGGGTGATTCGGCGGTCTCGGTGAGCATTTTTCCGGCCCCGGCACAGGTGGCCGCGGCCAGGGCACGGGCGGTTTTCTCGTCCAGACCCTCGGCCACACCGGCGGCGACCATGGCTTCGACCAGATAGAAGAAATACGCCGGCCCGGAGCCGGAAACGGCCGTCACGGCGTCCATGAGGTTTTCCGCCACGCGGCAGACCAGCCCGCCGGCGGCGAACAGATTTTCCGTCCATTTCAGGTCGGCCTCGGTCGCTCGCGGGCCGGCGGCGATGGCCGAAGCACCGTAGCCGACGAGTATCGGCGTGTTGGGCATCACGCGGACGATCCGCCCGCGGCCGGCTAGGGCCTTGTCGATGGCGGCGGCCGTGACGCCCGCGGCGATGGAGATGACCGTCGCATCGGCCCGCACGGCCTGAGCAATTTCGCTCAGCGCGGCCGGCATCACCTGCGGCTTGACGGCCAGGAGCACGCGAGGGCACGCGGCGGCTGCGGCGTTGTCGGCCGAGCAAGCCACGCCCATCGCCTCAAACGCCCGCCGGCGCTCCGTCGATGGATCGGCCGCCAGAATGCCTTTGGCCTTCAGCACGCCGCCGCGAATCGCGCCGCGCACGATGGCCTCAGCCATCTGCCCGGCACCGATGATGCCCAGTTCGTATTTGCTCGTCATGGCTTGTCCCCTCCGGCCCGCCAGAGTAACCCAACCGCCCGGCGATGAAAAGCCCCTGACATTGAAGCCGGCGGGGGATAGGATTAATCGGCAATCGGCAATAAAGGAGATTGGCCATGATGAGAACCCTTCGATTTGTCGTACCCGTCCTGTTGGCCCTTGCGGTGACAGTGATCTGCCTGGCCCAGGCGACCACACAACCGGCTGGAGCAACGACCCAGCCAGCCCAGGCTACGACCAAGCCGGCCGTGGCCCTGCCTCCGCCGGTGACCAAGGGCACGATGTCGCTGGAGGAAGCCTTGGCCGCCCGGCGGTCCATACGGAAGTTCGTCCCCACGCCGCTGACGATCGAGCAGATCGGCCAGCTCTGCTGGGCCGCTCAGGGCGTCACCGAGCCGAAGCGCGGCCTGCGCACGGCCCCCTCGGCCATGGCCCGCTACCCGCTGGAGCTGTACGTCGTGACGGCCCAGGGCGCCAGCCACTATCTGCCCGCCAAGCACGCCCTGGAGACGGTCATCGAAGGCGACGCGCTGGCGACGCTACGGGCCTCCGCCGGCCGGCAGCCCGCCGTGGCCCAGGCGCCGGCGGTGTTCGTCATCACGGCCGTGCCGAGCCGATTCGGAGGCCGCTCCGGCGGCCGCACGCAGCAGTTCATCGAGCTGGAGGTCGGGCACGCCGCGCAGAACCTGCTCCTGGAGGCCGTGGCGCTGGGGCTGGGCGCGGTGCCGGTCGGTGGCTTCAGCGACGCGGACGTGGCCAAGGTCCTGCAACTGCCGGCCGGGCAGACGGTGTGCTACCTGATCCCTGTGGGCGTGCCGGCGAAGTGAGCCACGGGCCAGACGCCCGTGCTACGGTAACAGCACGGCCGAGAGCGGCTGTGCTGTAGAAAACTATTCCAGGTTGGCGTGGCGTTGGCGGAAGGCGTCCATGTCCAGCTTGAGCCGGTCCGACAGCACGTTGAAGACGGCGTCCAGGCACAGGCTGGCCGCGTGCTCGAAGACCGCCGCGCGAAGCACGATGTCGTCGTCGTTGGCGGGGATGACGACGATCTTGTCGGCCTTTTGGGCCAGGGCGCTTTGAGGCTCGGCCGTCAGAACCACGACCTGGGCGCCGAGCTGGCGGGCGCGCTGGGTGATGTATTCGGTGATGCCGGTGGCGCCGGTGCAGCTGATGGCCACCAGCAGGTCGCCCTTGCCGGCGGCGGGGGTGATGGTCTCTCCGGGCACAAAGGCGGGGAGTCCCGCGTGCATGAGTCGCATGCCGAAGCTGCGGGCCACCAGGCCGCTGCGGCCGGCGCCGGCCACGAACGTCCGCCGCGCCCGCGGCAGCAGGTCGGCCAGCTCCAGCAAACCCTTCCAGTCGGCCTTGTTCATCACGGCCGCGATGCGGGTCAGCAACTCCTGGCCGGCGACTCGAACTGTGTCCCTGTCAGACATTCAACCTATCTCCGGTCCGCCGCCTTTTTGGTCCCAGCGGGGCAGGTTGAGCACCTTGCCCAGCGTGCTGCCGCCGCGAATCTCGGCGCGGATGCGGTTCTCCGCCTCCAGCACGTCGGCGGCGCGGTTGACCATCTCCACGGCCCGGTCGCGGGGCAGTACCATCACGCCGTCGTCGTCGGCCACGATCCAATCGCCCGGGCAGATCCGCTGGCCGGCGATCGTGACGGGCACGTTGATCTCGCCCAGCCCCTTGGGGTCGCCGGCGTGTGAGGTCACCGCCGCGGCCCAGACGGGGAACTTCAGCTTGCGTATGTCGGCGGTGTCGCGGACCGCTCCGTGCACGACGATCCCGGCCAATTTTTTGTTCTTGGCGCTCTCGGTGGCCAGCTCGCCCCAGACGGCCGGCGGCAGCCCGCCGGCGTCCACGACGATCACGTCGCCTTCCTGGGCGGCGTCGATGGCCTGGACGACCTTGGACCAGTCGCCCGGCATCGTCCGCACGGTGACCGCCGGCCCGCAGGCGGCCACGCCGGGCCAGATCGGCCGCAGGCCCGCCAGGCAGGGCTGACGGTGCGTGCCGTCGGAGATGTTGCTGGTGCGGACGGTGGCCAGGATCGCCCGCAGATTCGTCCCATCGGTGCGCTTGAAGTGCTCGCTGGCGACGGGTCGGCCGGTGTCGATGGCCTTGCGGATGGCGGCGGTGGCGGCCTTGGGATCGGCGGCCTTGGTGATCGCCCCTCCGACGATGACCACGTCCGCCCCGGCCGCGGCGACCGCGGCGGCGGTCTCGCTGTTGATGCCGCCGGCCACGGCCAGCGTCAGGTCGGTGGCGCCGCGCAGCGCCTTGAGGATCGCCAGCGGGTCGGCGCCGGCCATCTGGGCGTCGATGGAGCAGTGCACGTCCAGCCGGGCGGCGCCGAGTTCCTTCGCCTTCGCCGCCAGGGCCAGCGGATCGGCCACGCCCAGCAGGTCCACGGCCACGAGCAACCCGTAATGCCGCCCGGCCTCGACGGCCTCGCGGATCGTGCCGCCGACCGCCGTGCCGCAGACGGTCATCATGTTCGCTCCGGCCTTGGCGGCCGCCTCGGCCTCGATCCGCCCGGCGTCCATCGTCTTCATGTCGGCGATGATCGTTTTGCCGGGGAACTCCGCGCGCAGGCGGCGGACGGCCTCGAGGCCTTCGCTTTTGATCAGCGGCGTGCCGGCCTCCAGGTAGTCCGCGCCGGCCTCCGCGGCCGCATGCGCCACGGCCAGCGCCCGCGGCAGCTCCAGGAAGTCCAGCGCCACTTGCAGTTTGATTCGGGCCATCGGTTCCTCCCCGCCTGGCGGCGGGCCCGCCACCTGGCGGGTCGCCCCTCAGCCCATCCAGCATAGCCGTCCGGGGAGCGGGGGGCAAGAAGGCGGGTGGGCGGGCCACTGCTGGAGTTGACTTTTCTTCTCGCCGATCTTAGGGTTAGAGGGTACGGCGGCCGTCCGGGCCGCCGGAGGAGTGGACCATGAAAGCGAGCGCAGCGGGCCTGCTGGCGGCGGCTGTCCTTATCGCCCTTGCCGCCCAGGGCTGGACCGCACCCAAACCGGCGGAAATCCCCCGGTACTGGCAGATCGACATCACCTTCGGGGACATCCTGCCCATCCAGGTGAAGCTGCCCACCGAGGCCGCCCCGCGGACCTTCTGGTACCTGCGCTACAAGGTCACCAACAACACCGGCCAGGACCGCATCTTCGTGCCGGAGTTCCTCCTGTACACCGACAGCGGCCAGGTGCTCCGCGCCTGGCATCAGGTCCCCAGCTCGGTCTTCGAGGAAATCAAGAAAACGTACAACGACCCGCTGCTGGAGGACCTCTCGGGCACGACGGGCAGCCTGCTTCAAGGCGCCGAAAACGCCAAGGAAGGCGTGGCCATCTGGACCGACTTCGACCCCAACGCCAGCGCGTTCGACGTGTTCGTCAGCGGGCTGAGCGGCGAGACGGAGGAATTCCAGCTTCCCAAGCCCATCCACGTGACGGAGACCGACGCGGCCGGCAAGAAGGTCGAGGTCGTCAAGACCACGATCCTCCTGGCCAAGACGCTGGAGCGCCATTACGCGGTCGCCGGGGAGCCCGCGGCCCGGTCCGCCGCGACGGTCCATTTCCTCGACGAGGAATGGGTGATGCGCTGATCGTGCGGGGGTTGTGCCCGACGGCGTTCCAGCCTTCCTTTCATCCTTCCGATTTTCATTGACGGTGCTTCCTGCCTGCCTTTAACGTTCTGGCCGGGAGGTCGGTGCGCAAATCGTGGAAACTAAGGACTGGCACGCGTTGACTGCTGTCGCGGCCGCCCAGGCGGTCGGGAGCGACCCCGCCGTCGGGCTTCAGGACGCCGAGGCCGCCCGGCGGCTGGAGCGGTTTGGTAAAAACGTCCTGCCCGAGGCCGTCCGCAAGACCCTGGCGGGGATGTTCCTGGCCCAGTTCAAGGACGTGCTGGTGGGGGTCCTGGTGGCGGCGTGCCTGGTGTCGTTCCTGCTGGGGGAGTTCACCGATGCGATCACCATCCTGGCCATCCTGGTCATCAACGCCGTGCTGGGCGTCTTTCAGGAGCACAAGGCCGACCGGGCGCTGGAGGCCCTGAAAAAAATGTCCGTCCCGATCTGCCGTGTCATCCGCGGCGGGCGGGAGCTTCAGGTGGCTTCCAACGACGTGGTGCCCGGCGACGTGGTGGTCCTGGCCGAGGGCGACGCCGTTCCGGCCGACATGCGCCTGCTGGAGGCCTACAATCTTCAGATTGACGAGGCCAGCCTCACCGGCGAATCGGCGGCCGTGGAGAAGTCCGCCGACCCGCTTCCGGCCGCCACCGAGCTGACCGACCGGGCCGACATGGCCTACGCCGGCACGCACGTGACCTACGGGCGCGGGAGGGGCCTGGTGGTGGCCACCGGCATGGAACGGCAGATCGGGCACATCGCGGCCATGCTCCAGCAGGCCCCGGCTACCGTCACGCCGTTGCAGCGCAACCTGGCCGGGCTGGGCAAGCTGCTGGGCGTGCTGACGGCGGCGGTCTGCGTGACGATGTTCGCCGCCGGGCTGCTGTGGAACGTTTTGCGGCCGGGGGAGCAGACCTCCTGGCAGTTCGTGCAGCGGATGTTCATGACGGCCGTCAGCCTGGCCGTGGCCGCCATCCCCGAGGGGCTGCCGGCCGTGACGACGATCGTCCTGGCCCTGGGCGTGCTCCGCATGAGCCGCCGCAACGCCATCGTCCGCAAGCTCCCGGCCGTCGAGACGCTGGGCTGCACGACGGTCATCTGCACCGACAAGACCGGCACGCTCACCGAAAACCGCATGACCGTCACGCAGGCCGTCACGGCGGAGGAGATTTTGGGCGCCACGCCCGCCGGGAGCTCACCGGCCCGCGACGACCTGCTGGCCGTCGCGGCCCTGTGCAACGACGCCCGCGTGGATTCCGACGGCCGGCGATTCGGCGAGGCCACCGAACTGGCGCTGGTGGAATACGTCAACACACAAGGGACAACCGCCGAGGCACTCCGCCGCAGGCGTCCGCGCCTGGCGGAGCTGCCCTTCAGCTCCGCGCGGAAGCTGATGTCCACGCTGAACCGTTTTGGCGACGGAGGCGGCACGCGCCTGGCGGTCAAGGGCGCCCCGGACATCCTGCTGCACCGCTGTACGCACGTCCTGGTCGGCGGGGCGGTCCAGGTGCTGTCGCCGCGGCAGAAGGACGCCATCCACGCCCGCCTGACGGCCATGGCGGCCGCGGCCCTGCGGGTGCTGGGCTTTGCCTGGCGCGAGATGGACGAAAAAAATCGAATCGACCCGCAGGACGAAAATGGCCTGGTCTTCGTGGGCCTGATGGGCCTGATCGATCCGCCGCGGCCGGAGGCTAGGGCCGCACTGGAAGAGGCCCGCTCGGCCGGCATCTCCACCGTCATGATCACCGGCGACAACGCCGCCACCGCCAAGGCCATCGCCGAGCAGTTGGGCATGCTGGGCGCCGGCGAAGAGGTCGTCAGCGGCGCGCAGCTGGAGACGATGAACGACGAGGAGCTCCACCGGCGGATCGAACACATTCGCGTCTTCGCCCGCGTGCATCCCGAGCAGAAGCTCCGCATCGTCGCGGCCCTTCAGGACGCCGGGGAAGTGGTGGCCGTCACGGGCGACGGCGTGAACGACGCCCCGGCCATCAAGCGGGCGGACATCGGCCTGGCCATGGGCGTCACCGGCACCGACGTGGCCAAGGAAACCGCCGACATGGTCCTGGCCGACGACAACTTCGCGACCATCGTCCACGCCATCGAGCAAGGGCGGGTGATCTTCGACAATATCCGCAAGTTCGTGCTCTACCTGCTGGCCTGCAACTTGGGGGAGATTTTCGTGGTGTTCTGCCCCATCCTGGCGGGCTTCTCCTCGCCGCTGTCAGCGGTGCAGATTTTGCTGATCAACCTCCTGACCGACGGCCTGCCGGCCCTGGCGCTGGGCGTGGACGCCGCCGATGTCGGTGTGATGCGCCGCAAGCCGCGCCACGCCCGCGAGGGCATCGTCGGCAGCCTGCACCTGAGGGTGATCCTGTTCAACGCTGTCTTCATCGCCGCAGCCGTCATCGCCAGCTTCCTGGCCGGCAAGCAGTGGCACCTGCCGCGCGGCCAGGAGGACAGGGTGGCTGAAACCATGGCCTTTATGACGCTGACGCTGGCGGAGCTTTCCCGCGCGTACAGCTTCCGCAGCGAAACGCGGAACTTCTGGCGGATCGATCTGCGGACCAACCCCTCGCTGCTGGGGGCCCTGCTGATCAGCGGCGCAATCGCCGTCTCCACCGTGCTGGTCGGGCCGCTGCGGACGATGTTCGGCACCGCGGCCCTCAGTGGGCGGCAGTGGGGAATCGCGATCGCCTGCTCGCTGATCCCGTTTGCGGCTTTTGAAACCTGGAAGGCTTTTAACAATAGCAACAATAAGAGCAGCCGCCGGCCCCTCCAGAGCGTAGAGTAGATAAAGGCAACGGGCTCGCACATGAACGACGCCAACAATCCAACGCCAGGACCGCCGGCTTTGCCGCTGAGCGAACTGCTGGTGATCAACCAGGTCGTCGGCCCGCTGAATCGCGAGCTGCTGGAGGACCTGTCCGCCCGCGGCGTGCGGTGCGGTGTGCTGACCGGCTGGGTGGACGCCGAGCCGGGAGCGACGCTGCCGTTTGAGATTCTGTCCGCCACGTCCTTAATCAAGGCCCCCACGTGGAAGCGGCTATGGAGTTGGGGCGTGTTTACGCTGGAGGCCATCATCGCGGCCATCCGCCACCGCCGCACAGGGATGCTGGTGGTCACCAATCCTCCTTGGACGATGCTGGTCATGCCGCTGCTGAAGCACCTGGCCGGCGTGCGGTACGTGCTGCTGGTCTACGACGTCTATCCCGACCTGATGGAGCGGATGGGCTATTGCCGCAAGGGGGGGCTGGTGTCGCGGCTGTGGCGGTGGATGAGCCGGCGGTCGCTTCTGGCGGCCTCGGGCGTGATTACGCTGGGCCGCCACATGGCCGATACGCTCCGCGCCCACCTGCGGCCGGAGGACCATCTGGAAATCGAGGTCATCCCCAACTGGGTCGACACGGACTTCATCCGCCCGCTGCCCAAGGCCGACAATCCCTTCGCCCGCCAGCACGGCCTGGTGGACAAGTTCGTCGTGACCTACAGCGGCGCGCTGGGCGCCAGCCACGACACGGAGTCCATCCTTGTCGCGGCCGAAAGCCTGGCGAATCTGCCGGACATCCACTTCCTGGTCGTCGGCGGGGGCACGCGATGGCAGGAGATGTCCGAGGCGGTGGCCGCCCGCAAGCTGACCAACCTGACGCTGCTGCCGCTTCAACCCTTCAGCACACTGCCTTACTCGCTGACGGCGGCGGACGCGTCAATCGTCTGTCTGGACGAGGGCTACGAGGGCGTGTCCGTGCCGTCCAAGACCTACTACGCCCTGGCGGCGGGGGCGGCCATCCTGGCCGTTAGCCCCGAGGGCACGGAGTTGACCGATCTGGTGGCCGAGTACCGCTGCGGCGTGCACGTTCCGCCGCGTCGGCCTCTGCTGCTGGCCCAGGCCGTTCGGCGGCTGCACGACGACCGCGCAAAACTGGCGGCCTTCCAGGCGGCTGCGGCGGCCGCGGCCAAGCACTTCGACCGGCGCCTGGCCACGGCCAAGTACCTGGCCTATCTGGAGCGGTGCCTGGCGCCGGCGGCCGGCCATTGACGTGCAGAACGCCCGCACCGTTGGCCGATGAATGACGTAATAAAGGCCGTCTTTCCCCCGGAGACGTGAATGGCCAAACGAGCGCTGATTACCGGCATCACCGGCCAGGACGGCAGCTACCTGGCGGAGTTCCTGCTGGACAAGGGATACCAGGTGCACGGCATCATGCGCCGCTCCAGCTCGTTTACCACGCAGCGGATCGAGCACATCTACCGCGATCCGCACGAGCGGGGGTCGCGGCTGCGCCTGCACTACGGCGACCTGACCGACGGGGCGGGCCTGCGCCAGGTGCTCACGGCCGTCCAGCCGGATGAAGTGTACAACCTCGGCGCCCAGTCCCACGTCCGCGTGAGCTTCGACCAGCCGGTGTACACCGTCCAGGCCGACGCCGTGGGCACGCTGCGGCTGCTGGAAGCCATCCGCGACACGGGGCTCAAGACTCGCTTCTATCAGGCCTCCAGCAGCGAGATGTACGGCAAGGTCGTCCAGACCCCCCAGACCGAAAAAACCCCCTTTTACCCGCGCAGCCCCTACGGCTGCGCCAAGGTGTTCGGCTTCTGGCAGACGGTGAACTACCGCGAGGCCTACGGCATGTTCGCCTGCAACGGCATCCTGTTCAACCACGAGAGCCCCCGCCGCGGCGAGACGTTCGTGACGCGCAAGATCACCCGCGCGGCCACGCGGATCAAGGAAGGCCTCCAGGACAAGCTGTTCCTGGGCAACCTGGAGGCCAAGCGCGACTGGGGCTTCGCCGGCGATTACGTCGAGGCCATGTGGCTGATGCTCCAGCAGAACGCCCCCGACGATTTCGTGATCGCCACCGGCCAGACGCACAGCGTGCGGGAGTTCCTCGACGAGGTGTTCGGCCTGCTGGACCTGGACTGGCACACGCACGTCCAGACCGACCCGCGGTACTTCCGGCCCACGGAGGTGGACCTGCTGCTGGGCGACGCCGCCAAGGCCCGCGCCGCGCTGGGTTGGCGGCCCAAAGTCACCTTCAAGGAACTGGCCAAGATGATGACCGACCACGACTGGGCGATTGCCAAAGAGGAGCGCGTCCTGGCCGACCACCGCTCCAAGGCGGGCCGAGGCTAACCCATGTCGATCGTCCGCAGTGCCATCCTGCTTTCCGGCGCCGAATACGTAGGCATGGCCTTGGGGCTGGCTGAGGCGATGATACTCAGTCGGGCGCTGGGCAGCAGCGGCGTGGGGCAGTATTCCCTCGTGCGCCAGACGCTGATCTTCGCCGTGCAGATTGCCAGCCTGGGCCTGCCGACGGCGTCCATTTACGCGATTAACTCCCGCAAGCTGGACCCCTCCCGAACGGTTGTGACCTGTCTGTACGCCTGCCTGGCCACCTCGGCCGTCATGGGCGTGGTGCTGTGGGCGCTGTTTGGCTTGGGGGAGCAGTTCTTCGGCGCCCTGCCCGCCTGGACCATCCTGGCCTGCGTCGGCTACGTGCCGCTGATCCTCGCCCGGCAGTGCTTCAGCCAGCTCAACATGGCCTGGATGCGGGCCCTGCCGCTGGTGCTGGTCCGCGTGGTGCCGGACTTCTGCTACATGGTGCTGGTGGCGGGGATGTTCTTCCTGGCCCGGCGATGGATTCAGGTGAACCTGATGATCGCCCTGCCGATCATGGTGGCCTTCATCGGTCTGGGCATCGCCTACGGTTCTCTGTGGAATCGCATTTCCCTTCGCGCCAAGGCCGACTGGGGCTTCCTGCGGCTGGGCGTGCCCCTGGGCGTCCAGATCGTCGCCACGGACATGCTGACGATCGTCAACAGCTACGTGGCCATGACGATTCTGAAGGCCTTCCGGGGCTTTTCGGACGTCGGGTACTTCAGCCGGGCCTCGCAGGTGGCCATGCTGGTGGCCACGGCCGGCGTGGGGTTCTACACGCTGCTGTATTCCCGCTGGTCCGCCATGGAGGGCGAAGAGCAGCGGCTGCACGTGCAGCATACGTTGGGGCTGACCACGGCGGCCGCGGTCATCGGCTGCGGGACGATCCTTCTTTTCGCCCATTACGTGGTGCTGATCCTTTACGGGCGGCAGTTCCTGCCGGCGGTCTGGCCGACGCGGCTGTTGGTGGGCGGGTCGGTGTTCTTCTTCCTGGCCCGCGCTCTCCAGGGGCTGTTCACGGCCAACGGCAAACCGATTTACAACATCGTGACATTGGGGCTCAGCGGCCTGGTAAACCTCCTGCTGTGCCTGGTGCTGGTGCCGGCGTACGGCACCGGTGGCGCCGCCATCGCGGGACTGATCGCCTGCTTGGCCGGGGGGATCGCGGCGGTCTATATCGCCTGCACGCGGTATAATCTCCGTTTGATGGGCATCCTGCTGCCCAGCCGCCATGCCATCCGCCTGGCTTTCGCCAGCCTGACGAGCCGGAAATCCCGGGCGGATGAAACCGGCGGCGGTCCATGACGGACAGAGGAATCCGATAGCCATGAAATCGGCCATCTGGCGGGACTACGAACGATCCACGGGGCAACAAGGCACGCACCTGCGGCTGATGAGGTGCTTTTTTGTCGACGCGGGTTTCCGGGCCGTCTGTTACTACCGTTGGGCGCATCGCTGCCTGAAGAGCGGCTGGAAGGTCCCGGCCCGCCTGCTGGAAAATTGGATGCAGCATCATTGTTTGGTCCGCATCGCGGCTTCGGCGGAGATCGGCCCGGGGTTCGTCGTCCGGCACGTCGGCGACGTGATCGTCGGCGAGGATGTCCACATCGGACCGGATTGCGAGATACGCCAGGGTGTCACGCTGGGGGGCCGCTCCGGCCGGGTCGCCGCCGACGGCCGAAGTAAGCCCATCCTGGAAGACAATGTGTCCGTAGGCGCCGGCGCGAAGATTCTTGGACCCATCACCATCGGTTCCGGCAGCACGATCGGTGCCAACGCGGTCGTCATGATCGACGTCCCCGCCGACAGCATCGCGGCCGGGGTTCCGGCCCGGGTAATCCGCCGCGGAGGGCAGCGCGTGCCGCTGGTGGACCGGGGCGACGAACTGGCCGAGGTCCTCAAGGACGTTCTCCACCGCCTGGATCGTCTGGAAGATCCGACGGCGGGGAATCGCAAGAAGGGCACCTCCCGCCCCCAGCCGCCTGCCGAGCCGGGCGGATGAGTTTTTCCAAGTCGGGCCGGACCCGCCGAAAAAATATCCACGCCGTAAGACCCCCCGAAGGCTGAAGGTACTTGGATTTCACCCCCTCGTTGGTCGATAGAAATACTGTCGCCACGGAGGGCTTTTTTTGCCTTCGCTTGCGCCTTCGTGGGCGCATTTGTATTGGCGCGGGCGGGAACTTTCCGCACCGCCCGGCCGTACACAAAAGAAAGAGGCAAAGGTGTTATTGTTTCCCCGGCCTATACTTCCAGCGGCACGACGAGAGGGTCAAGCGGCCCGATGAGCACGCTCAGCCACGTTCAACCGTACGACGACGGGCTTTCCGTGGACTATCCGGAAACCCACCGGGTTCTCACGCAGCGCCTGGGGATTGTGGATTGGCTGTTCGCCATCTACCTGGCCGTTTATCTGACGACGGGCAAGTATTACTTCATCGCCAACTACTATTTCATTTTCCTGCTGGTGCTGCTGGTCGTTTCGGGCAGGAGCTACGGCGTGGAGAAGTTGCCGGAGTTCTGGGTGATCGTCGGCCTGGTGTTGTGGGATTACGTGACGGCCTTTCTCTCGGAGTACTTCGCTCTGTGCATCAGCATGGCCTGGTACGAGACGAAGATCTACGGCGGCTTTTTCGTGTTCCTGCTCATCTGTAATTCCCTGCCCAAGCTGAAGGCGTTCATGCTCATGCAGATTGTGGGGACCTTCATTGTGGCCGTCATGGGCGCGGTGGCGGGCTTCTCGGTGGTGGAAAGCGGCGGGGAACGGACGACCGCCCTTCAGGCCGAGCCCAACGCCTTCGGGTGGATGATTACGTACGCCGTCATTTCCGCGCTGATTATCCGGCCGGTGACCAAGGGATTCTGGAAGACGGCCACGTTGGTGTTTTTCGGCTTTGCGGCGGTCGCCCTTCTGGCCAGCGGGTCGCGAGGTTCCGCCATCGCCGCATTCTCGGTGGCCGTCTTCTACTTTCTGTTGGAGCACGTGGGGTCTTTCCGGTCCAACTGGAAAATGTTCCTGCCGGCGGCCGCCGCCATGATCATTCCTTTGATCGTCGCCGTCATGTTCTTCCCGAACAGTCCCCTGGTCGTTCGCATGAGGACCACGCTGTCCGGCAGCAGTGAAGACGTGGCCATGGCGGGGCGAGACACGCTGATCATCGAGGCGTTCGATTTCTTCAAGGCCCATCCCATTTTCGGAATCGGCGTGGGGGCCTACGCGGGATATACCGGCGGCCGGGCCGTCTCGGCGCACAACGCGTACATGGAGCTTCTGTCGAATACCGGCCTGGTCGGCTTCTCGCTGTACTTCCTGATGGTGGGCTTGGCGTACATGCGAATGCGACGGCTGAGCAAGTATTTTGCCGCGGACAATGCGATGCGGAAAATGTTCAAGGCGGCGCAGGCCGGCATTTTGGCGCTGCTGGTGCTGGGTCTGTTCAATGAGATCAACCGGCGTCTGATACCCAACATGGTATTGGCCATGCTGATCGGCTTTTCCGCGCGTCTGATGTGGGCGTTGCAGCACGATGCCGCCTACCAGTTCTACCGACATGAGACGGCCGAAGAGCAGGCGCCGCCTCTGCCGGCGGATTCCCCCCTGCCCAAGCCGGTCCTGCCTTCCTGAGGGGACCGTCCATCTTGCGGCGCCTTCGGTGCCGCCATTAACATGGGGGGAAACCCGGCGGCGAAAACAAGGGAACGGTCATGCGCGTCGCGTTTTTTGATTTTGTCACGCACTTCGGCGGCTCGTCCCGCACGACGGTGGACCTGGCCGGCAAGCTCCGGTCGATGGTCGACATCGCCGTGGTGGACCCTTACGGCTGCTGCGAGCCTTACGCCGACGCCGTGCGGCGGTTGGGGGTGGACTATCGCGTCCTGTGCTCCCAGGCCCGCGGCCTGCACGTCGGCGGGCAGGGCCGGCCGCTGCTCCGCCTGTGGCGGGTGGCGGCGTCCCTGCCGGAACTGCTGGCCGTCCGCCGCCGCGCCGCGGACGTCATGGAGGAGCTAGCCCCCTCGCTAATCTTCACCAGTAGTTTCAAAGCCGCCGCGGTGATCGGCATGAACCGCCGCATCCGGCACATCCCGTTGGTCATCTACCTGCAGGGCTGGTACACCCCCGACATGATGCCGTGGTACGCCCGCCGCCTGTGCCGGCGCCGCTGCCAGGCGGTCATCGCCGTCTCGCGGGCCACGCGGGCGGCCGCCATCTGCTCGGGCGTGGAGCCGCGGAAGCTGCACGTCCTGCACAACGCCCTGGACGTCGACGAACTGGTCGCCCTGGCCGCCCGCCCGCTGGAGGCCCCGCTGCCGCAGGACCACCGGCCCATTCGGCTGCTGTGCCCCGGCGCCATCATCCGCACCAAGGGCCAGCACACCGCCGTCGGGGCCATGCGGCATATCCTGGACGCCGGGCATGACGCGGTGCTGTGGATCGTCGGGGATTACTCGCCCTACGGGCCCAATCGAACCTACCTGGCGGACACGCAGGCCCTGGCGCAAAAGCTGGGCGTGGCGGATCGCGTGGCCTGGCTGGGCCTGCGCCACGACCTGCCTCAGGTCATGCGGGTCGCGACGGCCGTCGTGATACCCACTCACACCGAAGGCCACCCGCGCGTGCTGCTGGAGGCCATGGCGCTGGCCAAGCCCATCGCCGCCACGCCGGTGGGGGGCATCATGGACATGATCGCCCCCAACCTTACGGGGCTGTTCTTCGACCCCGACGACGCCGCGGGCCTGGCCGACTGCGTGGACCGCTTCGCCCGCGACGCCGACGGCGCCCGCCGGATGGGATTGACCGCGCAAGACTACATCCGGCGAAGCTTCACCCCTCGCCAGCAGATTGACCACGCGATGGACATCCTCCGCCGCGTGGCGCAAGAGCCTGCCTGCCGGTAGGCAGGCATGACCGGCCCGCACGCCCCTAGACGTCAGCGTGCCAATGCCGATAAAGTGAGACGGCATGGCAGAGCGCAACGATCTTCGCGTCGTCCACGTGGGGATATCCATTCAGGGCGGCATCGGCGGCCCGGCGCGGTCCATCACCGCCCTGGGCGGGGCCCTGACCCGCCATGGCTGTCGCGTGGACCTGGTGACCGTGGATTGGGGCCGCGCCTTCGGCCAGGCCATCCCCATCGATAATCGCGCCCTGCACGTCCACGTGGCCCGCGGGTTCTTCTGGAAGTACCCGCGGCTGTGGCTGTCGCCGGGCTTCGGGCGGTTCCTGGGACAAATCGCCGCTGGGGCTGACCTGATCCACAACGACGGCATCTGGCTGGGCATGGCCAGGGCCTCCGCCGCCGTCTCCCGAAAGTTGGGAATCCCGGAGGTCGTCTCCATCCGCGGCGAGCTGACGCCGGCCAGCCTGCGAACCTCGGCCTGGAAGAAGGCCGTCGTTCGCCGCCTGTACGCCGACCGCAATCTTCGCCGCGCCGCCTGCCTGCACGCCCTGACCGAGCGAGAGGCCGCCGACATCCGTGCCTATGGCCTGACCAACCCTATCGCCATCATTCCCAACGGGATCGACCTGGCGTCCTTCGACGCCCTTCCGCCCCGCGGCCAAGCCGCTCAGTGCTGGCCGGGGTTGGCGGGAAAAAAGCTGGTGCTGTTCCTGGGGCGCATTCATCCGATCAAGGGCCTGGATTATCTGATGCACGCCTGGTGCGAGCTGGCCAGGCGATTCGACGGCTGGCATCTGGTCATCGCCGGCCCGGACGAAGTGGGCCAGCAGGCGCAGTTGGAAGACACCCTGCGCCAAGGCGGGGCCGGCGGGAGCGTGACGTTCACCGGGCCGGCCTACGGCGCGGACCAAAAGGCACTGCTGGCCGCGGCGGACGTCTTCGTGCTGCCGAGTTTTTCGGAGGGTTTCAGCATGTCGCTGCTGGAGGCCCTGGCCTGCCGGCTGCCGGCGGTGTTCACGCCGGGCTGCAATTTCAATCAAGCGGCCGACGCCGCCGCGGGACGGGTTGCCGCCCCGACGGCCGAGGCGTTCGGGGCGGCCCTGGCGGAGCTGATGAGCCTGCCCGACGCCCAGCGGCGCGACATGGGCCTGCGCGGGCGGAAACTGGTCGAGGAAAACTATTCCTGGGATCACGTCGCCGGGCAGATGGCGGCCGTGTACCGCTGGCTGGTCGGCGGCGGGCCGGCGCCGGCCTGCGTGAAACGCGGCGAGTAAGAGGACGGCGGACATGGACCGCAAGACGAGAATTCTTTTTATCAACCGCTGGCGCGGGACCATCGGCCCCAACGTCTGGCTGGAGCAGGTGGCGGATCAGTGCCTGCAAAAGGGCCTGGCCGTGCACGTCGCCTCGCCGTGGCGGGATGCGTTTCTGGACGGCCTGGCGGCGCGCGGGGCGGGGATCCACGTCGTGGACGGCATCGAATGGATGCCGCGGTCGTTCAATCCGCTGCGCCACGCCAGTCACGTCTGGGGGGGCTTGCACGCCGCCGGCGACCTGGCCGCCCTGGCACGGCAGATCGGGGCCGGGGCGATATGCTTCAACGGTCTGAACGCCCTGTGGCTGCCGCGGGCGGGGAGGCTGGCCGGCGTGCCAACCGGCGTCGTCATGCACGGCACGCGGCTGGCGGGACTGGGGGCATGCAACCGCCTGTTCTTTGCCCTCCAGAGCCGCTGGGTCAGCCGCTACCTGACCGTGGCAGAAATTTCCCGCCAGATGCTCAGCGTGGCGGGCGTGGACGCAGAAAAAATCGACGTCATTCCCAACGGCGTGGATACTGAGCGTTTCCGCCCGACCCGGGCCAAAACGGCTGTGGCGAAGGAGTTCGGCATCGCCGCCGGCTCGCCCGTCGTCGGCGCCGTGACGCACCTGGAACCCCGCAAGGGCGCCCATCACCTGGTGGCGGCCATGGCGCAGGTCGCCGCGGCCATGCCGGCCACCCGCTGCGTGATCGTCGGGGCGGTGACCGACGGCCAGGACGAGCCCTACGCCCAGCGGGTGCGGGAAGACATCCACCGGCTGGGTCTGACCGAGCGGGTCATCCTGGCCGGGCGGCGGACGGATATTCCCAAGGTCATGAACGCCTTCGACCTGGTGGTTCACCCCTCCCAGACGGAGGCCTGCCCCTACAGCGTCCTGGAGGCCCAGGCCTGCGGCAAGGCCGTGGTGGGCTTCCGCGTGGGCGGCATGACGGAAGTGGTCCAAGACGGCCAGACCGGCGTGCTCGTGCCGCCGTACGACGAGGCGGCCTTGGCGGAGGCGATGATCGGTTTGCTACGAGACCCGGCCCGCTGCCGGCGGCTGGGCCAGGCCGGCCGGCGACGCGTGGAGCGGGAGTTCAACCTCCAGGTCAATGTTCAGAAAGTCGTGGTCTGGCTGGAGGGCCTGTGCCGCGGCGCGGGCCTGCCGTCCTGAGGGGGGCAGGCCCAGTCAATCGCCCGGCTTACTGGCGGGGACTTCGGCCCGGCGGTACTTCAGCAAGAGAACCTGGCCCTTTCCCTGGCTGGGCCATTGCCAGGTTTGTTCCAACCGATAGGGACCCGCCAGCAATTGCTTGACCTGTTCCAGCACCGCCGGAGCGTCGCGGTATTCGCCGGTCGGCCGCAGGTCGCAGTAGAACCACAACTCATCCGGCAGGCCGCCGGCCAGCATCGTCGAGAGCTTCTGCCGCGGCGTGGGATAGGTCTTGACGTAGTCGGTGGGCGGGTTGGGGTAGATCGCCACAACCACGTCGGGCTTGGTCTGCATGATCCGTACGACCGTCGGTTGGCTGGAGGACTGGAGGATGATCTGCCGCTCGCCCGTCGGATACAGGACGATCCCGTAATGCGGCCCGCCGTACGCCTGGAGGGTGGGGTAAAGGAAGGCCGGGTAGTCCTCGGCGAATCGCGCCGCGTAGCCGGCACAGCCGAGCAGTTCCATCGCCAGCAGCAGCACGAAGGCGGCAGCCCGGATTCGCGGGCCGAAAGAATACAGCCCCAGCATCAGCGTCAGGGCGAACATCGGCCACATGAACGCCAGGTAGCGGCTGAAGAAGAACGGCTGGTATAGGCAAAAACCCGCCATGAACAGGAAGGGCAGGAAGAGCATCGCCAGCACCACGCCTCGCGGCTTGACGGTCTTCCACACGGCCCGCAAGCCCGCCAGCAGCAACGGGGCCAGGACGATCAAGGCCGGGACAGCCGTCAGGAGTATCAGCCGCAGCCCCCGTTCCGGCCGGGCCACGGAATTGCCGTAGATGAAGAAGTACGGGAAGCCGAACAGGTGAAACATCCAGGCTCCCCCGCCGCGGGTGAGTTCCTGGTGATGGATTTGCCACCACATCAAGGCCATCGAAGGGGCGAACAAGACCAACACCAGGACGTTGACCGCCACCACCGCCGCCACCTGTCGGCCGCTGCGGCGGCTGTCCCACAGCCACCACAGGCCCAGCGCCGCCCAACAGAACACGGCGCTGTAGTTGGTGTTGACGGCTGCGAACATCGACAGGACGTACACCACGAGCATCCACGGCCGGCGGTCCCGCTGCCACCGCAGCGCCGCCCACATCGCCAGTGACAGCGTCAGCGCCTGGACCGCCCACGGCCTCAGGTGCAGCGAGAAGGTCAGCTCCATGGGGTTCAGCGCCGTCAGCAGCCCCACGCCCAGCCAGATCGCCGGCCTCGGCGACAGCAGGCGGCACAGCATCATGATGACCGCCACCGCCAGGGTACCGATGATGGCGTTGGCGCTGCGGTATAGCAGGATATTTTCCCCGAACACCTGCCGCAGGGCCGAAAGGAACATGTGGAAGCCCTGCGGATTGCCGATGTCGAAGGCCCGGCCATGCACCAGGTCGGCGAAGCTGGACCGCCCGACCAGGATCGTGTGGCACTCGTCGCCATCGAGGGTCAGGATCGGGGCGACCCCCAGCCGCAGGGCCGCCGCCAGCAGGACGATCCCCACGGCCAGCAGCGCGGCGTGGCGCTCCAAAAAGCTTTTGCCGGTGCTTGAGGGGGATGGCTGCCCCGCCGTTGTGGTAGTGGATTGCAGAAGGTTCACGGGTTGGTCCCTTTGATTTTTGGCCGCATCCCGCCGGCCGATCGGCCCTCGGCGAACCTTGACAATATCGTCCAGAAACGCCACTATACGTGCAGGTTAATCAGTAGCCAAGATGGTTTTACGCAAAAGGCCGGCCTACACAGGCGCCCCCCGGCGGGGCGGATCGCCTCGTCTAGCCCAGCAGTCAAGAAAGTGCGGTTTTCATGGCCTCGACGACAATGGACAGCAAGATCCTCATCACCGGCGCCACCGGCCTGATCGGCACGAATCTCGTTGCCGGGATGCGTCAGGCGGGCTACCGGAACATCGTTCCCACAGGCATCGAGGACGTCGACCTGACGGACTTCCGCCAGACGCAGCAGCTTTTCGAGAAGCACAAGCCGGAAATCGTCATTCACCTGGCCGCGATGGTCGGCGGCATCTTCGCCAACTCCACGCGGCTGTGCGATTTCTACGAGGTCAATACCCTCATCAACACGAACGTGCTCATCGCCGCGCGGAAGTTCGGCGTGCGCAAGGTTCACGCCATGGGCACCGGCTGCGCCTATCCCAAGCGCCTGGAAGGCCAGATGCTCCAGGAGAAGGATTTCCTGGACGGCCTGCCGGAGCCGACCAATTACGCCTACGCCTACGCCAAGCGGAACATGCTGGTGCACCTGATGGCGATGCACGACCAGTACCAGCTGCCCTACACCTGCCTGATCCCGGCCAACATCTACGGCCCCTACGACAATTTCCATCCCAAGTATTCCCACGTAGTGCCGGGGCTGCTGGTGCGGTTCCTCAAGGCTGTGGAGGAAGGCCAGCAGGAGGTGAAAGTCTGGGGCACCGGCCGGGCGGAGCGAGATTTTCTCTACATTCAGGACTGCGTGGAGGCCCTGCTGTGCGTAGTAAATCACCCGGACTCGCTGGGAGTGTATAACATTTCCTCCGGCCGGCGGTATACGATCCGCCAACTGGCGGAGATCATCGCCCGAGAAACTAACTTTCCGGGGCGGTGGGGCTTCGACACCAGCTATCCGGACGGGCAATCGACGCGCGTGATGTCCACGCAGCGGCTGGACGAGCTGGGCTGGCACGCACGATTCACCCTCGAGCAAGGCATAAGGGAGACCGTCGCATGGTGCAGAAAAAATCCAGAACTCTGGAAAACTCGCGGGTCCTGATTACGGGCCTGACGGGCTTCGTCGGCAGCCACCTGGCCGAGCACATCCTGAAGAATTATCCCAAGGCCAAGATCTTCGGCCTGAAGCGATGGCGCTCGCCGATGGACAACGTCGCGCACCTGCTGAGCGACGAGCGCGTGGCGTTCCTGGACGGCGACCTGCTGGACGAGCTGTCGATGCGGCTGGTGGTGGCCAAGGCCGACGCGGATTTCGTCTTCCACCTGGCGGCGCAATCCTACGTGCCCTACAGCTATATCGCCCCGCGCGTGACGCTGGACGTCAACGGCGCGGGCACGGTCAATCTGCTGGAGGCCATCCGCCTGCACCGCGACACGACGGGCAAGGACCCCTACATCCACGTGTGCAGCTCCTCGGAAGTCTACGGCCAGCCGGCTCCCGACGAGGTGCCCATCCGCGAAACCCAGCCGCTGAGGCCCATCAGCCCCTACGGCGTCAGCAAAGTGACCGAGGACCTGCTGGGCCTGCAATACTGGGTGGCCTACAAGCTCCGGACGCTCCGCACGCGGATGTTCACCCATACCGGGCCGCGGCGCGGCGAGGTGTTCGTCGAGGCCGCCTTCGCCAAGCAGGTGGTGGAGTGCGAGAAGAAGCTCCGCAGCGTCATCCACGTCGGCAACCTGGAGTCGATCCGCACGTTCGCCGACGTTCGCGACGCCGTGGACGCCTACTGCCAGCTGGTGGTCACGTGCACGCCCGGGGAGGTGTACAACATCGGCGGGGACCGCACGATGAGCGTCGGGCAGATGCTGGACATGCTCATCGCCCGCTCGAAGCTGACCCGCCGGCCCAAGGTCGAGGTGGACCCCGCCCTGCTCCGCCCGGCCGACGTGACGCTCCAGATCCCCGACTGCTCCAAGTTCAAGACCGAGACGGGCTGGAAACCGAAATACACCTTCGAGCAGACCCTCGACGGGATGCTGGACTACTTCCGGAGAAAAATCGGGTGATCAACCCACACCACTTCACGTACGCCTTCTCCAAGGAAGAACCGTACAACATGGTCATGGTGCGGACGCCACTGCGCATCAGCTTTTTCGGCGGCGGGACCGACTATCCGGCCTACTACCTCCGCGAGGGCGGGCAGGTGCTGGCGACCAGCATCAACAAGTACGCCTACTTCACGATCAACCGCTTGGGCGAGCTGGTGCCGGAAAAATACCGCCTGCACTACAGCCGCTACGAAGGCGTCAACCGCGTCCAGGACATCCAGCACCCCGGCATCCGCGGGTGCTTTCAGTACCTCAAGATCGACGGCGGGCTGAACTTCAGCTACACGGCGGATCTGCCGGCCCAGACGGGGCTGGGGGCGTCCAGCTGCTTCACCGTGGGCCTGCTGCACGCGCTGCACGCCTTCTACCACCGCATGATCAACCAGGAAGAGCTGGCCATGCTGGCCATCCACGTGGAGCAGGAAGTGCTCAAGGAGCGCGTGGGCTCCCAGGACCAGTACATCTGCGCCCTGGGAAACCTGCGAAAAGTGAAGTTCGAGCGCGACGGCCACGTCCACTCCAGCCTTCTGTGCCTGCCGAGGGAGCGGAAGGAGGAGCTGGAGGAGCGGCTGATGCTGTTCTTCACGAACCAGACGCGCTTCGCCGACAAGATTCTCGACGAGCAGATGAAGCGGACGGCGGAAAAGAGCAACGACGCGCTCCTGGCGGACATGGCCGGCCTGGTGGACCACGCCTGCGCCATCCTGGAGGGCAAGGGCAAGCTGGACGACTTCGGCGACGCCCTGCACCAGGGCTGGACGATCAAGCGGGAGCTTTCCTCCAAGGTCGCCACGCCGCTGATCGACGGCATGTACGAGGCGGCCCGGCGGGCCGGGGCGCTGGGCGGCAAGCTGCTGGGGGCCGGCGGAGGCGGGTTCCTGCTGCTGTACGTGCCGCCCCAACGCCAATCCGCCGTCCGAGAGGCCCTCAAGGGCCATCCGGAGATCCGCTTTGCCTTCGACGTCACCGGCACGACGCTGCTGTACGTGAACTAAGCCTCCCAAAAGAAATCACTCGGATCACGAAGAGTACGAAGTTCACAAAGTAAACCGCATTTTGCAGTGACAAAAACACTTCCGGAAGGCGGTCCTGGATCGTGGCCAAGGCCAAAGCTAAGGTTAAAATCCCGTTGCAGGTCTGCATTCTGGCCGGGGGGCTGGGCACGCGGCTGCGGAGCGTGCTGCCCGATCTGCCCAAAGTCCTAGCCCCGGTGGGGGACAAGTCGTTCCTGGAATACCTGGTGCGCTACCTGTGCGGGCAGGGCTTTTGGCGATTTGTTTTCCTGCTGGGCTATCGGCACGAGGCCGTCCAGGAGTGCCTGGAGCATAAGATTCGTCCCGCCTGGCCGGGGGCGGAGTGGGTGGTGTCGGTCGAGCCGGAGCCGCTGGGCACCGGCGGGGCGGCCAAGTTCGCCCAGGCGATGCTGGGGGAGCAATTCTTCCTGGTCAACGGCGATTCGTACCTGGAGTTCGACGCCGCCGCCATGCTCCGCGTGCATCGCGCTAGCAACGCCGAGGCCACGTTGGCCGTCCGCCAGGTTCCCGACGCCGGGCGGTACGGCTCGGTGGAGGTCGATGCCGGCGGGCGGGTCGTGGGCTTCCGCGAGAAGGTCGCCGCCGGAGGTCCGGGCCTGGTCAACGGCGGGGTGTACGTGCTGAACCGCTCCGTGGTCGAGTCGATGCCGGCCGGCCGGCCCGTCTCCATCGAGCGCGAAACGTTCCCCGCGATGCTGGCCGCCGGGCGGGTGATGATGTCCAGCCGCCAGGACGCCGGGCGATTCAGCGACATCGGCACCCCTGAGAGCTACCGCCAATTCCAAGAGATGGACTTCTAGCCCCAGACCCCTGACGAAACTCTAGCGCCGCCGGCCGGCGAAGGCGTTCTCCACCAGCTCGCAGATCAGGTGATAGACCAGCGTGCCGGCTTCCTGCACGCGGGGCGTCTGGCGGGAGGGGACGTCCAGCAGGACCTGGGCGTATCGGGCGCAGCGGCCGCCGCCCTGGCCGGTCAGGGCGATGGTCTTCATCCCGCGGCCGCGGGCGTACTTCAGGGCGGCGACCACGTCGGCGCTGTTGCCGGAGGTGCTTAGCCCGAAGGCCACGTCGCCGCGGCGGGCGTTGGCCTCCAGTTGGCGGACGAAAATTTTCTCGAAGTCGTAATCGTTGGCCACGGCCGTCAAAACGGAGGTGTTGGTCGACAGGGCCTCGGCCTTCAGGGCCCGGCGGCGGCGGAGGAATTGCCCCACCAGCTCGGCGGCGATGTGCTGGGCGTCGGCCGCCGAACCGCCGTTGCCGAACAGAAAGACGCCCCCGCCGGCCCGGTAGGTGCGGATGAGCACCTCCGCCGCCCGGGGGATGCGCCGGCCCAAGTGCTTGCAGGTGGCGTTCATCAAGGCCGCCAGTTCGGTGAATCTTTTTTGGACGCACGCGGCGGAGTCCATCGCAGCTCTCCTGAGATTGTCTTTGATCAACCGTTCATACCATAAGTCGCCGCGGTCCGCACGGTCAACGGTCCGTGCGCCCTGCCGCGCCCTCTAGCCACCGGCGCCCAGACGGGCTTCCTTGACGGCCTGGAGGATGTATTCCTGCTGCCCGTCCGTCAGCTCGGCGTAGCACGGGACCATCATCATCCGGGGCAGGGCGTCCTCCAGCCGCGGGCAGTCGCCGGGCCGATAGCCGTATTGGGCAGCCGTCTGGAGGCACTCCAGCCACAGCAAAAAGGCGTCCACGCCGCGGCCGCGCAGGAAGTTCATCGCTTCCTCGCGGCGGGCGGCGCTGCTCAGCACCACCGGCCAGAGGTAGCCGTTCCAATCCTGGCCGGCGGCTACGAAATGGCAGGCCGGGGCCAGCGGGCCGGCTGCGTCCGTCAGCCGCCGGGCCCAATCGCGGCACCGCCGGCCGCGATCTTCCAGGCCGACCAGGCCCTCTTCGATCAGCACGTGCTCCAGGACGGACATCCGCCCGACGTAAACGTCGCGGAGCACGCCCTCGCGGTCCGGCTGCAGAATCCCGCATCCCAGCAGCAGGCCGTACCACGGCCGGCGATACAGGGCCGCCTTGATCATCCGCCGCCGCAGCACCCCGGCCGGCGGGCGCGGGGGCGGAGAGCCCATGGCCTCCACCTGCTGCCGCACGGCCGGTAGCAGGGCGGGGTTGTTCACAATCAGCCAGCCGCCGCCGCCGGTGGAGACGGGCTTGTGGAAGTTGAAGCTGAAGGCCGCCGCGACGCCGCGGAACCCGAGCGGCACACCGCCGCGGCGGCTGCCCAGGGCGTGGGCGCAGTCTTCGATGATCGGCCGGCCGGGCAGGAGACGGCTGACGGCGTCACAGTCACCCGCGTAACCGAACGTGTGCACCAGGATCGCCGCGCTGACTTCTTTGCTTCGCCGAGCCAGGCTGTCCAGATCGTAGCCGAAGGTGTCGGGATCGTTGTCGATGAACACGCACCGCAGCCCGGCCAGGCGCACGGCCTCAAAAACTGTTACGCAATTGTAGATCGGCACGGCCACGCCGCTGCCGGCCGGCAGCCTCATCGCCCGTAGGGCCACGACCAAGGCTGCCGTGCCGTTGCTGAGCGGGAAAAGGTTCTCCCCCTCTTTGGCGGTGCATCCGCCGCCGGCCAGGATGTGAGCGCCCCGCGGCTGCCTGCCCGAGGCCCTCAGGATATTCCAGGGGCCAAGCTGGGGATGGTACCTCGGTATTCTCTGCCAAGGATATAGGCTCATGGTGCGATCTTTAGCTCTCTAGAACGTGCGAAACGTATAAATGCCCAGGCCGAGCGACCGCCGTGCGCATCCTACATCGCTGCCGCGGACGGTTCAACGTAACAACCGATTATTCGAGGACTTGCCGACCTCGCTCCGGCAGCCGGCAGTGAATTCTTGCCTTTGCCAGACGGACGGGATTCTGCTCTACTATACTTGCCTATCGGCGGGCAGGTTCGATGGCGGGGCATTGAAATTTGGCGTCAAAGCCGGGTTTCAGTGCAGCCGATAGCCGATAGTGAATGGGTAATGGTCAGATGGGCTGCGGTTGCCGTCTGCCCAGGCTACGGGTGACTATGCACATCGTTATCGTGACGTATGTCTATCCTCCGGAGCATGCTCCGTGGGGAGTCGAGGTCGCGGAGATGGCTGAGGACTTCGCCCGCGCCGGCCATCGCGTGACCGTGGTCGCCGGTTGGCCCAGCCACCCCGGCGGCTTGCTGTACGCCGGATGGCACAGAAGCTTTCGGCACCTGGAGCATCGGCCGGAGGGATTCGACCTGCTGCGATGCGGGCACAGCTTCGGCCCGCGAAAGCGGATGTTCAATCGCCTGTGGTACTACCTGACCTTTGCCGCCAGCTCCCTGGTCAATGCCCTGGCGCTGGGGCCGATCGACGTGGTCGTGTGCTCCTCGACGCCGATCTTCGGCCCCCTGGCCGACTGGCTGCTGGCGAAGCTCAAAGGGGCGCGGCTGGTCTATGACATCTCGGACCTTCGCCCCGAGGCCATGGCGACGGCGGGGATCATGTCGGCGGAAAGCAGAAGCTATCGGGTCCTGAAGGCCCTGGACACCTGGGTGTGCCGGCGGACGGACCTGATCACCACGTTGTCAGAGAACCTTCGCCGGGCCATTGCCGCGCGGGGAGTCGATTCGAGTAAGATACGCATCATTCCGTTCTGGTTGGACGGGCGGAAGATTCAGCCGGCCGACCGTGACAATCCCTGGCGGCGGCAGCAGGGCATCGCGCCGGAGACGTTCGTGGCCCTGTTCGCCGGTACCATCGGCTACGTCAGCGGGGCGGAGATGCTGGCGGACGTCGCGGCGGCCCTGGCGGCCCGAAAGGACATTCTGCTGCTGGTGGTGGGCGAGGGGCCGGTCAAGGACAAGCTCCAGGCCGCCGCCATGCGTTTAGGGTTATCCAACATGCGTTTTCTGCCCTTCCAGCCCGCAAGCGTGCTGGGCGACATGCAGGCGACCGCCGACGCGGGGATCATCACGCTCCTGCCGGAGGCCGGGGAGAATTCCGTGCCCTCCAAGATGCTGGGATATCTCGCCGCCGGCCGGCCGGTGATCGCCGGCGTGCACGAGACCAGTCCCACGGCCGAGGCCCTCCGCCAGGGCCGCTGCGGCATGGTTGTACCACCCCAGGACGCTCCCGCCATGGCCGAGGCCATCGCTCGCCTGGCCGACGACCGCCGGCAGGCCGCCCGGCTGGGCCGCAACGCCCGCCAATATTTCCTGCAATGTTTCGAGCGCCAGGGTGTCGTCCGGCAATGGCAGGAGGCCTTGACCGCCGTGGTGCGGCGCGGCCGGGCCGACAACCCCCTAAGCCAAGGAATGCCCCAGACGCCGTGAAACGCCCCTCCCCCACATACTCCTTGGATCCGGTGCCGCCCAGCCGTCGGCTGTGGGAGTTGAAGTATGCCATTGAATGGATCGTGGCGCTGGGAGGGTTTGCGATCCTGCTGCCGCTGCTGGCGGTGCTGGCGGTGCTGGTGAAGCTCACCAGCACCGGGCCGGTCTTGTACATCAGCGACCGGTTGGGCCGGGACGGTAAGGTTTTCCGCCTCTACAAGTTCCGTACGATGAAGGTCGGCGTCCCGCAGATTCTGGCCCCCGATGGCAAGGTCATCACGACGGAAAACGATCCCCGCCTGACTTCCATCGGCCGGTTCCTGCGGTTGGGCTTCGACGAACTGCCGCAACTGCTCAACGTCATCAAGGGCGACATGTGCATTATCGGTCCGCGCCCCGACGTGCCGTGGGAGCAGGCGACGTACAGTCCCCGCGAGCGGCTTCGCCTGCACGTCTTGCCCGGCATCACGGGTCTGACGCAGGTGGTCGGCGGCCGGGAGCTCAACAGCGCCCAGAACTACGAGCTGGACGTGCGGTACGTGGCCTACTCCGACGCCTGGACCGACATCGCCATCGCGCTGCTGACGCTGCCCTATTCCTTCGGCGCCAAACAAATCGGTCAGGGGCTCTTCCGCCGCTACTGGGTCGGGCTGGACCGGTTCATCCATCGCGCCGGCCATCAGGCCAAGGGCGGGCCTTCCTGAGGGCCAGTTGGGGACAGGAGGGGTGTGCAGGGGGCGCGGTGGGGCTCCTGTCCCACCGCGCAAAAACCGCTTCCGATAGCGCATAGATGGCGGGGCCGGAGCCCCGCCATCCCACAGAAGCTCCCCCAAAGATAAGCTTTTTTTGAACTTATACCGCCCTCCATGCGGGCCGATATAGCCCGTGTGACTGTTTATCAGGAGGCGATCACATGGATAGTTGGGACCTGCCCAAGACCAATGACGACCTCAAGCCGCCGACCAAGGAAACCATCGAAAAGGACCGCAAGCGGCAGCTGGAGGCCATTCAGGAACTCCGCCGTATTCTAAAAGAGCATCGGCACCAAAAGGCCGTCGTGCCTCATTAGGGCTTCCGCCGCCGTCGGGGATCTGTCGCAGCGGGGTTAGACGTCCTTCCTGGGTGCGAACCTTCTTTCGCCAGTTGCTCTATTGAAGCCGCCGTGTACAGGTGCGGCTTATCTTGTTTTAAGGTTTTTTGTGAGGTGTTTTGCGGCCACGATGGAGCGTAGCCCTCCTTCCGTATGCGATTTTCAGCAAGACCGGCGATGGGAGAATTGCCGTTGCGTGCTTCGGACTAGAGGGGTAGACTTACCCATTCGCCACTTTATCCGGCCTGCGGTATCGGCTGGGGGAGCGGCGAGGCTGGATGGTCCAGCCGCCCCTTGCCGCCGGGGATGACGGCGGGCCGGCGCCCGATCCATGGTGGACCGGGACCGACGCCGGCGGAACATCCGTTCACAACCATTAAGGTAGCGCATGGTCGATTACAATCTCATCAAATCGTTGGGCATCACCGACGAGGAAGTTCAGCGACAAATCTCCGCGGCCCTGGGTCAAGACTACAATCTGGACGCCCTGAGCCGAACCATTCAGGAAAAGGCCTCTCCCCAGCCCGGCACGGTGCTTGCCGGCCGGGTCGTCAGCGTCGTCGGCAACGACGTGGTCGTGGAAGTGGGTCTCAAGAGCGAAGGCACCGTCGACATCGGGGAGTTCGACGACCCCCAGAGCATCCAGGTCGGCCAGGAAGTGGAAGTGCTGCTGGAGGAAGTCGAGAGCGACAGCGGCCTGGTGGTGCTCTCGAAGCGCAAGGCCGACCGCATCCGCGGCTGGGAGCGCGTGCTCCAGAAGAACAAGGAAGGTGACGTCGTCCAGGGCATGGTGACCCGCAAGATCAAGGGCGGGCTGCTGGTGGATATCGGCGTGCCGGCGTTTCTGCCGGCCAGCCAGGTGGACATCCGCCGCCCGGCCGACATCGGGGAATACGTCGGGCAGATCGTCGAGGCCAAGGTGCTCAAGATCGATCAGGAGCGGCGCAACATCGTCGTCTCGCGTCGCAAGCTCATCGAGGAACGCCGTGGCCAGGCCAAGACCAAGCTGCTGGCCGAGATTAAGGAAGGCCAGGTCCGCAAAGGCATCGTTAAGAACATCGCCGACTTTGGCGTGTTCATCGACTTAGGCGGCCTGGACGGCCTGCTGCACATCACCGACATGAGCTGGGGGCGCATCGGCCATCCCAGCGAGATACTCAAGGTCGACCAGGAGGTCGAGGTGCAGATCCTGGCGGTCGACCGCGAGAAGGAAAAAATCGCCCTGGGCCTCAAGCAGCGCACGGCCAGCCCCTGGGAGAAAGTCGGGGAAAAGTACCCCGTCGGCACCAAGGTGCACGGCACGGTGGTCAACATCATGGCCTACGGGGCGTTCGTCAAGCTGGAAGAGGGCTTAGAAGGCCTGGTGCACATCTCCGAGATGAGCTGGACCCGCCGGCTGAACCATCCTTCCGAGATGGTCTCCGCGGGGGACGACATCGAAATAGTCGTCCTGGAGATCGACAAGGACAAGCAGGAAATCTCCCTGGGCATGAAACAGGCCGAGGTCAACCCCTGGACGCTGGTGAAGGAAAAGTATCCCCCCGGCACGGTCATCACCGGCATCGTGCGGAACCTGACCAACTACGGGGCGTTCGTGGAGATTGAGGAAGGCATCGACGGCCTGCTGCACGTTTCGGACCTGTCCTGGACCCGAAAGATCGGCCATCCCAGCGAGATGCTTAAGAAGGGCCAGGAACTCCAGTGCGTCGTCCTGGCTGTGGACGAGGAAAAAATGCGCGTGGCCCTGGGCCTCAAGCAACTCACCGAGGACCCCTGGCTGCGAAGCATCCCGGAGCATTACGTGCCCGGCCAGATCGTCAAGGGCAAGGTCACCAAGATCACCAACTTCGGCGTGTTCGTGGAACTGGAGGACGATCTGGAAGGCCTGCTGCACGTTTCGGAGCTGGCCGACCACAAGGTGGACAACCCCCAGGACGTCGTCAAGGTGGACCAGGAGATCGAGGTCAAGATTCTCCGCGTGGACACCGAGGAGCGGAAGATCGGCCTGAGCCTGAAGCGCGCCCAATGGGCCGCCGAGGAAGGCGTCCCGCCCGAGCCGACCGAGCCGGGCACCCAGCGCCGCGGCGGGCTGGAAGGCCCCACCGAACTGCTGGGCGACGACATCATCCAGACCACCCGCCCGCCGGAAGAGCCGCCCAAAGAGTCGTAAGCGGGCTCAAAAAAACTGATCATCTGAGAAATGAGAAAAGGGTGCGACCGACGCCGTCGGCCGCACCCTTTTGTGCTTAAGGCTGCTTAAGGCCGAGGCCTTTCGACCGGCCCTTACTCAAGGGCCGTCCCCGGCGTGTCGAAGAATCTTTCAGTGGAGGATGCCAAACGCCAAGGGAGGCACGGAATCATGGCCGACGGCTCGCAGACCACGCTGGGTTGGTATCTGGATCAGATCAAAGTCTCTCCCTTGCTGACGGCCCAGCAGGAGCGTGATCTGGCCCGGCGAATCCGCCAGGACGGCGACGCGGACGCCCGCGAGCAGATGATCCGCGCCAATCTGCGCCTGGTGGTCAAGATCGCCAAGCAGTACCGCAACCCCTGCATGACGCTATCCGACCTGGTGGCCGAAGGGAATATCGGATTGATGCGGGCGGTGGAGGAGTTTAACCCCGACGCCGGCGTGCGGTTCAGCACCTACGCGGCCTGGTGGATCAAGCAGGCCGTCAAGCGGGCGATGAACCACACCGGCCAATCCATCCGCATACCGGCCTACCTGGTGAAGATGGTGTCCAAGTGGCGCAAGACCGCCGCCGCGATGGAGGCAGATCTGGGCCGACCGCCCACAGCGGCCGAGATGGCCCGGCGGCTTCGCATCGGCGCCAGAAAGGCCGAGATTATTCGCCAGGGCCTGCTCGCCGTCACCGCGCCTACGCAGATCGGATCGGAAGAGACCTCCGCCATCGCCGAAATGGTCAAGGATACCTCCCAGCAGCGGCCCGATCAGCCGATGATGGACGCCTCCAACGCACCGCTGGTCAAATCGCTGCTGAAGCACCTGGAGCCCCGCGAGCGGAAGATTCTGGAGCTGCGCTTCGGCCTGGACGGCTACCAGGGCCCGCCGCGAACCTTCAAGGAAATCGGCCAGATCATCGGGCTGACACGCGAACGCGTTCGCCAGCTTGAACGGAAGGCCATCTCCAACCTCAAGCACCTGGCCGACCGCGTGGCCTGACGACAAGCCGGCGGTTGGGTAAGTTCAAAAATCCACACTGGCCGACTGAGGGGCCGTGCTCGGGGACGACGTGGAGGACGGCCCTTTCTGCCCTGACCCTTGGGGTGTCTTCTCGCGGGGGATCTGCAACTTCTGCATGGCCTCCGTCACCCGCTTGGCGGTTTCCGCGTCCGGATGCAGTTCCATGACCCTGGTATAGTCCGCCATCGCCCCGGCCGTGTTGCCTTGCGCGGCCCGGCAATAGCCCCGAAAGTTCCGGTAGATCGGCATGTCGCCCGTGATCGCCAGAATCTGGTCATAGATTTTCTCTGCTCCGGCGAAGTCGCCGCGGTCGATGGCCGCGCAGCCTTGGTCGTGCTTTATGCTCACGAGGGTGTAATCGTTCATCGGCGCCACGGCGGCGACTTTGTCCACCAGGGCGTTGAGCACCGTGTTGACCGTTCCTCCCCGCAGCAGCACGATCAGCACGACAATGTACACCCAGCTGAATTTTTTCCCGCCCGCGGCGATGCGCCGGCCCAGCAGCAGCGGCCAAATCTTCGAGCCGTCCAGCGGCGGGACGGGCAGGAGGTTAAACGCCGCCAGGATCGTGTTGATGATGATGGCCATCAGCAGCATGAAATCCGCCCGGGCCATCCAATACTCCCCCCGTGGGCCGAAGGCATAGGTGTGGCGCGTCAGGTGCATCAGGGCCAGGCACGCCAGGACGACCAGCACGTTGGCGGCCGGGCCGGCCAGGCTGGTCCAGAGGTAATCCCACTTGGGGCGGCGGAAGTTGTACACGTTCACGACCACGGGCTTGGCCCAGCCGAACGGTAGCAGCAAAAGTGCCAGCGTGCCCAGTGGCGAGAGGTGGCGGAAGGGATTGAGGCTGACGCGCCCCTGGCGGCGGGGGAAGTCGTCGCCCAGCAGGCTGGCCGACCAGGCATGGGCGCACTCGTGGAGCGTCAGGCCGATGACAAATCCTGGCAGAAGGTCCAGGATGGTTTGCAGACTCATCAGCGCCAAGGGCAAGGCGGGCGCGGAGAAGGACGGGCAGGCGATCATGAGGCGGCCTCCCGTTGTGCAATGCGGTTTTCCAGACGTTGGGCCAGGTCGGGGTATTCTTGGCGCATGGCGGCTGCGATGTCGCGGGCTTCGCGGTAACGGCCGATGGCCGCGTTGCCTTCGGCCTCCAGAAATTGCTTCACCGAGGGAGGCGCATTCGCCACGGCTGCCAGGTGTGCCTGGGCGGAAGCATCATCGCCGCGAGCTTTGGCAATGGCCCATAGGACCATTTCTGCATCCACATTGGGCTCGATTTCCAGAAGCCGCCTGGCTTGCCGCGAGGCTTCATCCCATTGGCCTGCTAATAATGTATCCCAGCAGACCGCGCTCTGGATCCCCTTGCTGGTTGCGGACGATAGGTCCCGCCGCTTCAAGAAGCGGTGAACCACCTCTTCTTCTTCTTCCTCTATGCCTCGGCGGCAAGCTAGCAGTAGTTCCAGCAACTCCAGCAGGCCGTCGCGATCGTTGCCCAGCTCTCGCCCACGGCGGAGGTAGTCCGCCGCGCCGTCGAGATTGTCCGCGCCGATGGCCCGCAGACCGGCCATGGCCGCCAGGGGCGCAGAGGGGCGCCGCGCCATCCAGTCGGCGGCGCAGGCCATGGCCGCCTGGGGTCCTTGGAGCGCATGGACGGCCGCCAGGGCGATTCGACCCCATTCGCCGTCCCCGCTGACAATCCAGGCGGCCTTGAGAAGGCCGACGGCCGGCGGCATCTTCGCCAAGAGCAACAACTGCCCTATCCACAGCAGGGGCAAGGCCAGGATTTTTCGCAGCCACCGTAGAACGAACATGCATTCACCCGCAGGTGCCTTTGCATCGGCGGGGGGGATTGTACCGCCTTGGAACGCTCCAGAGAAAGACGCGGCGAGAAAAACCCACCGGCGGGCGCGGCCGGCTTGTGCCGGTCCGGTGCTGGCCTTATCCTATGCATCGTGACGAAGGACGGCACGGTTTCGGCGAATGTTCCGCGGTCCGCTTCCCACGCCTGGCGGCGGGTGCAGTTGTTGCTGCTGGGTCCGCGGGTGCGGCCGATCCTGCTGCTGGCCCTGCTGGGCTTCGTGATCTTCGGCGTCTTCCGCGCGGGATTGCTCCTGAGGCGATGGAACGCCATCGAGGACCTCCACGCCCCCGACGTGTGGCGGTGCTTCCTGATGGGGTTGCGGTTCGACGCCGTGCCCATCGGTTTTGCGCTGCTGCCGCTGACGGTGGCGCTGCCGCTGGCGCCGCGACGGCTCTTTCGCAACCGCCTATTCCGCCAGGCCGTCACCGCCTACGCGACCACGCTGGTGATGGTGGCCCTCAGCGTGGAGGTCATCGGGGCGTTCTTCTTCATGCACTTCTGGGAGCGGATGAACTGGATGACCGTCGCGCACCTTCCGCACTTTCACGAGGCGGCCGTGTACATCTGGAACGCCTATCCCGTGCTGACGATCGTGGTGGGCGCCGTGCTGGCGACGCTGGCCGTTCGCTGGGGGATGAGCAAGCTGCTGTGGTCCTACTCGATTCCCTCCCGGCTTTCCTTGCGGCAGCGGATCGTCGTCGCCGTCGTGCTGACGGGCCTGGCGGCGCTGGCGGCCCGCGGCGGCGTGAGCCGCTCGCTGAGGCAGGGCGACGCGTACTTCTGCACCAACAAGGTCGTCAGCCACCTGGCGATGAACAACTTTTTCACGCTCATGCACGCCGCCAAGGTGATGATCACCGACGTGTGCGATGAGACGGAGTACTACTCCTTCCCGCCGGCGCCGCGCGCGGCGGAGGTGGCCAGCGGCATGCTGCTTCAGCCCGGCGAGACGCCCGTGGGCGGCCGGGCCAATCCCCTCTGGCGGCGCTGTGACACCGGAATTCCCCGGCGGGACCTCAACGTCGTCGTCATCCTGATGGAAAGCATGGCCGGCAAGCCCGTCGGGGCGATGGGCAACACGCCCAGCTTCACGCCGGAATTCGACACGTTGTGCACCGAGGGCATTTTTCTGGACCGCCTGTACGCCGTCGGCCCGCGGACTAGCCGCGGCATCATGGGCGTGCTCTGCGGGCATCCCGACGTCAGCGGCGTGTCCGTCCTGAGGCGCGAGCAGGCCCAGGGGCGATTCCTGACGCTGCCGGCGATCCTGCACGCCCGCGGCTACAACACCGTCATGATCTACGGCGGCGATCCGAATTTCGACAACATGGAGGGCTTCCTGTCCCGCGGCGGCATCGACCGGTTTATCGAGGAGCGGAGCATGGGCGACCCGCGGCAGATCGGCAACTGGGGAGCGCCCGATGAAGTTCTCTTCGACAAGGCCCACCAGGTCTTCCAGGAAATAAACGGCAAGAAACCGTTCTTTGCCTTTATCCTGACGGTGTCCAATCACGAGCCTTTCGAGATTCCCAAGGGCCGCATCGACGGCCTGCCGGGGGAGAGCAGCGAAATCAAATGCCTCAATGCCTACCGCTATGCTGACTGGGCCCTGGGAGAGTTCTTCCGCAAGGCCCGCTCGGCGGATTATTTCAAGAACACGCTCTTCGTGCTGGTGGCCGACCACGGCCGGGACTTCGACAACACGCGCATCGTGGACGTGCCGGGCTATCGCATTCCCTGCCTGTTCTTGGCCCCGGCGATCCTGCCGCCCCGGCGCGTTGATACCGTGGCCAGCCAGACGGACGTCGCCCCGACGATCTTGGCCCTGCTGGGCGGCAGCTACGAGCACTGCTTCCTGGGGCGGAATATCCTGGCCGTGGGCGAGAAAGAGGGCTTCGCGGTCATCCACGACGAGAACTACCTGGCCTTCGTCCGCGACAACCTGGCCCTGGTCGCCCCGCCGCGGCACGCCCCGATCCTCTACGAAGTCTCCGGCAACTCCATGAAAAAGCCCACCCAGGACGTGCCGGACTCGGAAGTCCAGACGCTCAACCTCCAGATGCTTTCGTGCTACATGATGGCCCGGCACCTGTTCATGACCAATGCGTACGGGCCGCCCGTGAACGCGCCTTCTTCCAAACCTTGAGGACGACGCCAAAAAGGAATCGTGCTATGGAACTTCAGAAGTTCATCCGTGACGTGCGTGACTTTCCCAAGAAGGGCATCGTGTTCAAGGACATCACGCCGCTGCTGGCCAATCCGGGCGCCCTGGCCGTGGCGGTGGATCGACTGGTTGCCCCGTACGCCTCTTGCGGCGTGGAGGTGGTGACGGGGATCGAGAGTCGCGGCTTTATCTTCGGGGCGTTGGCGGCCCAGCGGCTGGGGGCGGGCTTTGTGCCCTTCCGCAAGCCGGGCAAGCTGCCGTACAAGACGGTCCGCCAGAGCTACCAGTTGGAGTACGGTACCGACGCCATCGAGATTCATCGCGACGCCATTTCGCCAGGCCAGAAGGTGCTGATGGTGGACGATCTGTTGGCCACCGGCGGCACGATGGCGGCCGCGTGCGAGCTGGTCAAGCAGCTGGGCGGGAAAATCGTCGGCGTGGCCTTCGTCATCGAGTTGAGCTTCCTCCACGGCCGCGAAAAGCTCAAAGACTATCCGGTCCACTCGCTGATCAAGGTCGAGTCAGAGTAACCCTTTTTACCCCTACCCCGACCCCGGCCCCGGCGGTGGGGCGGTGAAGCCCGCCCCGGAGTAGGTCTCCACGACGATCGCGGGCACGGCCTGGCGGATGGCCCCGGCAATGGCGCGGAGCTGCTCGTCGTCCAGCGGGCCGATGGCGGCCTCGGCCGGCGGACGGGCGACCGTGTGCACCTGGACGAGCTTGATCTTGCCCCCCGCGGCCAGAATATCCCGCAGCCGGCCGCAATACGCAGCCAACTCCTCCGGCGGAGGCCCCGCGCCGTCCAGGCGGGCGAACAGGCTCTGGATGACCACCGCCCGCCCGCGGGCTACCTCGGCGATGCCGTCGACGATTGCCGCCAGCGTGACCGCCGGGGCCGGCCTGTTGACGCGGCGGAAGTACGCCTCGCTGCCGGCGTCGAGCTTGGCCCAGATTTCGCCGTTGTGTGCGTCCAGAATCGGCAGCGCGGCCTGGAACTGCCGCGTGCGGAACTGCGAGGCGTTGGTGATGACGACGATCTTGACCGCCTCCAGCCCCAGGCGATCCTTGACCTCCGCGGCGGCGGCCACGGCCTGGTCGAAGTTCGGCAGGCAGGTCGGCTCGCCGTCGCCGCTGAAGGCGATGTCGTTGAGCCGCCTCAGCTCCACCGGCGTGGCCGTGAACCTGGCCTCCTGCCAGATCCGGGCGCTCGTGGCCTCGGTCAGCACGGCCTCCAGCTCGCGGCGCAGCACCGCCAGGTCCACCATGTGGGCCGGGCGCGGAATGTGCCGGTCGATCTGGCAATAGAGGCAGGCGTAGGTGCATCGCTTGTCGTGGTTGAGGTTGATGCCGACACTCAGCCCCTTGCTCCGCCGCGAAATCACGGGATACACGTAGCGGTAATCCCGCCACTGCCGGCGGTGGTCGCTGTGGAGCGGGGCGGGTTTTTTGCGTGCATCGCGGCCCATGGACATCATTCTAAACGGCCGACCGGCGTGGGAGAACCCCCCGCCCGGCGGCTTGGTTGCACAAAGCGCCGACGGTTTGGTGTAAGATACGCCCCGGTTATTGCCGGAGACGATTGATGGACGCCAGACAAAAATTGCGCGTGCGATACGCTCCCTCACCCACCGGCTACCTGCACGTGGGCGGGGCCAGGACGGCCTTGTACAATTTTCTCCTGGCCCGCCGGACGGGCGGGCAATTCATCCTGCGCTTCGAGGACACCGACCGCCAGCGCCACGACGAGGCCGCCGTCGGCAAGATCATCGCCGATCTGCGATGGCTGGGCATCGAATGGGACGAGGGGCCGGACGTCGGCGGGCCTTACGGCCCGTATCGCCAGAGCGAGCGCCTGGACACGTACGCCCCCGTCATCCGCCGCCTGCTGGAGGAGGGCAAGGCCTACTACGCCTTCGAGACGGAGCAGGAGCTGGCGGCCCTGCGGCAGCAAGCCATGGCCGCCAAGAGGGCCTTCCGCTATCCCCGGCCGGAGAAGTTTCCCACGGCCGAGCAGGCCGAGGCCGCCCGCCAGGCCGGCCGCCCCGTCGTCGTGCGGTTCTGCTGCCCGAGCCGGAACGTGACCGTTCACGACCTGGCCTTCGGTGAGGTCACCATGCCGGCGACGGAGATGGAGGACTTCGTCATCCAGAAGGACGATGGCTTCCCGACCTTTTACCTGGCCAACGTGGTCGACGACGAGGCGATGAAAATCAGCCTGGTGATGCGCGGCCAGGAATTCTTGGGCCAGACCTGGCGGCAGGTGCTGCTGCGGGAGGCGCTGGGCTTCCCCGAGCCGCAGTATGCCCACCTGCCGCTGATTATGGACATGCAGGGGCGCAAGCTCTCCAAGCGCGACGGCGACGTGGAGGTGCACGCCTTCCGCGTGGCCGGCTACCTGCCGGAGGCGTTGGCGAACTTCATCGCGCTGCTGGGCTGGGGGCCCGGCGGCGACCGCGAGAAGCTCACGCGGACGGAGATGATCGAGCTGTTCAGCATCGAGCGGATCGGCAGGACCAACGCCAAGTTCGACCGCGCCAAGCTGCTGGCCTTCAACACCGACGCCGTCGCCGCCGCTACGCCGGACCGCCTGCTGGCGGCCTTGAAGGATTATCTTTCGCTCAACCAGACCTCCATCCCCACCGGCGACGAGGAGCTGCTGCGTCGGTTGCTCGTGGCCAACGCTGGCTTCCGCACGTTTGCGGACATCCCCGCCAAGTGCAACGTGCTGTTCGTGGCGGACGACGCGTTTGAGTACGAACCGGAAGCGGTGAAAAAAGTCCTGCAAAAAGACGACGCCCGCGGCCTGGCTGTGCTGGCTGAGCTGCGCGGGCAGTTGGCCGGCTGCCCCTGGACGGCCGGGGACCTGGAAGCCCTGCTGAAGGCCTATTGCGAAAAATCCGGCCTGGGTATGGGCAAGGTCGCCCAGCCGGTCCGCGTCGCCGTCACCGGCGGGATGATCAGCCCGCCGATCTTCGACACGCTGACCATCCTGGGAAAGGAAAAAGCCCTGGCGCGGATCGACCGCTGCTTGGCGGCGTTCAAGGGGAAGTAGGGGGCGGAAACTTGCCGCGCCGGCGTGCTATTTGCCTCGGCGCTTAGGGGCAGCGGACTTGGCCTTCGGCTTGGCTGTTTTTTCTGCGGCCTTGGGAGCTTGGGCGGATTCTCCGCCGGCCTGGGAGGCCTTGAGCATGTCGAGTTTGTCCAGGCTCATGGCGTTCCGGCATCGCGGGAAGCCGCTGCACGCCAGGAACTCTCCGCGGCTGCTGTAGCGAATGAGCATGGCTTTTCCGCATTTGGGGCAGTTGACGCCCGCGGGCTTGGGCGCCGGGCGCGGCGGCGACTCGACGTGAATGCCGTCCGGCAGCGGCATGGTGGTCTTGCACTCCGGATAGCCGCTACAGCCAAGAAACGACCGCCGGCCCTTCCACTTCACCGTCATTGCCTTACCGCAGGCGGGGCAGGATTGGTGGATGTCCTCAGCCTTGACGAGCTTGAGTGGCTGGCCGGTCTCGTCGCATCGCATCGTGCCCTTGCAGTCCGGATATCCGCTGCACCCCAGGAACGTGCCGAAGCGGCTGCGGCGGAGGACCATCTTCTTGCCGCACTGCGGGCAGGGCACGTCCACCTCGCGCCGCTCCAGTTTCTTGCCCTCGGCATCCACCGGGGCGGTGGTCTTGCACTCCGGATACCCGCTGCACGCCAGGTATCGGCCGGTCTTGGAAAGGCGGTACACCATCGGCCGGCCGCAGACGTCGCAGGTGTACTCGCTGGGCTGGCTGTCGGCCTGGGCGTGAGTCATCTCCTCGGCGGCCTGCTTGAGGTGCTTGCTGAAGGGACCGTAGAATTCCTTCAGCACGGCCACCCAGTCCTTGTTGGCCTCCTCGATCTTGTCGAGCTGGTCTTCCATGTGGGCGGTGAAGCGGACGTCGAAGATGTCCGGCAGGTGCTTGACCAGCTTTTGCGTGACCACTTTGCCCAGCTCGGTGGGCCGGAAGGATCGGTCAGCCAGCTCCACGTAGCCGCGGTCCTGGATGGTCTGGATGATGGTGGCGTAGGTGCTGGGCCGGCCGATGCCGTCGGCCTCCAGGGCCTTGACCAGCGAGGCCTCGGTGTATCGCGGCGGCGGTTGGGTGAAGTGCTGCGTGGGCGCCAGCTCGACGGGCGTGACCGCCTGGCCGTCGTGCAGCTCCGGCAGCACCTGGTCGCCGGATCGCGGCAGGCCCGCCACGGCCAGGAAGCCGTCGAACGCCAGTTGCCGGCCCATGGTCTTGAAGACGGCGGTCCCGGCCGGCGTGTCGGCGACGACGTCCGCCTCGGTGACCTTCCAGACGGCCGAGGCCATCTGCGAGGCGATGAACCGCTGCCAGATCAGCGCGTAGAGCTTGTATTGCTCGTCGCTGAGGGCGTCGCGAATGTCCTGGGGCAGCCGGGCGGCGCGGGTGGGGCGGATGGCCTCGTGGGCCTCCTGGGCGCGCTGGGCGACGGCGTAGACGTTGGGGCGTTCCGGCAGGTACTGCGGGCCGAACTGGCCGGCGATCAGCTCGCGGGCGGCGGCGGTGGCGTCGGCCGACAGGTGCGTGCTGTCGGTCCGCATGTAGGTGATCAGGCCGACGCTGCCCTCGCCGGGCACCTCCACGCCCTCGTAGAGCTGCTGGGCGATCCGCATGGTCCGGGCGGCCGAGAACCGCAGTTGCACCGACGCGGCTTGCTGCATCGAGGCGGTGGTCAGCGGGGCCTGCGGGCGGGAGCGGCTTTCTCGCTGCTGAAGGTTGCGGACGGCAAACCACGGCGCGCCGGCCCCGCCGGCCCAGCGGCCGACGACGGTGACGCGCTGCTGCGCCGGGCCCTTGGCCGAGGGGTCCTGCTGGCGCTGGACCTGCTCCACCGCCAGGCCCAAGGCCTTGGCGATCTCGACAGCCTCGTCGGCATTGGCCGTCTTGAACCGCTGGCCGCACCAACTGGCCAGCTCGGCGCGGAAGGCGCGATGGCGGGTGAGAAACAGCTGTTGGGCGGCGCGCGTGGCGCCGTCCTTCTCGCCGTCGCCGGCCGTTAGGCTCGACCACTGCTTGGCTAATTCCGCGGCCGCGGCGCCATCGACGGTGAACACCGCCGCGATGCGCCAGTATTCCTCGGGGAGAAAATCGCTAATGTCCTGCTCGCGGTCCACGATGAGCCGCACGGCCACCGACTGCACGCGGCCGGCCGACAGGCCCCGCGCCACCTTGCGCCACAGCAGCGGGGAGACCTCGTAGCCCACGATGCGGTCCAGGATCCGCCGGGCCTGCTGGGCGTTGACCTTGTTCATGTCGATGCGCTGCGGGTGGGCGAAGGCCTCGCGGATGGCCGAGGGGGTAATCTCGTTGAAGATCACGCGGCGGATGCGGTCGCCGCGCACGCCCAGGCTTTCGGCCAGGTGCCAGGCGATGGCCTCGCCTTCGCGGTCCAGGTCGGTGGCCAGGAAAATCTCGGCTGCGTCGTGGGCGTACTTCTTCAGCTCGGTCAGCACCTTTCGCCGCCCGGCCAGGGGTTCGTACGTGGGGGCGAAATCGTGTTTGACGTCCACGCCCAGCACCTTGGGGGGCAGGTCGCGGACGTGGCCCATCGAGGCCCGCACCACATAACCCCGCCCCAGGTAGCGGTTGATGGTCTTGGCCTTGGCGGGCGACTCCACCACCACCAGTTTTTTGCCGGAGCCAGTGCCGGTGCCGGCGGTGGGGGCGGCGGGCGTCTTTGGGGAAGACGCCTTGGCGGATTGCTTGGCGGTTTTCTTTACGGTCTTGGCCATCGGTGGTGCGGATTGCATGCCTGCCGCGACTTCCGCAGACTGTTTAGACAACGTCTTTGGGCTATCCGCGGCACATGATGTGTCCATGATAGGGACGTTTGTCAAGCCTGCTGGGACTTTTTCGGAATCCGTCGAGAGGGAGTTTACGGAAAAGCCGAAAAATCGGATGGGCGGAAACGGCCGACTGGACGGTGAGAAAACGGCCTTATCGCCGAAGAGCCTAATGGGGCCTGCTGGCTGGCATGCTTGCCGCCTGGCGCATCGCCTGGCGGGAGATGATGACCCGCTTGACGTAGATTAGATCGCTCAGTTTCCCGCCCAGCGGTCCCTTATCGCGTTCGTGGAGCACCAGCGGTCCGACGGTTCGGCCGTCCTGCTCCACCCACAGCGGCTGGCCCTTGACCGTGCCGGTGACCTCGCTGCCGTCGATCAGACGGAACCGCCACCTCAGCCGCCGGAAGGGGTACGCCTGGCCGGTATAGACGCGCTCCGGCGTGCCCATGGCCTCCCACCGCCATTGCGGCTCAGTGGATTCCTCATCGACGACGGCGGTGATGCTCAGCACGGCCAGCGGCGGCAGGAGGCGCCAGCGTTTTTCAGTGTCGACGCCGTTATCGACATCTTCGACAAAGACTTCCCAGGACTTGTCGCGCGTGGTGTAGATGTACCCGGCCATCACCTGGCCGTTGCTCAGCTCGACAACCCCCGGCAGGGCGTCCTCGCGCGAGGGAACTTGGGCCGCGGCGGGCTGGTTTTGAGCGGCCTGATTGGCCGGCTGGGTGACGACGGGCTTGGCCTGATGGAGCCAATAGTCCACGTTATCGCCCGCCCCCGCCCCGGCCAGCAGGCACCCTAGCACCGCGATGGCTCGCAGCGTCCTACTCATGGGCCTGATTCATTTCCTTTGACACTTTTCGGAACGTCTGGCAGGCGCGGTCGTCGAACAGGACGAAGGTCACTTCCGTCAGCGACGTTTCCCCCGCCACGTGCCGGGCGACTTCTCCCAGCATGATCCGGGCGCAGGTCTCTATGTCCATGCCGCCTATCCCTGAGCCGGTGGCCGGGAAGGCCAGCGTCTTGACGCCGTTGGCCTCCGCCAGCTTCAACGCGGCCGCGGTGGATTGGCGCAGCGTCTCCTGGCTCGTGTAGCCGCCCAGGGGCATGGAGGCCTGGTGAATGACGTATCGGGCGGGCAGGTGCCCGGCGCCGGTGATGGCGGCCTGGCCGACCTCGACGGGCCCGTGGCGGTCGCATTGGGCCTGGATGTCCGGCCCGGCTTTGCGCAGGATCGCCCCGGCCAGCCCGCCGCCCAGGATCAGGTCGTTGTTGGCCGCGTTGACGATGGCGTCCACGCGGCAGGCGGTGATGTCGCCCTGCTGGATGGTAATTTTCGTCCGGATCATGGCCGGGGGGCATGATACCGCGCGGCGGGCCTGCCGCGGCAAATGGAAAGCGATCCGCCAACCGCCTCCGGCGGGGCGGCATTTGGGGTTGATTGTCCCTGTGTTCACTGCTACGGTGAAAGACCCGAACAGTGTGGCAATCGAACTGGGAGTTTAGCCAATGCCCCCCAAACCTTTGTTCGACGTTTCGCGGATCGACACGGCCAAGGTCCTGGTGGACCGCAAGGGGATCTACCGCGTCAATCCGCACCGTTTCGAGTTCCAGCAACTGGACGGCATCTGCATGCTGGATCGCGTCAACGGACTTCTGGTCGGCTACCGGGACGTGCGGCCGGATGAATTCTGGGTGCGGGGGCACATTCCGGGCCGGCCGCTTTTTCCGGGCGTGTTGATGATCGAGACGGCCGCCCAATTGGTGGGCTACTTTGTGATGAGCGGGCCGGAGAGGCATGGGGACTTTTTGGGGTTCGGCGGGGTGGACGGCGTGAAGTTCCGCGGCACGGTGCAGCCGGGGCAGCGGATTATCATGATGGGCAAGATCGTCGAATGCCGTCCCCGCCGGTGCGTCGGAGCGACGCAAGCCTTTGTCGACGGTCAGATGGTGTACGAGGGCCTGATCACGGGCATGTGGCTGTAACGGCCCGGTTGCCTGCGGGCGGCGCAGCGCCTTCGGCCGACGCGGTCCGGCCGCTATAATGCGGTTCGGCCGAATTCCGGGCCAACGTCCATGGACAGACTTCTCCAAGCCTATCGACGGGTCTTTCCGCGCCGCCGGCGACTGTGGCGATACGTCTCGCCCAGCCGGCGGGGCATCAGCCTGGCGATCCTGGCGATGCTGGTGGTGGCGGTTTACAGCTACGGGCGGCTGACGCAGGACGACCGCGTCCGGCGGCTGGCTCGCTCGTCGCTGCACGACTTGACCGGCGGGCGCGTTCGGATCGGCGGGGCGCACTTCGACCTGTTCAGCGGCGTGCGCCTGGCCGACGTGCGGGTGTACACCCCCGGCGATCCGGCGACGGCGGAACCGTTCCTGCGGGCCAAGACGGTCATCCTGCGGTACAAGCCGGCGGCGATGCTCTTCGGCGGCGCGATTCAACCGGCCGAGGTCATCTGCGTGGAGCCGGTCGTGACGCTGGAGTACGACGTCCAGCAGGACCGCTACAATTTCCAGAAATTCTTCGCCGCCGGCGCCGCCCTGGCGGCACAGAGCGGTGCCAACGCCGCCCTGCCGCCGATTCGCGTGCGCCAGGGCCGCCTGCGATGGGTGGATATCGACCACGGCCTGCGCGTGCCGTTCGAGGAGATGCCCATCACGCTGTCGATGACGCCCGGCCAGGCGGGCGAATACCTCATCACCTTCGAGGAGCAGCATGAAGGCAGCGCCCCAGCCATCGCGGGCAGCCTGTCCCTGGACGTCCGCACCGGCCAGGCCCGGCCGCGGAGCGGCACCGTGCCGATTCCCAACCTGGACAAGGCGCTGCCGAGCAAGTATCGCCAGTGGCGCCAGCGGTACGGCATCCAGGGCGAGGTGCGCCTGGCCGTGGCGGTGGAGCCCTCCAGTCGGGGGGCGGCTTCCACCCAGGCCGCCAACCAACCTCAGACGAGCCCCTCGGCCGAGCCGATGGCGTGCCAACTGGTGGACGTGTCGATGAAGCTTCCGCCCGAGGAGGGCGGGCTGGAACTGGCCCATGTCGCCGGCACGGTGCTGCTCGACGAGACGGGCATCACGCTCCGCGACGTTCGCGGCCAGCTTCCCAGCGCCGGCGGAAGCGAATTTAGCCTCTCCGGCCGATACGAGGGCTACGAGGCCAACAGTCCCTTCCGGCTGAAGGTTTTCTCAACGTCCATGTCCTTGCCGGACTCGCAAGAGGTGAGTGGAGGTCTGTCGGAATTGTTCCACACGCTGCGGCGCGATTACGAATTCATCGGCCACTGCGCCGTGAACGCCGAGCTGTGGCGCGAGCCGAACGAGGAGGTGGATTACCGCGCCATCGTCGAGCCGCAAGGCATGAGCGCCACCTACCGCGGCGTTCCCTATCGCCTGGACGACATCCACGGCACGGTCGTCGTCACGCCCGCCGGCGCGGAGCTTCGCGACGTCTGGGGCCGGCGGAACGACGCGCGGTTCGACATCGGCGGCGTCGTCGTTCCCCAGGGCGTCACGGGCGCCACCGTGCTGACCATCTCCGGCAAGGATGTTCTGCTGGACGGCGAACTGCACGACGCGATGCCGGCCTCCGTGAAAAGCGCCTGGGACGCGGTGAACCCCTCCGGGCGGCTGTCCGTCAGCGCGGAGGTGGCCTGCGACGGCGACGGGAACGTCGCCCACGTCAAGGCGGCCATCGAGATGACCGGGCGGGCGTCCGTTCGGCTGCGGACCTTCCCCTACCGGGTGGACAACCTCGTGGGCAAGGCGACGGTCAAAGATTGGGACATCGTCGTGGAAGACGTCCGCGGCAGCCGTGGCGTGATGAGCTGCCTGGGCAGCGGCAAAATCACCGGCGCCGGCCAGGAAGACGGCACGATGGACTTGGCCGTCGAGGCCCGGCAATTGACGGTGGACGACGAGCTCGTGACGGCCTTGCCCGAGTCGGTCCGGCGGATGATCGCTTCGTTCCATCCGGCCGGTTCCATCGAACAGATGCACTGCCGCCTCACCCAGGCCGCCGGCGGCACGATGCAGTGCGAAGGCCAGGCGGCGCTGGCGGGACTTTCGTTCCAACCCGAAAAACTCCCCTGCCAGATCACCGACGCTCGCGGCGAAGTCCAGATCGCCGGGGGTCTGATCACGGTCAAGGACCTGATCGGGGCGTGCGGCCGGGGGCAGGTGGTCGTCAATGGCACGATGCGGCTGGGGGACAAGGACACCGGTTTGGACGTGACCGCCAAGGCGACGGGCGTGCCGGTGGATGAAAAGCTCCTGACGGCGCTGCCGACGGGCGTGGCGGGGTTGGGCAAAAAACTCTCGGCAAGCGGCCTGGCGGACCTGGACCTGACGATCCGGGGCGATCCGGAGCGGACGCCGGACTACCAGTTGCGGTTCTACCCCCAGGCCATGGACATCCGCTACGAGGGCTTCCCCGTGGCCTTAGGCGGCGTGCGGGGCACGGTCCTGGCCACCCCAGGCCGGATCGAGATGGACAACCTGACCGCCGAGCAGGGGTCGATGCGGATGCGGATCAGCGGGACGATTACCTCGGACGCCGACGCCACCAAGGGCGACATCTCCCTGAACGCCACCGACATGCCGATTACCCGCGAACTGATCGCCGCCATGCCGCCGGAGATCAACGGCCTGATGGGCCGCCTGGCCGGCGGCGGAAGCTGCGACGCGAACGTTCAAAAATTGTCGTGGGTTTCACCCAAGCCCGCTGCGGCGGCCTCGGCGCCGGCATCCTCCGCACCGGCGACCTCCTCGCCGGCGGCCTCCGCGCCGGCTAGCCAACCGGCCCGGCGGGCCACATGGGAATTGGATGGGGACATCTCCCTCAAGGACGCCGTGGTGAATCTGGACTTCGGCCGGCGGACCGTCTGGGGCGGTCTGAGCGGCCGGCTCGCCTCCGTCGACGGCGATCTGGCGATAGCGGCGAACATGTCGCTGAGCGAGATGGACCTTGGCCCGCACGTGGTGCGCGACGTCAGCGGCCGGCTCGTCAAGGCCGCCGGGGCCTCGCGGATGCGGATCGACGACCTCTCCGCCCGCGTGCACGGCGGCCGGGCGGCGGGGTTTGCGGAGATCGACCTGACCGATCCGCCGCGGTACGGGCTTCGCCTGGCGGTGGAGGACATGAATCTGCACGAGCTGTTTCGCTCCGCCTCCACCCAGCCCACCAGCCGGCCGGTCTTTGACATGCAGGGCCTGCTGAAGGGCAACCTCCAGATGACCGCCACGGTCGGCCAGGCGCAGACGCGCCAGGCCTCCGGCGTGCTGAGGATCAGCCAGGGGAGGATTCGCCAGTTGCCCGTGGTGGTGGGGTTGGTCAACGTCATTTACTTGTGGCTGCCCGGGCAGGACACGTTTACCGACGGAGACGTGTCCTATCGCCTCCAGGGGGACAACCTGATCTTCGAGGAAATTTCCCTGCGCGGCCCGGCCATGTCGGTGCTCGGCTCGGGCCGGGTGAATCTGAAAAACGAGTCGTTGCGTCTGACGTTTCTCACCGGCCCGCCGGGGCAATTGCCGCGGCTGGCCGGCATCGAGGAGCTGCTGAGAGGCCTATCGCGCGAGGTGGTCGAGATTCGGGTCACGGGCACGTTGAGCCATCCCATGCCGCAGACCGTTTCGCTGCCTGGGCTGGACGATGCGGTCCGTCGGTTGCTCAGTCCCGAGCGGCCGAGCGAAGAGTAACCCCATTCATTTAAATGAAGGAGACGAACCGATGGCCAAGGTGAAGGTCGCAGTGATCGGAGGCAGCGGACTGGGCGAGGCGCTGGGCGCCGGCCTCGAAGGCCGGGCGATGAACGTCCAAACGCCTTTCGGCGAGCCCTCCGACGGCATCGTCGAGACGAACTGGCACGGCATCGACGTGGCGTTCCTCAACCGCCACGGTCCCGGCCACGTGCTGTCGCCGTCGCGGGTGAATTACCGGGCGAACATCTACGCCCTCAAGGCCATCGGCTGCACGCATGTCATCGCCTCCGGCGCCGTCGGCTCGCTGCGGGAGCACGTCCACCCCCGTGACCTGGTGATTCCCGACCAGATCATCGACAAGACCTATAAGCGGGACAACACGTTCTTCGACGGCCCCTTGGCCGTCCACGTGGAATTCGCCGCGCCGTTCTGCCCCCTGCTGCGCAAGCACCTGATGGACTGCGCCGACGCGGTCAAGACCACCGTCCACGACGGCGGCACGTACGTCTGCATGGAGGGCCCGGCCTTTTCCACCCGCGCCGAAAGCGAAATGCACCGCAGTTGGGGCGGCGACCTGATCGGCATGACGGCCATGCCCGAGGCCAAGCTCGACCGCGAGGCCGAGATGGCCTACGCCATGGTGTGCCTGCCCAGCGATTACGATTGCTGGCGGCCGGCGCCGGCGGACCTGGACAAGCACCAGCTCCTCAAGGAGATCATCGGCAACCTCCAGGAGGCCACCGCCAACGCCATCACGCTCATCCGCGCCGCCGTGGAGCGCTTCGGGCCCATCGCGGCCACCCCGTCGGCCGCCCACGGCGCGATGGAACTGGCCATCTGGACCGACCGCAAGAAAATCACCGCCGCCGTCAAAAAACGCTACGGCGTGCTGCTGGAGAAGTACCTCTAGGATGTATCGCACGGCCCCCGCCACGGATGGTACGATGGATATTTCAGGGGTGAGCGGAACCGCCCCCGGCTAAGCGAGGACATTTGGCCTATGAGTCTGCTGGTCACAGGCAGCATCGGAATCGACACGGTGGAGACGCCCTGGGGCAAGGTGGAAGGCGCCATGGGCGGCTCGGCCGTGTATTTCGCCTACGCGGCCAGCTATTTCTTCTCACCGGTGCGCCTGGTGGGCGTGGTGGGGGGCGACTGCGATGAGGAGTTCCTCCGCCCGCTGCGGCAGAACACGCGGATCGACCTGGCCGGCCTGGAGGTCCGCCCGGCCAGCAAGACCTTCCGCTGGCACGGCCGCTACCACGCCGACGTCAACCTCCGCGACACGGTGGCCGTCGAGCTGAACGTCCTGGCCGAGCACGGCCCGAAGGTCCCGCCCGCCTTTCGCGACAGCACGTACGTGTTCCTGGCCAACAGCCACCCGGCCCTGCAACTGGAGCTGCTGGGCCAGTTGGACCGCCCCGCCCTGGTCGTGGCCGACACGATGGACCTGTGGATCAACAACGAAAAGCCGGCGCTGATGCGCCTGGTGGCAAAGCTGGACGGCCTGGTCCTGAACGATTCGGAGGTCAAGGCCTTCACGGGCCTGGCCAACGTCGTGGAGGCCGGCCGGGCCGTCAGTAAGCTGGTGCGCCGCTTCGTGGTGGTCAAAAAGGGCGAGCACGGCAGCCTGCTGTTCGCCGACGGCTGCGTCTGCCCGATGCCTAGCTACCCCACGACGCGCGTGGTGGATCCCACCGGCGCGGGCGACAGCTTCGCCGGGGCCATGATGGGCTACCTGGCCGCCGCCGACCGCCTCGACGCCGCCACGCTCCGCACGGCCATCGCCTACGGCACGATCACCGCTAGCATCGCGCTGGAGGATTTCTCCATCCACCGGATGCTCCAAACCACCCGCGAGCACATCGACGTGCGGATGGACGAGCTGCGGCGGCTTGTGGGGTTCTAGCCATGCCGACCCGGACCTTTCTGGCGCTGGACGTCGATGAATCCATTCGCACCGGCCTGGCCGAGGCCCAGCACGCCCTGACGGACTGCGGCGCCAAGTGCCGGCTGGTCGCCAAGCCCAACCTCCACGTCACGGTGCAATTCCTGGGCGACGTGGCCGACGAGCAACTCCGCGAGGTCCTGGACACCGCCGCGGCCGTGGCGGGGGAGATCGCCCCGTTTGATTTCCACATTCGCGGTCTGCTGGCCGTCCCGCCCACGGGGCTGCTTCGCATGGTCTGGGCGATGGCGACCGATCCCACCGGCCGGATGGGGCAGTTGCAGGAGCACCTGGCCGAGGCCTTGGGCGCCCTGGGATTCCGAGCGGAAGAGCGGTCCTTCAAGCCGCACATCACGTTGGTCCGAATCAAATTCGCCGCCGACCCCGCACGCTTTCGCCAGGCGGTGCAGCAGATGGCCGAGCGGGATTTCGGCCTCCAGCACGCCGCCGAGTTGGTCGTCTATTCCAGCGACCTGCGTCCCGGCGGCCCCGTCTATACGCCCCTGGCCCACTGCCCCCTGGGGCGGTAGGGGCGCGGATTTTTTAAAGTTGGGGGCTTGCCTTGACCGAACAGATACCGTACATTCATCACACGATGAATGTTGGCATCGACCGGCGGCTGTGGTAAAGGAGCATCACCGCCGGCGCCGATGGCCGGGAAAATAACGGCTCGCAGATCAAGGAGACACGCCCATGGCCAAGTCGCCAGGCAAGGTGCAGGAGACCAAGGAACGGGAAGCCGCGATGGACCGCCGCGAGAAGGCCCTGGACGCCGCGCTGAAGCAGATCGAGAAGAACTACGGCGCCGGCAGCATCATGAAGCTGGCCGAGGACCAGATCGTCTCCGTGCCGGGCATCGCCACCGGCGCGATGAGCCTGGACATCGCCCTGGGCGGGGCGGGCGTGCCGCGCGGGCGCATCTGCGAGCTGTTCGGGCCGGAAGGCTCGGGCAAGACCACGCTGGCCCTGCACGTGATCGCCGAGGCCCAGAAGGCCGGCGGCGTGGCCGCGTTCATCGACGCCGAGCACGCCATGGATCCCACCTGGGCCCGCCGGCTGGGTGTGAACCTGGAGCAATTGCTTATCTCCCAGCCGGACACCGGCGAGCAGGCGCTGGAAATCTGCGAGCTGCTGGTACGCTCCAACGCCGTGGACGTGATCGTGATCGACTCCGTGGCCGCGCTGATCCCCAGGGCCGAGATCGAGGGCGACATGGGCGACCAGCACGTCGGCCTCCAGGCGCGGCTGATGAGCCAGGCCATGCGCAAGCTCGTAGGCGCCATCAGCAAGTCGCGGACGTGCGTGATCTTCATCAACCAGATTCGTATAAAAATCGGTGTGATGTTCGGCAACCCCGAGACCACCCCCGGCGGCAACGCCCTGAAGTTCTACAGCTCCGTCCGCATCGACGTCCGCCGCATCGGCGCGATCAAGGAGGGCGAGGTGACCGTCGGCAGCCGCATCCGCGCCCGCGTGGTCAAGAACAAGGTCGCCCCGCCGTTCCGCACGGCCGAGTTCGACATTATGTTCGATTCCGGCATTAGCGCCTTCGGCGACCTGGTGGACCTGGCCGTCACGCACGGCGTCGTGGAACGCCAGGGGGCGTGGTTCAGCTTCGGCGACGTCCGCCTGGGCCAGGGCCGCGACGCCGCCAAGAACTTCCTAGCCGCCAACGCCGACGTGACCGGGGCCGTCCGAACCGCCATCCTGGCCAAGACCCGCGCCGTCCCGCCGGCCAAGTCCTAGCCGCCGCAGCCGCGAGCTAATGGGAAGTGCTTTGGGTCTTCGCCCCGCCGCGATGGGATTTCAGGATCTGCATCAGCTCCGCGGCCGCCGCGTCATTGGGCCCTGTCAAGCGAACCGACTCCTGGAATGCCTTCTCGGCCTGATCGGTTTGGCCCATCCGGGCCAGGACGAACGCCAGGCGCAGGTAGGCTTGCCCGCTGTCCGGCGCCAGCGCCAGGGCCTTCCGGTAAGACTCCTCCGCGCCGGCCAGGTCGCCGGCGGTTTCCAGAACGGTGCCCAACGTGTACTGGGCGTCGAAGAAGTCCGGCCAATTGGCGACGGCTTGGCGACAGACCTCCGTGGCTTCCTGGAGCCGGCCCTGATTTTCCAGGAGCATCCCCAGATTGATGTAGGAATTCTTGATGTGCGGAGCCAGGCGGATGGCCTCGCGATAGTTCACGATCGCCTCGTCGGGGTTGCCGGCTTTTTCCGTGGCCACAGCCAACCGGAAGTGGAGGATGGCTTGGAAATCGGGAACCACCAGCTTGGGCTCCATCGCCAGGGCCCGGCGGAAGGCGTCGGCGGCCTCGGCGTATCGGCCGGCCTTCATGCATCCCAGACCCAGGCTGTAGAGCAGCTCGGGATAATCCGGCTGCAACCGTGTGGCTTGGGTGTAATGCCGGATCGCACTGTCTAGGTCATCGCGGGAGGCGGCGGATTCGTCGTTGGCCTTGGCGTAATAAACATTGCCCAGGTTGTTGTGCGCCATCCAGCAATCGGGATTCTTGGTCAGCGTGTCCAGCCAGAGGCTCTCCTCTCCGTGGTAGACCTTCGTCTGCTGCCACGTCGTCGCCCCCAGGGCGATCACCAGGGCCGCCGCGACTGCGACGGCCGCCCAC